>JGI20154J14316_10000079_pt1 | contig 72670 bp, 72 predicted proteins | sample COG_04_FD_14316 | JGI IMG/M metagenome (IMG submission 14316)
ATGAACCACTCGATGATGAACCACTGGAAGAAGAACCGCTGGATGATGAACCACTGGATGATGAACCACTGGATGATGAACCACTGGATGATGAACCACTGGATGATGAACCACTGGATGATGAACCACTCGATGATGAACCACTCGATGATGAACCACCGGACGATGAATCGCTCGATGATGAACCACTAGATGACGAACCACTTGAAGAAGATCCACTCGACGATGAACCACTGGATGATGAACCACTTGAAGACGAACCACTGGAAGAAGATCCACTCGACGATGAACCACTGGAAGAAGATCCACTCGACGATGAACCACTGGATGATGAATCACTGGAAGAAGATCCACTCGACGATGAACCACTGGATGATGAATCACTGGAAGACGAACCACTTGAAGAAGATCCACTGGATGATGCTTCACTGGATGATGCTTCACTGGATGATGCTTCACTGGATGATGCTTCACTTGATGAAGTAGTTACAAGTGACGATCTTAACGAATAACTATTTGATGCAATATATGGAAAAATATTAATTGGTTGACTTTTATTTGAATCTAATATTAAATTGTAAGATAAATAATTATCGGTTTGATTTATACGTGTAGATATCATTCCTAACACTGAAATACCATTTATAGAAAAATAAGAGTCACTTGATGACGAATCACTCGACGATGAACCACTCGAAGATGAATCACTCGACGATGAACCACTTGATGATGAATCACTGGAAGATGAACCACTTGATGATGAACCACTGGATGATGAACCACTCGACGATGAACCACTGGAAGACGAACCACTGGAAGATGAACCACTTGAAGAAGATCCACTCGATGCCGAACCACTCGAAGAAGATCCACTCGAAGATGAACCACTTGATGATGAACCACTGGAAGACGAACCACTTGATGATGAATCACTTGATGATGAACCACTGGAAGACGAACCACTGGATGATGAACCACTGGAAGACGAACCACTTGATGATGAATCACTTGATGATGAACCACTGGAAGACGAACCACTGGATGATGAACCACTGGATGATGAACCACTGGAAGATGATCCACTCGATGCCGAACCACTGGAAGAAGATCCACTCGAAGATGAACCACTGGATGATGAACCACTCGATGCCGAACCACTCGATGCCGAACCACTGGATGATGAACCACTCGATGCCGAACCACTGGAAGAAGATCCACTCGATGCCGAACCACTCGAAGATGAACCACTGGATGATGAACCACTCGAAGAAGATCCACTCGATGATGAACCACTCGAAGAAGATCCACTCGATGCCGAACCACTGGATGATGAACCACTCGATGCCGAACCACTGGATGATGAACCACTCGATGATGAACCACTCGAAGAAGATCCACTCGATGCCGAACCACTGGATGATGAACCACTGGATGATGAACCACTCGAAGAAGATCCACTCGATGCCGAACCACTGGAAGAAGAACCACTCGATGATGAACCACTGGATGATGAACCACTGGATGATGAACCACTGGAAGATGAACCACTGGAAGAAGAACCACTGGATGATGAACCACTGGATGATGAACCACTGGATGATGAACCACTGGATGATGAACCACTGGAAGATGAACCACTCGACGATGAACCACTCGAAGAAGATCCACTTGAAGAAGAAAAATCATTATACGAAAAATTATACATTTGTGAATATTTTGATAGTAATTTAGATACTTGATATGAACCTTGATCCATTTTTACTACCGAATTTAAATTAAATCCTACTACTGGTTGGCTAACCATAATTCTTGGTCTCTTTCTAGCAACAATAGTAGTACGCGCAATTATACTTCCAAGAATAAATTCTAATCCGTCATATGTTTCTTTATGCCCTGATTGTCTTGGAACACTTTTGACATTTGGATTTGTGCTTGAACTATATTCGGTTTCATTTGAATATTTGTTTATTTTAAATTGTGTAGTAGATGTTTGCGTTACTACCAATACATTGCCACTTTTTGTAGTAATTTTAAGTGGTTCATTTAAAGTTGATGGAATATAATACGCAGTATCAGTTTGACCACTAGATGTTGGAATGACCAAATCACCCGATACTACTTGGATTTTTGTAGCTTTAGTTTGGAAATCTTTTGGTAATACTTTTGCTAATGCTTTTATTGAGATAAATAATAATGTATTACTTGTTGCTGAAGACAAAATACTAGATACTACACTAGCTAATAATCTTCTTTTTTCAGAATCGCTAATCCCTTCATTTACCACTGCCAAATCCGGACTAAAAAATTCTTCACCATTTGATATGACTCGGTTTTCGGTGACATCTACTGAACTTATCGTGGCATCAACTTCTCCTAATTGTATGTATCTGCCTCCATCGTCTGTTGTTATCTCAATAGTAATAGTATCATTGTTTATTGTACCATTAAATTTGTTTTTAAGTGATGAGTCGCTAGTGATTACTATTATACCAACTACATCATCATTATTATTTATAGTACCAGATGACTCATTAACAAGTGTACTTTCCCTTTGTAATTTCATACCGGTTACAGAAGAAGTATTATTAATTGTACCACTATTTGTAAATATACTACTACTTTCTGATAATAATATACCAAAACCTCCACCAGTATTACTATTGGTTATTGTTCCTGAATTATTAAATATTTTTTGACTTACTATTCCATTTCCTCCTGAACCACCAGTGTTTGTAATCGTTCCTGAATTAGTAATTGTTCCAAAATCACTAGTTATATTATTACCACTTCCACCAATATTATTTGTAATCGTTCCTGCATTGGTTAATGTTCCTGAATGAATAAGCTCTCCACCTGCATTAATTGTTAATGTTTTGCTTGAAGCAATGGTTAATGTTCGATCATCATCTATTATAAACACTTCGCCATTATCAATAGTGAAATCACCATTTAATGTTTGGCTAGTTCCTAAGTCGTAATCAATTGTAAAAGCATTACCTGATTTATTCAAAACAAGACCCGGATTTGTTAATGTTCCATTATTTGTTAATGTTCCTATTTTAACAATAATACCATTATTGGTTAATGTTTTTGTTGAAGTAATAGTTAATGTTTGACTTGAACCAATTGTTAATGTTTCTCCTGAAGCAATAATGAATGTTTCACTTAAAGTTTCAGAATTTGTATTTAACGTATAATTATTACCTGTTTTGTTTAGTAAACCGCCATTAACACTTGAATATGTTTTATCATCGGATGAACCATCTACATCTATAGTTCCACCATCATTTATAATAAGACCTCCATTATTATTTAAAGTGCCTTCATTTGTTAAAGTACCTTCATTATCTAAAGTTCCACCAGTTGTTAAAATTCCATTGTTTGTTATTATTCCGTCATTATCAATAGTTCCATTATTGGTTAATGTTTTTGTTGAAGCAATAGTTAATGTTTGACTTGAGCCAATTGTTAATGTTTCTCCTGAAGCAATAATGAATGCATTATTTAATGTTTGACTAGTTCCTCCATTTGAATTAAAAGTTAAAGCATCACCCGATTTATCCAAAACAAGACCCGGATTTGTTAATGTTCCTGTAGTTGTGAATGTTCCTATATTAATAAGAATACCATTATTTGTTAATGTTACTCCTGAAGCAATAGTTAATGTTTGACTTGAACCAATTGTTAATGTTTCTCCTGAAGCAATAGTGAAATCACCATTTAATGTTTGACTAGTTCCTCCATTTGAATTAAAAGTTAAAGCATCACCCGATTTATCCAAAACAAGACCCGGATTTGTTAATGTTCCATTATTTGTTAATGTTCCTATTTTAACAATAATACCATTATTTGTTAATGTTACTCCTGAAAAAATTGTTAGTGTTTGTCCTGAAGCAATCGTTAATGTTTCTCCTGAAGCAATAGTGAAATCACCTTTTAATGTTTGGCTAGTTCCTCCATATGAATTGAAAGTTAAATCATTGCTTGATTTATCCAAAACAAGACCCGCATTTGTTAATGTCCCATTTGCGTTGCTCGCTACGCTATTATTAATTGTTATTGTTCCTGTTTTAACAATAACGCCACTATTATTTACTTCAGCACTAATTGTTAAAGTTCCGGTTGAAGCAATTGTTAAAATCCCTCCCGTTGCAACGTTTAATTTTCCAAATCTCCTACTGGCTCTGGGTCCAACGACAATTAATTCACCATTAACTATTATTTCACCACCATTTTCTATTATTATTTTAGCATATTCACCAGTACCATTTATTCTTAGTGTTTTTCCTGAAGCAATAGTTAATGTTTCACCTGAACTAATTCTTAATGTTTCATTTGTAACAATAGTTAAATCACCATTTAATGTTTGACTAGTTCCTCCGTTTGTACTATCAATTGTATATTCGCCAGAACTATTTTTATCTAAAATAGTTCCATTATTTGTTAATGTTCCTGTTGCAGTTAATGTTCCCATATTAACAATAGTACCATTATTTGTTAATGTACCCCCGGAAGCAATAATTAATCTATCTCCTGAAGCAATTGTTAGTGTTTGTCCTGAAGCAATTGTTAATGTTTTACCTGAAGGAATCTTTATAGTATTAACGTGACCATCACCAGAATCACTAGTAACATTTGTGGTTAAGGTATAATTGTCGACATTTAAATTATATGTGTGATGAGTGGCATCAGAAGATCCTCGCTGAAAAACATTACCAGAATTATTTGAATTATTGTCTATCCAAAATTGTTTAATCGTTGACATTATATATTATATAATAATTATATAATATATTATACAATTATCGTAATATATATATTTACTAAATTATGCACTGCACATTTCACATACTTCATCTGTTTCAGTTATTTTACGTGTTTTTGCTGGGTCAATTGTGAATTGTTGTGCCTGATGTTTCGCTTTTCTGCGTAAATAATAAACACCTGTTTTCAATCCTTGTTTCCAAGAATAAAAATGCATCGATGTCAAACTACTATAATTTGGCTCTTCTTGCCATAGATTCAAACTTTGACTTTGACAAATAAACGCACCGCGATCTTTTGCCATCAAAATAATATCTTTCATCGGTATTTCCCAAACTGTTTTATATTTTTCTTTTATATATTCAGGCAATCCGTCGATATATTTCACTGAACCCTTATTTTCAATAATATTATTTTTAATTTCTTCATTCCACATATTCAGTTCTTTCAATTCCTGCATCAAATGTTTGTTTGCTACAATAAATTCACCAGCTAACGTACTTCTGCTATAAATATTACTTGTAATTGGTTCAAAACATTCATTATTTCCCAAAATTTGCGATGTTGATGCGGTTGGCATGGGTGCTACTAACAATGAATTACGCACACCTCTCATCATTACTTTTTGACGCAAATCATCCCAATCATAACGTTCACTTGGTTTCACGTCCCACAAATCGAATTGAAATTTTCCATAAAACAACGGACTATTTTTAAAACTACTATATGCACCAATATGTTCTTTATTCAACTTATCCTTTTCGTCATCGCTCAAAACAATTGATTTTTTATTTTTACCATATTGTTCATAGCGCTCCAAAGCTATTTCATAAGATGTTTCCATGGAAGCATGATATATTGTTTCAAAAATATTTTTATTGATTTCTTTTGATTCATCACTATTAAATGATAACCCCATCATAATAAATACATCTGCCAAACCTTGCACACCAATACCAATGGGTCGATGACGCATATTACTTGTTTTTGTTTTTGTCGTAGGATAAAAATTAACATCAATGATTTTATCTAAATTACGTGTAACGACTTTTGTTACTTCGTGTAATTTATCATAATCAAATGTTTTGGTTTCACTATTTACATACATGGGTAAACCAATACTTGCCAAATTACATACTGCTGTTTCTTCGTGGTTTGAAAATTCCATGATTTCTGTGCACAAATTACTTGATTTAATTGTGCCCAAATTTTTCTGGTTGGATTTATTATTGACCGCGTCTTTATACAACAAATAAGGCGTACCCGTTTCCATTTGACTATCCAAAATATGAAACCATAATTTACGAGCATCGATTGTTTTACGACCCTTATTTTCATTTTCGTATTTCACATATAATTCTTCGAATTCATCACCATAAACATCAGACAAACCAGGACATTCATGAGGACACATCAATGTCCATTTAGCATTTGTTTCAACGCGTTTCATAAACAAATCGGGAATCCACAATGCGTAAAATAAATCACGTGCTTTCAATTCTTCGTCTCCATGATTTTTTCGCATTTCCAAAAAGGGAAAAATATCTGCGTGCCATGGTTCTAAATACATTGCAAAACTTCCAGGACGACGCCCACCACCTTGATCAATATATCGCGATGTAGTATTAAATACTCTTAACATAGGAACAATACCATTGGATGTACCATTTGTTCCACGAATATGTGTACCTGATGCGCGAACATTATGAATATGAAGACCAATTCCGCCCGCATATTTTGAAATATTTGCACAATCTTTCAATGTATTATAGATACCATCAACACTATCGTCCTCCATTGCCAACAAATAACACGAACTCAATTGTGGACGTGGTGTACCAGCATTAAACAATGTCGGCGTGGCGTGAGTGAAATATTTTCTACTCATTAAACGATATGTTTCGAACGCATGATCTAATTTCGAACCATGAATACCAATAGCTACACGCATCCACATATCTTGTGGTCGTTCAACAATTTTTCCATTCACACGAAATAAATAGGCACGTTCCAATGTTTTAAAACCAAAATAATCAAATAAATAATCGTTATTATAATCGACAACTTCTTTTATTTTTTCGGCATTTTTTCGTACAACATCATAATATGCTTTGTCCACCATTGGATAATTTTTGCCATGAACATCTTTAAAATCATACAATATCTGCGTTAATTGCATAAAATCGCCACACGTTTCCTTATGAAGATTTGAAACGCTCAATGCACTAGCCATTTTCCCATAATCCATATGTTGAGTTACTTGAGAAGCGCATTGTTGTGCTGTTAGCTCATCTATTTTACTGGTTTCAATCGTATCATATAATTGGTCGATAATTCGCATAGCCAATGACGAAAAATTAATATGAACATCCTGTTCCTGCCCCAATTGTTTAATTCGATATAATATTTTATCAAACGAAATAGGAACTAGCTCTCCATTGCGTTTTCTAATTCTCATTTCTTCGTTATTCCAACTCATTAATTATTTATGCATTATAATTTTAAGCCATTTTACTTTGTTTCTTTTACAATGCTTGCTATAAATTCTTCTGTGGATATTGTGTCCAATGTTGAAGTATTTACCTTAAAGCTATTTATTGGAATGTTTTTCTTTTCTTTCTTTTCTTTCTTTTCTTTCTTTTCTTTCTTTTTGGTTTCTTCTTCGACAGCATTTACTATTTCTATTGTTTGTTCTGGTTCATCTTCCTTATTTGTTTCTAGAACACTGGATTTTTCACCAACACTTTTTTCGTCATCACTGCTATCAACAATAAAACATTGGTTATTGCTATCTGGTTTATCACTGAGTTCCTTTGTTTCTTCTGTTAAATCAATCGTTGGACGACGTTCGCGTTTATTTGGTGCACGATGCAAATAACCATTTCCACGCTCGTATAATACTTGCGACCATATATTTCTCACCTGTTCAATTGTGGATTCAAACCATTTTTTATTCCGCAATACAAGGATATTACTATATTTCTCCAATTTCCAATAATTTGTTTTGATAAAATGCATGTCTGTGTTTTCTTCCAATATTTTCGACTCCCAAATTTCATATTTTTCTTTAGTAATGTGAAATTCCGGATAGAAATATTTTGGTATGTTATTATTCATAAACATCAAAAACGCACCTTTATATAAAATTTCATTCGTGCAATTAAAATTAGCACCATCTTCATAAAATGCGTTTGCGTCTTCATATTCTACAAATTTTGTTTCTAAAAAATCACATTCGTTCAAATCGCACACTTCCATTTGCAACTGCATTTGTATCCAATATTCTTTCTTTGGTATTTGGGTGATTTCCCGATTTACAATATTCTTTATTTCCAACATTCTCCCGTAACGCTGACATTCTTCTTTTACTACAATACCATCTGGCGATGCCCCTAAAAATTTATGAGTGTCATGAACAATACATCCAAAATCTTCCACTTGTGTAGAATACAAATATTCATATAATTGTGTACTCAAAGGTTCGTATTTTTGTCCCCAATGTAAACTACTATTTGTATTCACAAATAAATTATTTGTGCTTGACTTTTCCTCTAGTGGTTGACATTTTTCGTAAACAATTTCATTTTGTTTGCTTTGACTTTCAAAACATTTCCATGCATTACTTGCTGTAATTAAATTGTGTCTAGTTTCATACCATGCAGGGGTTCGCTGTTCGGGTTGTGGTTTATTGCGTAAAATTTCTAATTGTTGACATATACGTAATATATTTGGTGGATGTCTTATAAATGTTTTTGTATATCCACGTCTAGGAACTATATGTGTAAATACTTGCTTCTTTATTTCTTCCATGATGACATCAATATACAAATCGTCACTTTCTATATCTTCATCGTGAAACATGTATAAATTGTATTGTTTGCCGTATTGTTCGATGATCATTTGCATTATATTTTCTTCAAAATCATCATCGAAATTATAGTTTGCCATGTTTGAAACATATGATTCCATGTATAATTCGGACACATGTATACCATATTCAATAATATCATAAAATGTTGCTTCATCAATTTCTTCTTTATCATCAAAAAATGATTCAATATCACTCTGCATAGGTTGGTTAAATATAAATATCACGTAATGTTTATATTTATTTACTAGTTGTTTTATTTGTTCTTGTATTGCCTTCTATGTTTACGATTTTTCTTAGTCCTTTGTTTTGGTTTATTCGTGTTTCTCTTTTTTCGTTTTATTGATATTTTTCTGTATTTCTTCGTACCACCTTCACGATTTATGTGACGTTTAGTTCGCTCATCTGTACTTCTTGTTATCCGTGTTTTAATTTTTGAAGGGGGTTCTTCGTATTTTGAAATGGTGGTATTTTCTCCCTTTCTCTTTGGTTTTCTCACCGCAGCTTCCGGAGGAGACGTTTGTGAACTCATTTTCGCTCTGACTCTTTTGTTTGGTTTTTGTACATCCATATCTAATGGTTGTGTTGGTGAAACTGATTCCAATGGTAGTTCCATTGGTGACGAAAGTGGTGTTTGTAGTTCCATTGGTGACGAAAGTGGTGTTTGTAGTTCCATTGGTGACGAAAGTGGTGTTTGTAGTTCCATTTTATCATCATTAACACTAACATCGGACAATATAGTGTCATTCAAAGTTTTCACATTTACTTTTTTTTCTTGTATAAGTTTACTTGCTTCTTCGGGGGTTTTAAAAATATTTTCACTTTTTTTTGCTTCATATACTTCTGTATTTTTAAAACTTTTAAGAATTACATCAAATGTTTTTTTTTTATTAGCTGTTTCGTTCGCTGGTATAATATAATAAAAATTTGCAATAAAATCTTTTGTATTTTCATCTCCCCCATTCATTATCTTCGTTATCCCTTGTGTATTTTTTGAAAAACTAATTTGCAATAAAGTTAAAATTTCACTATTCTCTTTTGTTGTAGTATTGATATCATTTATAATATCGCTATCTACTAGGTCATCTTGATAACCTTCATATTTAGATAAATTTTGCAAATTTAAATGAACTTTTCCTATTTTTTCACTAAGATTAAAATCTATTTTGAATGATGTTTTTAGTGAACTATCTAAATCGTCTGTAAACTCTTTTATTTTTTCTTTTATTTTTTCTTTTATTTTTTTTTGTTTTAACATAATATTTATTAAATTATTCCATCTATTAATAATATAAGTATTGAAATTATCTTTATTAACACGATTTGAATCAGACCATTGGCGTAATATTTTAGAACTTTCACTACTTTCTGTAAATGTTTTTTCTGAAGTACCTGGTCGTCTGCTTCTTTCTGCTTGTTTCGGGTTATCTTTAAATTCCTCCACTATACTTGCTTTAAATGACTCGATATTCGCATTATATTTTTGTACAATAGAAGACATCTTTTCGTTACATTGATTATTTAATTTATCATTTACCCATACTCTTAAATTATCATATATTTGTTTAATTTTTTTTGTTTCTGATTGAGTTTCTATTAACTTTATATTTTTTAATAAAGTTGTTTCACTAATTTGGAAACCACCTGGTATATTGGCAATTTTTTTTATTTGAGCTGCTATTTTTATTGCACTATTATTGCATTCTGTTATTAATTCTTCCATTTGGGATTGTCTATTATCTTGTTTATATTCAACGTTTTTCATATAATCATTTATTGTAGAAGTAAAAATATTTGCTTGCAATAAAGAATTTTTTACATTTTCTTCGTTTATAACACTAGGAACAATTAATATATCTAATTCTTGATTTTTTAATTTTGATTTAAATGTATTTTTGATTAATGTATTTAATAAAGATAACTTTTCTGCTGACATTAAATCTATATTTTTATCTTCAACTATTATTTTTGAGTCACTATCACTAACAATATCACCACTTGTTTCAACATCCATTGGAACATCTTTTAGTGGTTCTTGTTGTTTTTTTTGTATTCCAGATAACTTAATTGGACCTCTTTTTCTTCGCTGTTTTTCTTGCAATTGAGGAGTAGATAAATCTACGCCATCTTTATTGTAATTATTAAAACGATTCAAATTCTTTATAATTTCAGAATAATATAAATTGACATCACCTTTATCACAATTTGTTATAAATACTTTATGTGAATCAAAATCAATCACGTCTTCTCCAAAAATTTTTTGTATCCAACTTACGTGCGGTTTAATTCCATTATTCATAAACCATACGGGATTATTATGTAATACACTTTCTGCAAATACATTTTTATCAGTAGTACGTATACCAACACCTAATGGAAATTTTATTGTATTTTTAAGATAATCATTTACTCTTCTAGAATAATTTACTTGACAAGCATCACCAAATGCTTTTAATGAAACTATTATTATGATTAATAATTGTAAATTGGTTTGTAATCTATTTCTAGTCAATTTAGTTAACATTTCATTCTTTGTTTTAGTTTCTATGTTATCATAAATTGCTTTTGAAAATTCAAATAATATACTATAATCGTTTGGATATATTTTCGAATTTATCTTAGCTTCTACATCTTTTATATTATTCTCGTCTCTTCTAGTAACATCTAGAGGAAATACCTCTTTATTATTTAGAAAAGTGCTGATGGTTCTAATAGTGGTTCCTTGAACAACTAATTTAATTTCATTTCGTACACCTCTATTTAAAACGTTAAAATATACAAACCCTTTTTTATCAGGTTGTGTATCACCTTGTCCTAATCTGATTGGATACTTGCTTAATACATCATCCAAATAACCTGAATGCCACTTGGCATCTTTTTTACCTGTATTAATATATAGTGCACATTCATTTTCAAAATCATTTATTCCTGTAATTTCATTTAATTCTTTATCATCTATTTTTAACGATGAACCATAATAACCAAAAAAATCGTTTATTGATTTAATTAGTAATTTTAAAAATGGCAAACTATAAGGTTCTTTAAGTGATTGTAATTCTTGTACACGCTTTCTAATTAAATTTGTTATATCTTTATTATGGGAAATAAATTTCTGATTCGAAAATAAATCTTTACTTGTATTCGCCGGGTCCATGAAGCTTGGAATTGTATTAATATTTCCTTCATTTAACATAGTACTAAAATCTAATAATCTACTATCAGTGTCCAAATTTTCTATAGTTTCTCTATTTACATCAATATTATTTGCATGAGGGTATAATACAGCATCACTTATACTATTGTCTGTAAAAGCAAATTTCACTTGGTCTTCAGAAAAAATTTTTTCGATTGGATTATTATCTACACTCGATAAATATAGCATTTTTATTTTGTCTTTATCACTATATTGAAATAAGTGATTCTGTTTACCATCTGCTATTTTTTGTTTTATATAATCTTCACCGCCATCGCCACTATTACTAATATATTTTGTTAAATTTAAACGATTTATTACTTTGCATTGAGTGGCAGAATCCATAAAATTAATCACTTCTTTCATATATAAATGTTCTCGTATTGATTCTTGACCATTATCATATTGATTTAATGTATCATTAAAAAAATTATAATTAACTCCTGTTTTATTTTTATCTGAAAAATACCTCATTATAATTCGAGATGCATCTAGTATTTCCTTTTCGTAATTTAACATATAATTCTTGACGTCGCTTTGTTTTTTAAAATCATGTTTAACTTCTACAAAATTTTTTAACATCGATAATAGAAAAAAATCGTCTTTTAACTTTCCTTTTTCACTTAATAATAATTCGCCATTACAATTTTCACCCCCCATTTGCATTTTATTCATATTACTACCAACTATTCTTGAAAAAATTTCATCTATAAATATTTGATATTTCATTATAGTAAAATATTCATAATTACTTTCTACTTTGTCAAAAATTGTAGATTGTAATTTCATCGCAATATCTCGTATATTTTTAAGAATCTCATCTTTGTTTACTTCGGTAATCTTATTATCTTCGATTTCATTGGCTTCAGGAACCTTTAATCTTAATACTAGATTTTTTTTCAATGGTGATTGTGTTTCGTTTGGACTAATTGTCATTGTACTTGAAGTTGAACCACTTGAACTACGTGAAGAATTGTTATAAGGATTACCTCCTCGATTTTTTATACTTATGTTTCTCTTCTTTTTGGTATTTTTGAGTGTCTTTTTATTCATAATATTATTTTATATAATAAAAACATATTATTAATTTCATTATACTAAATATGGAAGGTGATATAAAGAGAAAAACCATTAGTATCGACGGCCAGCATAACAGATACTTAATTAAAAAGGTAAATAAACACAAACCACCTGAAGTTAAAAAAATGAACATTTCGTCAAACCTCGAAAAAGAATTACAATCTCACGAAACAAAGATTGACAAACACGATTTTCAAAAAAGTATTATCAATATGAACTACATGAATAGTAAAAACGACGAATATGAATACATTTTGCAACATTTTCAAAAACTTGTGAAGACGAAAATGAAATCATATTTAAAACAAGACGAACAAAAGAATAGAATAGACGAAGATAATCCATTACTTCTAAATGATATTTATGAATTGTTAATAGAATCACACATGCAATGTTATTATTGCAAGCAAGAAGTATTTATTTATTATGAAAAGTATCGTGATAAAAGTCAGTGGACGCTTGAGCGTATAGACAACGATTTAGGTCATTTTAAGCAAAACTGCGTCATTTCATGTTTAGAATGCAATTTACAACGTCGAAACCATAACATGTCAAAATTCAAATTTACAAAAAATTTAGTCATTGTCAAAGAATAACTAGTGAAAACTATTTTTTAGTTATTTGCCGAAAAAAGATATAAATATATTATTGTATTTTTGATCAATGACAACACAATATTCTACACAAAATGATTTGTTGTTAAATAATCTCCTTGATTTCTATAGCGACGAAGTGAAACTGGATACAATGCTATCTATTATCAATGGTGAATCTAAAATTTCACTTCGTATTGTCGATTGGTTTGCAACCAATTATGCTAAAAAATTTTACACTTTGTATGAAATTAATGGTGAACATGGTAGTAAGCGCAGATTCAAAGTATATAACGATTACAAACTCAAGTTAAAAGCTTATAGTAAAAAACGTTTTGATCCATTTTGTCGATGGGACCGCATTAACATTCCTTATAAAAATGGTTCTTTTATTCAAACTACTATTGGACAATTAAATTTTTTTAAATGGGCATTGGAAAACGATGTAGTTGAATACATTAAAAATAATTATGAACATATCGAAAATGACATGAATAATCGCAATAGTTCATCACGAAAAAAAGAAACACATGTTGAAACCAATAATAAAACACGTAAACGCCGCGAAGAATTATCCATCCTAGCATCAAAAAGTATCAAAAAAGAAGATGTGGAAATCGTTGTGAAATTTTCTTAATAATCTAAATAATATGTAAAAAGGCGTAAAGATAATACATATATCTAACTATTATGTTTAATTATATGATGTTTAAACAAATTACCTTTACTGCTCTAGGTGCTGTTGGTGGTTCTATGATATCAGGGTCGATATATAATATGTTGGAATTTTTCTCTGTGAAATATCTTGTACGTGACAAAAAAGGATATTATTCAATGAGAGGTTATTTACACAGGAATATAATTCCATTATTTATGAGTAGTGCCGGTGCATTTGGGACAGGTTATTTAACTTACCAGATGTTGAAATAATATTTCCTTTTCACGAACAATGACCATATAATTCTTCATTAATGTCATTTTTTTCCCTATTTCATCAAAATGTATAATTAATTGTTCTACATTTTTTTGTCTTATATTTTCGATTCCTTTCGTATGACATATTTTTTTCATAAGTAATTTCATTACATAATATTCACGTAATACATTCGTCTTTTTTAATATAATATTATTTTCTTCAAAATTTGTTTCATGAAAAAGCGGTTCTATGATATGATTTGCTATAATATTTCCAATCATATCACTTTCACTACCCAATTTAATAAGATTATTTGTATAACTCGACCCATAACAATCTTCAGATGCTGGAAAAATATTTTTTCGCATTTTACCCCTACAACTCCAATCAGGTGTACTATCTAGGAAATACGGGACACTATATTCTTCAGCAATATCCAAAATTGGTTGTTTGTAGTAATCCAACAATGGACGATATACATTCACGTTTAAAATATTATTGTTTTTTTTCAAAACAGATAAATCTGTAATTTCGCGACCACCACGCATAATATTATTAAAAACATTCTCGGCTGTATCACCTTTGTGGTGAGCAAGAAACACCCCATTGCAATCATATTGTTCACATAACTCTTTATAGTAACTATATCGTATGTTTCTTGTTTCCTTTTCGTAGTCACTACGTTTTGTTGCGTTTCGCTTGAAATCCAAATCTTTATAATCGAAAGTCACGTCTTTATATTTACAATAATCTATTAAGAAATCACGTTCACAATCGCTTTCTTCGCGATTTTTATAATTCATGTGACAACAAATAATATCAAACGTGTTGTTATTCATTTGTATACGCTGATTTTCACGGATTTTATGAAAAATTTCCAGCAACACCATTGAATCTACTCCACCACTCAATGATACCAAGACATTGGATATATTGTGTTCTTGCAAAAATGCATCTACGCAACAAAATAATTCATTTGTCACGAGATTTTCATTATTTGCTTTTTGTGGAATAAATTCCAAAATATCACTATATTTTGTTAATTCGAAATGGTAATCCATTTTTTTGATTATATTGTATCAATATTCATTAAACAATTAAAATCAATTTTAATAATTTTCTACATAAAATAAGAGAAAATTATTATGTTATAAGTAAAATTTAAACATGTTTTGAATAATTATAGTAACTATTCAAAACATGGGAAATACATCTTCGATATCAAAGGCGAATTTCGAAGATATACAACATTCTATAAAAAACAAAAGTTCTTATATTATAAACGTTTTAAATCGTAACGAACAACAATGTTTGATACAAAATACAATGAATATTGACGACGAAGAGCAGTTAATGAATAATTTATTGGAAAAAGGAAACAATCATTATTCGATCATCATATATGGTAAAAATACCAATGATATGAAAGTATATGAAAAATATAACCAATTGGTTCAGCTTGGTTTCACAAATATTTCTATATATATCGGGGGAGTATTTGAATGGATGCTTTTGCAAGACATTTATGGAAACGACAATTTCCCCACAACAACAAGCGAATTAGACATTTTAAAATTTAAACCATTGCAAGTATTATATGCACAACGCATACATTAAACACTTTTCCTTTTTTCTTTGAATCTTTGCAATTTATCTTTTGCCGATAGTGGTTGGTTAACGGCAATATCCTTTTTCACTTCTTCTTTGATTTCGTTTACTTTAATTTGTATTTCTTCTTCGTCTTCTTCTTCGTTTATAGTAGGCATATTTTTTTCCAAATAACTAGCCACTTCATTATTTTCTTGCAAATCGTGAATAATCATAATACTATCTACAATATCACCATTCTGCTCTTTATAAACAACTCCTGCTAGTTCTTGAGAACAATCTGTTTGTTGCATAATAGTGTCAATATCTTCGTTTGAATCTTGAATATTAATTGTACTGGTAATTTCATTGTTATTCATGTCTGCTTGCATATCTTGATACATTAGACGTGCAATTCTTAAATTTTCTTCGGCGAATTCTTTCGTATCGCGTCTCTTAGACATTGCTTCGGCCATTTGTCTTTGTTTTTCTGTTCTTTTTTCTTCTGTCATCTTAGCAGCACCTTCTTCCATCATACGAATAATCTCTTCATCAATGTAATGTTCAATGGTATAACACAATTTATCTAAATCAAATCCACATAATACCCTTTCTTGCATATTATCTTTTCTTGGTAACATAACATTTGGCAGATTAGAAATATTTATACCCTTTTCCATTTTTTGTGCCATTAACCAAAAACCTTGACTATAAAACATAGAATCATAAATTTCATCATTTTTATACATTTCTTGGTATAGTTTTAATAATTTGGAAATGACGTTAATATGAATTGTACGATTCAATAACATAACGTTGTTGTCTACAAAATATTCTCTTTGTTTTTCATCAACAACATTTGAAAAAATATATTCTTGCATTACAGGAAAAGAATCTGATGCATTATCTACAATTTTTTTAGCAAATTCGATATATTTTTCATTGATTGTGAATGGTTTGTTTACATAAGAAAATAATACCATGCCTGATTCATTTGAATAATTCTCATGTTTGGTTAAATAGAAAGGATCTAAATGGAATATAACATTGTCGTTGAATAATACAATTTCTTGAAAATCACTATAAAACATCATTATTGCTTTCAATGATTCTTCATTCCATTTTTCAGAATTTGAAACAAAATTATTTACATTCATGAAACTAATGTTTTCTAAGTTCAAAATCTTCTCTTTGAAAGATTCTTCGGGTTCAGTTCTGTACCAAATTTCGACTGGTAATTGACATTGAAATTTATTTCGTAAGTTTTCTAAATTTGAAAATAGTGTTTCATTGTAGTTTCCCGAAATAAATGTTGTTAGACCTCTAAATAAGAATTCGCTCATTAATAACTGAATACCTTTTATTTTTATATTTTTTACTCAATAAAATATAAATTGAAATAATAATAAACATAAATCATCAAATTATTACAAGACAAAATGGATTTATTTCAATCTAAGTTAACTAAATCGGAATGGGAAAGTATAGAAGTCCCCGTCGATCACAATGAGAAACAAATTCTTCAAATGATCGTAGATGGCTATGATGATTTGAATATTTCAAAAAATAATACACTATCAATGCTAGGATACCTTAAAATTAATTATAATGAAAATATTGAAAAGTATATTTTTGACAAATACTTTTTATCTACAATCAAAGAACATAACAAAAAATACGATTTGCTTATAGACACACATAATCAATTTGACGAAAAAAACAAAATAAAAAAGGCAGACATGATGCGTTTAGAACAAAATAATAGCAATAAAATTCCAAAAGAAAATATATTTGAGTTCATTTTACTTCAACTTACATATAAAATGCTTCGTTATATTAACAAAGAAAATGTTAGATGGCTTTATTATTATTATACTCTTTATCATATAATTAAATATCCTATTTATCTTACAAATCAAATGGTCATTAATTATATCAGCACGTTATTGAGAAAATATGAAGAAAAAATTTCGATTGTTGATATGATAGCGAAATCATACGATTATATCGAAAAAAATGAATATATCTTAAATTATTCAAATATGGAACTTTATAAACATCAAAAACAAATATATTCTATTTTTAAAACAAATATAGAAATTCCTAAGCTTGTGCTTTATATTGCACCTACGGCAACTGGGAAAACTCTTACGCCCCTCGGACTAAGTAAAACATATAAAGTGATATTTGTATGTGCAGCACGTCATGTTGGTATTGCTCTGGCTAAATCTGCTATTAGTGTTGGGAAAAAGGTTGCATTTGGTTTTGGTTGTAATTGCACAGAAGATATTCGTTTGCATTATTTTGCGGCAAAAGAGTATACTAAAGATTGGAGAACTGGTGGAATTCGCAAAGTAGATAATACTATCGGTGACAAAGTCGAGATTATGATTTGTGATATTCAATCTTATATTTATGCAATGTATTACATGATATCTTTCAATAAAAAGGAGAAAATCATTACCTATTGGGACGAACCAACTATTTCAATGGATTATGATGAACATTCATGCCATGAAGTTATTCGCAATAATTGGTCGAAAAATATTATTCCTAATGTTGTATTATCATCAGCTACTCTTCCGAAAGAAGGCGAAATTGTTGATGTTTTACAAGATTTCAAATGTAAATTTCCTGGTGCTCGTATTCATAGCATACAAAGCGATGATTGTAAAAAAACAATACCCATTATTAATACAGAAGGTTATGTAGAATTGCCACATTATAATTATACCAATTACAGCCAAATATTGTCGTGTGTCGAACATTGCGAAAGTTATCCAACCATTTTGAGATATTTCGACTTGTGTGAAGTTTCGCGTTTTATTGTTTACATTCATGAAAATAAATTATGCAATTCTGAACGTTATAACATTGAAAACATATTTAACTCCATTGATGATGTTCAAATGAAAATAATTAAAACGCATTATTTGGAATTATTGAAACATATTAATCCAGAGAACTGGAAATCGATTTACGATTATTTTCAAGAATCTCGTGATTACAGAATCAAACCAAATAACAATGATGTAAAGGGTATTGTAAAATCTGCTAGTGTTGACACCCCAACAATCTTTAACAAAGGTGGTGGTATCTTAAAGCGTACTCAGTCGATACAACCGCAACCATCTAAACCTATTTATAAAAACGAATCATCTTATATGAGTCCTAGCCAACATGGTGTATTTATAACAACGCGTGATGCATATACTTTAACAAGTGGCCCCACTATTTATTTGGCAGAAGACACTGAAAAGATTGCGAAATTTTGCTTGAAACAAGCAAACATTCCAGCGGGTGTTATGAGTTCTATAAATCAATCCATATTATTTAATAATAAGATTAATAGTAAAATACATATATTGGACAAAAATGTAGAAGACGCACTAGCAAAAGAAGAGGGGAAGGAACATAAGATCAGTGAAGGTCGATATTCGGATGATGTTAAGCGCATGATGCGGGAGATCAAAGAATTGTCAGATTTAATTAAACCTGTTAACATAGATGAAATGTATATTCCAAATAAAATTCGTCATTTGTCAAGGTGGACAGGGACAAACGAATACGATATTAAACCATATACATCGGATATTACTGATAATGATATTGAAGATATCATGAAAATGAACGTCGACAATATTTGGAAGGTTCTCATCATTATGGGTATTGGATTATTCTCGCAAAATGTTCCAAACGATTATACTGAAAAGGTAAAAGAATTGGCTGTTGCGCAAAAATTGTATATAATCATTGCAGATGAAGATTTTATTTACGGAACAAATTATCAATTTTGCCATGGATATATCAGTAAAGATTTGTCTATGACGCAAGAAAAAATAATTCAATCAATGGGGCGCATTGGTAGAAATAAACTGCAACATCAATATAGTGTACGTATTCGAGATAATAATATGATTTCAAAAATCTTTCAAAAGGAAGAAAATAAAAAGGAGGTATTTAATATGAATAGATTATTTCAAACAAATGAAGATGATATTATGTAGATTTTGAATCATCATTCATTATTTGTTGTAAATCTTCTTTTCTTACAACAACATTTTTGGAAACATTCTTTATAATTTTTTCAACATTCTTTTCTTGTTTATCATCTACACCACCAATTGAGTTGCTTATGATTTTAATATATTTATCATTATTAATATCAGTGCAACCCGGATTATTTTCGATCCAGTTTGGTATTTGTTCTAAATTATTACGCTTCATTTTACTAATTGCTTTCTTTAATATTGGCTTGTTGTCCTTTTCTAAATTCCATTGATCGTCATCTTTAATATAGAGTACTTCGTTTTTTACATCACAACAATGAATTGGACGTTTATATACATCCATATTTTGTAATCCATCTAAGAATATTTTGGTTATACCATTGACAAATCCAAGTTCACCCATTAGTTCCACACCATTTGTGTTATTTGTTATCATATTTATAAAATCCATTATATTAAGTGCATCTTTGCATTGCGAATTTAAAAACACGTTTATATTGACATTATTTGTTTGACCTTTTCCTACATTGGGAATTAACTCTTGTATTTGTTGTTGCTGGTTTACTATCATTGTACGTAAATCCTTGTTCTCCTCCAATACATGATAAACTAAATCTTTCATCGTCTCTTCGTGCTTTACCTCTTTATCAGTAACAACAATCACTTCATTATTACTAATATCCTTATTTTCCATTTTTTCCATTTTTTCCATTTTTTCCATTTTTTCCATATTTTCCGTTTTTTCATAAATTTCACATTTTGTTTGATGCTTCCACATTCCACTCCGCGTTTTGTATTTTTTTCCACAAGAACACACTAGGAAAGTTGGTTTGATGTAATTTGATGTAAAATGTGTTTCCATGTGTTTCCATTTGTGCTTTTGGGTTGAGAGGTGTCTAGTCATGTCTCCTTTTTTGCTACATTCGAACTCACATGTTTTGCATAGAAAATTTTGATGTTTTTTGATGTAAAATTGTGTTTCCATGTGTTTCCAATTTATATTAATATAATATTTTTTTAAATCAAAATTTGGAAAAATGAAAAAAATGTTATGCTAACAAAAAAAAAATAACAAAATGGATTTTAGAGCATTTGCATCACAAACGTCTTTTTCGCAAATTTCAAGAATTCGCGTTTTTTTGGGTCGAAAGTTTTTATTTGTTTTTTCATTAAAAAAAAAGGGGAAATTTCTATTTGAAAAAAAAGTTACAAAAATGGACAAATGTGTGAATTTACGAAGAATATATAAAAAAAGAATATATATTTTTGACGCAAAATATAATATTTACTAATATTATGGACATAGTAATAACATTTATATTTATTTTGCTAGCAGGTTTAATAATTAATCATTTTTTAAAATTTCCTTTTGAATATTATTTTTTCATTGTATCAATATTATTCGCATTAAAATATATACGTATCGAACAAGTACCTGAATCAGATTCTAATAGCGAAAAACCAGTAACATCGTATAATACTTGTAGTAACTTTCCAATAGAATATTACGATCCCAATAAATAAAATACGATTTAGTAATTATAAATTGATTTTAATTATTTGATAAATCGTTTTATTAAATAATTATAAATGAATTACGTCTATCTAAATCAAGAGCTTGTCCCAGGCAAAAAATATTTGTTCCATACGCGCTTGATTCATAATAACAAAATGAAAAAATTCACCGGAACGTTTATTGATGTAAGTTGCGGTGTATTACGCGTGGAAGATTATTATGATGGAAAATTCACAACATGTGATATGATATTTTGGACGACGCCTATCGAATTTATTACAAACATTGCACCAATTGAAAAGTGTTCCTTATAGTTTCTAAAAATCATGCAATAAAATCATTCTATTTTTGAACCAAATTTATACGCGCATTGTATTTGGTTCTTTTTTCATGATTGCCTGACCTACCATCTTACCCTTTTTAACGTACTTTACAGGTAACCAATTAATATGTACTCTTTTTTTATCACGAAGTTTTGAATGCTGTTTACATATTTGCGCAGCTTCTTCTATGTCTTCGTCTGTAATCGCTGTTTTGTAGTCATTTTCAATAATAACATAAGATGAAGATTCGTCTTTTACGTGAAACCATAAATCATCTTCACATGCTTCCTCTAATATGCGCCAATTGTCCTTTGCATTTTTACCTATGATAATTGTTGGAAAGTTAGTCATAATATTAATAATAATGAAAATATAATCAAATGTCATTATTATTTCAATTTTACCATAAACTGAATGAAATTTTTGGACGTGGAATGAACGAACCTACATAATTCGGTACAACCATAAATTGTTCTTTAACAGATTGCATCTTGCTTCCAATACGTCCAGCTACCTTTGTAAATTCTAATAATTCGTTTGCCTTCTCTTCCTTTTTTTTAGGTATAAAGTTTTCTATAAAATATGTTTGTTTTACAAACTCCAAAATGAGAATCAATCCAATCGCAAATATGCCAATATATATTAACGAACATCGTTTCATCTATTACTAATTATAATATACTTATAAAAATAATTTATAAGTATATTTTCAGCTTCCGCCGGGAATTGAACCCGGGATCTTTTGATTACAAGTCAAACGCCTTACCACTGGGCCACAGAAGCATAGTATGAGAAATAAATACTATTTATTTATTCATATAATCTAACCAAATAATTCTTTAAATAATATTTTATAAACTAGACAAATAGACCATATTTTTATGAATAATATAAAATAGCGCGGCAAAAATTATGCTTTTGAGAACGTATCCTTGAAAATTCATGTTACCATCTTTCATAAAACAAAAACAAAATGTTTTGAAAAACCATTTATTAACAACTGGTAAATGAAAAAAAAAATAAAGCAACATAATTAAGATGGGCAACTGAAATTGTTCGTACAATATTTCTAAACTTTCGCGTTGATTATCACTTTTGCTTTGATCATGCAACATTTCATGATTTGATTCCCAGTTATCTATGTAATCAGGATGTTGTTGATGTTGCATGTAATCATGTTGTGCTTGTTCATCGCTATGTATTGGTTGTGTATTTCGCGGCACATCACGAATAGGAATGTTTAAAGCACCTGCGGACGCTAAATCATTTGTTTGGCTTAATATTTCATTCACAGAAGTCGCATCCATTTGATTAGGAGGTGGAACATCGTTTAATGGTTTGTATTCTGTTGGATTTTCATTTACTGACATGGTCATACTTGCATTTTCTTGATTTGTACCATTGGGTAAATCGTCAATGTGTGTACTATCATTTTGTCCTGACATATACAAGGATTAGAAAGCTAACTAAATAAAATTACGCAAACGATAATTTTTTTACGTTCGTTTTTTTACAACTAGTTGATTCTAAATCGTAAGAATAACATTTATTTCCGTGTTTAAATACCTTATTTTCAACCTTTTTAATATTTGGAGTATAAAATGCAATACAATTTTTTCCTTTGCATGCTTTTCTAAATAAAGTAGCTAAACCTAATCCCAACAATATTGACATTAGAACTTTTCCTTCATACGATTTTAATTTGGCTCTTAAACTCATTTACAATATATATATATTTTTACTTTTGTATTGGAACTTTGGTAATTGTTTGATTTTTACAAGATACCTCTTTAGGTTTATATTGGAAACATTGCCCTGCATTATCTTCAATAATAAAATCCTTGTAATTTTCGGGACTAGGATAAATGTAAATCTTTTTCATATCATCCCCTTTTACGTAAGTGTAAAATATTCCAATGGCAAAACTAACTATAAATATTTTAGCATCAATATAATCAAAAAACATAATATATAATATATAATAATGAAATATTTTAATCACTTGAATCATGTTTTTCAAGACCAATATAAAATTCTTCTGCTTCAAATAAATAAGAACGTGTTTCTAAATAATAAATGATTTGTTTTCCCTTCATTTGGTCTTCTTCATGTATTTCTCTTAATCCTTTATATGCAAATTTTAGCTCGTATATTTTTTTCATTAATGGTATTAATGTTTCAACCATAATTTCCATTGCTTCTTTTAAAAATATAATCTCTTGATTTTTATGATAGCGTTTCATACTTAATTTAATTGATTCAATAATGGTTTGACTTTTTAATAAATCATCCTTCAATATTTCATTCGTTTCACGCTGGTCTTTAATGTTATTGTAACTTCGCATTAAACCAATTAAAATGCTAGTGTCTTCGTTAAAATCTTTCAGTATTTTTCCAAATTCTTCACTTGATTTTTCTCTTGATAGGTATCCAAAAAGTGTCTGATATTTTAATTGTAATATTTTTTCCTTGTTTATTGTTAGGGATTCATCAAAGCTGCCAATCATTTCCGGATAGAGAGAATAACTAATGTCATTCACTTCCATTTTACCTTCACATGGGTCTTCTATTGCACCACATTTTGCCATGAGTTGTTCATTTTTTCTTTCGAAAATTGTATTGACATTTCTTTTGCAAAATATACATGGCATCTTAATACGTTGCATTAAACGTTTTTTCTCTTGATTAGAAATAGTACGCATCATGATTTTATCTTTACGTTGTTGAATTTTTGTGTTATAATCACCTTTTTTTTTGTAATAAAGTTCTATTTGGATCTTTTTTTTATTGTCCATAATCTTTATATATATAATTTACGATATATTAAATCGTATTCATTATTCCAATCAGGCAGTCCTGTAATATTTTCCATACCCTTTTGTTGTTTGGCACTTTGATATTGCTTAATCTTACCTAAAATATAATATTGCTTTTCTCTTTCCTGAATTTGTTTTTCCACCTCTGTTTTTTTCCCCTTGTATTTGTAAAGTAGAAACAATCCAATCAATGTAAATATGCCTAAAGTAGCCGAAATATTAAATATAAGGTTATAATATTCATCCTTTATTTTATGACATTGTTGTAGCGTTTTATGAAAAAAATAATGAACACCTGGTTCAATAAGAGTAGGTTTATTTATATTTACGTATTTAGACATTCAGTGTTTATATAATATTTATGTTGATAATAAGAAATTTTATTATACTTAATATCTATGGACGGATCAGGAGCTTTTATAGGATTGATATTATTTATTATAACAACGATATTTTACTTTGTTTTTAAGTTATTCTTTGGTAAGGACGTATTCAAAAAAGATGAAAATGGAGAAATTTTAAAAGATGCAAATGGAAACCCAGAAATATTGTATACGGCAGAATCAATGAAGAAAAAAATATATGTTTTGTATTTTATACTTGTGATTATTAGTCAATTGTTTGTAAACTTAAGTTTATTGAGTACAATGTGTAAAAGTGGATTAGGTTCAGTTGCATTGCCTGGATTTATTTATACAATTGTTCCATGGTTGCTAATATTTGGTGTTTTGAAATTAATGTTTATGATAATGCCTGGGTGGAAAGCGCCATTCTCAAATACATTCGGTTATTTGGTCACACGTATTACGGGATTGCGAACAATATTACGTTACTTATTAAAACCGATTGATTTAGAAGATGATAGTCGTGAATTAAAAGGAGAACAATTACAATCTTTTCAAACATTGCGCGAAATTTATAAAGATGATTCGGTATTAATTAATGAAATTACACCTGAAAATTTTGATAAATTTTGGAAAACGATGGAACGCTCACAATTGTTTAAAACAGATGATGAAATTAAAGCAATACCCGGAACAAAAGGAAAATATAATTTAAATAAACTTCGCGGTGATGTCCAATGGTATGTGGGATTAAAAGACGATGTATCTGAATTTGTATGGTTCTTGCTATCGGGAAGTTTGATTACAACTATTGTATACAATAATATGAACAAATACAAATGCAGTTATACACCTGAACAAATTGCAGATCAAGATAAAAAATATAAATTGAAAGTAGACGAAAAGGAAGATACGTCATCTACAAAGCAAGTATATTATACTGAAGATTAATCATCAAACCATAGACAAGGCACAAAGATAATATATTGTATGAATTCACTTAAAGGTATTACATACACTAATATAAAATGAATACAATTATTCTACTTGCAATGATGCTCGGCTCTGTATATGGAGCCACCAATTCTACCTTTTCATCTCGTTCTGACCACTGGGGAAAATTTCAAGATTTTGTAACTAAATTTGAAAGAAAATATCAAACATTGAAAGAATACGAAGATCGTTTTGGAGTATTTCGTGATAATTTGATGTTTATTGAAAAACACAATTCACAACAAATGTCTTATACTCTTGGTGTAAATCGTTTTGCTGATATGACTACTGAAGAATTTGTTAATATGAATACCATGTTTCCTTTCCAACAAAAATGCGATAAATTTTCGGCATCTTCGTCCGATGTAGCCGATAGTTGGGACTGGCGTGAACATAGTGCAGTAACCGGTGTAAAAGACCAAGGGCAATGTGGATCTTGTTGGTCATTTAGTGCAACGGGTGCTATGGAAGGAGCATGGGCTATTGCTAAAGGCGAACTTGTCAGTTTGTCTGAGCAACAATTGGTAGATTGTTCCAAATCTTATGGCAATCACGGATGCAATGGTGGTTTGATGGATGGTGCTTTTCATTATGCGATGGATAATGGTATGTGTGGTGAATCCGATTATAGTTACACCGCTTCAGGAGGAACATGTGAAGAATGTGACCCATTGGTAAAAATTAGTGGTTGTGTTGATGTTACTGCTAGTAATGAAGTAGATTTGAAGACAGCTGTTTCCATTGGACCTGTATCTGTTGCAATTGAAGCCGATACGAAAACATTTCAACTTTACAAATCGGGTGTATTGACTGGTGATGCCTGTGGAACAAACCTAGACCATGGTGTCCTTGTTGTAGGATATGGAACCGAAGATAACACTGAATACTGGCTAGTAAAAAATAGCTGGGGGACATCATGGGGAGAAGATGGATATATTAAAATCGGACGTAGTGATAGTACTACTAGTAAAGGTATTTGTGGTATCGCAATGCAACCTTCTTATCCCGTAGTTTAAATTTAATGAAATAAATAATTAATGGTGTATTATGACGTATAATCATGTAATAAATATAATATTATATGATTTAAGAAGATATATGTAGAAATAATATTATGGAAGATAACGATGATGGTAAAAAACGTTATGAAAAATGCGATAATTGTAAAAAAATGATAGATTGTTGGAAACACAATATTTACATACTTATCAAATATGATGATGAATTATATTTTTGTCTAGAATGCTTTGATAAAAATAAGAATTCTTACAAAAAAGATAATTGGTATTGTGAAGATTTTCTAGATGAATAATAAAATGCATATTTTAAAGTATTTTATTATTTTAACTAATAGTTATTTTCATTAATTTAACGACGACGTCTAGTATTGCTAGATTTGCGGCAAAAAGTACGTTTTTTACCTTTTGTGTATTTGCATCCTCTGGTCCCTCTGCAAGCAGCAGGACCTTTTTTGCGACATGATGAAGATCTTACACGTTTTCTGTAAGAACGACGAGCAGAAGAAAGTTTTTTAGCGCGCGAACGAGTTGTTGGTGCCATATACTATATGGCATCAAAAAAATAATTTTCATAAATTAGTACATATTTTTTGAAAATGTTACTAAATATAATACAGATGTGTAAGATAAAACAGCTAAAATAATTACAATAAACCACATAGGTAACACTGATTTATTTTTATATCCTACACCAAAATGCTTTAATGAACCATCGTTATTATAAATAAAAGCTGGTTTACTATAAAGAATAGTAGCAAAGCAAATAAAAAATAATGTTAATGCTAAATAATTTATATTTTGTTTGATGAATAGTTTTCCCATATATATAGTTATGAATATTAATATCAAACTATTCTGAATAATGTACTAGTGACATGAATCCAACACAATATAAAAGATAAATAGCAATATTTACAGGTGATATTACTTTACGAGCAGTTAATGTAGACACAACACCAATAAATAATAATACTGAAATAACGACAATATAGTAGATTTGTTTTGGGTTTTCAACATCACTTAAATTGAAATAATTACTAATATTTAATGTTTTATTTTCCTGTTTCAAATCTTTTTTTACTTGATAATATATACTCATTCCCATTTTACGAATTAACCATGTAGAAATAAAAGTTAACCCAAGAACAATACCCATATTTTTGTTCAAATCAAAAATCTTTCGAAAAACAAAAAAGGAAACCATTGTTCCTAAAGCACCCATAAATCCTTCAAAATATTGGTTATCATTTAATAATTGATATTCATCATTTGAATCACTAGAAACCATATATATATATATATTATGTGTATAATTTTTCATATACAAATTATATGTTAAATAAGTATGTAAAATTATTCGTGATCTTCGTGATTGTAATCTTCGTCGTAACCAGACAAATCATTTATTTCACGCATTTCATCTTCTAAAAATAAATTACGTTCTTGTTCAAAGACATTTACATCATATTCTACTAACCCTTTTTGTAAACCTTTCCCCCATTCACCTAGTTTATATTTCTTAAGTTCGTTGATAACAGCGCGCTCTTCTTTTGTTTTTTCTTTTAATTTTTTAACAATCTTATCTTTTTCATCTTGTTTTGAGCGCAGTATTTGTTTCATCACACTTTCATACTCTATAAAAGTGGTGGATTTTTGCTGATAAAATGTTTCGAGAACATTAATAACATAATTCATTAGAATTGGTTTACCAACTTGATTATCTAGCGTAATAAATTCATTCATAATTGTAAACAATATTGTAGAATACATTAAAATGTTTGTAGAAATATTATCTTGCATGGGTAACATTTTAATTTGACTGAATAATCCGTAGTAATCTTTAGTATGCGCCATAAAATCTCGAAAATGAGTATTTAATTCGTCATTGTCAATAAAGCGTGTAAATTTTGTATAATAAGTTTTCATGTAATTTTGCAAATCCATAATATGCGATGGCGACAATTCCCAATGCTTTGGAATCTTAATTTTATTCATTGTTAATTTATTAATAATCATATTTGGAATCAATGTAGAAAACATATAGACAAATGATTTGACCATCTGAGTAAATCGCACCATATAATCATAACTTCGAGTCGTTTCATGGCAAGAATAAATAAACTCTAAAATATCTACAACCGGTTGTTTTTTGGCGCTTCTACTTTTTTTCACATTTAACCAATTCGCAATATTTTTATATTTTTTTTCCATATCTTCAAATAAAAATGATTTAAATTCTAAAATATCATTGGATTGAACTTTATTGTAATCATTATCGTTATAATTAACAATTAAATTACCATACAAATGATTAAATTTTGCATATTGGTTCAACAATTGATTTGAATGACTAGCATCAGAACCTTGTCTTGTTTCGCTATGTTTATTTGTTAATGAATGTTTTTCTTTCAAATATGTTAAGTAATCAATAACAGGAGAATAAAGCTCTATTAATTTAACGTGATTTACACGTATTTTATTATTTCTATATACATGTAATAACATTGTCATTATATTTGTATCAATTGCTTCATCATCATTATTATATATTCGAATAGTTGCCTTTATTTTTTCTAAAATAACATCTGAAAATCCAGGATCTACATTTGGGAAAAGAATTTTTGTATTTTCGGTAAATGAAAACATGGGAACATGTTGATGGTGACGTAAATTATCGAAAATTTCATATAAATTTGTTAAATAATCTAAAATGTGCTGAACCTCTTTATTTTCTTCGATAAAAAACTCCATTGGATTTTTAGTACGTAAACAACATGCATTTTCTAAATAAGGGACCTGGTCACTTGTTACCAATAAGTGACTTTGTTTGGATGTAATATTTTGAATTGTTTCGAGAAGAGAATATGAATAAAGAATAATTTTAGACAATATAATATTTTTGTATTCATTGTTAATAACAGAATCTTTTTGCAAAGGTTGAATACGCTTAATATGGTATTTAAACAAGGGAGGAACGAATTCTCTCCATTGATACTGGTCAATAAATTTTTCTTTGGAAACTTTTTCACTTAATAAGTAATTTTTAATTAGTGATGCAAATTCATTGCTTGAAATAATTGTCAAAATGCCAGTGACTTCATTTATAATATTTTCAGTAGATGGTTTCACCAAAGAACGATGCAATTCATATTTTTTTGCCAAACACACAACATATTTAATAGTATCCATGTTATCACTACTATGTACAGGAAAACCCAATAAATATGGTTTACATGTTTTTTGTTTTTCTAAAAAGGAAATTTCACTTACACGCATTTCTAAGTAAACAACAAAAGAAGAAAGAAATAATAAGACAAGTTTATAAGAACTTTCTTGCCCTTTCGCTTTGAATTTATCATAAAATTGTGAAAGCTTGACTAATAATTTATGTTTAAGGTCATTATTACTTCGCAAATCTAATTTGGTTTCCATGATGTAAAATAATGTATCGATAAACTGAATATCTGAATTCGTATAAGAAGAAACTATTTCTTGTATTTCACCTTCATTTGTTATGTTTATGCTATCGCTTACAAATGCTTCTTCTTCCAATGCTTCGCTAGTTGTAGTATTGTCAACAACATCCGACTTTTCCGTTCCATCTTTATATTCATATTCATAATCGTTTTGTATTAATGCTTCTTCTTTTGCTTCGTATTTTTCTATACTTTCTTCCTTATCTGTTTCCAATATTTCGCGTGTTTTATCTTTAAAACCTTTATCTGTAAATCCTTCATCGGCAAAAAAATCTATATTGCGAATTGTATAACCACTATGTATGTCAACCCAAGATCCTTCATCATCACTTAATGCACCTTGCTTTTGACAGATAATTTCCATTGCGTAAATATAATTTTCTTTTCCATGATAAGCTAGATTTAAAGTATGTATAAAAAGTGGTAGTAGTGGTAGTTGTGTTTCTTTACAATATAGCCAATATGGATCCTCGCCAATTGCTTGAAAAGGTTGTCGACAATAATTTTTGATAAAAGAAAATATTTTATCTTGTTTTTTTTCAAAATCTTTAATTCCCCTTATTTCATCACGTAATCCAACATGCGGACTAATTAAATTTCCATCCATTTCATCATATTCACTTGCTATTTGATTATTTTTTACGGAATAATGATAACGGCGCTTTTCATAAACATTGCGCAATCGTTTCAAGTAAAATTCACATTCCATAACAATTTCTTTGTATTCACTTTTTGTACGTGCATGAACGTGTTTATATTCGTTCATCATTTCCTGAATTAATTGTAATTGTAATTGTTTTTTTCTATCATTGCTATCTTCACATACATCTTGATAATCGGTAGGGTCGAAACAAGAAAAATTATTGAAACAAATGCTATTGTTTAATGAAAGTGAATAATTATCTTGATACATTTCATTTGCTTCTTTGTTTTCTTTCCACGTATTATTGACGCGTTTGTAAAAAATCATTCCAACACCATCCATGTTGTCTTTTGTTTCGAGAATACAATAATGTCCATTTTCTACTTTTTTCTTTCCTAGTAAAATATTTGAAACCATTGTTTTTGATTCATCTTCTGATAATTGATGCACTTCCATCATTTTTTTTTCCAAAAAACTAATAAATTGTTGCTGAGACATTCTCTTTTTTTCTTGGCTATATATTTCAACTGCGGTGTAATAAGTTTTATCAAATTGTTTATCGAAATATATTACTTTATCGTCATCTTCTTTTAATTCTTCTGAATCAATATATTTCTTTGCAACGACAAAAGGTGTTTTGCAAATAGAGGTAGAAATATCTTTCGCATTTGTTTGACTATTATTTGAATCATTTTGTTCTTGGTATTTTAACAAAAGTTCTTCAATATCTGGATTTAGCAAATGGATACTGGCGTAACTTAAAATAGATGAAAAACAATCCAATGAATCTTGGGTTGTATAATAAAGAAGGCGTTCATGAGGTGTATTAAATTGTATGGTACTATTACTAAAATAACTATCATGAATAAAAGAAATAACTATTTCTTTTTCCTCATTCGTTTTGCCTTGAAAATAATTTTCTAATATACCTTGTCTTGCTACGTTTTTGCCATAATAATTTTTACCCGCAACGCGTTTAAGTGAATCAAACATCCCCTTATTTTGTTTTACATTTGCATTGTATTTCTTGTAAAAATTTCTACGTTTTTCATAAATTTTGGATGTCAAAATATCACTATCTTCGAAAACAATATTATTGATTTCCATGTAAAATGGATGAAAATGACTTACCATATATTGCAAACCAATTGGTTCTCCAGCTTTCATTATGGTATTGTTATAATTTTCAATAATATTGCGATTAGATGGAAGCACTTTGTGTAAAAATTCTTTCCAGGTTAATGACGTTTCTTTTGGATTGTGGTGGACATATACCATGTCCTCAAATTTAAAATCGTAATTAGTCGCTTCATTGGTAAGTTCTTTTGATTTTAAACGACTATTTTTATATACCTTTGAATAATCGGTAAAACTATCAATAATAAAAGTGGCCTTTTTTAATAGATTTGTATAGGGTAAATAAGCTTTTGATGCATTTAACCAAAACGTAAATAAACAAATGAAGCCATGTAAATGAATACCTTCGTCTCCTGGTAATATTCGATTTAATACATTTTTAACATCCTTGATTTCATCTAAGTGAATATGACTACTTTTCTGCTCGTTATTATGACTAATCGCATCAAAAGCTTTTGTGATTTGCATATTTTCTAATTCATCATTGGGTAAATATGGTGAAAACGTAGATAAATATTTATCATAATAGGTTTTGTTACCATAAGTTTTATAATTGTTTAATTGTTCTTTTTCGAAATTGCGCTCATCATCATAACTAATATTTTGAGCATCTGTTATTTGTTCTTCGTCAAAATGAATGTCATATAATTTATGTTTTTCACTCATAATAGGAATAATCCAAGGCATATTATTTTCCATTTTTTCAAGCACATTTGCCAATGGTTTATTTTCAATACCATTGAATAATGGGGCATATGGATAGTCATTGTGGTCCTTTTTTGAGAAAATATCTCTTAATTCGCTATATCGCGAAATAATTTTTTCTATTTTTTTGTTCGACTCTTTATTCTTGCCATTTTCTTTACCGATTAATGCATTTGTCAAATCATCTAATTGAATATGAATACCATAACGTAATTTATCTTCATCCACTTTTACAAATTGCGCGATTTCACCTAAATCATCATCCTCGTCGTCACTTCCTTCTTCCAATTGATTTAATGCACTATCTTTTTGTATTATTTCCTCTTGGAATTCATTAGGTGTCGACTCTATTTCTTCTGGTGTGGAACCTATTGATTTTGTTTCTTCTATTTCTTCTGGTGTGGAATCTATTGATTTTGTTTCTTCTATTTCTTCAATGGAATTATCTTGTGTTTGTTCGGCAACGTCGTTTACTGGCAAAACAATTTTTTCACTATCTTTGGGAGGATCGCGAATTTCGATTTTAGAAATATTAAAATCAATTGGTATACCCTTATAAGCGAAATCAATGTATATATAACTATCGTCTGCTAACTTAACTTCAATCATATCTTCCTCCAAACTTTGAATATAACCCGTCACAATAGTGGGGAAATCACCTGTAAAATGAATATTAACCCATGTTCCTTGATTTAAATGATTTTGTTTAGCGTACCCTTTGTTGTCCTTTCTCTTTAACAATCGAATTTTTGTAATTGATGTATCGTTTAATTTGGAAGAAGCATTTAATGTAAGTATTTCTTCTTGACTATTGTTCATTACCTTGATATAATGTTTATCTATGTAATCAACAAAGTACCTCTTTTCATGAAATGTCTCATTGGTTGGACTAATTATTTGTATAATATCTCCTAACATTAAGAATATAGATTTCGTGTTAGTAGTTTCCATAGTACTGATATACGAGTAGAATAAAAAACACGAATTTTGCACCATTTAAAAAAAAATTGAAATATTTTGTGCTTAATTAGTTAAATGTATATAATAATTAACAATGAGTGAATCCGTTGAATTTTCAAATACTATTTTCGCTTCTGTAAAGGAGAACATTAGTAGTCCTAGCGACTCTAATAATAATCCAAATCTTGTTTTGAACAAAAAGGATTTCGGTGGCCTGTCTTTGTGTCACTATCGCAAGGATATTCTCACTGCATGTGAGGAGGATTATGATGGTGTGTATTCTAAATATAGATCCGTTATTTTTGACACAAATTGTGTTATGATTTCTTCTTCACCATTCAAGTCACTTTCGCAGCGTAAGTTTCAACAAACATATGATTTGGACAACATTAATGTTGTGCTAGAAGAGTTTGTCGAAGGAACGATGATTAACGTTTTCCATGATGGAAATCAGTGGCAAATTTCCACACGCACATGCATTGGTGGAAATAACACATTTTACAATAATGGTGTTGCTGGAGCAAAGTCATTTAGTACCATGTTTGAGGAGGTATGTCGCGATGTAGGGTTCAGCTATGATATGCTTGAGAAAGATATTTCGTATTCTTTTGTCATGCAGCATGTTGATAATCGTGTTGTTTCGCAATACCAGTTCAATGACCTGATTTTGGTTGAAGCATACAGGATTTCTCACAACGATACAAATTCTGTTGTTAACTTCATCGACGTAAACGGATTGAATGCCAATTTTACGGGTTCGAACGTACGCTTTCCCACACGTTTTGATAAGGAGAACTATGATGATTATAGTAATGTGCAAAAGAATTTTGACATCGATATTGATGATACTAAAATTCAGAAGAGTGCAATTCTGCAGAACGTGGATACTATTCCTAAGGGGGTTGTCATCAAGAATTTGACGAATGGTCATCGCATGAAGTTCCGCAATACGACGTATGATTATTTGGCAAAGTTGCGAGGTAATCAGGCGAAGTTGGAGTTTCACTATATGTCTTTGCGCAAGGATAAGAAGATTTCGTTATTCTTGCAGATTTATCCTGAATACGATGAGCGTTTCATGGAATTCCGTGATAAGATTCATAATTTCACACAAGCATTGTTCTTTCACTATTTCAAGTGTTTCAAGGAGCGGTCGATTGCATTGAAAGAAGCACCTTATGAGTTGCGTGCTCACCTATACGAGCTACACGGCAAGTATATCAACGAGTTGCGTCCTGTAAAGAAGACGATGCAATTTCAAGATGTCAAGGATTATGTAAATGAGCTTCCTGAAGCGCGTTTGATGTATTCGCTGAATTTCAATACGCGTCCTGCAAAGGTGGAAAAGTACGTAAACGAAAAGGGTGAGGAATGTGCTGACCTATAAAAATAAGAAAACAAAAATAAAAAAAGAAAACAAAAATAAAAAAATGTAATGGTACATAGTTACCTATTACATTTTTTTATGTGTTTGAACATTTACACCGCGCAATTATTAATTAATTCAGTTGGTGGATTCGGACATCAATCCATCTGCTCACGTTTTGCATTTTCTTTTCTTTTAACCACGGCATTATATTCATTTTCATGATTTTTTTGTATACGTTTCATAGTATTTTCATATCTCAGTCGGGGAGACAATTCCTTCTGGTATTTTGTATACATTTTAATGTCATTCTCGTGTTGACTTATCGCTTGTTTGCGATGTACTGGGTCAATGTCGCATATAGTAAGTGGCATAATTGCTTGAAATCCCGGAATGATGTCACGTTTATCCATTTTGCGGTTGTTCATTTATAATATGGCTACATTTTTATGTCACTTAATTATATATTTTATTTTCGCTAACACAAAAAAAATTAAATATGAATAATTTCATGTTTTTTGAAATAATATTTAATCAAATTGTGCCTTAATTTTATTTAGAATAATAATAGCTGCTTTGCATGCTTGAACCAAATCATCTTGAATAGTTTCATTGTGTTCTTCTTTTTTATATCCAATGCGAATAATAGAATCGTCATCGTGAGGATGAAACTTTTTAAAACCACAAAAAGAAAGTTTCGCGTCATTTTCGAAAAACATAGTGTACAAGAAATATTCGACGATTTTACCAAGGGTATAATCTTCATTTTTCAATGTAACATCGAAACAATTACTCATTGTACTATTTGCGCGTTGAATAAGTTCGCTATTTTCTTGAATCGAAGTAATTAATGTTTCGCATTTTTGAGCAATAATATCACATGCCTTTTCGATTAATGCAACAGAATCGTACATACCAATAGAATCCAATGTGTAATCAAAACTATTAGGAATACAAATACGTTGTCCTTGAAGCAACATAAAATTATCGCGTTCCAATGCTAACTCTTCGCCTTCTACTTGTTTTGACTTTAACTCTCCTTCTTCTTTTTCCCAAGCAGCATCGATTTTATCGTTATCTGGAGTATTTCCATATACACAAGTACTTGTAACATTAAACATACCATCTTCTTTGGCAGATGAAATACTAAATTTGCATGATAGTGCAATGGATTCGCCGGGAATTTCGTCAGAAATCTTGGGACGAAGACGAACAAAATCGATGTATTGTTTGGTAATCGAATTAGGTGGGAAGATGGTTTTCGTTTTTTCGCGCGACAGATATTGTCCGTTTTGAACATTTTTAATTTTGAAATGCTCACTGGTAACAACCATAACATTATCACTGCTATTGGTTTCGCTTACTTCTAAAATATATGTTTCTATAGGAAAATTCATATCATCGATCATAATAGGAATACAGCTCAATCGTTGTTTAATGATTTCATTATTCATACGGGACGTATTTTTGGTAATAATTGCATTGTTTTCGTTATCGGGATAAGTTTTACATACAATCACAGGGATTTCAGACATGATTGTTCGTCGTAGTCCATTTGCAATGCTTACATTTACGTCAGATAGAGTAAAAGTAGCATTATTGTGCGAAACGTTTAAATTAGAAATAATAGGTTCCATGTTTTATATATAATTATTCTATAATTATATTTTATATCAATTTTTGTGAAAAAAGGTTAAAAAATAGTTGTTTGATTTAAGTATGAATTTATTGTATTATAGTAACCATTGTAATCATTCAAATCAATTATTGCAATTATTGTCAAAATCGAATATTCAAAAACAATTTTATTACATTAATATAGATAAACGTAGCAAAGATGAAAAGAACAATACGATTGTTCATTTGGAAAATGGAAGTAAAGTTCCTTTACCCCCAATGATAAATAAAGTGCCGTCGTTGTTGCTTCAAAATCATGGAAATCGTGTACTAACAGGAAACGAAATAATGCAATTTATCAAGCAACAACAAAATGACTTTGAAACTCAACATGTCAGTGATGACCCAGAACCATTTGCACTTACCGGGGGTGGTGGTACGGCATTCGTATGTTCAGACAATTATAGTTTTCTAGATATGAATGCACAAGATTTACAATCAAAGGGTGATGGTGGAACACGACAAATGCATCATTATGTACAATTAGATGGCAATACAAGTATCGCAACACCAACTGATAATTATGTACCAGACAAAATAAGCAGTGGTCAAGGGATGACGTTAGAAAAAATGCAAGAAGAACGCGATAAAGATATGCAAAAAAACAAAACGCCATATTCGTAAATTATAGACAATAAATATTTAATCATAATAATTTACAGGTAAAACATCACAATTATCATATATGTTAACAGGTAAATTATCTTTTACAAAATAACATTCTCCATTTGCATTCCAATGCGTAACCAAAGCTATTATTTCTACTCCATAAAAATGTGCTTTTTGTACAGCTAAACGATAAATAGGGTCGATGACTGATGGCTGAAAACTTGACGAGTCAGTGCGTTGAATAACAAAACACAGAATGGCACGAGTATTGTGAAAACGCACGAGTTCAGTTAACTCTTCAACATGTTTTAGCGCGCGGGGGCTAATAGTAGATTTTGCATTTTTACGATAACCATCCGGAAAATAAGATATTTTATCATCGTATTTATAACCGGATACATCTATTTTTTTTCTTTCTTTTGCAGTACAATCTACAAAATCTGCTAAAGGGACATTTTTCACTTCTAACACAAATTCTTGTCCGTGTTGGTCAATCCCTGCAAAATCAAAACGCGAATTTAATTTCGTTACTTCGCGAGTAAAATGAGCATGATTTTTCAAAATATGAATAAGATTTTTTTGAAGAGAATGGTCTACAATTTTTTCAGCTATTTTTGGGTCAATGCCGACTATTTGAATATATTTTGTTTTTTCGTCACAAATTTTTGAAAGCATAATTTTATGCTTGCAAACATTTTTTTTGTTTTCTACGCGCGTCATTAAAACACATGCATCTACATCCGCTAAACCGCAACAACCTAATGCTGCTGTGTGAGCCATAAACTCACTTGTTCCATCAATCGTAACATCTGCAACATAAGGTGTTTTACAATGTTGCGAAGGCCTTTTTACAACCTTACCTTCTAGTATTTCTCCAATACCAAATAGTTTTTTCATTTTTGGTTCAAACCATTTATTTTATTGCAGAGAGAAAAGAGAGAAAAATTCAATTTTTATTTTAAAAAAAATTGAATTTTTTATATGAAAGAATTTAAAAGGAAAAAGTAAAAGGAAAATAGTTATCAATCATAAACATGGAATTTAAATTTGAATTACATACCACAATTAGCGAGCAATTGCATATTAGCGTAGATATTAGTAAGATAACATTGGAGCAGCTGCACAAAAAAATTTTTGAAACCATAGAAAAAAATGCAATATTTAATAAAGAAGATATATTGGATATATTTGTGAATGATACATTATCGATTTGTACAATGTCTATACCTTGTAATGAATGCTTAGTAAAAGATTTTATTCCAATGAATCGCAATTTCTTTCCACATGGTTCCGATGGGAAAAATACATACAAGATATATATAATTGATCGCACGTATGGGGAACGTTTAAAAAATGTATATGATGCGCAAAAAACAAATACTAAAAATCGTCAAATAAAAACAAATCATTTTGAAGGAATAAAAGAATTTACACGAAAAATGATACCATTGTGGTAAAATAAATAAAAAGAGTATAAAAAATGTATTTTTTTTATCTAATGAAAGATTTAATAATAATTAAGAAACTTTAAAATAAAAGTATTAAAAAAATAATATGTTTAACATTTATAAATGTCATCACCTATTTTATCAGCATTTAACAACCAATTTAAAGAATTTATGAATGATATTTTGTGCATTTTTCCAAATGACAAAGATTTAATGACAACAAAAAACATGATGACTACACTTCAAAAAGGAAATCCACGTCTGCTTATTCAGATTTGGAAGAATTTTATTGCTGACCCATATGCTAATGAAATCGAAGCAGGAAATATTAGTTTTTTTATTGACAAAGATTACAATTCTGATGTTAGCGAGTTAGGCGATTCAGAAAAAATAGTTAAAGCGATTGATCGTCTTCGTGAACCAATTAAAAATATGGATGATGAAAATCAGCAAGCATGTATGAAATATATTCAAAATTTGAGTAAATTATCTGGTATGTATATGACAAAATAACGAAAACAACCTTTTTAGAAAATAAGTATTATTAATAATTATATTTAAAAATTAAACATAAATATAAGTATTAATGTCAGTAAAAAGTGTAACTAGTACTGAAAGTAGTATGGAATATGTTGAAGAAAATGCAGGAGAAAATGCAGGAGAAAATCTAGAAGAAAATGCAGGAGAAAATGCAGGAGAAAATGCAGAAAAAATACCGGAAGAGTTTTCGAAAGTGATAAATGATTTATGCAATGATATTAAAATGACATTTCCAGAAACTGAAGAATTAATAAATAGTTATTACGAAGGTGATAAAATCCAAGAAGCCATGCTGTTTGGTTACATAAAAGAGGTATATCCAGAAAGGTTCTTTGATATTTTGTATCAAAAAAACGAAATATTCGATGTCAAATCAGAATTGAACACGGAATTTTTACCAGGATTAGATTTTAAAAAATTATGGAATATGCAAGATGTATCGGACCAAATTCGCGAAACATTATGGAAATATTTACAATTGATTTTGTTCACAAGTGTTGGTAATATTACAGATAGTAATTCTTTTGGTGATACAGCAAAATTATTTGAGTCAATTAATGAAGATGAATTTAAAACGAAATTAGGTGATGTAATGGAAAATATTCAAAATATTTTTGAAAATAAAGGAGAAGGATTTACTACTATGAATGAAGAAGCAGCAGAAGAATGTGAAAAAGAATCATCTGCACCAAATGCGAGCGATTTTAAAAATATTTTTGAAAATATGCCTAATCCTGAATCCATACATAGTCATATTTCTTCTATGTTAGAAGGTAAACTAGGCAAGCTTGCAACAGAAATCGCAGAGGAAACTGCTAATGAATTAGATATAGATTTTTCAGACGCAACGCAACCGGAAGACGTAATGAAACAATTGTTTAAAAATCCTGGAAAACTAATGGGATTGGTGAAAAAAGTTGGTTCTAAACTGGATACAAAATTGAAATCAGGACAAATTGATGAAAAAGAATTAATGAGTGAAGCAAGTGAATTAATGCGGAAAATGAAAGATATGCCTGGAATGGGTAATATGGAAGAAATGTTAAAAAAAATGAATATACCGGGAATGGGTGGAAAAAACACTCGATTTAACCAAGGTGCATTTAATGATGCAATGAAACGTGAAGACGCGCGCGAAAAAACGCGTGAACGTGCTTTAAAATCAAAACAAGAAAAAGAATTAAAAATGAAACAAGAAGCAGAAGAACGTAAAATACGCGAACAAAATTATAAACCACTTACAGATGAAGAATTAATTCTAGAATTCGAAACATTAAAAGTTGGAAACGAAAAAGGTGAAAAATCTGCTCGCCCTAATAATAGTGGAAATAAAAAAAAGAAGAAGAAAAATAAGAAATAAAAAAAATAGATCTTAATATATATGGAAAATAGCAATGATAAATTTTGGGTAGATGATCCATTTGTGTTGCTTAATAAAGATAAAATTATGAATTTATGGCCTAATGACAAATTAAGTAAACCTGAAAAATGGAATTCGATTACTCGAATAGTAATCGTAATGAGTATTTTAGGATTTGTTTTAAGAGGTTCGATTAATTTTGTAATTATCGCCATAATAACTTTAGCATTAATTGTATTGATGTACAAAATGAATAAAAAAAATGAAATAAAAGAAGGTTTTATTCAAGCCGCAGAAGGTAATAATAAGTTATTAAGTATTATGAAGCCAACATATTATAAACCAACTGCAAAAAATCCAATGTCGAATGTTTTATTAACTGAAATTCAAGATAAACCAAATCGTCCCGAAGGACAAGCTGCTTATACAAAAGATAATATAGACAAAATAAATGAAAATGCAAAACAAATGGTTAAGGAAATAAATAGTGACCATCCTGATATTGATAAACGATTATTTCAAGATTTAGGCGATAATTTTCAATTCGATCAATCAATGAGAACTTTTTATACAACACCTTCTACTACAAATCCTAATGCACAAGAAGAATTTGCAAAATTTTGTTACGGAGATATGCCATCTAGAAAAATAGATAATTCGACAAATAGTTAAAATATAAATAGTATCAATAATTAATATATATATATTGAAAATAATATATTGAATATATATATTATGTCTCACATGCACGATTATAAGTTTCAAAACATGTCCCGGATTGGAAATGATTTATGCAGTATGAATGTCACTGATAAGCAAAATGTTAATCAACAAAGTTATTTATTAACCAATTATTATGCTCAGGATAGTAATATGACACAACCAATTATGTTTGCGACAAGTCAGCCAAATGTAAATTATAGTGGTAGTAAACAAGTTGGAATTGGAGGTTCTAATATAGATGATAATACTAAATTAATGCAACAAGAGCAAGTAAGTAGTCCTTGCAAATTATCTTTATTCCATAGACCTTACGGAACAATACCTTATTTAGGACGTGGTCGCGGTGATCCAGTATTAGAAAGTCAAATAATGCAAGGTGAAACACATCCTAATCGAAAAACAGCGAATCCTACTTCGGAAGTAAATTATTCACAATATAAAAATTATCCTTTAACACCTGATATGAAAACAACAATGCAAGATTCTTCACGTGTAATTGAAAGTGATGCTACAGATGGGTGGGTTCGCGGTGGATTACCTTCGCGTGAAATGAATCGTGATAAACATACTTAAATAGTTAAAAAAAATTCATATAAAAATTATTGATTGATTTATTATATGAATTCTCTAAAAGAAGAAGAGTACGCAAATTTTTTAAATGTGAAAGATGAATATAATTTTGAATTAATAATTGACTATTTGAATATCAAATCACCGGAAGGACAAGATGAAAAATACGCACAACAATTTCCAAGAGTATTTTATTTAGAAGATTACAATAGTAAAATACCTGTAATAGTGGAAAAAATATATGGATTTGTTAAAGAAATCGATCATATCGATATGTTAATTCGCCATACGAACCAACCACATTCAATGATGAAACCAAGTGATTGTGAAGATGATAAATTATTAGGTTTTATGATGTTGTTTTGTTTTGATTATTTTCAACTGGTTCATCAATGTTTACAAGATATTTATAAATATAATAATGTAAGTGAAGAATGTATCGAAAAAATAAAAAATAAAAAATAAAAAATAAATTATTGAATTAATTCAATAATATAATATAGTGATAAATTATTATGGCTTCAACGAGAAATAAAAACACACGCATAAACTACGACATAGAACAGCGCAATTTTGATTTGGCAAATCGTTATACATTTAATCCTAATTCGGCGTATGGTTTAGCAAGTAATACCCAATTACCAGACGTTGGATTAAATCCTGCTCAAATTCCCCTTTCGCAATTATCACACAATCCTGTAAATATCGAATCTTATTTGCTTGGAATAGATTCAACAAATTTGGTGAAACCACGTATTTACGAAAAACCTCAATTAAAACAAATGGATAGTGTACGTTTTATTGATAGAATGCCTATGGTTATGCCTGAACCTTTAGTCATTGAAAAAGATCAACGCCCTTTGCGAAAATAATTAATTGTATTTTATGAAGCAAACATATAATATATTATATTCTTTTATAGTATATTATGTCATTTACAAGATTTCACGACGACCCAGCAAGAATTCAAAAACAATTGGAACAAATGACTTATAGTGGAAAATATATGATGAATGTACCTGGAAATGGCGCACAAATGAATTTTCAAGAAGACCCTCATATTCGCCTAGAAAAATGGGGTGCAAATTTAAGTCAAAATGCAATTGATATTGAAAGTGATTTACGATGCCAAACACGCAATTTACAACGTGACTGCGTGCAATATCAAGAAAAGAAGGCAGTTAATCATGAAAATAGTTATGGTTCTACACCAAGTTATGTAGAACAATCCAGAGCTATTGCACCTGCGTGGGAAATAAGAGGTTTAAAACAAGAGCGAATCACTGATTTACCTTATAATCCTCAGGCGCATATAGAAATACCATTTTTAAATAATTTACAAACACGTATTTTAGAAAAAGATTATTATAAAAAATGTTAATTTATGCTTCGATAGAAATAATGTATAAAATATTGTCTTTATTAGATAAATCACGCTGATAATATTTTTGTTTATATTGATCAAGAACTTCTGTAATTAAATCATATTTATTCTGTGAACTACAAAAAATCCACAATTCGCCTTTTTTATTGATAATATCCATAAAACGATCTATCTGTTGAAATGTTATTTCATCAGTATTTGTAAATTCATTTATAATAATTAGATCATAAGAATCAAACGAATTTAATATATATTCATGACCATATTTATAATTTGACTTACAATGAACGACATTTTTAAAGAAAAACGACCAAATAGTGCACATATCTTCATGATAGAAATTATGAAAGTAAATACTTTTATATTTATTGGTTCTAACAGAAGGTTGACCTTTTAGGTAATTTGTTTTCATAAGAAAATATTCATGTGAATTTTTTGATAGTGGAATAATTGACATCTATATTATACAAATATATAATTTCATTTAGGATATATTTGTATTGATTATTTTATTATTATATTATATATAATGGAATTAGCCGTCCCTTTAGTTGCATTAGGTGGATTATATATAGTTTCAAACCAAGATAATAATCACAATAACAACAATAACAACAATAATATTAGAAAAACATCTAATATTGAAGGTTTTCAACAACAACAACAACCGAATAACCGAATGGTAGGAGCAAAAAACGATGAAAAAAAACGTGTTAGTTTTGCTCCTTCGCAATCAAATTCCATGGAGCAAGTATACGATAATCATGATAGCCGTTCTAAATATTACGATGGTAGTTATCAACGAACACAAAATAATTCAAATAACAATCAAATGACAAGTTTAACTGGTGAAAAAGTAAATACAAATGAATTTGCTCACAATAATATGCAACCATTCTTTGGTTCTAAAGTACGTGGTGGAACAATAGATTCTAAACTTTCTGAAGGCATCTTAGATAATATGAATGGAAGTGGTTCGCAAAATATTCGCAAAACAGAGCAAGCACCATTATTCAAACCACAGGATAATATTCAACATGCAAATGGTGCACCAAACATGACTGATTTTTATCAATCGCGTGTAAATCCTAGTCAACGTATTGCTAATGTAAAACCATTTGAAAGTGTTCAAGTTGCACCTGGGTTAAATCAAGGTTACGGCTCACAAGGTACTGGTGGTTTTAATTCAGGTATGGAAGCACGTGATATGTGGACTCCTAAAAATGTAGATGAATTACGTGTCGAAACAAATCCAAAAATGTCCTATTGTTTGGATAGTCATCAAGGTCCAGCAATTTCTGCAATCAAGGAACGTGGCATTGAAGGCAAAGTTGAAAAATATTTACCAGATACTTATTATGAAAATGGTTCAGATAGATGGTTTACAACAACTGGTGTAGAGAAAAAGCAAACTTCAAGAAGTAGTATTGTTCCTAAAAATATTCAACGTAATAATAATCCAACAAATTATCATGGTGTAGCTGGAAGTACAAATGAGAAGAAGACAAACTATAATGCAACTGCGTATACTCCCACCACCAAAAATGTATACGGCACTCCTCAAATGCCTCATGCAAATATGACTGGAAGAACCGGTTTAGCAAAAACAAATTTTGAAATATTGGATAACAATAGAAGTCAACATGCCGAAAACCCCAATATATTTGGTTTTATAAGTAATACATTGCAAGCTGCCATTAGTCCAATTATGGATGTATTGCAGCCGACACGTAAAGAAAATGTAATTGGTAATGTACGTGCTTTTGGGGATGTTCAAGTATCTACACCTGCAGGATATATAGAAGGCACTCAACAAGCGCCTGGTATAACAAACCGCCAAATGTACGGCGAGTCAATGGAACATCATAATGTCCAAAATCAAGGAAATGGTGCGTATGAAACATCAGACCATCAATCTATTTATAGCAATAGAAATGAAACGCAAGGATATTATGTAGGAAATGGTGGTGCTTATGATGGGATTTCTGTATATGATGCTGCTTACAAGCAAACAAACAATGAAACGAAACAGGTTGTTAGTGTAGCAAGAACTAATCCAGGCAACACTCAAAAATTCGAACCAAATAGACATATTTCCATTGCAAAAAATCAAACAGATCGCGAAAATAATCGTATGTGGATACCAAATAATACTAATTATGCCAGTCCTTCAACTGAAACGTATGGTAGAATTGACCAACCCCAAGCATATAAAGATGTAGAAGATAACTCAAGAATTCAACCAGATTTACTTGATGCTTTTAAAAAGAATCCTTTTACTCACAGCTTGAATTCATCTGTTTAAGATAATATTATTTTCAAATATTATATATATTTATATATAATATGTTGTTAGAAGTAAGTGTAATATCAATCATACTATTATTATTTTATTATTTTACTAATCGTAAAAATCAAGAAGGTGTTGTTTTTAGCATGCCGTATTTTTTGGAACATTACAAAAAAGATAATATTGTTTTTGATAAAGAAAATAAAATATTAATAAGCAGTAGTGGACAAAAAATATCTTATAAAAATCATTTTAATTCGGAACAAGGAGATATAAATTGTAACGACAAGGCATTAACATCGTCAATTCTGCAAAAAAATAATATAAATGTTCCTCGTTTTATAGTATGGAATAATTATAGTTCGAAACAAACAAATTTAAGTGAAATAAGAAGTCAATTAAACTATCCATTAGTTGCAAAGCCAACAAATGGGACACAAGGTTATGGAGTAAAAACAAATATAACTAATGAAACCGATTTATTAAACCATATTCAATATTTACTGAAACGAAGAGAAAATGAAAAAATTATTGTGGAAGAATACAAAAAGGGCAATGATTATCGAATCATGGTATTTAATAACGAAATTATAGGTGTTGTAAAAAGAGATTTACCTTATATAATGGGCGATGGTAAAAACAATTTAGAATATTTAATTAGCGAGCATAAATATAGCAAACATAAAATTCACAATGTAGATTTAAATATGTTACGTGAACAAAATGTAACATTTGAAACAATTATTCCTTCAAATAAAAAAATATATTTATCAAAAGTCAGTAATTATCATAACGGAGCATCAATAGATAATATTCCGTTAGTAAACGTTCATCCCGAAAATATTGAAATGTTTAAAAAAGTAAATCAGGTATTGGATGTAAAGTTATCAGGAATAGATTTTATAACAACAAACATATCAGTTCCATATTATCTTGAAGGCGTAATAATAGAAGTAAATGAACGTCCTGATTTGCAAATACATTATGATACTACTGAAAATAAAAAGGATTTTATAAAAAAATATGTAGATAAAATTTTTAAAGAGAATATATCGTATGAATACATTTAAACATAATTATTTAATTATTTCTAATAATTATGTTGTCTATCCACGAAGAAATAAATAAAAAATTAGATGTATTTATTGAAAACAATCGTGTACCGCATATAATTTTTCATGGACCTTATGGAAGTGGTAAAAAAACAATTGTGCGCGATTTCTTGAAAAAAATATACAATAACAATGAGAATAAGCTGAAAGATTATATAATGTATGTAGATTGTGCACAAGGAAAAGGTATCAAATTTGTACGCGATGATATTAAATTTTTCGCAAAAACAAATATAAAAAATGATTTATTTAAAAGTATTGTCTTCTTGAATACTGATAAATTAACTATGGATGCACAATCTGCATTACGACGATGTATTGAATTATTTAGTCACTCGACTCGTTTTTTTATTATCTTAGAAGACAAATACAAACTTTTAAAACCCATTAGTTCACGCTTTTGTGAATTTTATGTAGGGCTGCCAAAATTGAATAATAAAATAGTTTCACTTCATGAGCACAAGATAAATAATATTTATAGTATAAATGATGAAAAAAAACGAATAGAATATGTTCAAAAAACATTAAGCCAAATAAAGAAATTGATGGATGAAAAAAAGGATATTGCATTATATGGTGTTGTGGATCGATTTTATAACAAAGGTATAAGTGGTTTAGACATGATAAAAACTATTGAAAAAACTCGAATGTTCATTGAAAAGGAAAAAATCGAATTTTTATTTCTCTTTAATGACGCAAAGAAGGAATTTAGAAATGAAAAAACATTTATGATGTTTATGTTAACAATACTTTTTTTACGTAATAAACGTAGTTTAGAAAATATTACATTTATGTAATATGGATGATTTTACAACCGCAACTTTACATGAATCTAGAAATGAATATAGTTCTAGATTAATAGGCATTTTAACTCCTTTGATTATGGAGGGTTATGGTTCTATTTTTGATGAAGCATGGAATTTATGCAAAGAAAATGATGAAAGTGAAAAATACTTGATGACATTTCAAAATTTAATTTCGCGAGTACCAAAGTGGAATAGTGAGATTGTTGAAAAAGAGAAGGAACGCATTATTGAAAAGAGTGGGTGCACTTATTTAGAAGATTTACTAACATGTGTTCATGTGATTCAATTGAAATTATTAACTACAATCCGTGTTGGCAAAAAACAGAAAAAAATAGAAATAGAAATTCCTCGCTTAGAAGATTTTATTCACAAATCATATATTCAAGTAGCACGTAAATTATATACAAATGTATATTTATATGAACGTTATGTCACACCTTTACAGAAACAAAAACATAGTCGTGAAGTAGAAATTATTGTGCAAGATTGTATTTTAAACGCTGTTCGTGAAACATTGCCAATTGAAAGTGTTTTACGAGCATACATGGACGAATCTATGGAAGAAGAATATATAGAAACTATTCAAGAAGAAAAAATACAAGTCAAAGAAGAAGTTGAAGAACCTTTAACCGAAGTAGAAAAATTAAAAGAAGAAATTAAAGAAAAGGATAAAGAAACCGAAACAAAAATTAAAGTAGACACATTGAATAATGCGAATCCAGGTATTCGTTTTAATGATAATGACTTAGCTATTAATGAAGATAATCAGGAAGAAGTAATTAGTGCACCAAAAACAATTGAACGTTTAGAAGAAATTAGTAATTTAAGAAATGAACAGCGCAAAATAGACGATGAAGATGACGATGATAGTGAATTAAGTTTTAAACTTAAAATAGGTGATGAAAATTTATCAGCAGATAATTTGGGTTTAGAGACAATTGGAGGAAAAAGAGATGATAATATAATATTAAGTGACATTGAAGTTTTAAAATAAATTCGTTAAATAGTAACTAAAAATAGGTAAATATAGTTTATATGGAAAGTAATATGATGATTTCATTGGTAGCGGCATTTTTGTTTTTGCTATTTAAATTCATTGAAATGAGATTTATTGAAAAGGAAAATAAACCATTGAAGAACATATTAAAAGATGCAATAATCGTATTTGTCAGTAGCTTTGTAGGCATTTTGGCTATACAACAATTTCCTAGTGTAAATGAAGAAGGACAGGCAGCTGTTTTTGATAACAAACCTGATTTTTAATTAGTTATTTTGATTTTATAAGTATTATAATATCAAAAATTGATTATAATAATAATTCATAGAATAATGATATTACTTCGTTATAATGGACGACCAAAATGTACTTACTTTTTACAAACTCTGTTGTTTGGGCGATATGCATGGACTTATAAATATATTTGAAAATTTATCTGATACCAGTAGTATTGAAATGAGTTATGCATACTATATTGTATGGGTGCAGTCAAATCTTAATGATAATAGATTAGAGATTCTAAAATGGTTATTTAAATTAGATTCGGATATCGATGTAGATAGAATAGAGAATGATTATTTGGTTGATGAACATATACCAAATGATGCCTTGGTATTAGCGTGTAAAAAAGGTCATTGTGAAGTTATAAAGTGGCTATTTACAAAAGAACCTTATTTATCTAGTTTCCAAAATAGATGTAATATAGTTTATATATTTGAAATTAGTTGTTGTTTTAAAAATTTAGACATCGTCAAAATTATATTCCAAAAATTATCTGATTATATTAGTGAAAGGTCTAATATTCTCAATCAAGCATATAATAACGCTATAAATAATCAAAATACACAAGTAATAAAATGGTTGCTAGAAATAGATAAAAATAATCTATTAAATTATTGAAATTAGTACCATATAGTTGTATATAAATGCTATTTCCTTTTTACAGATGTTCATAATTATTCACCAGGTAAAGTTTTCATATATTTTTACAACATGTATCGTAAAAATATATTGTAATAATTATGCGAGAATATTAAATTTTCATTACTTTATTAGATTTAAATTTTTCTTTGGTTAAAAATTTCTTAAAAATACCCTTTTCTAATTGTTTTGAAGGTTCGTGTTTATGAACATTTCGTGCTATCATTTTATAAAGTTTAAATTCAGGATATCTTTCTTCGCCCGATTTTTTATACAAAATATTTTTTCCATTGTCATCCAAACACCAATTGCGTATTAGATTTGCTATTGGATTTTCTTTACAAATATCATCTTCTTCTTCGACTTGTTCTATAAAAAAGTCATACATGGAACAACCAAATCTGCATAAATCAAAACTATAGTTTGGTTCGATTCTTGGTTTTTCTTCATTGAAAAAAGGTTCAGTATTATATTGTGTATCGGCATCTTCACCTTTACTGAAACTATCACTACAAAAACGTTTGCCATTTATTGTAAAAATAGAACGTCCGAAATCGATTATTTTAAAAATGCGACCATGACTAGGCACTTTATATTTCTTGTTGTTTATTTCATAATATAAATGGCTTTCGTTTGTGTATTCAAAAACAATATTACTAGAATGCAAATCATTATGTGTAAATAAAAATTCTTTTTGATAATAATGTAAGATAACTATAATTTGGAATAAAATGGATTTCCATTCATTATTCGATATCTCATTATCCATCATATAGTTATCAAGGGTGTCTTCACAACATTCTGTAAAAATAGCCAATGTTGGATATTTTTTTATAATGGCGAATGATTCATTTTCTTCATCACTTGATTCACTACTACATTCACTTTCACTATCTGATTCACATGCTTCGCCATCATTTTCTACACTCATTTCATCATTTTCATCTGTATTATTGGTAACCGATGAAGAGCTACTACAGGTACTTGAATTATCGTCTTCGCTATCACCATTTTTAACTTTATTTGTATGTTCAATATTTTCATACACCATATCATTTACCATAGATGCTGATAAATCTTGATGAATATTTACTATTTGAGATGATATATCATTAGTAACTTTCTTGAAAATAGTATCGATGATATCGTTCGGGAATTCTTCAACTTCTAAATCAACGGAATTATTATTTATTTCGATCGGTTTTTTATATTTAAATGAGCGATTTACAAACAAAGAATTGTTATTTTCTATTTCGAATAGCGCATGCATATTGTTATTAAAAAAATGCGATTGAAACATATATTCTAAATCGTCTTCAACATTAATTTTAAAACCCTTCTGATTGGCTAAAAACATGCCATAATATTCGTTAGCGTGTACAAAGCCATTAACTTTCATTTTACTTGTTAAATATGAGAATAAAGCGTCTACGTAAGCTACATTATGTATTAAGTCATATTTTTCTAAAACATTGTCTTTTTTTTCATCAATGTAAGGAAGTTTATAAAATTCATTTTCATCAATGTCTTTATATTTTCCCATCATGTATTTAATAGGATCAATAAGCGGTGCGAATTTACAATAACAATGTTTATCATTTTTCACATTGGTTAATGTATTTTCTACTTCGATTACATATTTATTATAATTGATTTTTTCTTTGATTTTTGTTAATGCAAATGCGGAATTAAAGTTGACATTTTTATAATTCTTTTTGTTCAAATCAAAGAATTCTTTATAAATTGGTATATAATTTTGAATATCTTGTAAATTGGAGAATCCTTCATTTTCTAAATCTTTAAATAACTCTTCATTGCCATGTTTCGAGTAACCTATTTCCATTGGTATATAATTGTAAATTAATGGATATATTTAAACTTATTATTTATTAAATTTATATTTGGTTCGAATAAATATTAAAATTTTTTTATTAAATGATTATATGACTTTAGAACTGAAACGTTTTGATATGAAAAATATTTCATTTAAACCCAATGAAAATAAAGGGCCTGTTGTAGTTTTAATTGGTAGACGTGATACAGGAAAGAGTTTTTTGGTTAGAGATTTATTATTTTATCAACAAGATATACCTTTAGGTACTGTTATTTCTGGTACAGAAGAGGGAAATGGGTTTTATGGAAAACATGTACCTAAACTATTTATTCATAATGAATATAATACAGTCATTATTGAAAATATTCTAAAACGTCAAAAACAGGTTCTTAAACAAATGAATAAAGACATTGAAATGTATAAGCGGTCAACGATTGATCCACGTACATTTGTTATATTAGATGATTGCTTGTATGATGCGGGCTGGACAAAGGATAAAATGATGCGATTACTATTTATGAATGGTCGTCATTGGAAAGTGATGCTTATTATTACTATGCAATATCCTTTAGGTATACCACCTAATTTAAGAACGAATATTGATTATGTATTTATTTTGCGTGAACCTTACATTGCAAATCGTAAACGAATTTATGAAAATTATGCAGGTATGTTCCCGACATTTGAATCTTTTTGCCAAGTCATGGATCAATGCACAGAGAATTATGAATGTTTAGTAATTAATAATAATTCGAAATCAAATAAGTTACAAGACCAAATATTTTGGTATAAAGCCGATGCACACGGCGAATTCAAACTAGGTTCTAAAGAATTTTGGGAAATATCTAAAAATATGGGTTCCGATGATGAAGAAGAAACCTATGACCCAAATAGTTCTAGAAGAAAGGCAGCTGGTCCTAAAATAAATGTAAGAAAAACTAAATGGTAAAATACCTATTTAAATAATAATTTACTTACTATTTATGAGTGAAGAAATTATTAATATTCGAGAAATTAATGATAATGATTACTATAAAAAACATTTAGAATTGTACAAAGAATCATTTTCTATTGAACCCAATTTAATTGATATTGTTGATTATAGAAATTACATCCAAAAACAGAAGGAAAATGATTATTATATTTTTGTTATGGAAGAAAATAATATTATCATTGGTTCTGCTAGTTGTTTTATTGAAACTAAATTAATACATAATTTTGGTAAGGTTGCACATATAGAAGATGTTATTATTTCACAACATTATCAAGGAAAAGGTTTAGGTAAAAAAATAATAGAATATTGTATTTGTTTTGCTGAAGAAAGTAATTGTTATAAAATTATTTTAGATTGTGACGATGATAATATTGCTTTTTATAATAAATGTGGATTTCAACGCAAAGGAAATATGATGTCAATATATTTTTAAATATATATATATAATTAATCTATATATATATATATATATTATATGCAATTTAATATGCCTACAAGGAAACCTCCTTTAAAAAAATCGTTACTGAAAAATAAAAAGCCCTTTATTTTGGATGATGATGATGTTAAGCACATTAAATTAAATAAAGACGATACTTTAAAAAAAAGTAAAATTGTATTTGAAACACGTTCAAATACAGAAAGTTCATCAGATCTAAATGTAGCGTCTGCAACAACAAATAAATTTTTAAGTTACGACCATAGCTTTTCAAGAAATTATGAAATCAATGCTTCCCTTGTTAAAAAAGACGATAATCTATTTGTATTAACATCTGCTCATCATAATGTAAAGAAATCAATTGTAAATCCTATTACACAATATACTTACAAAAATTTTGAACCATTATACGATTTTGATTTTGGGTCAACCGAAATGTTGTTAACAATTGATGAAAAAGACAAAGATTTTGTAGAAAATGTATATCCTCATGGTATAGGTATTGGAAGTGATGTATGGGGGTTCGTTAATAAAACATTTGACGGGGAACGTTTGATTGAAGAATATTATTCTTTGGTTACTACTGAAAAAGGTATGGTTATTTATAAAATGGATGGTGATTCGAGAGTAACAAGCGGTAAACATTTTTGCTACCCTTTGCAGTTTATTTCCGGAAGCACCGAAAATACATGGGGAGATGCAAAAACATATGATGTTACAAGCATGACATTAAATTTTAAAGAAATTAAAGCTTCGAAAAAAATTATGCGCAATAGTTTAATTAAATTTATCATTGTAAAGCGTATCTACAATGGCGAAACAATAGTATTACAATATCCAGTCATTGTTTATGGTAAAGTATTAGAAGTTTTAAATGATAATAAATCAAATTCGGAATTGTCAATGGATAATATGCATCCACATTTAATGAGCCATGATAATAACAACGAATCAGTAGATATTCACGTTCGTATAAAAACCGATTTTAATTGGCAACATGGCGACCATTGCCATAATATTATGTTGGTGAATAATGATGCATTAGACGAAAAACCATATAGTTTACCGGAAGATATAACAGCACATGTAACAATAAAAAATCCCGAACGTAAGTTATCCTGCTATTTCACAAAAGAATCAAAGGGTAGATTATTAGCAATCGATTTAAAACCTTTATTGGTCAATCAAAAAGCAGTTGTAACATATGATTATTTCGATGATAGTAAAAAACCATTTAAACTAGAAGACAATAAAATTGTGGAAATAGGCGCTACAACTGGTTCTCACGATGTATATGTAAATGAAGAACAAGGCATTTTATACAATGTAGGGATGCAGGTTCTATTAGATAATGGTGATACTATTTCGACTGGTGTATGTTATGATTTGAAAGAAAATCATTTGCAACCAGTACCCAAATCGATTATTTTAGATTTTCCTGTAAACTATTTACATGATATTATTGTCGAATCATATAACAGATCAGAGCAACATGCATTGTTAGGTATTCCAATGAATAAAACAAAGGAACTAATGTTTATTGCAATTGGTTCAACTGGTGCCGATTATGCATTATACGATGTCACAAACTTAAATAAAATAGAAAAAATTAGTTCGTGGTTAATTGAAGGGGGAGGATATTATCATCAGGTATGGTTTACAAGTGATAAAAGATATATGGTAATATCGGACGAACATCAACCTGACGATGTACGATACATTAATAGGGTTCCTATACTTCGGTTATATTATGATATTAACAATGAACGCTTGCAATTGTATCATGTTCAAGATATTCAAAACCCTTTTCCTACACGTAATCATAATCAATACATAGTAAATAATATTGATTTATTTGGAAAAAATAACAATGAATTTGAAGATTGGGTTTTTGGTTCGAATTACAATTCTGGTATACAAGCTGAAAAAATATCTTATAAGAAATTTGATAAAAATAATTTCGAAAGTGAATTTGATTACGAAATACGTCAAAAACCATTTGATTTAGAATTTATGGGATTTATAGATACTGAAGTAGGTAGTTCTGATTATAGTTTTGGTGGTTCGTGGAGCGTTTACCCTTTTTGGGAATTGGAAAAAACTGCTGAACAAATTAAATATTTATCAAGCGGTGATCATTCCATGACTATTTTTAAATTCAAAAATGGTGTTGAAAATTTATTACAATTCGATTTACACAATGATGGAAGAGTGCAAAAATGTCATCCAACACAAGTAATGCCAAAGGGGGCAAAGTATTCGATGAAATATGACGAGGCGCGCCCAAATAAAAGTATGAGAAGCACAAGGATAGATGGTATAAATGAAACAGCAAAATTATCAAAAAAAGATGGTACTTATGAAAATGTTGTCTTAACTCCTGTTGGTTATTCTGAAAAATTAGATGTACAAATATATTATGTAGCAATATCTAATTCACATATAGATGAATTTATTTATTTAGAATGCGCAGATAAAGTAAACAATGATGATTTAATTTATGCTTATTGTGGAAATCATAAATGCGAAGGTAAAGTAATCAAAAATATGGCAACGGACCATTATCGTGTAGATAAAGGTCAAGGGCTGGATCCAACTGGTTATGCACAATATTACGAAATTACTCCTAATAATATTATATTATATCCATCGCGTGTTGGTGAAATCATTACTAATTTACCTGCGCGATTGGGCGATAGTGGTAATCCTGTTGTAAACAAAAACAATGAATTTGTAGGTTTTATTAATTCCGTTGATGTTACAGGTGGAAATAGTGGAATAGTTAATGTGTGTGATGGTATTAATAACTTTTTGAAACCCATGGACATTCCATCTAAAACTACAAATATAAATGGTATAGAAGGAATCTACAATAATCGTATCAATCAAATAACAAATGATGACCCAAGTAAATTATCTGTTGTTGCTATTAATGAACGAACAGGAAAAATGTACTTCTATATCAGTTCTAGCTTAAGTAAATATTTTATGATGGATTTACTTCAATCTGGATATACATCAAATGAAAATGGATTTTATAAAGAAGTTACTGGTAATAATTATGCTTCTGGGTTATTCAATATGAATGAAACAAATTATTATACGCGTTCATTTTTGGGAGGAGAATTTTTATTTAATGTCTATACAATTTTAATTAAATCTAAAGAAAAAACAAATTTTTTATTTGCCGAAGAATGCTTTGGTGAATATAAAAATAGAGGTCCCCGTGTGATTTTTATTGGTTATGATGAACCAAAAAAATATGAGGAAAATTTCACTGAATATAATGAAGAAACGGGTTATTATTATTGCTATATTAAAGTGTATTTAGTAAGTGAAAATAATGATAATATTGATAAATTATTTACAGATGATCAATTTATAAATCCATTGGGATTGGTCAGTGGTCATATTCCCAAAAATGATGATAAAATGAAATCGGAAGAAAGTGAAATGGAATTTATGGTTGTTAATAATTTTGTTTCAGAAGAACAATCGAAACCATCTTGGTATTACGATCGAAGAATTAGTTATTCGGCGTCAGTATATCCATTTAGTGATGGTGTACCTTCATTATTTCCGTATTTTAAACGTTCTTCTAATGCTTTAACTAATGTGAACGAATATTCTGGCCTAACCAAAGAAAAACCATTAAAATTAACTGGATTTGGTGAAAGTCGAATTGATCAATTAAAAACAAGTGGGATTAATATACAAATATATCAAAACAAAACAATAGACCATGAGTCACGTGTAACTTTTTCGCAGGGGTGGAATGCAGTAAATAGTTCATTAAATATACCATACGAATTAGGAGTTTCTGTTACGTCTTTAGATGGTAAAAATGTTAATAGTGATAATTTTGAATATATATTACATACAATTCCATATGAAGAAAATAAAAAGGTTATTATAGGTACAAATACTGGTGATTTTGAAATACCATTAGTGCGTTATAAGAATAACAGCCATGGAATAATTTAAAGATATGGAATAATATTTTTGTTAAAAAATAAAATATTATTCAATTGTATAATGGTTAAGCTACAATTTACCACCTCAAAAAAGAGTACGGCTAGTACTTTAATTAAAATGCCGTCTATGCAATTAGGGGCTTCCTCCTCTTCCAATGCTAATATAGATACATTATTAGGTCCCATCCAAGATTTTGTGAACAATATTTATTCAAATCAACAAGCATTGCTTGATAAAATAGATAATTTAGAAGATAAAGTAGATAATTTAGATAAAATTCGCATTCTTATTTTCAGCAATGAAGAAAATACAGATCAAGCTGTAAGTTTTTTTATTGAAGTTATGTCAAAATTTGATGATTTTTACGTAGAACACGTTTATGTAAATGCTGATACTATTGTTGACGAATTCATGAAAGGATATAAAAAGGGTGTGCAAGCTTTTATATTAAATACTTATTCTTCCCGTTTAGGCGTTTTAAATGATTATTTGAATAATAATCCGGAACTAATTGTGAGTGATCGCATGATAATAAGTACGAGTAGTACTGCACCCGAATTCCGCTTGGTAAAAAATGGCGAACTTACAGCTATTCCCCGTAATAAAAATATCTTAAGAATGATTACAAATGATAAATTGCAAATTAGTTCATTTGTTACCCTAGCGTCAGAATCCGATTTTTTGAACAAACATAATTTTGTTATTTATGAAAATGATGCATATGGTATTCCATTTTACAATAGTTTTAAACAATTAAATGAAAATAATAATGGCTCTAGTTTTTCATTTTATACAACTGAACAAATGGGTGATATGATAACTGATATTGTTGTTAAAAATGATAAGCCAGTACATGTATATAGTATTCTTTTTAGTAGTAATGCTGGTAAATTATTAGATAGCTTAGCTGTATTTGATTCTGCCGATTCAAGTGAACTAGTTAAACATGTGGAAAAAATCACAAATGCCGAAGATTATGATTTTAGAAAATTAAACGAAGAACAATATAAAGTTGCATTAAAACATGGTTTATCTTTTTACACATATAATGGTAGTAATACAGATACTATTTCTAGATTAGAAAAGATTTCAGATGCAAATATTTCGTGGTCATTAAATAGTTTATTGAGTTTCGATTGTGCATTATTGGCAAATAAAGTATTCAATAGTGCTTCAAAGGAAACCAACGCCACAAAACGTGCATTGGCTGAATCTAGAACATTATATGGATTAACAGGATTTTTACAAATAGATAATGACACTTCTGATAGATATTTTGATGTAAGTGATATTGAATTTATGAAATTATTGAAAGGAAGTTTTAATAAATTGGAAAATCCATATGTATCTACTCTTAGAATTAAAAATAGTTCTGATGTTACTATACCAGAAAAGGGTGATAATGTAAATGAATTTGATTTTGGAAATTATGAGTATTTGTATATTACTAATAATGGTGTATTACAAATTACAAAAGAACTTGTCGAAAGCTTTAATGCCGAAGATGGTGTAATCGAATTTAATAATCAAGTAAACGCGGTTGTTAGTTCATCCAGTGGTAGTTCATCCAGTGATAGTTCATCCAGTGGTAGTTCATCCAGTGGTAGTTCATCCAGTGATAGTTCATCCAGTGGTAGTTCATCCAGTGATAGTTCATCCAGTGGTAGTTCATCCAGTGGTAGTTCATCCAGTGGTAGTTCATCCAGCGGTAGTTCATCCAGTGGTAGTTCATCCAGCGGTAGTTCATCCAGTAATGTAGTATATTCTTCTATACTAAATTCTATGGGTATTGGACGTATCGGCATTGTATCTAAGAACATGAGCGTATTTAATAGTCCACAAGCTGCGGCGGCGTCTTCATCGAGCGGTTCTTCTTCGAGTGGTTCTTCTTCGAGTGGTTCATCTTCCAGTGGTTCATCCTCCAGTGGTTCATCTTCGAGTGGTTCATCATCGAGTGGTTCATCATCGAGTGGTTCATCATCGAGTGGTTCATCATCGAGTGGTTCATCATCGAGTGGTTCATCATCGAGTGGTTCAAGCAGTTTTTCAAGCACTTATAGAACTAAATCAAACGCAATGTCTAATAGATTTAGTCAAATGGGAAGTAGATATGTTAGAACTAGAAATCTCACATGATCAATTAAGATAACTATATAATAATTTAATTTTTTATAAATTATTATAAATGTAAAAAATTAATCTTATTAATCGGTTTTTTTAGTATCAATATTAGGAGCATCAAATACTACATTTTGAATTTCGTTATTTGCAATTGATGGTGCTAATTTATTTTTGGTTGGTTCCATAACTACAGCTTCATCTGGAATTGCATCATAATCTACTTCGCGAACATTTACTAGTTTACCATCTTTATTCATTGTTTGTGTAAGAACATTACCTGTTTTATCAGCTTTTTCTTTATTTTCCTCGAGTGCCTTTTCTTTGGCTTCACGTACACGTTTTTCAAATTCTAATTTAGCACCTTTTTCGTTATCGAATTTTTCATGCATTAGTTTATTAAGTTCTTCCTCCAAATATTCGACTCGTCCTGTTTTATATGCTTCTGGTTCCCAAGGCATCCACATACCGATTGGTCCCACGTATACATCATGATTAGGGTCAAGTTCTCGCAGCATTTTACATCTCATTTCCGCTTCTTCTTGACTTGAAAATACACCACGTACTTTGATTCCACGTGTAGATGTTTGGAAATGATGTAAACGAGAAAATTCACCTTCTAATTTTTCTTCATTTTTATCAATGAAATTTTTAAATTGGTCTTCTAGCGTGTTTGTCATCAATGTACCTTTTTCATCTTTAACAAATTCTTCAAGGTCTGACATCAAATTATCATTTGACAATTTATATTTGTAAGAAATAAATTGCATGAAACCTTGAAATTTTTCCATAGATTGAATAAAATCATAATTTTTTAGAAATTGTTCAAACATAAACATTTCTTTTTGCTTGACAATATTTTCAGGTGAAATAAATGAAATGCATGCAAATTTTTGTCCTGAGATTGGCTGGTCTTCATCTAACAAATCCACGTATTTTTTGGTTTCCTTGGGTTGCGATTCTTTAGACAAACTCATATAGTATTATATTAAGAAACTATTTAAGTTTTGTTTCATTATAATTTTTTTTTCTACCTTTTATTTATAAATGGAAATGTTTGATTTAGGAGAACTTCTTAAACGCGCCATCAAATATTTAGTCGAAGGTTTGATGGTTGCTTTAGCAGCTTATGCTATCCCCAAAAAAGCTTTGAATGTAGAAGAAATTGCTCTTATTGCGTTAACAGCTGCTGCTACGTTCAGTATTCTTGATACTTATATCCCTTCCATGGCAGTAAGTGCTCGCTCTGGTGCCGGATTCGGTATTGGTGCTAACTTGGTAGGATTCCCAAGAATGAGATAATTATAAATTAATTAATAATATATTTAGCGGGGGTGTTAAATATATTAATTCAAAACGTTCCTAGGACAATCATGTTAATAAATCTAAAGATTAAAATAAACATTAAATTAAGTAAAATATAAGGGATAATAATTAAATAGCTAATAATAATACTAATTCTGAATGCGATAACTATTAAATTCCATTGCAAAAAATAGATGTATTTATTGTATTTGTATCGTATTGCACAATAATAACTGCAAAATAGCTTTTTATGGATTTGTATATGATAATATATGTAACATTTATTATAATTTATTAGTTTTTTATAGCATTGGTTACAATATAATTGAGGAATGTAATCATATATATAACGTGATAATTCAATTGGTAGATTTGACAAAAATATTTCTTTATTTTGTTTTTGATGTTTTTGATTTATTTCACACATATAATTTTAATTAGATGTTTTTTTTCCGCTATAAATGTATATGGCTTCCAATGATATAAGTAATAATGAAAATAATGAAATTATCGGAACAAATAATATAAATGACAATATACCAGAACCAATACAAATACAACTGGTAAATAATGAGCAACAGACAGAAAATCAAAATCCGGAATATGAAAAGCATAATCAATTTATTATATTTAAACATGAATACCAATCAATGGAACATTATAACACAGAAATTTTAGACGAATGTGTCCGCAATAAAAGATTATTAGATTTAAACTACGATACACTTTTTATGTGGATATCTTATTTCCAAACATCCATTATTTTCTTTTCTACACTTTCTGGATTTATTCAAGCTACAAAAGTAGTTTTTACTATTAGTGATGAAATTGCTTTTGTAATATCGATTGTTATATCTACCTATACAAGTTTACTATTATCTATTTCAAAATACTATAAATTAGATGAACAAAAAGAGAAAATTCATAATTTAAGAGAACAATATTCTTTATTGCAAAACAACATTAAATATCGCATTGACGTTTTGGAACAATGGAGATACCATGACCTTTGGTTGCACCAAGACCCAATTAAACGATTCGACGAATGGTGCGATTCTAAAAAGAAAATGGAAAAAGATTTCTTGCAAATAGTGAAAACCAAGCAGGATCTTTTTACACAATTTGAAATTATTATGGATACAAAACAACGTAATAAATACGTTATTGTTAATAAGGAACGAATGTATAAAAACAATGTAAATTTATTATCGTGGATTAAAAAAGAAAAGGAACTAGAAAGCAATGAACCCAATTATAACGATTTAGCTAAAGAATATGTGTAAAATAATTCTAGTAAGAAGGGAAATGTCTAAAAAATATTATTTTGTTTATATATATATTAGTAGATGCCCACGCGTAATGTTCCTAAAAAATATATACCTGACCGATTATCCAAAAAAGATAAAGGACAACAAGAAAAACAACTGAAAAAATCACGCAAATTATATAAAAAAGGCAAATATTTTACACGCAAAAAAGTAAAATCATTTAGATCAAAAAAATCAGACCATATTTTGAAAGCAGAAAAAATGTACAAGATTTCTAATGTAAAACCATCAAGGGAATTATCATCGAAAACAGGGTGTAATATTGATGCCTTAAATGCTATTGTAAAAAAAGGGCAAGGTGCGTATTTTTCTTCTGGCTCACGACCAAATCAAAGTGCACATTCTTGGGGATATGCACGCTTGGCAAGTTCTATAACTGGGGGGAAATCAGCAGCAATAGATTTTCATATTTTACAAAGTGGATGCAAGAAAACAGGCAAAGCGTATAAAAATGCATTAAAATCCCGAAAAAAACACAAATATGGTACTCGAAAAGTTGCAAAATACAAGAAAAAAATATAATTAAATTGTTGGAACAAATTCCCAATCTAGTTCATTGCATATTTCTTTCCATACCACATCTTGTTCGATTCTTTTTTCGCGATCTTTTAACATTGGGAAAAAAGGCAAAAATTGTTTTTGATCCAATAATTCACATAATTTATAAACAGTATAGTAATAATTCAAAAAATTAACTCTGTCATCTGGACAAAATTTAGCATATGGTCCCTGGATCTCCATGAATAAATTGCAAAGGGTTTCTTCCAATTCTGGAGTCATTACAGGTGGTTTAATACCAATAATATCTTTGATAAATGGAATATGTTCGTAATATTTATTGTAACCCAACTTTTTTAGTATTTCTTTTGCTTTGCCATTTGTTATGTGTTTTAAGTCGATTCTCTCTTTTTTTATTTGATTTTTAATATCATGAATAACCTTATCAGGTATTTGTGTACTTTCTTTTGCTTGAAATTGAGCTAATATTTCACGAAAATGATTAATGCGTTTATATGCATAAAAACAAACTTCCTTAGGAGGTTCTTTATATGATGGTCTTTCATTTTCAATTAAATGTGAAATATGTTTGGAACATTGGTTGCAAACTAAAATGCCTTCGTCGTCAATCGGTATAAGCTCACCTTTGTAGCAATAATGGCAAATATTTTCTTTATAAGTGTAATGTTCCATATTTATAAAGCTTTCATCCAGATTCGATAAATAATTATTGACTAATGTTTGGGTTTTTTGATTATTGTTACCTTCATCGTTATTATTTTCATTTTTAATTTTAAAGAAGCTATCCAAAACCTTTGTTTGTGTTGGTTCATTAGCGATATTCTTTTTTGTTTCGAAATAATCAAATATTAAGGACGAATTTTCTAAGAAATACTCCCTTTTGTTTTCTTTCAGTTCTTCCTTTTCTTTTTTTAGGTCCTTGATTTTATCTTCGATTTCAAGTTTAGTTGTCAGTGAAACCTTTTTTTGTTTCAAAATCTTTTTAAGAGTTTTAATTTTTTCCTTTATTTTAGGTATATCGTTTTCTTCTTGATGTTGAAATGTTTCAATAATTTCATTATGTTTGTTGTCTAAAGTTACTGATTTTTGGCTATCAACAATTAATGCTTTATTTGTTTTCGGTCTAAATAAAGGCATCTCTTAATAAAAAATATGGGTTATTTTTATATGTTATTTTAGTAATATTCGATAAAGAGACAAAAAACAAATATATGTTGAAATAAAAATGGTCGAATTTATGAAAATGAACGATGTTTCAAACATTAATGATGTTCAGTTGCAAATAATGTTATTTATTCATAATGCCTTAGATTGTGGGTGGTCAGTTAAAAAGGTAAATGGGTGTTATATTTTCAATAAAAAGCATGAAAATAAAAGGGAATATTTCTCTGACTCATATTTAAAAAAATTTATTAAAGAAAATATTACTACACCTTAATTTAGTTAAAAAATGTTACATAATTAATTAAATTAATTAAATTAATTAATTAATTAATTAAATTAAAATGTATTATTTTTTTATCTTTAGCAATATTATAACAATGGGCGGTGGACTCATGCAACTCGTAGCTTATGGTGCACAAGATGTGTACCTCACTGGTAATCCTCAAATCACTTTCTGGAAAGTAACTTATCGCAGATACACTAACTTTGCCATGGAATCAATCGAACAAACATTCAACGGACAAGCCGATTTCGGACGTCGTGTAACTTGCACAATCAGCCGTAATGGTGATCTTGCTTACCGCACTTATCTCCAAGTCACTCTTCCCGAAATCAACCAAACCATGCGCAACAGCGAAGATACCGATGTATACGCTCGTTGGTTAGATTTCCCCGGACATCAACTTATCTCCCAAGTTGAAGTCGAAATTGGTGGTCAACGCATTGATCGTCAATATGGTGACTGGATGCACATCTGGACCCAACTTACCCTTTCTGCTGAACAACAACGCGGATACTTCAAAATGATCGGTAACACAACTGCTTTAACTTACATCACCGATCCCTCATTCGCTGATATCAACGGACCCTGTGGTGGTGATGCCCCCGTAAATGTATGTGCTCCTCGCAATGCTCTTCCCGAAACCACACTTTACGTACCCCTCCAATTCTGGTACTGCTGCAATCCCGGACTTGCCCTTCCCTTAATCGCTCTTCAATACCACGAAGTCAAAATCAACCTTGACCTTCGCCCCATTGATGAATGCTTATGGGCTGTTGCCGAACTTAACGGAAACAGCAACGTACAAGTAACAACTGCATACAACCAATCCCTTGTTGCTGCCTCCCTTTACGTTGATTATATCTTCCTTGATACCGATGAACGTCGCAGAATGGCTCAAAACCCCCATGAATACCTCATCGAACAACTTCAATTCACTGGTGATGAATCTGTTGGTTCTTCTTCCAACAAAATCAAACTCAATTTCAACCATCCCTGTAAAGAACTTGTATGGGTTGTCCAACCTGATTCTAACGTAGATTACTGCGCTTCTTACCAAGGTGGAACTCTTCTTAACAAAGTACTTGGTGCCCAACCCTTCAACTACACCGATGCCGTTGATGCTTTACCCAATGCTTTACACTCCTTCGGTGGACCCGTTGCCACATCTGGCCAAAACGGATTCATCAGCAGTGGTGCTTTCGAAGACCCCAACGCCAATGATGCTCAAGTCATCGCTCCTGAAGAAGCTGGTGCCGATTCTGGTGTATCTGATGCCGGAACATTCGTTCTTGGTGAATCTGCCCTTGACATGCATTGCTGGGGTCTTAACCCTGTTGTTGTTGCCAAACTTCAACTCAATGGTCAAGATCGTTTCTCCGAACGTGAAGGAAGTTACTTCGACCAAGTCCAACCTTTCCAACACCACACCCGCGCCCCTGACAGCGGTATCAATGTATACAGCTTTGCCCTCCGCCCCGAAGAACACCAACCTTCCGGAAGTTGCAATTTCTCCCGTATTGATAACGCCACTTTACAACTTGTTCTTTCCAACGCTACCGTTGCCGGAACCAGCACTGCTAAAGTACGTGTCTACGCCACTAACTACAATGTCCTTCGTATCATGAGTGGTATGGGTGGTCTTGCCTACTCCAATTAGATTTCTTAATTGGATTATAAAAAATATAAAAAATCATAGTTCATATTATAAAAATTTATAATATGAAAAAAATGCGCCGGGGCTAAAAAAAAATTGAAACATTTTTGGCGTACTAATCTACATTCATAAAAACAAATGTAGTCCATCTGATTAAAAAATAATTTACACGCAAATCCTGCGTGGGAGTTGGTTTACCCGTACCAACTTTATTGGCCCTTTCTTGTTGGGGGTGAGACAAACATATTACTACTTGTCTGGTAAAAAAACGCATATTGAATTTAGTTATTTAATAATGTATGTAAGACAAGATGAAGTACGGCGTTAAAACCCGTGAATGTTTATTTCATTATGAATGTTACACGGATAAATAGAAATTGTTCCTTTTAATGGTGTGTGGCTTTCCACCTCACACTTTAATTGGATGTTCTTGTTACAATATGTTTCATTCATTTGGACATATATATGTAGCCGTTAGTATTTCATGTACGATTCATTATCATATTGTGAGCGATGTGTAATTTAGGGTTTGATCACCTCTTAAATTTCATATTGTTTGTTTTGTGACGATTGGTTGTTATGCTAGTTTGATATTTTTAGAATTGTTTTATAAAGAAATATAATCAAAAAACAATCACAGGGGACGCCCTGTTTTTTTTTGTCGTGCTTTGTCTGTATTTGTATAAAAAAAACATATAAATATAAATAAAATCAATTTTTTGTCGTGCGCCCGTATGTATCATTAAAAAAAATTGATTTTATTTATATTTATATGTTTTTTTTATACAAATACAGACAAAGCATTTAAATATGTCTACATCTACTAGGCCCCACGTAAAGAAATGTGGAAATTGCAACGGAAATTGCGGTAGGAAAGGAGTAAAGCATGGATGTTTTTCCCGCAACTTCTTTGTATTGGAGCAATTTTTCAATACACCACCTAAGTATTCGGTTGGTGCAATGAACGATCTTCGCTTCACAATCTTTTCACTACCAAAAGAGCTTCTCAAGCAGCTTATGGGAAGAGCGAAATGCAGTATGATTCAACTTGCGCACGACCTACCAAGTGCAGGTTTTCCTAATTTGTCGCAGTACACCAAGGCAAAGATGGTAAGCATGACGACGAAAAATCTGGCTAGAGTTGTCTACCAAACAATGTGCACCTACTATAGTTTGGTACAAGAGAAAGACGCGACCACATGCGCAATTTGCTTAGAGTCAATCGATAACTCAAAGCCGACATGCACAACGAAATGCGGCCATACATTTTGCACAGGATGTTTCTTGCAACTTGTGCAACGTTCGCAGCACGCTGCCCTTCTTTCGTGCCCATGCTGCCGTCAAAACCAGTTCTAAAATTAGTAGGTTATTCCCATAGTTAGTTTTATTTATGTAACTTATGTAAAAATTATTTTTTCTACGTAAATTACTCAATTATTCTTTTTTCATAAAATATTCCATCCAATCATCTGGACAATGTTTTCTCCCTCCGTCATAACTTACTGCCAATCGTTTTTCAATCAAACTTTCGCCAATGCTTACATTATCAACATAAACATCGGCTAGAACACGACCATATTTTTCTAATGATACATTTTCAAGACGAACGATTTTCCCATTCGAAATGTGGTCCACATGTTCGCGTGCCAAAATTGCACATTGTTTTTCACTTTCAGTTTTTCCTCTAATTTCAGCACAATCGATACCATTAATACGAACAGAAAAACGATAAATAGGGGAATCTTTCCATGGCATTTTACTTGCAATAGTAATCGTGTCACCATCATATACTTTAATTACCTTTCCTCTTTTAACAGGAGGAATAAATGGAATTGTATCTTTATACTCAATATTTTGTAAATATGTTATGTCATCAGTTGCGGGTTTACTTCTAAAAATAAAACTCATTGCTATATACATTAATGAAGGTAGTGTTTTTAACCTCTTTTGATATATTAATCATGTGAAATACATAATCTTTAAATAAAAAATTGATTTTATTGTTATCTCATTGTTTTTCTTTATAAACGAATAATTATGGCCGAACAACAACAAAATGAATTGCAAAGAATTGTGGAAATTTTACAAAAAAATCCACAATTTATCGATATTCTTTTAATTCCTTTGAGTAAACTAGATAATCAAATTTGTGACATTAAAGGTGTAATTTGCCACAAAGGTAAACCACCTGGGCAACATGAATGTAGTAGATGTAGAAATATGCTCGATAATTCAAATTTTACTTATTATAGTAATCGTGTTGACAAAAACAATTATTTAATGCGTTCAAATGCTTTATGTAGCGATTGTTCAAAAATAATGAATGATGAAAGAAAATCCACTTTGAAAAAAGCTGAAATAAATGGCGAAATCAAAGAAAAACCAGCACCAGGTTCAAAATGTCCTGATTGCAATAGAAATTGGGGAACAAAAGAAAATCCAAGAAATTGGCATCGCGACCATGACGCTATTAACAATGTATTTCGAGGATGGTTATGCGGAGATTGCAATATGGCAAAACATGATCATAGATTCGGTATTAGTTAATCAATTTTATTATCGATTGTATCGCAATAATTATAACTACACTCTTCCTCCAATCTTTGTTTTGTAATATCAATATAATCTTTTTCTATATCTATTCCAATAAATTTTCTATTGTTTTTTACTGCTTGAATGATGGTAGAACCTGACCCGCACATTGGGTCTAAAACAATACCATCAATTGGACAAAATACATTAATTAAATCATTCGGGATTTTATCCGGAAAAACAGCTGGATGTTTTCTTTTGAGTTTATTTTTATCACCTCCATTAGCATAATCCCAAATAGTTCCCGGACATTTTAAAGCATTAATTGTCACTTGTTTACTTTTCATTGTAGTACCATCTGTTTTTCTTGTAGCACAACCAGTCATTGTTTTTCCACCATGTTTTGATGGTATTTTTATAGATGATTTATCAAAATATTGTGGTCTTTTTCCTTTTAAAAATATGTGAATGTATTCATGGTCTACGCGGAAACGTTTATTCCACCAAGCGCCTTCACTTCCTTGTTTTTTATAAATGCATGTTTCGAATAGTTTAAAACCAATAATATCACAATGATTGATTACATTTCTGAACGAAGAAAGTGATTTTCCGAAATCCTTTGTCTGGTCTTGAATTATCATTGCATAAATACCACCATCCTTAAGTACGCGATGAATTTCTTTACCCAATTCTGTCAAATCTAACTTATAATTGCCTTTATAATTTCGCAAATCATCATATGGTGGAGATGTTATAACTACATCGATCGTATTATTTTCCATAGTTTTTAAAATATCTATATTATTTCCAATATATAGTTTATTTTTACTCAAACTATCTTGGTTTATAATATTAGGTTTTTCTATTACTTCATTTTCTTGTGAAAGAATAGAAACCGAACTAGAAATATCACTAGATTGTTTAGTAATCAATTGTATTAATTCATTTTTATTTTTTGATTTGCATCTTTTAATACCTATTTTTTCACATTTTTCCAATAGTTCGGTTTTAGTAAGACCAAGCAAGCTTTTTGTTTCGACATTGTCTTCCATTTTTTGTTATATATTCATATTTGTATATATTTAATTCAATTTTATAATTATTATTCAAAATATGGTGTATGAAGTTAGATATTCTAATGTGTAAAAAAAGAAATAACCCAATATATTTTTATCTTTTTAATAAATAAACCATCCGCATTATTCCAGTGACGCCACCAAAACAAATGCTCATCATAAGAATAAACCATAGAAATTCATTATTAAATTCGAGTTTTTCCATTGACTTGTGCAATTTTATCATTTCGTTAATTTCTTCAAAATTTGGGCGTTCCATTGGAATTAAAGGAGGCATATCGCTATAAACATCTACCATAGCTTCATTATAGTCATCCATATTGCAATTGATTGCATAGTGTATTTTATTTATACGAATACACATACGATTATAGTAATAATATATTTAATAAAATAAATATTAAATATATTTAATCAATTTTTCAGTTAATTGTTCTTATTTATTATTTTTTCCTGTAAGGTTTGTATTTTACACTCATTACTTTGCCAAGCATGACAAGTTGATTAGAATCCATAACGGCAATTCTTCCTAGACCTTGACAACTTTCAAAATCTTCCAAATAAAGTGGTTGCTGAGGAATAAATTCAATTTCTGCTTGCTCCCCACGTTCCAAAAATGGTGGCGATTCTTGTTTTTCATCGCCGGTTTTCTTACTGACTTTCCAGTGGATTTTACTCATTTTGCATGCGGATTTTCCCGTTCTTACGTGAACGCATGGTGAAAAACCAGGTTTCAATTGACCGGGATGCTCTTGGACAGATACTTGTGCTACAAAACTTTCAACTGCTTCAAGTACTTTTCCACTTTGAAGGGAAATAACATCTCCTACTTTTGGCATATTCATTTTATCCAATCCTTTAATATTCATACCAATATTGTCACCAGGTTTAGCACTTGGCCATATCTTATGATGCATTTCAATACTAAATACCTTCAGGTTTTCTACGCCGCGTGGAGCAACTCTAACTACATCACCTGCATTAAGAGTACCTTGTTCAATACGTCCTGTAATTACATCACCAACACCTTTGATTTTGTAAATGCCATTAATAGGAATACGCAGTTGGGCATCTGGATTACGTTTAGGAGGACGTACGAGATTTTCAAGAGCATCGTATAGAGTAAATCCTTCTACTACTTCATCTTTAGAAATATTAGCTTTCCATCCTTTATACCAAGGCATTTTATCAGTTTTTTCAACCAAATTTTCACCTTTAAATCCGGAATAAGGAATAAATGCTACTTGTTTGGGTTTAAAACCCGATGTAGTAATCATTTTTGTCATTTCTTCTTTGATTTCATTAAAACGTTGTTCTGACCAATCAACCGAGTCCATTTTATTTACACCTACAATAAGTTTTTCAATACCGAGAAGACCTAGAAGTTTAGCATGTTGACGTGTCTGACCTTGAACTTCACCAGTTGCGTGGTCACCACGAGCGATAGCACTTTCAAAACCTCCTTGTTCGGCAGGTACAAGCAACAATGCCACATCTGCACAACCCGCACCAGTAATCATATTTTTAACATAATCCCTGTGACCAGGTGCATCTACAATCGTATAATGATAACTATCGGTGTAAAATTCTTTTGTGGTACAATTAATTGTTACTCCACGTTCACGTTCTGCTTTATCTTTGTCCATATAATAGGCAAAGGCAAAAGAACTTTTACCATTTTGGTCCGCTTCAGCTTGAAGCTTTTGCATATCGCGTTCACCAATACCACCCAATTTAAAAATTAGATGTCCTGTTGTTGTTGACTTTCCGGCATCTACGTGACCGCACACTACTACTGAAATATGTTGTTTGTTTTCGCCTGACATTATTTATAAGTTAATACACTGACATACTTTTAAATATATTTTATTATATAATTTATCCTAGTGTTTACATCACAATATATTTTTTATTTGTATAATTCAAAACAAAATTTCCGGATTTCTTCTTCTTTTAAATAATCATTCATAATTTCAAAATCTATTATTTGTTTCTCTTTCATTGCTCTATTTTTATTTGAATCGTTATTAATAATTGTCAATAAATATTGATCCAATATTTCCTCATAATCTATTTTTCCTTCCTTTTCCATTTCCTCTTTTTTTCTCTTTATGGTACGTATAATACTATTTTCATTTTCAGTATTATAAACATACAAGGGATTTTTTGCCGTAAACCCCAGAATATCTCCATAATTTTGCGTATGTAAGAGAAAATTACGCAAATACATATCACCGAATTTATGATGCAAATAATGAATGTTATTTTTTGCTATTTTATAAAAATCATTTAATAGACATGGTTCTACTCCATAACACCAATACTCACTTTCTTCGTTGTGTCCGGGAATTATTTCACGTATTATTTTAGAATTCTCATTCTCTTGTTTTAACTTTACAAATGTTTCTACACGATTAGGAATAAAATAATCATCGTCGTCGCAAAACAATATTAAATCACATTTTTGAAGTTTTTGCAAACAATGATAAATATGTATCATTTGAAACGTTTGCTTTCTTTGAATAATAAATTTAACCTTATTTTTGAAAATTGGAAAAATAATATCCTTGAAAAATAAATATTCCACTTCGTTTACGAAGGATATACCAACTACTATATTATTTTTATATGTTTGTTTTTCCAGTGAAAATAAACATTTTACAAGATAAGTAAATTGAAAATTATACTTTATATGACAAGGAACAATAATTCCTATTTCCATAATTATACCTTTTATTTTTTTTTCCATTTTTTTGTGTAAATCGAATTTATTACCAGAATAACTAAATCATTATATTTTAAATATAATGATTTATCCAAAGATTTAATAACATATTCAAAATAGTTTTTTATTTATTGCACTTGGTAAACCATGTCCAAATAAAATCATATATATCAATAAAGTCGCAGATAGTAAAATGCTTCGATTTTCTGCAACTATTTTATTTTGACCCAGTAAAAAAATCATAACGAGGTATAATAAAACACCGATTATTAGAGAATGCAACACCATCATTCGCCCATTTTCCATTTGCATATACTCTATATTAAAAATCGATTTAGAATTTAATAACTATATTATTAAAAATGAACTCATTTTCACCATACGACTTGGATCCCACCGCTGCGACGCACGATGAAATTAGTGAACTTAAAGGGCATGATACAACTAAAGCATGTGTATTGAACTCGGAAACTAAAAATAATGAATATATTAATAAAATGGATTTAATATTATAATTTAAGTTATAATATTAAATGGGAAATTATATATCTAATCAAGTTACAAATCAAGATAATATTGAAATTAATAAATGTTTAATTTGTTGGGAACATATTCATTTTATAGAATTAGTTAAATGTCATCAGTGTAATATACAATTACATACATATTGTGAAGAAACATATAGAGGGAGGAAAAATTATTGTAAATGCCCTCATTGTCAAGGAATAGGGACTTTTGGAACATCATAATTGGTGAAAGATTACCTGTAACTATTCATCATCGTCATAGTCGCTATAATCGCTCAACCAAAAAATTAAAGAAAATATGCAAATTATATTTTTCAAGTGATGATTTAAATGCACCACCGACCTAATATTATAAAAAAATTGATTTACAATTTAATAATTATATTATTAGATAACTCATACTAACTTTATCAAAAAATGAACTCAATTTCGCCATACGATTTGGAAACTGGAC
>JGI20154J14316_10000082_pt1 | contig 72341 bp, 100 predicted proteins | sample COG_04_FD_14316 | JGI IMG/M metagenome (IMG submission 14316)
ACCATCCACAGAACCATCATTACAATTAACATTCGATGGTTTATCCACAAACAGTTTCACAGTATTAGATTGGAGTGAATAATATGGGTACTAAGAATTTNAATAGTGCAACAAACTTAATAACATTCACCAGAGCATCAGGTGGTACAGCTTTAAGGAAAATTAGCTACGGCTCAGAGTTGNTTACTAATGGTACGTTTGATACTGATATTTCTGGTTGGAATAATGACGGTACAACTTCTGCAATTGTAGGTAATCAAATTGAGGTTACTTCTGTTAGCGGAGTAAGCGGTAGTGGTGTGAATCAGACTATTACAACTGTAGCAGGGAAAAGATATAAATTCTCTAGCGACCATGCCCCACAAACAGGACGTGCAAGGATTGAGGTCAAGGACAATAACAATTTCGGTAGTGGTTTAGGAACTTTGTCTCAAACTAGTGCAACTGGCACATATGAATTTGTTTTTGTTGCACTATCAAATTCTACTTACATTCGCCTTGAGGCTTTCGACACATCTAGCGTAGTTTTATTTGACAACATCTCAGTCAAAGAAGTCCTATACGATCAACCTGATGGCACACTTCAACTTTGGAACCATGGTAACAACGAACCTCGTATTGAGTACGATGCTACTGGTGCAGTCAAAGGTTTACTGATTGAAGAAGCTAGGACTAACTTGATTACTAATTCAAACACAGGATCTTGGGTAGACGTGAGAATAACTACTACCCTCAATGCTGGGGTGTCTCCTGACGGAACTAGTAATGCAACCAAAGTTGTTCCGCAAGTTAATCAGACTAACACGTACTCGTATACAAATCTACAGTCAAACGGTTCAGGTGTTAAATCCTCAACCTCCATTTACTTGGCTTCTGCGGGTTACGGCTTTGCTACAGTATGTTCTTATACCCACACCGCCAGTCGGAACACTGCTGTTGTTGATTTGTCTAACGGCACAATAACGGCTAATTACGACGCAGGTCCGTATACAGATACATTTACTGTTGAACCTGCAGGTAACAATTTTTATAGAGTTACAGTAACCCATGAGAACAGAGGTAATCTTATATTAGGCGTCTCTGACACAGGAACATATACCCCCGGTGAAAACTTTGGGTTTAACGACACAATGACAACTGACGGTGTTTCAGGTATCCTACGCTATGGATTGCAACATGAAGTAGGCGCTTTCCCTTCGTCCTACATCCCGACAACAGGTAGCACAGCTACTAGGGCGGCAGATGTTGCTACCATACCAAGGTCAAGTTTTGGACATCACAACGAGGCTTCTACTTGGGTAGTTGAGTTTACCCCAACATTCCCATCTGTTGATACTAATCAGTCGGTACTATCTAGATATGGGTCTGGTTATGATTTACACATTTGGTCAACACATGCAAATACCATGACTGCTAATTTTATGAATAGTGCCTCTAGTCCTAATTTCCCTATAACAGCTAACCAAACATCTAAAATTGCGGTTGTGATTAAACATGGCGAGTATCTATCTGTTTGTGTAGATGGTGGTTCGGTTAGTCAAAACTCGGTTCTTTCTAATACCACCGTACATAGCCCCACAGTACAAGGCTGGGCTAACGTAGACTATAAACTTGGTGGCGACCAACTAGGACACATCAAGTCCATCAAATACTACCCTCGCAGACTAACTAATACACAGCTACAGGAGCTAACAACATGAGTGAAGAATTAGAAACAATAAAGATTGACTTTTATTTAAAGTTAACAAACGAAGCCGCAATGACTACAGTATTATCAGACTTCTATACACAAGACACTGAAACTACAGTAAACGAGGATACAGGCGAGGAGACCACTACAAACGTAGGTGATCCTTACTTAGTACCTAACACATCTAACTATGCTATTGATGTTGTGGGAACACTAAGTGAACCTACAGGCAATACACTGACAGATGATAATGACATGGAGTATCCTGAGATGCAAGCCTTAGATGGTTGGCATGTGAATATCCGTTTAGTAGGTGATGAAGTTAGAGCAGCAGTAGAAGCACTAGATGAAACACACGGTGTTACTCCAAGTGCACCACAAAGAATTTGGTTATAAAATAATTAAATTTAACACTTTACTTATTAAAACAAATATGGTATAATCAAGTATGATAACATTTAAAGATACATTAACAGAACAGAAGAACACACACATGACACACATTGAGGATAAGGTTCTCTATGGTGGCGTTAAGGGTACACGTGAAGCTATACTAGCTTTGCGTGAACTACGTGATATGCTAAAAGGTTCTCATAGCGGATCAGTATCCGTTAAATGGGATGGAGCACCTGCTATCTTTGCTGGAGAAGATCCATCTGACGGCAAATTCTTTGTTGCTAAGAAAGGTATCTTTAATAAGAACCCTAAAATTTATAAAACTGCAGCAGAAGTTGATGAAGATACATCAGGCGATCTTGCTGATAAATTAAAAGACGCACTTGAATACTTACCAGAACTTGGTATTAAAGGTGTAATCCAAGGAGATTTTCTATATAGTTCTGGAGACATTAATAAGGAGACAATTGATGGGGACAAATACATTACTTTCCACCCTAATACTATTGTTTATGCTGTGCCTAGTAATGGTGCAGCCGCACGAGATATCCAAAAATCAAGAATTGGCATTGTCTGGCACACAACATATAAGGGTAAAACATTTGAAGACATGAAGGCATCATATGGTGTCGATACAAATAAGTTTAAAAAATCTAAAAATGTATGGTCACAAGATGCTATGTTAAGAGATATGACTAATGTAACTATGTCTGCAAAGGATACTAAAGATGTTACCAAACTACTTAGTGACTGCGGTAAACTATTTACGACAATCTCAGGAACAACACTTAGACAACTGGAAGCAAATCAATTACTTGCACAACATATCGAACAATATAACAACACGTTTGTCCGTAAAGGTCAAGTTATTAAAGATACAACAAAACACACTGCTGGTCTCATTCGTTGGATCGACAACAGATATAAAGCAGAAAAAGCAAAGATGAAGACTGATAGAGGTAAAGCATCACGACAGAAAAAGCTTGATGATCTACTTGCATTCTTCTCTCCTAGTAATAGAATTAACTTGATTCGTATGTTCGAGTTACAAAAACTTATTGTACTAGCTAAATTAAAACTTATAAATAGTCTTAATAAACTAAGTAATACTAAAACCTTTGTTAAAACTAAGAATGGTTATACAACCACTGGTGAAGAAGGTTATGTAGCAATTGATAAACTTGGCGGTGATGCTGTGAAAATAGTTGATCGTATGGAATTTTCATACAACAACTTTTCACCTGATATATTAAAAGGATGGGACAAACCAGGAAGATGAGTAAAGAAATGAAATCATTTAATACATTCGTACCAGTAAATGAAGCAAAAGCTTTTGATCTGGATAAACTTAAAAAGGCATATTCTAGTATGCCAGATAGACTTTCACTTGATAAGTCACGTGAATTAAGTAAAGTTGTTAATAAATTTAGTAAAGACGAATTACTTCAGGTAAGAAAAGCTGATATAAAATGGCTATCAAGTATGGCAACTACTGCTCTAATTAGTAAGCATAAAATGACTGCTGCAGACTTGAGGAAAAAATAATGAAATCTTTTAAGTCATTCCGATTAGACGAAGCATTTGGTAGAGCAAGATTTAATCAACAGCTAAAGAAAAAAGGCATTGATGTAAACAAGCAACATAGTAGTAATGTTAAAGATGCTGCAGCCGCTAAGAAAAGAGCATCTGCTGCTTCTAAAGATCATACTGCATTCCGTAAGAAATATCCAAATATTAAGTTTGATGAAAAAGCCGAAGATCCAGATATTAAGGATCGTGACGGAGCACAGCCAGCTGCATATCACAAAGGTCTTTCTAAGTCAACTAAAGTAAAACGTGATGCTCAGTTTAAGAAGCAAGCTAAAATGGCAGATGATAATCCTGATGCTTATAAGCCAGCTCCTGGGGATGCTACAGCTAAGACAAAGACATCTAAGCATACAAAAAAGTATAAACAGATGTTTGGTGAAGATGCTAAAACTGGTTTGGCTAAGAAGGCTGAGAAGTCTGGTATGCCAATTGGTATATTACGCAAAGTATATAACCGTGGTGTTGCTGCATGGAAAACAGGACATAGGCCAGGGACTACACCAGAACAATGGGGTTACGCAAGAGTTAATTCCTTTATAACTAAATCCTCTGGTACTTGGGGTAAAGCAGATAAAGACCTAGCAGCAAAGGTTAGAAAATAATGAAATCATTTAATTTATTTACTGAAGGTTATAATCCTTCGGAGCATGAAGAAGGTAAACCGGCTACTGTAGCTCGTGCTAAGGCTTTAACACCAGGGCAAGAACCTGTTGATGAAGTATTAAGTATTAAGCAAAGACGTGATCGTGGTATATCTGCTCGTAAGAATAAAACTAAAATGGCAATGGGTAGACGTAAAGCTGCTAATAAAATTGCTTCTCCAGATAAACTAAAGAAACGTGCTCAAAGACAAGCTAGAACAGCTATGGCTGACAAGCTGGCTAAAGATCAACCTAAGGGTAAAATGACTGCAGCACGTAAATCAGAGATTGAGAAGCGTTTAAGCAAGATGAAACCACGTATAAATAATATAGCAAAGCGTATGTTAAAAGATGTTCGTAAAGCAGAAATAGCAAGAAAACGTGGAAAGTAATACTTATGGGAATCCCATCATTTAGCCAGTATCTAGTTGAAGAGGAACAAGCAGTTTATTTTACTTTTGGTAGAATGAATCCTCCAACTATTGGTCATGAAAAACTATTGAACACACTAGCTAAACAGGCTGGTAGAAATCCGTATAGGATTTATCTATCTCAATCAACAGATAAGAGTAAAAATCCTTTACAGTACAACGATAAGATTAAATATGCAAGGAAGATGTTTCCTAAGCACGCACGTCAGATCCTTATTAATAAAAAGGTTAAAACATTTATAGATGCAGCAACAACATTATATGACGAGGGTTTTAAATCAGTCGTAATGGTTGTTGGATCAGATCGTGTTAATGAATTTGATATTCTTTTAAATAAGTATAATGGTTCAAAAGGTAGACATGGTTTCTTTAACTTTAAAAGTATTAAAGTGATATCTGCTGGTGAAAGAGACCCAGATGCAGATGGTGCTACTGGAGCATCTGCTAGTAAACAGAGAGCAGCTGCTAAAGCTAATGACTTTACATCATTTTCTCAAGGCTTACCTAAACCATTATCCAATTCTGATGCAAAGAAACTCTTTAATGATATCCGTAGTGCTATGGGAATCAAAGAGGAAGCATCATTTTATCATCACGTTGAATTAAAATCAGTATCAGAAGAACGTGAAGCATTTGTAAATGGAGATTTATTCTCCTTAGGCGAATCAGTTATAATAAAGAGTACAGACGAAGTTGGTACTATTTGTATGCTAGGTGCTAACTATGTTATTGTAGAGACACCTAACCGTAAAACAAGACAGTGGCTTGAATCAGTAGAAAAGATTGAAGAAGGTAATGGTCTTTGGGCAAACATCCGTGCTAAGAAAGCACGTGGTGAAAAGATGAGAAAAAAAGGTGCTAAAGGTGCTCCTACAGATGCTCAGATTAAACACGCTCAAAGTACAAGTGAAAAGAAAAACGAAGAAACAAAATATTCATTTGTAAGCTACATTAAGGACCAGAGTTAATGCTTAATTTTAAAAAATTTATTTCTGAAGAAAATTTGGAAGAACGTGGTGCTGATGGTAAAGGTCACTATAGATCAACTGAGAAAGGCGCAGGCTTAACTCAAAAAGGCAGAGATGCTATTAATAGAAAAACTGGTAGCAACCTAAAGGCTCCAGTTACAGGTAAAGCTAAAGCTGGTAGTAAAGCAGCTGGACGTAGGAAATCATTCTGTGCTCGTATGGGCGGAATGAAAGGACCTATGAAAGATGAAAAAGGGAGACCTACTCGTAAGGCCATGTCTCTCAGAAGATGGAAGTGTTAAGTTATGGCTACAGATGTCGACTGGAAGAAACGGTTAGACCGGATCGAGGAAAAGATGGATAAGATGAGTGAAGTCTTAATCTCACTTGCTCGCTTTGAAGAAAAGATGGATGCTTATAACGAGTACCGTGAGAGATCATGGGATCGTATGAATAAGTTTTCGGAGAAACTAGATAAAATTGAAAAGATGTGTGACGATAATGCTCGCACAGTAAATACTATAAACAAATTATTCTGGATAGCTACTGTTGCTATCGGGAGTGCAGTAGCCACCCAATTTTGGATATAAAGGAAAAACCAAATGGAAAAAGATACTATGACTAAGTTGGGCGATGCGTACGCACAAGTCCAAGAAGCAACAGCTAAACAACGTGCTTTAGCTAGCATTAAAGCTAAACCAAAAGGACAGGTAACATTACCTAAAGCTCCTTGGGATAAAAAGAAAGAAGGTGTCGAGGAAGACGCTTCTAACGATACATCTGATGATGGCGCAGGATTAGATAAAGCAGATCCTAAAGCAGCTAAGAAAAAGTTTAAAGATCGTAAAGATAAAGACATTGATAATGATGGTGATACAGATTCTTCTGATGAATACCTTCATAAACGTCGTAAAGCTATTTCTAAAAATGTTAAAGAAGCAGACGATAAAACAACACCTTGTCCTAAGTGTGATGGTTCAATGGAAAATCATGCTAAAGATTGTCCAAACCATCCAGATAATAAAGGTAAAAAAGATGATACTGCTGTAATGAATCCTAAGAATGATGAAAAAGAAAAGGTTGCAACAGAAATGGCAGAACCTAAATGGCCAGTTTACAAACGTATTATTGAAAAAGTATCTGCAGATAAAGCAAAGAAAGATGCAGAAAAAGGCGAAGAAATGGATTCAAAAGATTCAGAAGGCGCTAAGAAGTTTGTAGATGATCACGAAAAGAATGATGATAAGAAACAAGGCGATAAAGTTGATATCGCAGTAGCAATAAAAAAGAATGCATCTGCAATGGCTAATCCAATGAAAGCGGCACCAATGCGCCCAGGTGATAATAAAGCCGGAGATAAAGTTGCTGATAAACCAGAAGGAAAAATGTAAATGATTAATCCACCAAAATGGTGTTCAAAAGCTATTCCAACTGTTCGCGGTTGGAAACATCATGTTCGTAGAGAGATTTTAAAACCTCAACGATTTACACAAGAGCAGTGTAATGAGTATATGATTGCAAATGGCATGATGGAATCACCAGAAGTAATTACTGAAGTTCCACAAGTAGAAGCACCAGCTATGTTAAATGAAGCACCAGTTGGCGGTGATCTTGATGGTATGACTAAGGTTCAATTAGAAGCCTTAGGTCGTCAGAACGGAATAGAATTAGACCGAAGAAAAGGTAAAAAAACTTTAATAGATACTCTAAAGAATATAGTAAATTAATCTAATAAAGTTGAGGTTCTATGGATATACAATTAACTGAGGATAACATCCCACTATACGCTGCTAAACATTATTATAATCCACTTGGTGCAGATCATGATGAATTCATAGAAGATTTAAAACGCTTTAAATATATTAAGCGGTTGGTCAATAGATACACTGAAAGTGGCTATCTTGCTGATCGCTTAATTTTAAATCATCTAATTATTATTCATAATGTTTTTGGTATTCGACCTGGTGTTGAAATGTTAAAAATAAAATTAACAGATGATCAAATGTGTATAATAAAACCATTCTTATTGTTTTTAAACTATATTGAGAATGTTGAATTAACAAATATATCTATGGACAAAATAGTTGTTCAAAGGTTAAGGAATATATAAATGGGTATTTTATCAAGAGCTGGTGATCTAGTTTATACACTAAGGTTTCTTAGGTTACTAACAACGCCTTGGGAGAATACAACTGCATTCGAATTAGGGCTTATTGATAATAAAGGTAAGACCATTAAGAAAGCAGATACACCAGAAGAAAAGACTGCACATAATGCATTTCATAAACTGGTATTTAATATTAAGAAGCTATTGCCTGGCAAAAGATTTGGTTCATATGCAGCTGCTCTATTCCTTCTTAAAGAGAAATATGGCGTATCAAACTTTGATAAAATTCTAAAAGAGTGTGGTATTAATTCACTTGATCTTATATCAGAAAATAGTGAATGGTTCTTATTAGAAAATAAACAATTATCACCTGGTGTCTATAGAGTAAATGGTAGTAAAATGATCAATGAGACACACGATGAAGTTGTTACTAAAAGAGATCAGGTAAGAATTAAAGAGGGTTGTTTCCCTGTTGGTGATGTTATGGGTTTAGACATCTATAAGGTAACACATCTTAAAACAAATAAAGAAATTTACATTACTGCAGGAGAGCTAATCAGATGAAAATAAAAGAAGATGCACCTACAAATTCTGTTGCTAGCGGTGGGTATGATTTAGCACCAAATGCTGGACCAAGAGTAAAAGAAATTCCTGTTACAGATCGCAGGCGAAGAAAAGATAAGCAACCTGTACTACTAAAAAGATTTAGAAAGTTTGTTAAAGATGATTAAAGTTTATTTATTTTTATTTATCGTTGGTATCTTAGGTAGTGCTGGCTATGGCGGTTATAGCTATTATCTTTGGTCACAAGAAACAATGAATACATTACGTGAAAATAATGTAAAGTTAGAACAAGTCACAGTTGTTCAAGCTAATACTATTACCGAACTAGAAAACAATGCCGCAAAGAATGAAGAACTAAATAAGAACTTATCTACAGCACTACAGAAATCACAAGTGCACTTGGATGCTTTGAGAAACAAATTCTCAAAGATTGATTTAACTATGGAAGCTATTACAAACCCAAATGGTTTGGAAGAAAGGGTTGACAATGCCGTTGCTAAACTTATTAAAAGAATTGAAAATGAAACATCTCCTGATCGTAACAGCACCGATGCTGCTGACAGCGTGTCTGGGAACTAGAACACCCGAACCAGTTGTTATAACACAAACAGAGTTTACTAAACAATCTATTCCTATTCAAACACAACCAAAAGGGGTGTCTATGCCACCAGTTGATTGGTATGTAGTAAATGGTGATAATGTTGAAGAATTCTTAGAACGTATAAAGAATGATACTGGAGCACCAGTATTCTTTGCTATTACACCAAAGGGCTATGAAAACTTGGCTATTGGTATTGGTGATCTAAGACGTTACATTAAAGATGAGCAAGCTATTATCGGTTATTATGAAGAAGCATTAACTGAAGAATAATTTGCGACATATAGTAATAAAATGTTAAAAATTACTACATTTAGCTATTTACAAGATCACTGATATGCTATATAATACTACCTACTAGAAATGAGAATCCACTTGTTTCACGCCCTGGAGTATTAATTGCATGCTATTCGAAGAACAAATTTCCCGAAAACCTGATCACTATCCATGGACTAAACAGTTCATAGAAGCAATATGGAAAGGTTTCTGGACACCGGAAGAATTTAACTTCCGATCAGACTATTCCCAATTTAAAAATGATTTAACACCAGCTGAACAACAAATAGTTGTTAAGACAATGTCTGCTATTGGTCAGATAGAGATTGCTGTTAAATCATTCTGGGCAGATGTGGGTAATAACCTACCGCACCCATCTATCAAAGACTTAGGTTATGCTATGGCTAATTCAGAGGTCATACATAATATGGCTTATGAAAAGATCCTCGATGTTCTACATCTTACACACGTATTTGAAGAGAACCTTAATGTTGATGTTATTAAAGGTCGTGTTGACTATCTAAGAAAATACAATAAGAAAGTATATGAGGACGATAGAAAACAATACATCTATTCAATTGCACTCTTTACATTGTTTGTAGAAAATGTTAGCTTGTTCTCGCAGTTCTATATTATCATGCACTTAAATCGTAATAAAGCAGTAATGAAAGATTGTGCTCAACAAGTACAGTATACACGTAATGAAGAAATGCTACACGCACAAGTAGGCATTAAATTGATTCAAACATTACGTGAAGAATACCCTGAGTTGTTTGATAAAGAATTAGAAGACCGTATCAAGCATGAGTGTGTTGAATCACTAAAAGCAGAAAGCAAAGTAATTGAGTGGATTATGGATGGACATACAGCAGATGGTCTGAGTGCAGATATTCTAAAATCTTTTATCGCTAAGCGCATGGCAGATTCTATGGATATGATCGGTATAGATAACTCTGAAATCGTCTATGATGAAGGTCATATTAAAGAGACTTTCTGGTTTGACGAAGAACTATTTGGTGCTAACATGACAGACTTCTTTCAAAAGAGACCTGTTGAGTACGCTAAAGGCAAGGGCATTTCCGCCGATGATTTATTTTAGAAGGATTACATAATGGGCTTTGAATGGGCAAATGATGATTCACGGGTGTTCCTCTCCCGTGGATACATTGACGGTAACATGACCGTTGAAGAAAGAGTAAGAGGTATTGCGCAGACAGCAGAAAAGAACCTTGAACTGGAAGGTACTGGATGGGCTGATAAATTCTATGACTATATGAGTCGTGGTTTCTATTCGCTATCATCTCCTGTGTGGGCTAACTATGGAACATCTAAAGGATTACCAATTTCATGTAATGGAGTTTATATCTCTGATACTATGGAATCAATTCTATTAAAGACTGCAGAAGTAGGAATGCAAACAAAGCTAGGAGCAGGAACATCTGCATACTTTGGTGCATTAAGGTCAAGAGGTGAAACTATTAAGAGTGGTGGAACTGCTGATGGTCCTGTACACTTTATGAACTTATGGGAAACAACTGTTGATGTTGTAGCTCAAGGTAATGTAAGACGTGGATCAATGGCTGCATATCTTGATGTTGAATCACCAGACATTATGGAATTCCTAGATGCTCGTGAAGAGGGTTCATCAATTATTAATCTAAGTCTCGGTGTTACTATCGGAGATGAGTGGATGCAATCCATGATTGATGGTGATGTAGATAAGAGAACAATATGGGCACGTATTCTGCGTAAACGTCGTGAGAGTGGTTATCCTTACTTGTTCTTTAAAGATACAGTAAATAATAATGCACCTAAAGTATTACGTGATCAAGGTATTAAGATTTGGGCATCTAATCTATGTTCAGAGATTGCTTTACCGTCCGCAGAAGACGAATCGTTTGTATGTAATCTAGCATCTATGAACTTACTAAAGTATGATGAGTGGAAAGAAACTGACGCAGTAGAAACAATGATCTGGTTTCTTGATGCTGTTATGGAAGAGTACATTGAAAAGACTGATAATATTCCTTTCATGGCTTCTGCTAATAACTTTGCACGCAGATGGCGTGCACTTGGTCTAGGTCAACTTGGTTGGCATTCATATCTACAATCTAAGATGATTCCCTTTGAGTCATTTGATGCTCATCTATTAACTGTTGAAATCTCTAAATTTATTGAAGATCATTCTAAGGCAGCATCTAAGGAACTTGCTATTGAATATGGTGAACCAGAAGGTATGCTAGGATATGGTATGCGAAACCTAACCACTTGTGCTATTGCTCCTACTACAAGTTCATCATTTATTCTAGGTCAAGTATCACCATCTATCGAGCCATTGGCATCTAACTACTTTACTAAAGACTTGGCAAAGGGCAAATTTACTTACAAGAATCCTTATCTAAATGACGTACTAGAAAAGTATAGTAGGAATGATAGTGCAACTTGGCTAGATATTTTAAAGCATGGTGGTTCAGTACAGCATCTTAATTTCTTATCTAAGATTGAAAAAGATGTATTTAAAACTTTCTCTGAAATCTCACCATTGGTTATTGTCCAACAAGCTGGTGCAAGGCAGAAATATATAGATCAAGCACAGAGTTTAAATATACTTATCCACCCTGATGTGTCAGCTAAAGATGTGAATGCATTGATTATAGAAGGATGGAAACTAGGTGTAAAAACTTTCTATTATCAACGATCAGCTAACCCTGCTCAAGAATTGGTAAGAGATATTATGAATTGTGCAGCATGCGAAGGATAAGGAGAGAGTATGTCTAAACCAATAAAAATAGAATGTGGTATGTGTGAAGAAATATCATTTGTAGAGGTTGTGTCTGATGAAACACCACATCATTGTCCAATGTGTGGTCATCCGGTTAACTTTGAATCTGATGGATATGATGAGGAAGATGACTACTAAATAGCCTTGAATTGATAAGGTATTGCTATGTGGTTATATGAAGATAAAGAATTTAAGCCCACCCCAGATGAACTATCGTCTTGGGTGGGTTTTGTATATGAAGTACAAGATAAGAGTAATGGTAAAAAGTATATCGGTAAGAAGGGTTTCTGGTCCACTCGCCGTCTAAAGCCATTAAAAGGTAAGACCAGAAAAAGAGTTGTTAAGAAAGAATCCGATTGGATGAAGTATTATGGCTCTAACGAACAAATCAAACTATTATTAGAAGAACATGGTCCTACTCGCTGGAATCGCACTATTTTAAGATTGTGTAAAAGCAAGGGAGAGATGAGTTATTACGAAGCTAAACTGCAATTTGATAAAAACGTACTTTTTGACTCAAATTATTATAATGAATTCATAGGTTTAAAGATACATTCCAAGCACGTTGCAAATCTAATCGAGGAAATGATGAATGGTGGAGATTAATATAAAGAAAGCCAATGAGTTAATGTGGGCTGTAAAAGGCCAGTTGATACCAGAAAACTATTCAGATGAAGATATAAAGAAAACATATGATTCATACTTTGCAAGGATGTGGGGTAACCATGAATATACATATCGTTTAGAAGGATTTGAAGAAGCATGGGCAAAAAGAGTAAAAGATAAGATGTAACATATTTGTTACACTTTATTGTTTTTATAAAAAAAAGTTAAAAAAGTAAAGAAAACACTTTACATCTATGTTTAAATGTGTTATATTAGTTATAGAAACAATAACTAAGGAATTATAATATGGGTTATATAACATTCAAAGATCAAATGTTTGATGACGAGCATGGCGGTCCTTTTGATCGTGGCATTATGGATTCTTATTATGGTAGACGATATGCACCTCATAGGTATTCTAATGGAACTCATAACCTTGGTCGTATCGAAAAATTAACTGCCGAAGAAACTCATGCTTATTGCATGGGATTTGAATATAATGAAGAAAGCGGAGATAGAAAGGAATGGTAATGAACCAGTCACAAATAATGTTTGTAGCAGAATATACTCTGCTTAATGATGAAAAGTCAATTGCTTACTTTGATAGCCAAAGTAAGGCACTAGAATGGGTTAAAGATGCCAATAAATTTGGTTTACTAGATACCTTTATTATTGATCAACGTAAAGTTAAAATGGAAGAGTTTATATGATATTAATTGATTATAATGGAGTTGCCATCGGCAACTTCCTTGCTATGAAAATGCAGACGGACGAGGATTTACTCCGTCATATGGTTCTTAACTCAATTCGTATGTACCGCAAAAAGTACAGTAAAGAATTTGGTGAGATTGTTGTTGTTGCTGACGGCACTAATAACTGGCGCAAGCGTGTGTTTCCTCAGTATAAAGCTAATCGTAAGAAATCACGTGAGAAATCTAGTGTAGATTGGAATGAAGTGTTCCGTATTCTTAATACTGTTCGTGATGAAATACGCGATAACTTTCCTTATAAAGTAATACATCAAGATGGATGTGAAGCTGACGATTCGATAGCACAGATAGCTACGGCAACTCAAGAGTTCGGTAGATATGAGCCTGTTATGATTATATCAGCAGATAAAGATTTTGCTCAACTCCAAATAAATAGTAATGTTAAGCAGTATTCTCCTATGACTAAGAAACTTATTGTAGAAAAGAATCCTAGAACATTCTTACTTGAGCATGTACTTAAAGGTGACTCATCAGATGGTGTGCCTAATGTATTATCAGATGATGATGTATTTGTAGATGGTCGTCGTCAGACACCTTTATCAGCTAAGAAAAAAGCTGCCTTAATGGAAGACCCTTTAGCCCTAGGTGAAGATGTCTTGCGTAATATACAACGTAATCGTACCATGATTGACTTGATGGAATTACCAGAAACTATAAAACTGGATATTATAAATAACTATGATAGCCAAGATCCAACAGAGAATAAATCTAAGGTTCTGAACTATCTAATTAACAAACGTTGTAGATTATTAATTGAAAGTGTAGGAGAGTTTATTTTATGAAACTTGTTTATGAAGTCTTTGAGAAATATTCAAAGGCTAGAAGTAAAGAGGAGCGTATAGCTGTTCTTAAAGATAATGAATCATGGTGGTTAAAAGATATTATCCGTGGCACGATGGATGATACAGTTAGATGGAACTTACCTGCGGGTGCTCCACCTTACACTGAAAATAAACCTGAAAGTGCACCTTCCCAACTCAGTAAACAGCACAAGAAGTTTGTCAACTTTGTAGTAGGCGGACCTGGTGATAATATGAATGGTATACGGAGGGAAAGATTGTTTATAGAAATTCTGGAAGCTATTCATCCAGAAGATGCTAAGCTAGTAATTGCTATGATTTCAAAAAAGAAGACCGTTAAAACATTAACTAGACCTATAGTAAATGAAGCCTTTCCTGGGCTTCTAAAGGACTAACATTGCCTAACAAACTAAAAAATTAACCAATGGGTCGAAGTAGAAATTCTACTTTGGCCTTTTTTACTTTAAGGAAACAATCTAATATGATCTCAGCTCAAATTGAACGACTAAGACGTGACTCGCGAGAACTGGTACAATACTCAAAGAAACTAGAAAAAAAGGGTAGAGCCGATCTTGTACATAAGATTATGTTAAAGAAACAATTTATAGATCAGCACATTGAAGATGTGATAGCGGAGCAAAATTCTTCATAAAAACAAAAAATAAGTGTTTACATCTCCACTAAGGTATGGTATAATAAATTAACTTATTTTGGTGGAGATGGATACTATGAATATTTTTATATTAGATAAAAATCCTGTTGTAGCAGCACAGTTACAATGCGATAAACATATCGTTAAAATGATCTTAGAGTGTGGTCAAATGCTTTCAACTGCACATCGTATGTTGGATGGCACTCTTACTAAAAGAAAATCTAAATCTGGTAAGACCATGAGTAAATACTGGGAGCTTACTGGAGAGAAAGAGCAAGTTTTGTATAAAGCTGTACACACTGGCCATCCTTGTACCGTATGGACTATGGAAACTAATTCTAATTACAATTGGCATTATAAACACTTTATTGCTTTATGTGATGAATACACTTATCGTTATGGTAAAGTGCATATGACAGATACTAAATTACGTGATGTGTTAAAAAGACCACCTGTTATGACTTTATATAGCAATGACTTAACACCGTTTAGACTAGCAATGGGTGCAGAGCCACAGTGTATTAATGAGTCAGATCCAGTTGGTTCTTATCGTGAATACTATCAGACTAAGCAAGATAGATTTAAAATGGTTTGGTCTAAACGTGATATACCGGAGTGGTTTAATGTTTCTGCTGCCTAATCTTAAAACATTAGAAGAATTATCAATAGGTGACACAAAAATGCGCCTCGTTGAGACAGTTAAAAAAAATCAATATATACAGTTATATTCTAGTTTATCAAAGAAGTGGAATGTAATGTATAAAACAAATGTTGAACAAGAATGGATTGATTGGAAAAATTATGCCAGTGTATACAATAATAGACATAAACACAAACAAAGAGTGGGACGAAGTGATGTCTTGGTCAAGCCTAGAAAAGCTGTTAAGCGAAAACCCAAATCTAAAGCAAAGTCTCGCAGTGCCTAAAATAGTAAGTGCTGTTGGTGGAACACTTAAACACACTTCTGATGGTTGGAAAGACCTAACTAAAAGAATGCATGAAAAAGCTGGTAGAGAGAGTAAGATTATTCGATGAGCCGTAAATCAACTAAGAGTATGATCCTACGTTTGGACAACATGCCAGACTTTAAACCAATTACTGAAAATCAAAGCCTTGCTGTAGATGCTTGGGATGATGGCGATAGTCTAATCTTATCTGGTTCAGCTGGTACTGGTAAAACATTTCTTGCTGTATCATTAGCACTTGAAGATGCTCTTGATAAAGAATTGCCAGAATATGATAAGGTTACTATCGTTCGTTCTATAGTTCCTACACGTGATATAGGTTTCTTACCTGGCAATGAAGATGAGAAAAAGCAAGCATATGCTGCACCTTATATTAGTATTCTAACAGAATTGTTCCAAGATAAAGAAGCATGGATGAAACTCCAAGCCTCTAATAATATATCATTTGAATCAACATCATTTATACGTGGTACAACTTTTAATAATACTATTATAATTGTAGATGAAATGCAGAACTTAACCTTTCATGAACTTGACTCAGTCATTACTCGTGTGGGTACTAATTGTAAAATTATATTCTGTGGAGATTTCCATCAGTCTGATTTCCGCTTTGAAGATGAACGTAATGGACTGCCAGTGTTTCTTAATATACTTGAGCAGATGAAAGACTTTACGACTATAAACTTTGATTGGAAAGATATTGTACGATCTGGTATCGTACGTGATTATATTATGACTAAGGAGATGAATGGAGTACGTTAATGAATAAACTTAACAGTAACACATTGAAAGAAAATTTACATTATGAGAAAATTCGAACACACACCAGTGGATCTAGGCTATGAAGACCTTATTGCTGAAACAAAACAATCGGGACGAACTTATCTTACCCCTGAAGGTAATAGATATCCTAGTATCACCACTGTCCTATCAATCCTCTCAAGAGACTCAATCGCAGCATGGAGAGCAAGAGTAGGCGAAGAGGAAGCCAATAAGGTTTCTTATAGAGCATCTACACGCGGCACTGCAGTACATGATATTGTTGAGAAGTATCTTGACAATGAGGAAATTGATAGAAGTAAGTATACACTAGATGTAATCCAAAGTTGGCTAAACCTAATGCCTATTTTGGATGAACGTATTGGTAAAATCTTTTCTCAAGAGACACCTTTGTATTCTAAGTATCTTGGTGTTGCGGGTAGAGTTGACTGTGTGGCAGAGTTTGATGGTGTTCCTAGTATTATTGATTTTAAGACAAGTAAGAAACCTAAAAAACGTGAATGGGTAACAAACTACTTTACACAAGAGTCAGCATATGCTATAATGTGGGAAGAACGTACAGGAATGCCTATTACTAATCTTGTAACAATAATGGATGTGGATGGAAATGAACCTATTATATTTAAAGAACATCGTGATACGTGGGCGCCTAAATTACTTGAGACGATTGATCTATATCATCAGGACCAACGTAAAAGACCTCTCAGTTAGTCAGTGGCAAAGACGGAGAACAAAAAAGATAAATATATGTGTATTACTCGGTAAAGAGTATTGTATGAATAATTGGATAGAGAACAAGTTGGGAAAAGATAAATGAATATATTTGTTGTTTTAAATTTACGCACGGAGTTCGAATCAATCTCCTATAACTTTAATCCTTCCTTTACAAGCGATATAGATAGTTTAAGAGCCTTTAAAAAAGAAGGCTATAAGAAAAATCGGTTCCGTAAAGATTATGATAGAGCGGTTGAAATTGCGGAAGCAATTCTAGGAGAAACAAATGGAGCAAAAGCCTAACTCGTTTGGAGTAACACCAAAGGTACTATGTACTGATTCTGATCTTAATAAGGCAGATACCAATAATGATGGTGTTATTACTGATGCTGAGATAGCTCGTCAAGAGAGACTAATTCGTCTTGAGAATGAAGATAAAAAGGAAGATGCCCAAAGAGCCATGGCATGGTTCTGCTTAGTTGGAATGTTAGGGTATCCATTTGCAGTTATACTAGCTGTTGTATTTGGAGTAGATAGTGCCGCCAAGATTTTAGGCGATATGGCTGGTGTATATTTCATAGCTGTTGCTGGTATCATAGCTGCATTCTTTGGAGCTGCTGCCATAAAATCTAATGCCGCAAAGAAATAAAATGAAAGTTTATTATGAAAAGATTAATCTATCAAGTTTATGTTGGACCTAAATCTAACTTATATGATTGGTGTACTAATAGTGTAGAACAATATGCTAAAGATATAGGTGCCGATTATATTCTACAGACAGTACCTAAGTTGTTTATTAAACCAGATCCCTTTACTACAAATCGTAGTGAGGGAGCATCTCGTTTAGGGTATCTTCCTATATATGAAAAAGAAAACGCCTTTGGTTACTTTGATGACTATGATCAGATTGCTATTATTGATAGTGATATTTTTATTCGTGATAAGTCACCTAATATCTTTAATGAGATAAAGCCAGATGATGATTTTGCTGGTGTTTATGAAAGAGAGATGCCAGTCACACAAAACTATTCTAACAAGATTCGTAACTATTCGCGTATGCAATATGGTGGAATGAATATGGACTTTGACTTTGAACACCCACACGGTGGTGCTTTTATGAATATGGGTATGATGGTAATGAACAAATCATTCCAAAAATATCTAAGAGGTATGTCTCCAAAAGAATGGATCACACAACCTTTATGGAAAGACTTTGTTGATGGTAAGGGTACTTGGAAATGGTCTACAGATCAGACACTTCTAAATGCTTTTATTAAGATGGAAGGCATTAAAGTAACTCACTTATCATATAAATGGAATGCATTATTTACTGCAATACCTGATGATAGTTTAAGTGAAGCACACTTTATACATTTCTTCCTTAAGGATAAATTACCACAAAAAGGTGAGAATGTTGAGGAACTTATGAAGTATGTCTAAAAATTTAATATATCAAGTATGGGCTGGAGAACTAAGGTCTGCTTGTAAACATAGCTCTAAACTAATGAAAGAATACGCTGATAGAATTGGCGCTGATTATAGATTAGATATTGATCCTAATATAGCATCATCTTTATGTAATGTACCAATGTACTTTGAATGGCTTAATCCAATTTTATGTAAATCATTTTTAGAATATGATAAAGTATTAGTAGTTGATTTAGATGTATTTCCTACGCCAGATTGTCGCAATATATTTGAAGAGAATATTGGTGACGTTGGTATTTGTACTGAGCCATTTCAAGGTAAGTATAGAGCATCAACTGTAATTGGTGGTTCTATCTGTGCTGCTAGTGACGAACAATGGGCACAACATTGTAAAAGAATTTACGGAATAGATTTACCTAGAGATGATGAAGGTTATCTTAAAGTATATAATGCTGGTATGGTATTATTTACTAAAGAAGGCATACTCAAGTGCAGAGAAAGATTTGTAGAATTCCAATCCTACATTAATACCATGAGAAGTTGTGGATTAGGTAGGTTCTATACTGTAGATCAGAATTATTTCCATGCTATGATGGTGGCACATTTAGACTATACCGAAATGGATAATGATTGGAATTGTTATATACATTATGTAAGAGGACCTTTAGGTTTAACCACTCCTATACACGATGGTAGAGGCAATGACCCACAACTTGTACATATACAATTAAGTGGTGCTGATTACTTTGAAGATGATATGATAGATAGAATAACAAATCAACCACAGGGAAGATGGAATCTATGACTTTATGGGACGGATTTAAAGCTAATATTAAAAGAGAATATGAAGAAAATCCTTTTAACTTTCTTTCTCAAAGAACATTTAGATTATGCTTATGTCCATATCAAAAAGATATAGCAATAAATTATTATAATGAAATGGGTAGTAATTGGTTACCTAGTGTAGTAGAACATAATTTTGGTAACCCTACTATCAGCCATATGAACAAAACTAGTGTAACTATTCAACAAATGTATTATATGTACTTAATGAATAAGCACTGGGGTAAAAGTAGTTTTAATACAATACTTGAAATAGGTGGTGGTTATGGTAATGCTTGCCGTATCTATAAGAGTCAAGGTCATACTGGTACATATACTATAGCGGACTTTAAAGAACTACACAAAGTCCAACGTGCATATTTAGGGCGCACATCAAATACAACTAATGTTAATATGAAATCATTACAAGATTGTTGGGGCACTACAGATTTACTTCAAGCAACTTTTAGTATGAATGAGATGCCTTTATCTGATAGAGTACATATTGAAAATAATATAACCAACTATGATTATATCTTTATTGCACATAATCGTGTTTATGAGGGTATAGATAATATTGAATATTTTAAAAATATAGCAGAGAAACTAAAAGAAAAGTATACAGTAAATCACTTTCCATGTCACATTTATAATAAAGCATGGTTTTTAATAGCATCAAGGAAATAATATGATAAATGTTGAACTAGGCCATGTGAAAGATGTGGTAGAATTTTATAAAGATATTCGTGAAGGTCAAGAAGGTGAACATGGTGACGAATACTGCCAGCAACATGATGCAATTAAAAAGTTTGGTGCTGAGTGTGAATCATATCGTGAACTAGGTACACATCAGGGCGGCACTCTTGCTAATGCTCTATTATCTGGATTTACATATGTTGAAGGTGTTGATATTGATATGAGTAGGTATCATAGATTTCTAAAACCACACGCAGAAAGATATGCTAAAGAAAACGGAATACAGTTAAAGATTGTTCAAACTGATTCTATTGGTTTAGGTTCCATTGGTAAAGCTGTTGATATGCTTCTTATAGATTCGTTACATAAAGCATTTCATATGTCGCAAGAGCTACAACTACACGGTCCATCAACTAAAAAATATATTGTGGCTCATGATACTTGGTCTTGTCCAGAATTGCATAAGTGTTTAGANGATTTTTGTAAAGAATATCCAGAGTGGTCAGTCCATGAACGTGGTACAGTAAATGTAGGTTATACAGTACTCAAGAAAAATGCGTAATATAATACTACAACACTTTGATAAATTTGATAACTTGCGTGAGCTTGACAAGAAAAGTCAAAAGAATATCCAAGAATATGCTGTACAAATAGGTGCAGACTATGAGCTTGTGTTAGGCATGCCATTCCGTAAGCATCTAACAGCACCTTGTCAAAAGTTATATATGATAGATGAACAGTATGATGATTATGATAATGTTCTAATGGTAGACATTGATATGTTTGTTCCAAAGAATATGAATAAGGATATATTTGAAGAACCTGGCATTGGTTTATATAATCCTATTCAACAAAGATTGCATAATAAGTTAGTAAGTCAACATCCATTTCAAGGATCAATGGATACTCCATACTGGGGTGGTGCTATCTATAAAATGGATAGAAAATTAAGACAAAAACTAAGAGCAGGTCTTGGTGGTAATGAGGGTTGGATGAATGCATATAACCAACCGTATCAGTGGGAAGATGAAGGTATATTTCATACACTTGCTTTTAAAACAGGTGTAAGAATAAGTCAAGATCAAATGTTACACCCTAAATGGTGCTATGATAACTACTTAGAATATCCACAATATGCTGGTATGATACATATTCGCACTAAAATTACACCACAAGGACCTAAACAAGAAAAGATTAAAAATTATCAAGCATTGGTTGATAAAGGAATTTTATAATGGACGCATATGTTATCACTATAGGCGGTAATGCTATATCTGAAGACGCCGCTCGAGTTTGTATTGAATCATCATGGGATATAAAGAATGATTTTTCTGTTAAAAAGTTTTGGGCTACAACACCAGATATGGCAGAGAAAACTTTAAAAGATTATAAACTAAAATGGAACTGGCCTTGGGAAGGTGAATTGCATGATATGGCTTCTGGTTTAAAAAAGTCTGCATATCAAACTGCTGATAGATTGGCACGTGTAGGTTGTTCTCTGAGTCACTTTAGACTATGGTATCTATGTTCTACAAGAAATGAACCTATTATAGTTCTTGAACACGATGCTATATTTAAACATAAACTTGATCCAGATAAGTATTTGAATAGAGGTTATGATATCATTGGTCTAAACTCACCGCTGGGTGCGACCCGTAAAGCACAAGTATTTCATAACACTATTCAGAGTAGTAAAAATGATTTACAATCTTGCCCCGTTATTGATAATACATTCATACCTCAAGGCATTGCTGGAAATAGTGCATATATACTTACACCAGATGGAGCTGAAGCTCTTATGAAAGCATCATACAAATTTGGACTATGGCCTAATGATGCAATTATGTGTCGGCAGATTATATCTAACCTTGGTGTAACAAAGAAATACTATACTGATATTCAACGTACTAGGAGTACAACTACATTATGAGAGCATTTGTTATTACTATAAAAGACAATCCAAAATCTGTGGAGATGTCTAATAGATGTATAGAGTCATATAAAAAACATTGCAATAATAATATAGAACAGTTTAATGCTATTACACCAGAGCAAGATCCGTTTTCTTTGGCTGAGTCTTATAAGATACCTTTACATAATTTCCGTGAAAAGTATTCTCGTTATGATAGAGTCATTTCTGCTTTTCTATCACACTTTTCATTGTGGAAGAAATGTATTGAATTAAATGAATCAATTATTATATTTGAACATGATGCTGTAGTAACAAATAAAATTCCAGTTTTACCTTTTAATGGATTGGTTAATATAGGAGCACCAAGTTACGGTAGATTTAAAACACCAACACTAGGTCTAGGTAAACTAATATCAAAACAATATCTACCTGGTGCTCACGCATATGGTATTACACCAAAAGGTGCTCAAGCTATAATAGATCAGACTGTATTTAATGCTGGACCAACTGATGTGTTTCTTAATACTAGATTATTTCCTTGGTTAGAAGAATATTACCCATGGCCAGTAGAATGTAAAGATGAATTTACTACAATACAGAATGAGACTGGGTGTCTTGCTAAACATAATTGGGGGCAAGATTATGGCATCATATGATAAACTATACATTACTGGTGCTGATAAGAATAGTGATTGGTTATTACCTTGGTTTGAAGATAACTTTAATAAGCATAATCCAGATGCTCAACTTGCAGTATATGAGTTTGATACCTTTGCGCCAGAACTAAAAGGTTGGTTTAAAAAGCCAGCTGCATTAATGGATGCCGCAAAGATGGCAGATCAAATTGTTTGGTTGGATACAGATTGTGAGATAAGAGGAAACCTAGATGGAATCTTTAAACACATACAGCCTAATAAACTAACTATGGCAATAGATCGACCGTGGACTACACGCCGAGGTGATCGTGGCACATGGTATAATTCTGGAGTTATAGGTTTTCAAGGTATCCCACCGGTACTTAATGAATGGGCTAGATATATAAAAGAAGGATTAACAAATGAAGTTGGTGATCAAGAAGTTTTAAATTGGATGTTAGGTGGGGATCCTCTTAGAGAACTTACTCATATGAATACACTTCCATCAATATACAATTTTTTAAGACTAGATATACAAGACAAGTACCCGAATTTTGATAAAGCTAAAGTTGTACACTGGACTGGCAATAAGGGTAAAGAAGTTATAAAAGAGATGATGAATGACTAATAATGTACATATAATAGGTAACGGCAAATCTGCGGGGTATTTTAATGCAAATGCAGAAGGTATAAGAATTACTTGCAATCTTCCTCCTATGGCTGTAGATAATGTATTTGCAACTTGCATGGTAGATTTTAAAATGATGAGAGCCATTCAAGAAGGTAGTGTAGATGTTCCTGGCCATTGGATATTAGGTAATAGACCAAAGATCCATATGCAGAAAAATCCTAGTTTTTATATGAAACATTCTAGTCAGATCAGAGGTTTCTACCTAGATGTTCCTAAATATGCTTCTAATGCCACAGACTTTAATTGTGGCCATCTCGCAACTCACTACGGTGTGTCAAGATTTAAACCAAAAGAATGCCATATGTATGGCTTTAACTCTATGTTTGATTTTGATATGACTAGCTGTACAGATTTTTACTTAGAATCAGATCGTAGTGATAGTAATAATAATAGACTTGCTAATAACTGGAGAGGTATATGGCCTCAGATGTTTAAAGAATTCTCAGATACACAGTTCCATGTCTATCATAAACATGATAACATTAAGATGAAATTACCAAAAAATGTTAAAATAGTTACGCCTTAACACTTTACATTAGTAGAATTATGGTTTATAATAAATATTCTACTAGGTAAAGAAAAGGATCTTGCTATGATAGATCAAAATAAAAAGAAACACAGTCTTTCTGAAATAGAAAAGATGTTTATGGATACTATTGATAAGAATTCAAATATGTTAATTCCATGGTATCTAATGGCTTCATATGCTTACTATGTAGAAGATGAACCAATACTTGAAGATGTTATGTTTGATAGACTTGCTAAAAAGTTATTAAAAGTCTTTGATGATGTAGAACATGTTCATAAAGAATTACTAACAAAAGATATGCTAGAAGCTGGTACATATCTTGGTGAATATCCATCACTTGTTCAAGGTGCTGTAAGAGATATAAGGTTCAAAAAATAAATTAAAAAAAGTAAAGAAAACACTTTACATCTTAATTAAAATGTGTTATTATTGTTATATCAAATGGAGATAATTATGAACAGTCAAGATATGAATTATGTTGTTAGTAAAACAAAATTAGATAATTTAAAAAAAGCATTACTTGACTGTAAAGTTGAATATATGATTACTAGGCATGAAGGTGTAGTAGTACACATAAATGCTTGGGTTGGTGAAGAAATTTGTTAAAGGAGTTATTATGAAGAATATATTATTAATTACAGCAATGGCTATGTCATCAAGTGCGGCATTAGCAGAAAATGTAAATGCAGTAGTTGCTGATCGTTATAAGATCATAGTTGAGGTTGAGCCTTACACTAAGAAAGAATGTGTAACAGTCAATGTCCCTGTCTATGGAAATACTACACAACAAGGTGATGCCGCTGGTGGTGCTTTGTTAGGTATGATCATAGGTGGTCTTATTGGTAAAGGTGTTACCGGAGATGATGGTGGTGCTGCCGCTGGTGCTGTATTTGGTGGTTTAGTAGGAGCCGATAAAGGTGCTCAGCCTAAATCAAAACAAACTGTAATTGGTCACAAGCAAGAAAATAGATGTGATAATGTCACATACTATAAAGATGTTGAGCGCACAGTTTATGATTATTCTATCATTACTTGGACACAAAATGGTGTAACATATTCTGAAACTTATACTAAGTAAGGTTATATTATGGAAACAAAATTTGAATCAATTGCTCGTAGAATTAAAGATGCCGAAGAAGCAGACAATGCTAACTCAACATCTTGGATAAAAGCTGGCAAAGAAACTATGCGAGTTGCTAAAGAAATTCGTGAAGAACATTTTAAAAGAGAAGGTATTAAAGTCTCTTAAAAATAACACAGGGTGTAGCTCAGTCTGGTAGAGTGCTACACTTGGAATGTAGAAGTCGTTGGTTCGAGTCCAGCCACCCTGACCAAATTAGGAAAGATATATTATGACAAGTTTTATTATGGATTGGTGGAATGTGATAATGGATAGTGAAAAGAATCCATTGTCCAATATCAAAGATTTAAGAGTACGTCACTTGGTTATGCAAATTCTTGCATGGATGTGGTGTATAATATTTACTGCAATAACAGGTACATGGATGTATCTGGGCGTGAACATATTGTTACATGCTTTACTGCTTTGTGGGATATTCGTAACAGTATCAGTATTNGAAGCTGCTAAACGTAAGCCTCAAATCTTTTACACAATGCGTGGGGATGGGGGAGAACATGAGTAATCAAGAACATGATAACAAAGGCGCTTTAGGGGCAGTTGCTATCATCGCATTTATGATGGTGGGTTTACCTATCATTATAGGTACATCAATGGGTTGGTTTAATTTATTTGGGATATTAGGGCTATGAATAATATAATATTTGCAATCCTTGTTGGGCTTTTACTAGCAATAATTGTGCAAGGATATTAACCAAATGACTAAAGAGTTCAATTGGCCTAGAATACATAAGTATGAAGAAAACTTTGAACGTGATATTATAGACAGTGTTTATGGATATATATTTCAGTATTATGGTATTGAAGAAATCAAACAACTTACTAAAGAACAAATTTCACAAATTGAAGAGTTTAAAAGTGAGCTGAACGAATATAGTGTATTACAAATAGGTTTTAGTGATTTACTAATGCAATGTGAGGATTTATAATGTGGGTACTTGTCTTTATATATTTTTATGAAACAGTGGCATACGTGGAAAAAGTAACTGTTACCGATACAATGGATAATTGTTTTCAAGCAAGAGATGCGCTTAGTGAATACCATGGTAAAGGTGGTGGTTATTTTAATACAGGTACGCAAGCACTTTGTATCGAAATAAAAGGAAATAATGTATAATAATACTTTACATCTGTTTTAATATGTGCTATAATACATATAGAAACAATAAATAAATAAGGATTATATTATGAATACATTAAATGAAAAAATTATATTAACAGACTGCGATGGCGTCTTAGTAGATTGGCTATACTCATTCGGTAGATGGATGAAAGAAGAACATGGAATCAGTGGTGTGAGCCCTGATGAATATGATCTTGGTAAGGCAATGGGAATGTCTGCACCTGAAGCTAAGAAGTATGTTGAGACATTCAACTTATCTTCAGCAATTGGTTATATGAAACCAGAACGTGATGCAATTAAATATGTACGCAAGTTACATGAAGAGCATGGATATGTTTTCCATTGTATCACAAGTATGAATACTAACGAGTCTGCATATAAAGCTCGTAAGTATAATCTCGATCAACTATTTGGTCCAACAGCATTTGAAAGTTTAGTATCTCTACCATGTGGTGCAGATAAAGATGATGCTTTGTTAAAGTACAAAGATAGTGGATGTTGGTGGATCGAAGATAAACCAGAGAATGTTATCACTGGTTCTAATATGGGTCTTAATTGTATTATGATCGAACACCCTTTCAATAGAGATCGTGAAGATGCAAAATCTGTATCTAAAACAGCTAAAAACTGGAAAGAAATCTATAAATACATTACAGAAGGTTATATATAGGAAAAAACCATGAGTGATATATTTGATTTCGGCTTTACTGCAGTTACTGAGGATGAACTAGAATATTCTCAGAAGGCTGTAGCTAAAGCAACTCAAGCAGTTGATGAAGCTAATTCTGTACAAGAAAGATTAGACGATCTTTATAACTCAGTCATACCACTTCTTACTAATCTAAAAAAGAATCCAGAGAAAGATTACATTCTCTGGCCAAATCGTTTGGATAAAGTAGAAGAATTTGAAACAATGATTACTAAAATCTATAAAGGTTAAATAGTAATGATTTTAACATCAATAGTAATTGGATTAATATGGTCTCAAATCATATCACACCTTGGTGCTTCCATATTATTACATAGATATTATTGCCATAAACAGTTTAAAGTGCCTGGATGGTTTGAGACAATGGGATTAGCAATGTTAATGATAGCATGTATTAGAACACCTATTGGTTGGATTGCATCTCATAGAATGCATCATAATCATAGTGATAGTCCTGAAGATCCTCATGCTCCTAAATATGTGGGCTATTTAAAGGTGTTAACCACAACTTGGTCAATACCAACAATACCTATAAAGTATGCAAGAGACTTATATAAAAATCCAAAATTAGTATTCTGCCATAATCATTGGCTTAAAATATTAATTTCTGTTTGGGCTATATCTTATATCATCTCTCCATATTTCTTTATATCATTTGCTCTTGTACCATTTATCTTTGCTAAGATTGGATTTGGTTTATTAAATACTGTAGGTCATAGCAATGGTCCTTCAAATGTACCATGGTTAAATTTATTTATTGCAGGTGAAGGATATCATAAAAATCATCATGATAACTTTAAAAAAATAAGACTACATAGATATGATACAGCAGGATGGATTGCTGAAAGATTATTTGTTAAAGGAAAATAGATGAAGAAAAATCAATTACCATCAATAATGAAATTGAATATTAATATTGATTTAGATAAACTAAGAAAAAACTGTGATATACTTCACGGTGAAGATAAGTTTGTTGATGTGCGTACAGCTAATCCTGGCCTTTGTATGAATCATGAAGACCTTGTAAAGGATGTCTATGATAACTTTGAACAGATTAATCTTACAACACCATCTGAAATATTACCTCATACATCATCTATTAAAGAAAGATTAAGACGTAGGGAAGAACATCTATATAATGTACCTACAGATGATTATAGGTATTCTTACATTGAAAAAGTAGTAACACAATGTAAAGCACCAGCAAGTCGTATTCGTATTACTAAACTTGCCCCAGGTAAAACCATTCCATTCCATGTAGACTATGATGTATCATATGCAGTACGTTGTATTGTACCAATATATGGAGACAATAATACTGTTAACTTATTTAAACGTAATGGTAAACTAGAAGCATATAATCTTAAATGCGGTACTGCATACTTTCTAAATATAGGGTATCCTCATGCTGTTGTGAATATGAGTGATAAACCTAGAATAGCACTAATGTTTAGTTTGGATGGTACAGATGACTTGCGATAGTAAAGAAAATTATAATAGATCACACTTATGGCCTATAGCACGTGAAGTACAAGTAAAAGGTCATAAGTTATTTCATGAGCAAGAGTTTACAGAACAATCTTATATTGATTATATGAAAGGCTTTGGTGAACTTGAGCGTCATGAACTATTTATGAATTCAAAGGAAGTACCAGAACTATTCTATGTTACAGATAAGCAAGATGACTCTGGTAAGAAAATTGGTATGTTCGGTGGTGGTGAATTAGGTTGGCACTCTAACGGTAATAGTAGACCAGAAAATGATAAGATACTTGTATCCCTCTATTGTGTAGAAGGTGATCCTAATACTACTCTATCAATATGCAACACATCAGATCCTTTCTATGATTTATCTGAAGATGATCAAGAGTATTTTAAGAACATAAGAATACGTCTTAAATTTAAAAATAATACAATGTATGAGTTAGATGATGATGATCCTGAGTTAGAGTTTATGAGTAAGAATACAGGATCTATTAGACCATTGGTTGGTAGACATCCTCATACAGATAAGTATTACTTTTACTTTCCGTATCATTTTATATGTAAAGCATGGCTTGGTACAACTCGTATAGATCACAATGAACTTATTGAAAGACTAAAGCCTATTATTTTTAAAAGTAAGTATCAGACACATCATATCTTCCAAAAGGGTGATATGCTTTTAATGGACCAATTGACTTCTCTACACAGGCGAACACCTGTGATGGGAGATCGTATGTTATGGAGAGCTGCCGGTGACTACTCAAAAATCTGAACTAAGAAACTTTCCGTATGTAAATGTACCTCGTATTAAAGCCGTAGAAATATTACTACTAGCTCAGACGGTAGCAGATACATATTTTAACAGAGGTTCTGGAGAAGCAACTAAAGAATTAGATCATGTTGAAGCTACTCATAGACATTGGGTAAGCAGAATGATTGATCTATCAGATTTTCCATATTGTTATTATACACATGGAGCAACAGACGCTATACATCATTGGGCACTTACCGAAGATAGAAAATGGCAGATACCTGAAGGTGAATATGAATATGCTAATATGATTGGTGGAAAGGGTACAAAAGTTTTAGGTCAACCGTTATATCTTTCTAATCCTTCTGCAGCAACAGGTAATATATTATATTCTAATACCGAACAGCCTGTGATACTTGATTGTACATATGTTAGTTCAACTGCTATAAAAACTATTAATGTACCTAAATGTACAGAGCAAGTATTCTTTTCTTTCTCTAAAGGGTTTGGTCTAGTTGGCCAAAGATTAGGCTTAGTGTATACAAAAGAACCGCATCCAACATTACATAGATTAAAAGAATATGAGAACTGGAACTATGGTGGTGTTAGAACTATGCAATTAATAATGAATAACTTTTCTGTAGATAGCATGTTTAATAGGTATAGAAAGATGCAATTAGATGTGTGTAAAGAATATGAGTTTACTCCTTCAGATGTATTTTACTTGGCTACAACCAAAGATAGATACTATACAAGGCGGAGACGAGTTGGTGATGTTGCTCGCATATGTCTAACACCTTTATTTCAAGATATGTTATGAAATTAAATTTAAAAGATTATGTACAAAGAATACAGCTTATATCTTCCGAACAAGCCGATCAAACAATTAAAGAACTAGATCAGACAGCTTGGAAAGATTTTGATTATAAAGGCTCTGAGAATATTTGTGTTCAGGATAATCCTTCTTTACCATATCAAGTTACAGAAGCAGATTTTCCTAATTTAAGTGATACTGTATCCAAGGCAGTAGATAATTATATTAATAACTTCTTAAAAGATTTACCTTGGTTCTCATATTGGAACGGTAAGACAAGATTTTTTTGGATAAAGTATCCTGCTGGTTCTGATGGTATGGGAGTTCATGCTGATCATGTTAGAAATATATTTGATGGCACAAGGAGAGGTATACCGACACTTACTGTTCTAGGAGCATTAAATGATAACTATGAGGGCGGTGAATTAGAGTTTTGGGAAGATGAAAAGATTAAATTAAAAGCAGGTGAAGCACTAATCTTTCCGTCTAACTTTTTATATCCTCATCAGGTTCTTCCTATTACAAAAGGTAACAGATATAGTTTTGCAGTATGGATATGGTAGACATTCCCTGGCCAGATTTAGGATCTTTTAGTAAAGAGAATGTAAAAGTACCTCTAAAAGAGGATTATAAATTTGAAGATATGTGGTACTTAGATACTAAAGCTGCTTCAACAATCTTTAAAACTCAAGCTGATATAATTACATCAAATCAATCTAAAGGTATTGTAGATGTAGGTTGTAGACACGGTCCAGTATTAGATTATCTAAAGCACGACTTTACATATATGGGGTTTGATACATCTCAAGAACCTATTGATATCGCGACAAACAATTGGAAAGATCATACTAACATAGAATTTAGATGTGAAAGTTGGAATGATACTGAAGTGTTTCTTGTAGATTTTGATGTTGATATGGTTATTTTTAGTGGAGTCTTATTATATAGAGAAGATCATTTTGAATTCTTTAAATGGGTTATGAATTTCTATGGAGCAAAGAAAGCTATTATACAAGAACCATATCATGATCAGAGACACTGGGACGATAAAGTTATACTAAATACAATTACCGAAGATTTACATCAATACTATACAGAATATACTATTGACTCAGTTTTAGTTGATTGTGAGATATTTGCAGGAAGGCGACTTATCCTTGACGTTACGATATAGAGTAGAAAAAAGAACAGTTGATGTTAGTAAACGTAAGTATGTAAATATGGATCCACATAATGATAGACCAGACTATGATCATTTACAGATCCATAATGAATACAAAGGCTATCAAGATGCTATTTACACACCCATAGATATGCCTCGCATTGATATGGATTTAGAACATATTAAATCATTATGGGATGATCCTAAAATGGAAGAAGGTACTACAGCAGGAACGATAGCTGTAGGTAAAGTGTTATTCTTAAAAAAGAATATGTATAGAGAAATAGATGGAGATGCACCTTGGTTTGATTGGGCTAAAAGTGAAGTACCAGAGTTATGTGACTTTATAGATCAACTGCCTTTTAAGACAATGAGACAATGTGCATTTGTTCAACCTCCTGGTATAACACCACCACATTATGATGAGCCTATCTATATGACTCCGCATCTAAGAGATAGTGCTCCATCACAGTATAGAATACGTTGGTCAAATGTAACAAAACCAGATGAAGAAATTTTCTATATGTCTAAAGATTCAGGTGCAACTAAAGTTTATCCTGTGTTACCAGAGGAGACTAATACATATGTATATGATGGATCAGTTTGGGAACACGGCACTGATAGAGGCTTTACAATGGATCAACGAGCTTTAATTGTAATGTCTGGTGTTGTTGATATACCTAAACATCAACAACTTCTTAAACTGTCTATGGATAAGTATAAGGATTATGTATTACATGATAGACAATTTAGCACCTTATCTTAAAGTTAATCTAACTATTCCTTTAGCAGATATAAAAGCAGAAGCTGAACATCTAAAAAATATAGGATTATATGCTGAACATAGAAGTGAAGATGCCCAAGGTTGGAATGTTTTTACACTGTTCGGTCAAGGACCTTTTATAACTATTGGTGGTGATTGGGGCGATAAAGAAAAATATCATTGGACAGACCTTGCCGTTAAACATTGCCCTAAAACGGTAGAATGGCTACAAGCACTTCCATATAAAGAAATATATCGTGTTAGATTTATGTTTTTAGAACCTCAAGGGTATATAAAAATTCATAATGATAAAGAACCAGATGAAGAAATAGGTTATACGCAAGTAGATCATGCCATGAATATTGCCATATCTCATCCACAAGATTGTTATATGAGAATGGTATATAAAGATATGTGTCATGATGTTCCATTTGAGGATGGGTCTTCATTCTTTTTTAATAATAGATATTTTCACTATGTTATGAATGAATCACAACAAACAAGAATACATATGATAATACACGCAAAGTGGCAACCTTTAAGTGTAGAATCACCTGAACTAAAATTACAAGATATTGGTTATAAAGATCACACAGATAAAGTTTATAGTAATAACCATTGGAACAATAGAATGGCATTAGATGAAAAAATCCAAGCATATAGCCCAGACTTGTCTGGTTATAGTAAAAAATCTTAGTCCATCCGGAGACTATATTGAATTAGGTATTTGTCGTAATTATACTGATAGTATGATATATGAATTAACTAATAAGGTACCGGAATTGCATATACACTGTGTGGATTCATACGAACAAGCTATGAATCATATAGAAAATTATAACTATGCCTTTGTTACTGTAGAGGGTAGTTTTATAGAATATTATAACCTATCTTTTATACTTGATCGAATGGTTGAAGATGATATAGCATTAATTGGACATGTACTTAACGTTAATGGATATTATGAATTACACGATCAGTCATTTTGCCTAGATGTTAATAAATGGAAATCTTCGAGTAAACCACATATTAGAAAATCTGTTATCAATCAAGCTTATGCAGTGAAAAGAGATCCTAACAACATACATGATGATTATACACCAAGATGGATCAAACCTGATTTACACTTCGAGTCTCCCTATAAAATACCAGTGGATGGTTCTAACTTAGGATCGTTATTAATATCAGAGCTAATAGGTAATAACTATAATATATCTGCCTTTAATGATTTAGAAAGAGCACACAAATATTATCTGTACGGTGGAACAAAGTGGTTTTACTCAGCACTATTTTGGAATCAAAACTATTCATTTTGTAATGAACCGCTTGAGCAAATGATGCAAGAGATACCACAACATCACGAACAATATTGGGGTATAGCATCTCCTTATTATATTTTAGCTATGTCATATGTTAATCCAAAATGTAAACAATGGCACGTGTTTGATAATAGTGATACTCAATTGATATACTGTAAATGGGTATTAGACAAGCTACCTCAATTTAACTTTGATGTACGTGTGACTTTTAAAAAGTTTTTAGAAGAATATCCATGGATTAATAGCAATGAATTTGAATCTGATATTACAAATCCTTACCTTGGAGAAATCATAGATTACATTCAGAGTATTGTTAAACCTTATGATTTAGGAGAGATTATATATATTAAACAAAACATATGGGTTGATCAAGAAGTTAAAATAAAAGATGTCCCAACTCTTGCTTACATATCTAACGTATTTAGATACACGCCAGCAAGCCAATGGTATACTTTATCAAAGCAAAAAGATTCTGAAAATAAGATGATAAATATATTACGGGCAAATAATAACATACATACTATCATTACTGATATGAAAACGGAAATAATACAATGATAAACAGTTCACCGCTCTATAAGAACATAAACGGAAAACCACAAAGTTATAATATACCTGAAGGTAATGTTATACTTATTGGAATACCTGCTGCCTTTTCTCCAACATGTACAGATAAACATTTGCCAGAGTTTGCAGCAAATATTGATAAACTAACAGAACATAAAGTTGTTTTTATATCAGTAGAAACTCCATACACAATGGCTGCATGGAATGAACAGTATGGTCATCCTGATATAGATTGCGTAGCAGATCCCTTAGGTACATTTAGTGAAACACTTTCTGAAATAACAGGTACGTGGGAAGATATTATGGGTAAGACTTGTAAACGATTTGCATATCTAATAAAAGATAATATGGTGGTAAAGAAATTTAATGATCCATGGTTTACAGATATATATGAGGATATAACTAATGAAAATAACTGATCAAATAGTAAATCAATATATTATAGAAGTACCTGAATTAATTGACTGGCTTCCTCCTAGAGAAGAACTTTGGAGCCTAAGAGGTGAATTGCTTGGTGATGATCAGAGATCCTGGGATGGTCAAATATGGTATAGAACAAATGATGACCCTAGGATTCAATCTGCAATTGATATGATTGATAGAGAGTATGTTGATGAAGGAACAGACATTACTCCTTACCTAACAGTAAAGGAAGAGGGTAAGTGGATGAGACCTCACATTGATAATGCTCCAGGTCGAAACGTGGTTTTAATCTACCCTATTGCTCCTCTTGACTATGATATTGTTTATGTTGATAAATGTGAAGCAGGAATGGAAGAATCAGATACAGATTTTTATAGACGACCATATGAAGATGGTCTTGATTATGAATATAAGGAAGTTTTTAGACATCAGTACCGTTGCCCTACTTTCTTAAACACTAAACACCCTCATGCTGTAGAAGAAAGAAGGGAACGTAAGATGCTTTCTTTTAGAGTAAACTTTGGAGATATTAATTGGGAGTTTGATGATGTCGTTAATCACTACAAATCAGGAAAAATGTTTCATACTTGAACTTCCTAAGTTTAGAGTTGATTTTGATATAAAAACTATTGATCTAAACAAACCAGATGATGTGTGGAATGGTGTTCGCAATTATAAGATAGACTTACCAGAATTATCATCTATATCATATGATTATAGAGAACCACCTCAAGCATGGCTAACACACAAACTTCCAGAGTATTATATAAAACCACATATAGATACAGATAGAGATGCTGTATTAATTATACCTATTGACCCTAAACATTATAACATACATTTCTTATCTGATATATCTAATGAGGAATCAATAATATATACACATCAATATAAATGTCCAACAATGCCACATGCAAAGATACCACATTTTATAGATGATATGAATGTAGAAAGATTTTTTATACAAGTATCATTTTACTTTAAAGATTTTAATTGGGAGAGACTTCATGAGAATTTTGCCTTACATTATAGGAGGTAAGAAAAACACAAATCTCAGTTATGAAGAAACTGACTTATGTAATGATGCTTTTCTACAACTACAGGTAGAGAAAGGTACAGATAGATTATCAGACAACTATTCCTTTTCAAATCTAAATTTAGATAGAATGGTAATGTTTAACTTTGTATTTGATAATAACGAACCCGTGTTATGCTCTGGATGTGAGAATATATATCATGGTGTTGTAAGAGTTATGTCTAGGTATTATCATTACAAAGACTTTAGAACAGACGGTACATCTATGTTTGAAAAAGTAGATGACTTTAAAGAGCTTACCTATTGTGTAGATAATCTTGACGTGCCTCTTATAATATGGACACGGGAATTCAGTAAAGGTTTCTTTACTAAACTTAAAAGAGCACGCCCTGATATATTTAAAGAGTGGAATGTATATCCAGATAAGCTACAGATAGGAAGCCCACCTTTAAAGAAAGCAAATAATCTACAGTATGTATTCTATAAAGGTGATATTAACTATCTACGCAACCCACAATAGCATCAGCTTTTTTGCAGATTATTTAAAACAGCATCAACACTATCTTCTGATAAGATTACATTAGCAACAGCAAATAGTGAAGGATCGCATGTTGTAAACACTGTATGAACCTTACAGGTATTTAAAAAATATACTCTGCCATGTTCAAAGTTTACTATTTTCTCATCTAAAATAAAATAAGTGTTTGGTGGATTGCAACCGTATATAGGAAGAAATAATCTAAATGAGCTCAATTCTCTTGTAAATTGATCCCTATGAGGGGGAAACATACCAGTTGCATTCATCTTAATAAAGTGTGTTCTACCTAAATGATTTTCAAAAGGTTTAAATGCATCCTCTACTAAATTCCATAATTCCGTTTTTTTATTAAAATCTGTTTCATCTAAGTTTAAATTATGTTTAATATTATATTCTTTTACAGAGTCTAAATCCGGTATACCAGACATGCCACCATCTAAGCTAGTGATACTTAATCCCCATCTATCAATCTTTTTACGAGGATTGTATTGTATCCAATCATTTTCATATAATTTTAATTGTTTTTCAACTTCACTGGTCCTTATCTTTTGACGTAGCCCATATACATCACCATATCTACTCAAGCATTCATATAACATAATTTTTCCTCGTGTAACATAATTGTAACACTTTTGCTGTATTTACAATTAATTTAAAAAAAGTTAATTTAGTTGTTTACATCTATATCTATATGTGTTATATTAGTTATAGAAACAATAACTAAGGAATTACATTATGTCAAAGATTATTACAGAATTAACTAACTCAATCCGTAACGCAATCGTTAACCCAGAAAATTTAGATATCAATGGTGACATCATCTGGAATTTTATAGATGCTGATGCTTATCACGAATGCTTTAAATTCTATTCAAGTACAGAAGGCTTTTATAAAGACTTTGATAAAATTGCTCTTACAATAAGATCAGAAAATGATACACAAGGTTGTGCAGACTGTGAATGGATTAAAGACGAAACAGACGGTGACATCACTAGATGTGATGAGTGTGCATTATAAAAAAACTTTTAAAAAGGCGATAATAATGCTTTACATCGCCTTTCTTATATGCTATACTACTTATAGAAACAAACAGAAAGAATATATTATGATTATGACATCAACTCAAAAAGCAGACCGTTTAGCTCTTATCAAAAAGATCGGCGACCGTCGCAATAAAATGGCTAAACTTAAAAAAGCATCTGTTAAGCAGGTTAGAACTGTTAATGCTAGACCTGTTGTTCGTAAGACTAATGTAATGCAAGAGCCTGCATATCGTGAGAACATCTACCAATGGACTGACGCATCTAAATATGCTGATCAATACTATGGTGACACAATGCGGGAGACTACAAAATTCGATAACGATTGGGACTAGTCTCAGTTGTTTCGAAAAACCTAACTGCCAATGTACATGGTATTGTTAGGTGGGTATGACCATCTGGTACCGAAGGAAACCCAGGCGTTTGCTACTGACGGGAAAGTAGATAAGGGGAGGGGCACTGCAGAAAGTCCCTCCCACGAAAACTATTTTAACTAGCGTCTCGTACGGAGGGCATTGCCTAAAAGTACACTTCCTTTTTGTTGTTTCTGAGGCGCTACTTTAAATAGTTTGGAGATTTATATGAGTATGCATATGATACAGGGCGTTCAAGTCCATGGTAAATCTAAAAGAAAGAAAGCACCCGGGTGGAAGAAAGCACAAGAGAAGCACGAAGCCTTCTTAAAATCAATGGGTGTGAAGAATAAACCTAAGACGGAGTATCGTACTGAGATACCTGATTATAATACAGGTCCTAGAATGACTTCAGATAAGGTTGCTGGTAATGGTACTAAGAGAGAAGCTAATAAATATACAGGTACTCTTATTAAAGGTATTGCTACTATGCACAAGTCTAATGCTGTTCCTATACTTAATAAGGATCAAGCAATAGAAGTATCAAAGATGGGAAGCTAATGTTTACAATTGAACACGATCATGAATATAATGAAACTGTTGTAACAATTCTTGATACCACCGAAGAGTTTGAGGATGTTACTGTACACTTCACTGCAAACGGTGATGCTTTTATCAGACAATGGGAGGATAATTTAGATAATTTTAATGTAATTGGAATGACTGCGGATATGTACCGCAAACTTATGAAAGCCTGGGAATTACCTCAAGGCGCATACCACTTTAAACAAGGAGAAAATAATGTTGACACGTAATGAAATGATTAGTCAATTGTTAAAAAAAGAATGCCGCGTAATATTTACCAAAGTTAATGGTGAAGAGCGTGATATGACTTGCACACTTATGGCAGAAGCACTTCCAGCCAGAGCAGCTACCTCAGATGAAAAAGCTGAGCACGGAGCGGTCAATGAAGAAACAATTCCAGTTTGGGATGTTAACAAGCAAGCATTTCGGTCCTTCCGTGTAGAGAATGTATTATCATTTACATAATATAAATAATAATTTAAACGGAGGTACTTATATTGTATATTGATGAGAATATGTTGTCACTACTATATGGTGTAGGATGCGCTGTATGCGGATTTTATGTTCATAAGAATTACTTTTCAAAATCACGTGATGAAATTGTTAGTGATACAATTGAGTACCTTTGTGAACAAGGCTTTGTAAAACACAACTGGGACGAAAATGGTGAAATAGTTTTACACCCATATAAAAAATAAATTAAAAAAAGTAAAGAAAACACTTTACATTTGTTTTTATATGTGTTATAATAGTTATACAATCAAACGGAGATATATTATGGCTGTTAAGAAAAAGACTAAGGCGTTACCAAGAGCACGTAAAAAAACTGGTTTTGGTGCTGCACCTGAGAATAACTTTCGCAACTTTAATGAATACATTCGAATGGAAGTAGATAAGAAAGATATTGCATCTCTTATCAAAACTTATATTCGTGCTACGTTTGACAAGCCTACCCAGCGGGTCTATCTTGCTGCACCAGAATATGCTTTTACACCCAAGCACTTTATTGCTTCTACTATTTTGTGGGAGCAAAAAGGGCATGATTTCCCTCCCAATTGGAATGCAAAAGCTGCACTGGAAACATTCTTTGAATATATTACTGTACTAGGTAATAAAGCCTTAACGGCTAAGGAAGAGAATGTTGTAGCAATTAAGCCTCGCAAAACACCAGCTGAAATCATAAAAGAAAAAACATCTGAGTTTATTGGCAGTATTGAGAATATTCTTGATACATACTTTGACGATAAACATGAAGTTCAGATGAAGTATTCTATATATGATGAACTGACTAAAGATGCTTATCCTCAGTCGACAGCTAGTGCAGTTGTTTCTTACTACACACCATTGCGTGATGAACTCAATGAGTTGGTTACAAAAAAGACCCCTGATCTGATTGAGGGTTATGAAAATGTACCAACACGTGCTAGAAAGAAATATCTGGAATTCGTTCAGCACATTATAGATGATGCGCAAAAGTACATCATGAGCAAAAAAGCTACACGTGCACCTCGTAAACCTAGAGTTAAGAGTGCGGATAAACAAGTAGCTAAGATGCAGTTCTTGTTGGAGTCTAAAGAATATAAGATCAAGTCAATACACCCAATGATGGTTGTTGGTGCTATGAGATTGTATACCTTTAACACTAAATATAAACAGCTGACCGAATATGTAAGCCGTAAAGCAACTGGGTTTGAAATCAAGGGCACTTCCTTAAAAGGGTTTGATCTTGAATTATCAAGGATGACAAAGGTAAGAAAACCTTCTGAAGTCCTCCCAGTTGCTTTAGGTAAAACACCTAATCAAATTAATAAGATGTGGGGAACTCTGACTACTAAGACAGAGGTGCCTAACGGAAGACTAAATAAAGAAACAATTATATTAAGGGCTATGGATAAATGAGTGAAGCAGTTTTCTTGAATAAAAGTAAATTCTCTCGTATGGTAGAAACTACCGTATTTGGCAAAAAGTTATCCTATATGGATGCAGTGATAGATGTCTGTGAAGAAACAAACATTGAGCCCGAAGATGTAAAGAAATTTCTCAACGGTGTTATCGTTGAGAAACTAGAGGGAGAGGCTATGAATTTGAACTATCTCCCTAGGCAAAATAGTTTACCTTTTGAAGAATAAAGGGTTTACATTGAGCCGAAAATATAGTATGATATTACAGTAATACTTCAGCAATATAAAACATAAGGAAAATATAAATGTCTTTTGCAAACCTAAAACGTAATCGTGATCAAATCTCAAAACTTATCTCAGCCGCAGATGCAGCTGGCGCCGGTTCAGGTGGTGGTAAGAAAAACTATGGTGATGATCGTGTTTGGAAACCAACGGTGGATAAAGCAGGTAATGGCTATGCTGTACTGCGCTTTCTTCCAGCAACCGAAGGTTCTGAATTACCATGGGTCCGTTATTGGGATCATGGATTCAAAGGGCCAACAGGTCAGTGGTACATAGAAAAATCATTGACTTCAATTGGTCAGCAAGACCCAGTGTCTGAGCACAACTCAGAACTCTGGAACTCGGGTATTGACTCGAATAAAGAAGTAGTTCGTAAACAAAAGCGGCGACTACACTATGTAGTTAATGCAATGGTTGTTTCTGATCCAGCTAATCCTGCTAATGAAGGTAAGATTGTGTTGTATCAGTTCGGTAAGAAAATCTTTGATAAAATCATGGATGTTATGCAGCCACAGTTTGCAGATGAATCACCTATCAACCCATTTGATTTTTGGGAAGGTGCACACTTTAAACTAAAGATTCGTCAAGTAGAAGGTTATCGAAACTATGACAAGTCTGAGTTTGCATCAGCAAGTGCTTTGTCTTCAGATGAGAATGAATTGGAAGAGATTTATGGCAAGTTACATGATCTAACAGAATTCTCTGATCCTAAGAACTATAAATCATATGATGAGTTAAAGGCTAAGTTGAATAAAGTGTTAGGTACTAGCACTATGACAACTCAAGCACGTGAAGAGTTAGAAACAATTTCTGCAGCACCTTCTCCGGTTGCTTCTGAAGCACCTGCCTTTGCGGCAGCTGTGGAGCCAGTAACGGCAGAAGCTATGGAGAGTACAGGTACTGATGACACTATGTCATACTTTGCCCGTCTTGCAGCCGAAGATTAATATTAATTAAATATCTTAAAGGGGCGGGGTTTATTCTCCGCCCTTTTTTTAGTAACCTGAAGGTCCTTTTTTACCTGTATTAACAGTATCACCAAAGCCATCATTACTAGATCCTGATAATCTTAAAGGACCAGGGATATTGTTAATCGACACACTATTTATTGGATTATTCTGGCTATTATCTTGATATAATAATTGTCCTGTACCACCTCTATCAGCATTTTTAAGTAACATAGCCGAGTCTTGTAGGTATTGACCACTAGTTATATTACCACCCTGCAATTGTTTTAAGAGAATATCACTTTGTCTTTCAATGTTTCTTAATTCTATATTTTTAAGCTCTTGAGTAAGACTAATTTCAAGTTCATCAGTATTTACAAACTTTTGTATTCTCTCTGGTAATATATCATTAATCTTTCCAACCATGCTAATCATTAGTTTTTGTGGCATCTCTGATAAGAAAGCTGTTAATCTTTGAAACTGTAGTTGAATATTTAACCAAGATCCTTTTAAATCTCTCATTGCATTATCACCAGCAGTTTGGAAAAAGGAGCTTATGTCTTTACCAAATTTCTTTCTTGTACCATCTACAGAGTCGATTTCTGCTTTTATAGCCTTTTCATCTTCTGGTGGTACTTTATATATTTCTTTAATCTTTGCTACAAGGTTTTTAATACCTGTTATTGGATTTAGTGTAAAATCTTTATCTGTAAATTCTGCACCAGTTAAAGATTTAACTAGGTTCATTATTGGATCATTAACTATTAGATCAAATAGCCATTCAACAGAATCAACTGTACCGAATGCAGCTAACTTTGTATCTTCCCATAATTTCTTAAATACTGCATTTGAACCTTCTTTATCATTAAGTTTACTTAATTTTTCAATATAGTTAGCTGCATTTATAAAAAGATCAAACGGTGCCTTAACAATAGTTTTGATAGTGTCTTCAAAGCTTACATCTTTAGCAGCCTGTAAAAATCTAGCTAAACCAGACTTTGAAGTATACACTCCATTTGCATCAGTCTCCAGACCAAACATTTTTCCAACACCCCAGACTAATCCATTTTTAAGTAGATCCAAAGGTGCTCCAATAAATGATGCAACAAACCCAGAAAACCCATCACCAAATTTTCCTAGAAATGTTTCTTCATCTGATTTACCAAAATCTACAAATCCTTTATATACAGAAATTAAAATGCCTAATGGCCAAAGAATTTTACCCATAAGTTTTGAAATAGGAGCCAAAGTGCTACCTATACCACGTACTGAACCACCAAAAAATTTAGTTACTGATGCTCCTATCTTAGCACCTGGTCCTAAGAAATAAGCACTTAATGCAGTACCAACTACAGTTAAAGGACGAAGAAAAGACTTAATTTGGATACCAAGCCTAGGTATTAATGTTTTAAAGTTAGTTTTAAACTTACTCTTTGTTTCTTCAATTATATCACCAATCTTTGTTGTAAATCCAGTAAGACCATTAAGCTTCTTAATAAGAGGTAATTCCCAACCACGTAACCCTACCATAGTTAAACCTAGTGCACTAATACCAGCAAGAAATGTTCCTAGCTTTCCGGCTAAACCCATTAAACCAAATAAACCAACATTAAACTTATCACCACCACTATTTCCATCAATCTTAGTAGCTTTGGCAGGCTTGTCTGATTTCTCGGACTTACTTTCTCGTTCTTTCTCAAGGGCATCTAATCGTGCACGCTCTTGAGTTAAGAACCATTGTTTAAAGTTCCTATTGAGATTAGCAGTCTCTGTATTGTTCTTATGTAATTGCTTTACTACATCTTCGAGATTAGTTGCCATTGTTCCGCCTTTTGGTTTCTTCTTCTTGTTCTTTCAAATGCGTTTCAAGCATTGTTATATAAACTTCTTTTTCCCATGGTATTAAACTGTCTATCTCATTCAAACTATAGTTATGGTGTTGCATTAAAGCAAAGTTATTTCTATAGTAATTAATTATACTATTATGAGACAGACATACTAGAAAAAATCTTGCATACCACTTAGTGTCATTTCATTATCTTTATTACAACTATGACAAACAAATTTAACATCATGTTTAAGTGTTGGCATATCTTCCATATATTCTTTAATGGCATTAAGATCACTAGTATTCATAGAGTTAATAAAGTTATCTTGGTCAACTTTACTTTCACCAGCAAAGATAATTCTTTCTTCATCAGTAACCACTGTCTTAATACACATCTTAATCATATCAAATGTTGATTCAGAGCTTGATTTACCAGCTGTAGTCTTTGATTCATTTACTACACTATTATAAGTAGGCCATTGTAGCTCTAATGATATATCAGAGTTTAATTCAATAACAGATCCTTCTAAGCTCATATTACCTTTTACATTAATATTATCAATTGGTATTGATACTTCATTAGATTCTTCACATTGACCACAAGCTAATGATAATTTAACATTTTCTCCAACTGATCTTGATCTTAGTTGTGTAAACATAAATTCAATATCAAATGTTGTTAGCTTAGATGTGTTTAATTCACCTTCGGCACAAGCTTCTATAGTGTCAACAATAGATGATAAAATCTGTGTTTCATCTTTTGATTCCATAGCAAGTAAAAGAACCTTTTCTTCCTTAACTAGAAAGGGCCTAAATCTAATCTTTTTCTTTGTAGAAGGTATGATCAATTCATACTTGGGTTGGTCGTTTAGTTTCGGTAAAGCCATAATAACTCCATGTTATGATATCCAGTCGTCGTAGCTGAACTGGATGTTTAATTCAAGCAAACCATTTTGCTCACTATTTAGTTGAAGAGCATTAATAGTAGTTGGAAATGCTCTAATCAATTTACATTTATATACTTCAATATCACTTGTAATGCTGAAATCAAATAGATCAGCTAAGTTATTTGCAGTAAAGTCTATTTCAAAATTAACAGAAAGACCGTTGCGTTTTTTCTTCTGTAATTGAGTAATTTCTATATCAAAGACATAATCATCTTTGTATTTTAATTCTTTTGTTTGGAAGTCAATGATCCTAGATTGCCATTCATCAAAGTATTCTTTAATGCCGTAATCATTCATTACATAGAATGTCATAGAAACATCCTCTTCAGCATATCCATAAGCAACTTTTTTCTGCTTCATGCCAATGATACGCTCTTGAGTAAGTATCTGACGACCAGGCAATTGTACATCTTTACAAAGCAAGTTAAGATCATATGATGCTTCTATACCTAAGTTTGGTAATTGCACTTTCCATAGGTTAGCTTGAGCAAGCCCACCCTTTTTACCTATAAGAGATTTCATCTGATCAACGCTAAAGGTCATATCATTTTCCTTGACTGTTTATACACTTGGTTGGAAGAAGCACCTTTCCATTGAGCCATAGGTAAGAATGTAGCAATTTCCCATTCTGATGGTGGTACTAATGCCAATCTACTTTTAACGTGTGCTGTGAGATAGTGTTTTATTGTAGGTTTAAATTCTTTAAACTTAGATGAGCCATTGAGTAACTCATAACTAAGTTTTAGTCTTGTTGTTTCATTGTACTTATCATTATTCTTTAGATCAATTAAACCATCTAGTAGTTTAGCTCTTAGAATTGGTGGCAAGTAATGTAAGTTTAATCCCATAAAACCACCTTTAGCATCTCCTATAACAAAGATAAGAGGAAACTGGTCATAGTATGGTAATGTATCTTTATGCTTTGGATCATAAAAGAACATATACATATTGCCTATTACACTAGTTTTAGATAGTTGTAGAGACTCCGCACGCATTAAACCTTCACGATTGATTCTGCGCATTGATTGCGCACGCTTACGGAACCATTCACGTGATTGGTCAGTCCTTGGTGTGATACCAGCTCTGAGTGCTTCTGCGGATATTCTATTAAATAAGTTTTTGCTCATGATGTTATTTATACTATTTTTTAGTAGTTTTTTTCTTTGTCTTGAAAGGTTTTAGAGGTTTAATTGATTTTAGTCTTTTAATTGGTTTAGGCATAATACCCATCTTAATTAAAGTATTCTCTGTCCATATCTGAAAACCCCAGTCTCTATCTTTAGCATATATTCTGGCTGCTTCCCATTTGTTTTCGTTCTTAATGTAAGATAGGCTTTCGTTAATATATCTTTTTGTTTTCTTCCCTGGATACTCTGGTGGTCTTGTTTCTTTATCTGGTTTAATCTCTATAAGATCAACAGATCCGTCTTTCCATGTGATCTTTAGATCCATAAAATATCTATGATACCTCTTATCTACAGCATAAAGATATGGTATTACAACTTCCTCGCTTGACCAATACTTAACAGCAGTGCTTTGATCACACCAATTAAAACATTTTAGCTCCCAACTTGATCTATATGTTATCTTAGTGAAGTCACCTTTATACTTTTCAATGTTCTTTGGTCTAAATTTACCACTATGAGCCATGATTTACCTTATAAATAATACTAATTACTTCTATATATTAAGGTTATAAGATGATCAATGAACCAAAAGGCCCGTATAATTTCCCAATCGACGATACAAATGAGTATCCCGCTGAGATTGTATTTCGTCAAATTAACATAGCACCTCTGACTGCAAACGATTTACTAAACTTTGTAAAAGAAATCAACTTAGCCGAAATGAATGTTGAAGGTATTTCTACAGAAAGAGATGGTCTAGGTTCTTCTATAGCAGTAACAGATATAGAAGAAAAAACATTAACTCGAAGTATTAAGAGAACACCATTAGAAGCAAATGGTGATTGGTGGGTATCATTATATATGCCACAAAGTATTCCTTTTAATGATGGTGTTGCATATCAGAATGTGGAACTTGGTGCTATTGGTGCTGGAATTGTTAACTCACTTAATACTGGAAAAAACTTGGCTCAAGCCGCAATGGCTGCTGTACAACAATCAACATCTGGTCTTATAGATGGGATTGTAAATAATGCTAATAGCGACGGAGCTAGTTTAGCTGCACTTAAAGTTGCTAGTAAAGCAAATACTACAGTTGCTAATGCAACATCGGCTGCTACACGTGTATCATTAAACCCTAATAGTAGAACATTGTTTAATAGTGTTCCTATGAGAAACTTTGCCTTTACGTTTAAACTTATACCTAATAACCCTAAAGAAGTTGCTAGAATTAAAAGTATTATTAAACTGTTTAGAACAGCTATGTACCCAGAGGAGATAGGTACTGATCAAGTTGCTATAGGTTATAAATTTCCAGACCCATTTGAAATAAAGATGTTATATAGAGATCAAGATGTATTCACAAAAATACTACCATCATATCTAACTAATGTTACTACTACATATAATAATGCTGGACAAGGTTTCTATAAAGATGGCGGCTTTACTGATGTAGAGGTTACATTATCATTTACTGAAACAAGACCACTTAACCGTGAAGACATTAAGGATAACTACTAATGTATTTTAAAGATTTTCCACAAACATTATATAAGTTTGGAGATGCCGAATCGTTCGTTAGATTTCAACAGTTAAACACTTATGTGAATCTAATTGATCAGTATAGAGATGATGTAACAGTTTATGAGAAATATATAATACAACCAGGTGAGAGAGCTGATACACTATCATTTAGACTTTATGGTACTACTGATTATCATTGGACATTCTTTGTAGCTAATGATAATATAAGAGAGAGTGGTTGGCCTTTAGATAGATCACGTATATATGAAACAGCTCAAAAGAATTATCCACATAGAGCTATTACTACAGCAACTAACATTGGTAATACTAACTTTAAGAAAGGTCAAGTAGTAACTGGTTCACAGTCTGGTTCAACTGGTCCTATTATAGAAGTAAAACTTGATCTTGGTATTATTATTGTAAATGCTAATGGTAATTTTAATGATGGTGAGACATTAAGTGTTGGTACAGGTGGTGATACACAGACTTGTCTTATTACTAGTGAGGTCGCACAGTATGATTCAATACACCATTACGAGAATTCAGATAATGAATATACAGATATTGATCCTCATAGCCCTAATACATCTGGATTAGTACCAGTTACATATGTAGAGAGATTAATTAAATTTAATGATGAGTTATCTCAAATAAGTATTATTAACCCTAAGATAATAGAACAAGTAGTTGGCCAGTTCAATAAAGAGTTAAAGGCTTAGATCATGTCTGATATAGTTGCCTCACAGTATAGGTATCAATCTGCGGTTGTAGTTAATGAAACAACTGGGCTTAGAGTAGATGTATCAGCTGCTATTGCTGAACTACAACTATATGAAAACATAACAAGCATTGGTATCTCTGGTAAGATCCTTATAGTTGATAACTTAAATCTATTTGATCGAATAAACTTCTCTGGTACTGAGACATTAGATATTGAAGTATTATCAGATGCTACTGGTACAACGATTAAGAAATCATTTGTTATGGTTAATGTTGATAATAAGAAAGTTGTAAACGACGAGACTATATCATATGTCTTTAGTCTTATGAGTAAACCAGTATTTAGAAGCAATCTTCAAGTATTAAGTAAGGCTTATGAAGGTACACCACTTCAGATAATAGGTAAAATTCTTACTGGTAATCTTGGTGTTTCTTTAGATAAGACATTACTAGAAGGTACAGATCCAGTTCAAGAAAACATGAGCGTGATATCACCTTATCTAACACCTATAGAGACCATTCAATGGATTCGTAATATGTGTACTACAGAAGCCAGTGGCTTTCCTTTCTTTTTATTCGGTACAATTCATTCAGATGATATCAAAGTTACTTCACTTGAAAACATAATGAATAAACAACCAGAATTTAATAGACCATTTATATATTCTGGTGCTATAGCAAATACTCAAGACACTATTAAAAAGCTATTTACTATCGAGCAGATAGAATACAATGATAATTCTAGTACACTAACATCGGTTATAAGTGGTGCTGTAGGAGCTAAGTATGAAGTATTAGATACTGTTTACGGAACAAGTAATGATAATAAACAGTTTAAAATAGAGGATGCTCTCCCTGATACTAAGTTATATGATACTAGATTTAAAATAGATGATAAGAAAATATCAGAGTTTGAATCAAACTATATCTTTAGTGTTGTTGCACCTACTATGGCTGACGCAAACGGGTATGGTTATAATAAAGATACAAACAAGTTAAAGAGTAAAGTTTTAAGAAATGGTGTTTTACAAGCACTTAATATGAACGGATCAGTCATTAAAGTAAATGGATTACCGTTTATGGCATCTAAGAGTGTTGGACCTGGATCTGTTATATCTATAGAGGTTGTTCAATTCTTTAATAATAGATATGTTGTAGATGATAAGAAGTCCGGTAGATTTATAATCTCATCTTTAGATCACCAGTTCTTTGACGAGAAACATACTGTTACTTTAGGAGTAAGTAAGTTATGAGTTTATCAACAATACAGTCAGCATACTATGGTGATATTCAAAGATGGTTCCTTGGTGTTGTTGTTAATATACAAGATCCTCTTAAAGTAGGTAGAATAAAAGTAAGAATTTATGGTATTCATAATAGTGATGTTAATGAAGTACCAGAGAGATCACTGCCATGGGCTCAAGTTGTAACACCTACTACAGAGGATGGCGTATCTGGTCTAGGTAGATCACTTGGTATTAAGCCTGGGGCACAAGTATTTGGTGTATTCATGGATGGTATTCAGTCCCAAGTACCTCTTGTTCTTGGTTCAACTCCTAAATTTGAAGCAGCTACAGAGGTTAGTAATGGCTTTGAGAATGATTCTACATTAAGAACATCACAATCTAAAAATATAAAAGACACTATATCAACTATAGCACTAGTAGGTGATAGTAATGCTGAGAAAGCATTTAACTTTCTTATCTCTCATAGCTTTAGCCCTGTACAAGCCGCCGCTATCATAGGTAACTTTATATATCAATCAGGTATGGATCCAAAAAAAGCATCATATGGTATAGCTGGATGGGATCCAGCCTCTGGTCGCAAACAAGGGTTAGAAGAATTTGCTGATGAAAGGTCTCTTGATATAGAAGACTTAGGAACACAATTAGCTTTCTTTATATATGACTTTACTACAAATAGATACTTAGGTTATGCTAAGTTTAAAACATTAACTAATATTAAAGTAGCAAGTGATTATTTTTGTGATAAGTACATGAGACCTGATGCAGCCTCCGCAAATAAATCAAGAAGAATAGATAACGCTAAGAGAGTTTTGGAGAATTATAATGGCAATTAATATTAATGTTTTAAATAGCCAACTGAATAGTTTAAATAGTAACTCTAACTTAGATCAAGTTTTAGATAAAAAAACACAAGTAGTAGGACAGACATCTTGTCAACTAGAGACTGGTCTTAAAGATGTTGGTGTTGCTGTATCTGGTATAGTACCATTAAGTGGTGGTGATCATCCTTTATCACAAGCTGTATCAGCCGTTGATTCTATAGTAGAAATCACTGGTAGTGTGCCAGGATTAGAAGACAAGCTCATTGGTAATCTATCAAGTGCAAGAATATCAGAGATCAATAGTGCTATTGGTGAAACAGTTGCAAATGGTGAGTTAAAACTTATAATCAGTACTGGTTCTCCTGAAGCTATATCAAGAGCATTAAAGAATGTAACTAGTGAGAGAGTGCCAGATGCCATACTATCAAGTGTTGCAGCACCAAATGGTAAGCAGAGTGTATCTACAATAGAAAAGACTATAGAATCAAACATTGGTTCAGCTACTGGTCTCAGTGAATCTATTGCTGCATATAAGAGTAACTTTTCAAACATACTTGGTTTCACAGGTGGCAGTTTACTATCTAACGTAACACGTAAACTTGACTCAACTACAGATATAGTATTAGATGATCTAATTAATGGTACAGGTGTTGATAAAGAGGAAGTTGTTAATCTTATTGAGAATGACAATAGGGAAGAAGCAACTAAACTAATAGCAAGTGAGTCATCAAAAGAGTATGCAGACATAGAAGAAAAGGTAAATCAGATCCTTATAAATCCAAATGATACTGTTGAATTCAATGAAAGTAAGGCAATTGGTAAAAAGACAGGTAATTCATACGTTATTGGTTCAAACAATAATAGTTGGAAAGGTAAAAATACACCTATATCATCTGATCTATTTACATATGTAGATTCAAAAGAAGAATTGGTTGCTGAGTTTAGAAATAGTAATAGAGAGATTACTGAGTTTATAGCACACTGGACTGGTTCATACACTAATCAAGACATAGGATCACCAGAAGTACACGCATGGCACTTAGATAATGGATGGTCTGGTTGTGGTTATCACTATGTAATTAGACGTGACGGAAGAATACAGAGAGGCAGACCTATTGATAGAAAAGGTGCTCACTCAGCTGCATATGGTCATAATGATAAGTCTATAGGTGTTTCTATGGCTGGTGGTTATAACTGTCCAACAGGCACTAATAACCCTAATAGATACATTAGTGCAGATAGTTTAACACCCGCACAGATGGATTCTTTTAAGAAGTTTGTGGGAGCCTTCTATGAGGTATGGCCTTCTGGACAAGCACTAGGTCATAACGATACATCAGATAAAGGTAAATTAGATCCTGGGTTTGATGTACCAGAATATGTAAGTGCTAACTTTAATAAAACAAACTTGATAACAGATGCTAAGGCTTCTGGTCCACTCACAACAGAACAGATTAATTCAGGAATAATAGTATGACAACCGAAAGAGATGATCTAAAAGACAGAGTACAAAGGTTCGGTAGTGGCTTTGTTGATACTCAAGGTACTAATAATAATGGCTTTTTGGATCCTAATAAAGAGTTTCCAAGAAAGAAATATAATAATCTATCTAGTGTAAACGAAGCTGTTAGATCAGGTGAAACACACCAACTACCATTAGGAGCCGATGTTGATGTTCCTCCGCTTACAGCTACACAATATCCATATGCTGATATAAAAGAAACAGTTTCTGGTCACGTACTTGAGTTTAATGATACACCAGGTGGCGAACGTATTCTTATTAAACATAATAGTGGCTCTGGTATAGAACTAAGACCAGATGGTACTGTAGTTGTTCTAGCAACAGATAACAAAGTAGAAGTCACTCATGGTGATCAGACTGTTATAGTAGAAGGTAATGGTCAACTTACATATGAAGGTGATCTTACTATTAATGTTAAGGGTGATTTTAAAGTCAATTGTGATAACTATGAAGTTAACACTAAAGGTGATAAGAAAGAAAACATTGAGGGCAATAGCAGATCAAAGGTGTTTGGTAATAAAGGTTCTAATGTATCTGGTAATGACAGTAAAGTAGTTGCCGGAGAATCAGTAAGTACACACCTTGGTAATGTTACTACAGCTATTAAAGGTACTAATAAGCAAGCCACAGAAGGTGATATCATTATCGCTGGTTCATCTAAGATTGAACTTACTGCAGAGACTAGAATAATACAATCATCACCTAAGATGAACATACAAGCACTTGAAGCATATATATGGGCTGATACTGGTACATTCGGTGGTGTAGAAGTAAGACATCATGGTCAAGGAGCACACTTTAGTGAAGGTGTAACAGCACCGACATTTCATGGTGATCTCAGAGGTACATCATTAACATCTCTTGTTGCTGATATATCTAATTCACAAAGCTATGCAGATCCATCAACAGGTGGTGGAGTTGGTTCTCCATCTGGTTTTACTGTATCTAATGTAGCACAGCCTGATGTATACACTGCTGCATCTGGTGTTCTATCAGATGTCCTTACTAAATCAGAAATAGGTGTAAAGACTGTTAAAGTTGATGTAGATAACTTCTTATATAACTCATTAAGAATTAGAAAATTAGATACTGTTGATGTGAGATCAAAGTTAAGGGATCCTTCATATCTTAATGATGTAGACTTTGCTGCTATTCAATTAGGAGCAGGTAGACTTAATGAACAATACACTTCTACAACACCTCCAGGTGGTTATGGTAGAGTAAGAAAAGCTGGCGGTACTGCACAAAGAGGATCATCTAAATTAGGTAATGTGGGTATTGAGAGAGCAACTAAGACATTTATTGTAGATAATAAAAAGAAAATATTCTCGCTTACTGATCAGAAGTTTGGTGAAATAGATTTACTTACAGACGTTACTTCTACTACTATATTAAACAAACCAGTTAGTATGGCAAGATTCATTGGTGCTAATGATGCTGGTTCATTTAAATCATTATCGTTAGCTGATAAGAAACAGATTGCCAAGAACTATCTTATTCAGACTCATATCACTAAATATGCTATGGGTACATCTGGTAAGTTTTCAGCATATAAACTCAAGGCAGTAGAAGGTTTCTATGCCAAGGAACTATATGGTAAAGGTGGTGCCGGTGGGCTTTTAACAGAAACACTTACAGCTGGTGGTTTACTTGATCTAAGAAATAAAGGTCAAGCTGTAGTATATGAACTATATGGTCCAGATGGTAAGATGGATCCAGAAGTAACATTTGATTTAGCTTGTAATATAGCAGAGATTGGTTTATTTGATAAACTTACACTAGACTATGATATATTTAATCCAGATGGTTCTATGAATGTTCAAATCATTATTGAGACACCAATAGTGACTAAGCCAGAATCAGTTACATTTAAAAGATTAGTACAGACTACATTTAATAATGGCTTACAATCAGCGGATAGTTTAGTAGAATTAGAACCAAATCCTTCTAATACTAGCTTTAATCCTCGATAAAACTCTTATAAATAAAAGCAATAGGTTTAAGGATAATTAATGGCTCGCATACTTTCAATAGAGGATAAGGATCTAAATACGTCTAGTGTGGTTACATCTCGTAAGCTCAACTATTTAGATATAGACTTATCATTTGCAAATCGTCCGAGTGGTGATGTGTATAAGAAAAAAGATGCTGCAGCTGTGAAACAAGCAGTAAAGAACATCGTTGCAACTGGTAGACTAGAGAAACCATTTGAATCCGAATTTGGTGCAGACGTAACATCTTTATTCTTTGAACTAGCGGATAATAGAGCATCACGTGCCGTAAAACAAAATATTAGAAATGCTATCTATGTTTATGAGCCACGTGCCGAAGTATTAAACATAGATGTAAATTTACAACCAGATAATAATTCACTTTCTGTAACTATTACCTTTAAGGTAGTCAGTTCGGAAGAAACTGTTACACTCAATACCATCGTTTCGAGGTTAAGATAATATGGCTACAACAATTAAATCAACAGAACTTGACTTCAATACAATCAAGAACAATCTAAAAACAGAACTTGCATCTAAGAGCGAGTTTGCTGACTATAACTTTGAAGCATCTGGTTTATCAAATATTCTTGATGTTCTTGCTGTGAATACACACTATAATGGATTAATTGCTAACTTTGCTTTGAATGAATCATATCTTTCTACAGCTCAGTTAAGAAGTTCATTGGTATCATTAGCAGAAGGTATTGGTTATATTCCAAAATCTAAGACTGCTTCAATGGCTACTGTTACACTATCAACTAACACTGGTGATTTATCAGGTAGACCTTCAACACTAGCTTTGGCTAGTGGTACTAAGTTTACTGCTTCAGTAGATGATGTAACGTATACATTTCAGACTACAGAGACAGTAACCGCTACAGATAATGGTTACGGATACTATTCATACTTAACACCAGATGGTTCAACTAACATTGGAATCAAAGAAGGTATTGCTAAAACAAAAACATTCTTTGTAGGACGAGATAGTGTAGACGATGTGTATGTTATCCCTGATAAAAACATAGATATGGAAACTGCGATTGTTAAAGTATACCAATCAGCAACTGATACAGCATTTACTTCATATATTAATATTGGTAAATCATCTACTATTAATGCCAATACTCGATTATACATTATGAAGGAAGCACCTAATGGATTCTATGAAATAACATTCGGAGATGGTATAACACTAGGTGCGGCACCTGAGGCTGGTAATAAAATTGTTATAGAGTATCTACAAGTAAGTGGTTCTATTGCTAATGGAGCCAGTGCATTTATTGCTAAATCAAAGATTCAAGTATTAGGTTCAGACTATGATGTAAATACAGTTACCTTTACTAATTCTATTGGTGGTGCGGAAGAAGAAACAATGTCTTCCATTCGTAAAAACGCACCATTTCAATATGCTACACAGAACCGTATGGTTACTGCAGTTGATTACTCTACATTGGTTTTATCTAACTTTGGTACACTTATCAAAGACATTCAAGCATTTGGTGGAGAAGACGCCTTAGAACCAGAGTTTGGTGTAGTATTCTTATCCGTTGTTTTTAATTCAGATGTAACAGCAGATACTATTACAACTACAAAGGATGCTATTACTGATCTATCTAAACAGTTATCGGTTGTGGGCTTTGATATTAAGTTTGAAGATCCCGTTACCACATTCATTGAGACAGAGATATTCTTCCAGTTTAACCCTAAACTTGGTTCACTATCTCTAAACAGTGTGCAAGATAATGTACAAACAGAAATTAATAATTACTTTTCTAGTAACATTGGTAAATTTAACCAGACATTCCGTAGATCAAATTTATTGTCTGACGTTGATGAAGTTAGTACATCTGTTCTATCTTCACGTGCTAACATTAAAGTTCAGCGTAGGTTTACTCCTACAACAGATACACTTCAAGATCATACTCTAAGGTATCCAGTTGATATTGCTGAACCAGATGATGTAAACTATATTATTACAACTACACCATTTCAGTTTAATGGTAAAACTTGTATTATTAGAAATAAACTAGGTTCAAATAAACTTCAAGTTGTTGCTCTTGGCGAACAATCAATAGAATCAGATAACATTGGTTCATATAATAACAAATCAGGTGTTATAAGTATTGTTGGATTAAGAATACAATCTGTTATAGGTGGAGATGCATTTATTAAAGTAACTGCAGTTCCAGCTAACCAATCAGCCATCAGTCCACTTAGAAATGATATTCTTGAGTATGATGCTGGTCCATCTTTTGCTACTGGAGTTGTGGTTACAACCACATAGAAATATATGTCACAACGAGATAAAACATTAAAAGATAATAATAGACGTAATCTATTACTGCACGATTGTCATTCTATTCGTGAGGTTCTGCCTGCATATTTTCTTGAAGAGTATCCTAAACTTGTTAGCTTTCTTGAAGCCTACTATGAATGGGAAGATAGCGGTAAGACTCCGTCAAAATTAATACATGACTTATTTCTAAACAGAGATATTACAGCAACAGACATTTCAAATCTTTCTTTCATTGAAGATGAATTACTATTAGGTCAACAATACTTTGAAGGCTTTCAGAATAAAAGATCAGCAGCTAAGTATTCTAACACACTATATAGATCAAAGGGTACACTCTTTTCTATTGAACAATTCTTTAGATCATTCTTTAGTATCTCTCCAGATGTTGTATATACAAAAGAAAACATATTTAATGTTGGAGAGAATACATCACTTATAGGACCAGAGTCACTCAAGTATCTTGTTGATGATAAACTATATCAGAAGTATGCACTATTAGTTAAAGCGCCTATTCCTATTAGTCAATGGAAAGAAGCATATAAGTTATTTGTACACCCAGCCGGTATGTACATTGGTGGAGAAGTTCAGCTTGTAAGTCAGAATGTTAATGATCTTTTAGTTATGCCAGATGTTATAATTGCTGATCAGTTTGATCCAATATACGAAGGTGTTGCTACAGCAGGGCTTGAAGCACAATTAGATATTACTGGTCTGAGACCACGTGGTGTGTTCTTAGATAGTGATACACGTATAAGTCTTAATGGTCAAGTTGAAGATTATGCTACACGTACAATTGAAGAGATTGGCAGAAACTATGATACTATAGAAGAATGGATTGGTACTAACTCACCAACATTCGATGAAGACTCAGCAGTCGGTGATCCATATGCACCAAGAATGTCTACAGAATTAGATACGTTCGACGAAGTTAATTACATTTGGTATGACTCAGACTCAGCCTAACCCTTATAAATAAAGATAATAGATTTGGATAGAGATTAAAATGGCAAGACAAGATATAGCCCGAGGCACAGCCGCTAATGACGGAACCGGTGATACACTACGTGTTGCTGGTCTAAAGATTAACCAAAACTTTGCTGAGCTGTACCAATTGCTCGGTGGTGACTCTGCTGAGTTAAGTGCTGGTGTTTCATTAACAGATCAAGGTGTTCTTTTTGAAGGCACTAACGTTGATGATCACGAAACAACATTAACAGCTGGTAACCCATCTGCTGATATATCATTAGCATTACCTACAGCGGGTACTGAACTAATCTCTAATAGTGCAACACAGACACTAACCAATAAGACATTAACATCAGCTGTTCTTACAACACCAAAGATTAATGATACATCATCTAATCATCAATACATATTTGCTGCAAGTGAATTATCTGCAAATAGAACTGTTACATTACCTTTATTAGGTGGTGGTGATACATTTGTATTTCAAGCACATACACAGACATTAACTAATAAGACATTAACTTCACCTCTTATCAATACTGGTAAGATTGGCGCTAGTATTAATGATACTAATGGCGCAGAGTTAATTAAAGTAACAGCAACTGCTAGTGCAGTAAACCAAGTATTAGTTGCCAATGCTGCAACTGGTAATGCTCCATCTATTACAGCTGACGGAGATGATACTAATGTAAGTCTTATACTTGGATCTAAAGGTACTGGTGCTGTTAATATCAATAACAAAGTTGTGCATCGTGAACACTTTATGACAGGCGACGGTGCTGTAAACTTAACAATTCCTCTTACAATCTTTAATGCTTCATCAGCACTTGCTATTACAATGGCAGATGGAGTTATTACTGGTGAGACTAAATACTTTGTAAATAGAGGAACAGGTACTGCTACAGTAACAATAACAAGCTTAGTAGGTACAGGTAACCCATCAACAGTAGCATTTGCGGCACATGAAGCTGGTTTCATGATGTGGGATGGTGCAAACTGGCACTTAGCCTCTAAAACAGTTGCTTCTTAAGGACATAGACAATGACAGCTATTATAACAGATAAACTCAAAAAACAATTACTACTAAACATCATTGAAGATGTAGATAGTGCAGCTAATAATTACTTTATTGGTATAGGAAGATCAGAGGCTTGGAATGAAACCGATGCTGCTCCTGCTCCTCAGAATAGCTTGCGTGATCAACGTAATTTAGGATTGAGTTTACAATCTGTAAAAGGCATTGCAGATAAATCTTTATGTGTACCAAGGACAGATTGGTCATCTGGTGCAATATATTCTTCTTATAATGATAATATTCAAGGACATCCAGTATCGTCTTACTATGTCTTTACTGATGAGAATCACGTATATATTTGTCTACAGCAAGGTAGAAATGCGGCGGGAACTGGTGTTAACTCCACTGTTAAACCAACAGGGACTAGCGCCAATGCATTTAAAACAGCAGACGGTTATGTATGGAAATTCTTATATTCTATTGGTGCATTAACAGCCAATAAATTCTTATCATCTAACTTCCTTCCTGTTACAAAGATTGTCTCGGTTGATTCTGATTCACCAGCTTCTATTTCTGAACAAAAAGGAATACAAGATGCGGCAATAGGTGGAGAGATTATTGGATATACAGTAACAGCCGGTGGAACTGGATACACTTCAACACCAACAGCTACTATTTCAGGTAACGGAACATCGGCTAAAGCTGATGTCACTATATCTGGTGGAGCTGTATCTAAAGTTGATGCTAGAGACTCAAGTGGATCCCTAGTATTTGGTTCTGGCTATACTTATGCTGAAGTCACATTAACAGGTGGCAGTGGTACTGGTGCAACAGTAAGGCCTATCTTTGGTACTAAAGATGGTATGGGTGCAGATCCGAGAGATGATCTTAGAGCAAGAGCAATTATGTTCAATGCAAAACCAGATGGTACTGAAGCAGGTGACTTTGTTATCGGAAATGATTTCCGTCAAGTTGCTCTTATTAAGAACCCTCTTACATATGCAAGTGCTAAGTTAACAAGTAATACAGGCAATGCATTAAACAAATTAAATCTATCAGCCATCAGTTCATCATTTAGTGCAGATAAAACTATACTAGGAGCTGACTCACTAGCTTTGGCTTATATAGATAAAATAGATTCAGATAATATATATTATCATCAAAATGAGACAACAGGATTTGGTTCGTTCCAAAGCGCAGAAGCAATATCTGAAACAGATGGTTCCGGTGCTGGTGTTGTTGCAACAGATAGTGCGGGTGATTTTAACCCACTAACTGGTGATATTCTCTATATAGATAATAGAGCTGCAGTAACTAGAGTTGCAGAACAAACAGAAGACATTAAAATCGTTATTCAATTATAATCGGTGTAGGAAAACATGGCAATAGATTTTACAAAAAACATTTTTGCGTCAACATATAAAGACGACTTTGCTGATAGTGATAACTATCATAGGATTCTCTTTAATAATGGACGTGCCCTACAAGCCCGTGAATTAACGCAACTGCAAACTATTACTCAGTCTGAGATTTCTCGGATGGGTAGACATTTATTTAGAGAAGGTGCTGCTGTTAATCCAGGTGGTACTACTATTAATAATAAGTATGAGTTTATTAAACTAACTGGCGAATTACCTAGTTCAAGTATTATTGGAACACAGTTTACTTCAGCATCCAACTCTATTATTGTAGAAGTGCTTGAAACCGTAGCAAGAGTATCTGATTTAGAACCAGCTACAATCTATGTTAAGTATGTAAGTACATCAGGTGGAACTAGTGGATCAACTCCTGTTAGAGTATCTGCAAGTGACACATTATCTGGTGGAGATGAAACTCTTACAGTACAATCTACAAATACTGTTGCTAATCCAGCTACAGGTACCGGTACTAGAGTATCCATTCACGCTGGTGATTTCTTTGCTATAGATCGTTTTGTCTTTGCAAGAGAACAGTCAATGATTTTATCTAAATACACTTCTGATCCAGAGGCAGTAATTGGATTTAAAGTAACTCAAGATATTGTTAGTGTTAATGATTTCCCTGCACTATATGATAACTCTGGTGCAACTCCTAATGTATCTGCACCTGGTGCTGATAGATATAGAATTAGACTTGATATAGCAGACAAAGCTAATGTTGCAGCTGATGAAAACTTTGTATATGTTGCTAAAGTTGTTGATGGCATAGTAGTTACACAAGTTGATGGTACAGATTCTTACAATAAGATAGAAGACAGAATGGCCATCAGAACAAGTGAAGAGTCTGGTGACTATATCGCTAAAAGGTTTTCTGTTAGTTTTGATACTAGTGATTCGGATGAAAGTATATTAGACTTTGATATAACACCAGGTATTGCATATGTAGATGGCTATAGAGCTGTTATTAACTCACCACTTAAACTTTCAGTCAGTAAACCAAGAACAACTATTACAGAAAATAATAATGTAACAGCAGCTGCATATGGGCAATATGTTACAGTATCTGCTAATAAAGGCTTACCTAACATTAATACATTTGCTCAAATTAATCTTTATCCTAATACAGCTGGTACTGGTGCATTAATAGGTACTGCTAGAGTAAGAGCTGTAGAGGAAGATGGTTCGAACTATAGAGTATATCTGTTTGATGTACAAATTGCTTCTGGTAAAAACAAAAGAAACACTAAATCACTTGGTACTGGTTCTACTGATTATATGACACTAGTTCTTGAAAACAGCAAAGCAGTATTTAAAGATGAAGGATCTACAAGTCTATTGTTCCCAGTCCCTGGAAATAGACCAAAAGTTATTACAGATATTAGTCTTGTAACACAAAGGTATAGAACAGCAGTTATATCAGGTGGAGCAGGTTCTATTACACTAACAGCTACAGGCGAGACCTTTGCTGATACTAGTGNNTGGATTGCAGCACAAGCCGATTCAGATATAGATACAGGGTTTACTGCAAATGGATCTGGTACAACAGCTAGTGCACTAGGTGGTGTTACAGATGGTACATATGAAATTCTTACTTATGTAAATAAGGCTGCAGGGACTGTTAGAACTAAGTCACTTACAGAAGTAACCGAAACAATTACACCAGATGGTTCTGGTAATTTAAACTTTACAAAAGCTGATATTAGTAGTATAGTTAGAGTTACTCTTGCTGACTCAGATGGCGCTGATCTAACAACATCTTATGACTTAGATAATGGTCAACGTGACTTTGCTTATCTAAATGGTAGAATGGTTAAGAAAGCCGGAGTTACTCAAACAGCTGATGTGTTTGTAAGATATAAACACTTTACTCATGGTGCATCTGGTGATTTCTTTGCGGTTAACTCTTATACTGGTCAAACCAACTATGAAGATATTCCATCATATACACAATCTAATGGCACAACAGTATCTCTAAGAAATGTTTTAGACTTCCGTTCAAGTGTTAATAGCTCAGGTAACTTTGGTTCAGGTGCTAAAATTAATGAGATGCCTAAGAATACAGGTCTCATCACATTTGATGCAGAGTATTATCTCGGTAAAAAAGTTCGTGTGACAATAGATAAAAATAGTTTTGTTGATGCTATTAGTGGTGCAGCTAGTGTTAATCCTCAATTACCACCAGCTCCAAACAATTCTCTGGATTTATTCCATGTTGATATGAATCCATATACAGTTAGTGATACTGATATTACTTCAACTACTATCAGAGCTAAAAGATTTACTATGAAAGATATTGGTAAATTGGAAAATAGAATTGATAAAGTTGAAGAGGCTACATCATTAAGCCTTCTTGAATTAGATACAGCATCATTTAATGTTCTTGATGCTACTAGTAATAATAGAACAAAATCTGGTTTCTTTGTAGATAACTTTGCTGATCAATCTAGGTCATATATGTCTGCTGATTATAATGCAGCTATTGATCCAGAAGCTAAGATTATGCGCCCTTGGTTCCAAGAAGCTAACCTTAGAATGATCTATGACTCTGATCAATCTAGTAATACAATTCTTAAAGGTGATAGCGTATACCTAAAACATGATAATATAAATTATGTTGATCAACCTCTTGCAACAGAAGCAATGAATATTAACCCATTTGCTGTTATCCTAAATGAAGGTTTTATTGATCTTTCACCATCATCAGATGAGTGGACTGCAGTCGACAGATTACCAGATCGTGTAGAAGACGGTGGATCAAGACTTGTTAATAATGGAGCATTACTCTGGAATACATGGCGATGGAACTGGATTGGACGAAATGATACACCAACCGAAGATTTAGCAACTAGAGATGCAGCACGAACAAGTATATTAGCAGTCAATAGAGTTGTTGCTTCAGAAACAGTTCGTGAATTTGTGAATGATCGTATACTAGATGTTGCATTTATTCCGTTTATGCGGTCTAGGAAAGTTAGTTTCCGCGCTCAAGGTCTTAAACCTAATACTCAAGTTTTTGCTTTCTTCAATAACAAATCAGTTGCTGATTGGGTAAGATCAGAAGCATTTACTAGATTTGCCACTACTACTGATGATTTTGGTAATAGACATAATAGAGCAACTCAACATCCTGATGGCAAGTCAACACTAGTAACTGATGCTACAGGTTCTGTTACTGGTTCATTCTTTATTCCATCCACAGACGCAATTAAGTTTAGAACTGGTGTACGTGAGTTTAAACTACTTGATATTAGTGTACCTAAAGATGAGAATGCAACATCAATTGCAAAAGAACCTTTTTCATCAACAGGTGTATTAGAAACTAGACAGTCAACATTTACAACAACTAGAGTGCTAACTATATCAGCTCCGCCACCACCTGTTGCTCCACGGAGACGTAGACGCCGTAGGTCAGGTCTAACACCTGATCCTCAGTTGGACCCAAGGAATCAAACCCGCAAAGATCCTTTGGCTCAGACATTCTTTATTGATGAAAATGATGGTTTGTTTATAACTAGAGTTGGTGTTAGGTTCCAAACTAAAGATACAACAGTTCCTGTGATGATGCAAATTAGATCAACTGTAAATGGTGTTCCATCATCAGATGAGATTATACCTAATGGAGTTAAGGTTCTTCTACCCGGTTCTATTACAACATCAGCTGATGCTAGTGCAGTAACTTACTTTGAGTTTGATGAACCAGTTTACTTGAACGGCAACATGGAATATTCTATTGTTCTACTTGCTAATTCTATAAATTATAATGTATATGTAGCAAAATCTGGTGATTTAAAACTTAATTCAACAGAACTAAGAGTTACTAAACAGCCTACACTAGGTTCATTGTTTAAATCTCAGAATAGTAGGACTTGGTCGGCAGATCAAGAAAGAGATTTAACATTCACTATTGATTGTGCTGAATTTATTTCAGCAACCGGATATGTTACATTACAAAATGCGCCCATTCCACCAATCTTATTGGCTAGTAATTCATTAGATGCTACAAACACAAGTGGCACAGTTAAGGTTCTTGCATTTGGTCACGGGTTTACAGTAGGCGACTCGGTAACAATAGCAAATGCTACAACGTTTGGTGGAATAGCTGCAGCTAATATTAATGGTACAAGAGCAGTCACTAAAGTAGATGGTACAGGCTTTGAGTTTGTGGCAGGTGCATCAGATGTTGCTTCAGCTACTATAGCTGGTGGTGGGGATGCTATTACAATAACAAGAAATATTATGATGGATACAGTAGTTCCTTATGTTGAAACACTTTCACCTCCACAGACTTTAATATCACACTCAGCTAAATTTACATCAGGTAAATCATTTGCTGGATCTGAAACTGCTTATATTCCAGATAGTAGTTATCAAACCATAGCAAATAGAGATAATAATAACTTTACTCAACCTAAGGTGATTGCTTCAAGTGCTAATGAAACTGCTTCTTTATCAGGTAATAAATCGTTAACATATAAAATTGATTTACAGACACAAACTAACTTAGTTGCACCAGTAGTTGATCTTCAACGTGCTTCTATAACAGCTATAAACAATTTAGTTGATCAACAAGTTGCAAGTGGTAGTGGTGGTAATATTCCAATAGAATATATTGCAGAAACAAATCCAACTGGTGGTTCACATCTAACTAAGCATATTACACAACCGGTATCTCTCGATGAGTCAGCTGTTGGTTTAAAAATACTAATTGGTGCAAATAGACCATCTGCAGCAAGCTTTGATGTTTACTATAGAACAAATGCTTCAGATACAGCAGCGGCAGGTAACTTACTTGACTCAACTTGGATATTAGCTACACTTGAAACTGAAATGCCTTCAGACGAAAATATTAATGTATTCAGAGAGTACAGATACTTAGTAGGCGGTGATGACGGAACTATGGATGCTTTCTCACAATTCCAAGCTAAGATAGTATTAAAATCAACCAATACATCAAGACCTCCAGTCATACAAGACTTGAGAATGATTGCATTGAGTGTATAATGATAAAAGTTAATGGGCACCCAAATTTAGTTAGAGATCCAAATTCGGGTGCTATTTTGAATATAAATAAAGATGAGATTACTTCAGCACGAGCAAGAAAGATAGCCCGTGCTGAAAAAGAATTAGAAGAACAACAACTGAAAGCAGATGTACTAAGTTTAAAAAATGAGATTAGTGACATTAAACAACTGTTGGCTCAAATTGTAGAGAAAATTTAAATGGCAAGAACACACGTAAATGTAACAGATCATATTTTAGATATGAAGAACAAAGTCAACGAAATCTCATATGATGTCGGTGACATAGCTCTTATATCAACATCGGGACAAGATAGTGATGTAGTTCAAGCTATTAACTCACTTGACTCAGATATTGGTGGAATTGCTAATCTTACAACAATAGACAAGTCTAGTATTAAAGCGGCTATCAATGAGCTAGATGCTGAGATTGGTGCAGATACTCTAACAACTAGTGCATCTACAGTAAAAGGTGCTATTAATGAACATGAAGTTCAAATCAATAATACAGATAGTGATATTGGTACTAGAACTAATCTAACTACAGATGCAGATCAAAACCTTGTAGTTGCTATAAATGAAGTAGATACTAATGCGAATACCGCAAATGCAACCGCAAATGCAAATACAGTTAAGCTTGGTACAATCACATCTGGTGCTATGGGCACTTCTGCTGGTACAGTAGGTCCAGCTATAAGCGAACTTCATACCGAAATAACATCCGCTACATCAAATATAGGCGCTTTAAATTCATTAACCACAACAAACAAAAGTAATTTAGTTGCAGCTGTTAGTGAAGTAAACGGCTTACTTATAGATTCGGCTATGATTAAAAATATATTCAGTGCCACTAATACGGGAACTGGTTATGGTGCACTTACATATGGTAACAATGGTGTTTATTCACTGGCCAAAGTAACTAATACTAATATCAGAAGTGCTATATCTGCAGGCGAAGGTATAGACATTGCAAGTGGTGTTATCTCAGGTGAGCTTGCTTCTTATACTAATATAGGTATTGCAAAATTTGACTCAGATGGTTTCACAGTTAATAATGGCGAAGTCTTTATTAAAGCAAATGGTATTTCAGCCACTCAAATTTTAGATGGTGCTGTTACTACTGTTAAAATAGCAGACAATGCGGTCACTACTGCTAAGATTTTAAATGGTAATGTTACTACTGCTAAAATAGTAGACAATGCGGTTACTGCTGGTAAGATTTTAAATGGTAATGTTACTACTGCTAAAATAGCAGACGATGCTGTAACATACGCAAAGTTACAAAACTTAGTAACAGCTAATAGAGTATTAGGATCAACTAGTACTGGATTAATAGGCGAGACACAAGTACAGACTGCAATGATAGCAACTAATGCGGTCACTACTGCTAAGATTTTAAATAGTAATGTTACTACTGCTAAAATAGCAGATGTTGCTGTTACAGCTGCCAAGATAGCAACTAATGCTGTTACAGCTACTAAAATTTCATCAAGTGCAGTAACTACAGATAAGATAGCAGCTGATGCTGTAACATATGCTAAACTACAAAACTTAGTAACAGCTAATAGAGTATTAGGATCAACTTCAACTGGAGTAATAGGTGAGACTCTAATACAAAATGCAATGATTGCTCCAGATGCAGTAACTGGTAGTAAGATACCTGATAATGCTATTAACTCAGAACACTATGCAGCAGGCTCAATTGATCCAGAACATCTTGCAAGTAATGCAGTAACGGAAATTAAGATTGCTAGTAATGCTGTTACTTCTGGTAAGATTGCAGCAGATGCTGTTAATGGGACAAAGATTGCTGATAATGCAATTAACTCTGAGCATTATGCAGCTGGTTCAATTGATAATGAACATATTGCTAATGATGCGGTTGGTGCAGATGAATTAAAAAGTGTTGTTTCTTTAATAATATATAACAGTGCAGGTACAGCATTAAAGACATTGTATGGTGCAGGAAGCTAATTAGATGACGGTTAGAACACCACTCATACTTGATGGGTCGAACAATCTCATAGAGATGACGACAGCTCAGATAAACGCAGTTAAAGATAGATGCCGGTATTTGTACGGAACATCTCCATCTGTTACGCTATCACGTGTTGCGTCTGGTGGTAACAGAGGAAGCATTTCTGACACTCGTAAACAAGCTGGTGCTATGTCGACAAGCACAACATCATTACCGACTGAAGCAACCACGGCAGAACCGTCCACAGTTACAGTTAACCGTGCTCACATTTCTGAAAGTAGAGTAGATACAACCGCTAGTGTTGATACTAATAGTGTTGCCTTTCCTGTATATCAAACAAGCGGTAACATTCGATCAATGTCTTTAACGGATATTTATGATACATTCATTTACCCTGCTATAGATACTCTTACAAGTGCTGCCGGTCAACCAGGAACATATTATATTCACACAGGGACATCACTTTCTGGATATACTGCAGTATCAAGTAGCATAGTTTACGCAGACACAAGAGCTAACACAGGAGCTTATACAGCAGGTGGTATTGGTGAAACATTAGATCAGCCTACTACTATTACAAATTACTATCTTTTAAAGGCCAATAATATTTCTGCTCCTTCTATGGCACAAATGTTATTTATTAGAAACTCAGATAAAAATTTAGAGCAATACACACAAGCAGAAATGGATGCATGGTTAAAAAACTGTATGAGACATGCCGCTTCTGAAATAACTGGTACTAGAATATCATATAACCTTAACGGATCTGGCATAAACTTAGGATCTGGTATGGCAAACACTATTCTAAATGGATCTGGTAACTACCAAACACGTTACGTTGGTCTTGATGACTATCGTGCGCAAGAATTCCCTAACGGTTCAGCAGTAACCGCGGCAACCCACAGATTAAGAATGACGCAGGTATAGAAATGACAATACACAATTTAGAAATTAGCACAGCACACTTCACTAATAATGAACGTACAGAGATTGAGGTAATACTTTTTGCTGAAGAATCTACTGAAGATGATGTAGTTCTTATTCCTTATAACATTGAAGCTAAAGATGGTGATGCTGATTACGAATGGCTAATTAGTAAGATCAACATTGATCAGGTTCATGAAAACACCTTTAATAAGTTCCGCAAAGAGAACGAACAATATAAAGAGAATATTGTAGCTGTCGGTAAAGAGATGGGGCTCATCTTTGATAATAATGGAGTAAACAGTAATCTATATGAAGCACTTGTAGATACTTTGTTTGAGCCATTTATCGAAAAAGACATGAAAGAAAAACTATTTGTAATGAAACTTAAACTCTTTGAAGTAGAGGCTATTAAGTCTAGTAAAAATAGAGAACTAAAAGCTAAACTGAGAAAGTCAAAAGACTTCTTATCAGCTATTAAGTATGCAACAATGATTGCACTACCCGAAGAATAGATCAAATTTCTTATGAACAAAATGTAATAGATGTGCCGCAGAAGTCATGTTCTGCTCATTATGATCTAGTATAAAATTCCAAGGCATTCCAATATTAGTAAATGGTACGTTGTATTTCTCTATTATATAAGAGAATATAACTTCGTTGTTTAACACCCAATTCTTAGAGATTTGTTCTGGATAAAGATTATCTTCCAACGAATCATTAAATGTACATACAGCTTCTATTGATCTCTCAGCAAAATTAAGATTACGAACACAGTCTGAATTCATTACAACTACGGCTGTATTGATACAACTCTGAGTACCATTTATATCATGTAATAGTAACATGGCTTTTTTATTATGAGCCTTTGTATACATATCCATGGAGTGCCATTCAAAGTTATCATTAAACCTCTCACGCAATTGTTCATTATCTATATCCGCAACTTCTATATTAAATGCACATACTTTGTTTAAATCAAATCTTTCAAAGATGTTTACTGTAGTGTTAGGTATTACATCAAAGTCTATGTACATTATCTCATCATAATCTTTAGCTAGTCTCTCAAACGAGTTTAGCTTTTCAAATTGAACTTCGATATAGTCAGTTGAAGTAGGCTTTATAAGCAGATAGTCTGCACCCACAATGTTAGCATACTCTCTATGCTTCTGCTCTAGTTGATCTGCATACTTAATAAACTGTTCTCTTTTAAATGAGGGAACAGATTCATGATCAGCAAGATCATTTCTATATAAGCTGAATATTATTCTTTTCACACCATTGCCTTACATAGTCAAAGTCTTTACTCACACAATGAATAAACTTTGCATTCTTTGTTATATAACTCCATTTATCCATAAAGAAGTGCCACTGTTCTCCTAAGACTTGATACTCGACTTCATTCATATAAGTCTTATATCCCCATATAGTTTCGTTATCATATCCAAACATATAACTTATAGACTCAGGGTAGAAATCTGGATCTGATATCATATTAGACATTAGGTCTAGTGTTTCTTNAAAGTTATCAAAGTANCCTAACTTATCTAAGTGTTCTTTTCTTGCACCTACTATTGCTGTATTAAATACATCTGGCTCATCTACACTCATTCCGCTTTCAGCAAGCATACACCTACTGTTCCACATCTTAGCCATAGGTGATCTTACATGGTGTGTATAGTTATGAGTCTGTAGTTTGTTTATAGGTAGTTGTCCTGTGGCAGTACCCGTCATAATAGCGATACCTTTTGACAAATCAATCTCTTCAAAGAAGTTAAGATCGGTGACAGGTATAACGTCTATGTCTAGGTATAGCACCTCATCATAATCTTCTAAAAGATCAACGAGTAAACGTATCTTCCAAAAATTAACTATATTATAATATGAGATGTCTGGATAGTTATCTTGAAACCATTTAACATAGTTATCGAAGGGTTTATCTTTAACAAAGTGTCTGTACTCAACACTAATTGAATCAGCATATCTTTGTTGACTTGCTAGTAACCATTCGTAGTTATCAGCAAACTTGTCCTTAGACTCATGATGAGATACAAGTTTTTCTTTAGGTATATCTATGTAGAAACTATATATAACCCTACGCATATCCTATCACCATAAATCTTTTATAACCATTTGGCATATCTAAAGAACCTTTATATAATATTTCTTTTAGACCAGTATTCTCAACCAACTCATCTTCACTATTCACACAGTTGATATGATCTGGTACATGAAACATATTATTACTTTGTACAGCAAATAAACAGTTGTCTTTGTATTCTTTCTTTGCTAGTATAGTATGTAGTGGTGGCATATGTTCAGACGATGTGTTAATAACTAAGTCTGTTTTTATATCACTGATATGATATTCACTAACATCTTGACATTGAGTATCAACTATATCTCTTGAGTTAAGTTTTCTGCAAACGCTTAGAGCATTTTCATCTATATCAATATTAGTTATTCTCTTAATAGAAAAAGCATCCTTTAACATAGATGATATGGGGTGAGCAAACCAACCACCCCACAGCTGAATTTTTTGAATATCATATTTAATAATATTTTGTACTAGCCATTCTTTAGATGCAACTTGGTTAGGTGACATGCTATCTAAGAAATGTTTGGTATCACCACCTGAATACTCACACTCCCACAGAGCTTCCCAAACTCTTTTATCAATGCCTGTAAAATTATCTTTACCATTCCAGTAATGTTCCATACCTTTATAACCATAATCATCTAACAGATACTTGCCATCTTTCTTATCACGTTTCCAACCATTAAAGATACATACTGTATAATCTGGCATACCATAGTATCCCTTAAAGTCGCCATATGTGTAACAGTTATCTTTATCAACACCAAACAGTCTGGAGTATATTAGCTTTTCTGGAAAGGTGTTTATATCTTTTATCTCATGGTATAAGAAACCATCTATGCCATTATATGCCCAAGTATAGTGATCAATGTCTTCTTTAAACTTATTCCATATATGAGATAGATCGCCACTCCAAGCCATAACTGAAGAGTTGTAATCCATATCATTACCTTTTAGCTCATAATCTTTCCAAAAGGCTTTTACCATACAAAGCTTGTTAGGTCTTATACTATCAATAATAGGTTGTAAATTGTTTTGTATAACTACATCAAGATCAAAGAATATATGCTGATCTGGTTCTTGGTCAAATAGAGTTAGTTTCCACCACCAGTTTTCTAAACCTAAAGAAGTATCTAAAGGTTTTATCTGTATGTCTTTATGTATGTTATCAGGGTTTTCTGTATGGCAAACAAATGTGAATGGTATGGCTATGTTATTAGATACCATTGTATATAATCTATTCACGTGTTCGTGACTAAACTTGTTACCCCATTTTACGCATGATATAATCATTAATTACTAATATATCCATTTCAGTTCTATTAAAGGTACTTATAGCTTCCTCTGGAGTCTCTACAATAGGCTCTTGACAATTAAAGCTAGTGTTAAGTAACATAGGAATGCCAGTGATTTTATAGAACTCATTGATTAGATCATAAAACTTTTCATTCTGTTCTCTATTCACTGTTTGTATTCTAGCAGTATTATCAACGTGCGTTACACCAGGAATCTTATCAGACTTTACTTTTACTATTCGAGACATATAAGGGCTTGGTGATTTAGTGTCAAAGTAATCTTGGTAATGATCTTCAAGTACAGAAGGTGCAAAAGGTCTAAAGTCTTCACGTTCTTTTATTGTGTGATTGATAATACTTTTTATTCTAGGATTTCTAGGATCTGCAAGAATACTTCTATTACCTAATGCTCTGTGTCCACTCTCAGACTTACCTTGGAACCAACCAATAATCTTACCATCAGCAATAGCTTGAGCAACTTCTTTTATATCTACTTTCTCATCACCAACAAAGTCATACTCTTTACCTGCATACACATCTGGTATATGAACATTATTATTAAGAGTATAGTCAGCGTGCATATATGTTCCAAGTGCTTGGCCTTCATCACCAGGAGCAGGAGGAACAAAAACATTCTTCCATTCTTCTGTTAGTAATTCATTCACATATCCATTATATGCTACACCACCTGTGACGCACAAGTTGTCGCTAGTCTTATATTTCTTTACAGCATCCATAATTCTTTCTTGAGTTGCTTGCTGTAAAGTATATGCTATATGTCTTGGATTTTCTTGCTGAACAATTTTCCATAATCGATGCCAAATTATATCATCTTTTCTATCTTCCATACTCCAAAACTCATCTAACAGCATATAAAGTTTCATAAGTATTTTACGTGACTTGCCATAACCTACCAATCCCATAACTTTACTTGCGCCAAGAGTGCCAAAGCCTAATTCTTTTGAAAAATAATCCCACAGTTCACCTATAGATAAGTTTAAGTCATGAGGTGTGCCATTCTTATCAAAGAACACTGTATTGTATTTGTACCCTCGACCATCTATAGCTAATATGTCTGACTCATCAAAACCGGAATTTAAGTATGCATAAGCTGCATGTGATTGATGGTGATCTATGTAATAGATGTTTCCATCTTTCTTATAGTCCCAAAGGTTATTAGGCTTCCAATCCATAAATTCTGTTTTTAATTCAAGATCAGGCATTTGAGCAACACCGCCTATGGTTGTTGTATAAGCAAATATATTATCGTCTTCTGTGTTCCAATACTCGTTATAAAATTCTTGACCTGAAGTATTATCTTGTCTATTCATTTTATCTACTGTAGTATGATGAGGATATGCATCATAGTGCCAAGGTATATTATGCTTACGACGAGTATATCTTTCCCTTTGGTTATGCCAAGTTCCATCATATGTGTTATGATCGTGAGGACCAAATGCTGCACTAAATATTTTCATGTATAAATTCCATAATTAATCTGTGTCCTATTTTATTAGGGTGGCCATCATGAGGTCCAATTACATAATCCTGAGGAACATTCTTAGCACTTTTAAAGAATGAGCTATCAGGATTATTGTTAGCAAGTTTATGAAACTCACGCCATTGTTGATGAACTGTATGATCTCCAACAACAAAACCACCAGCTTCATTATAGATAGGCCATCCTATAAAATTACTCTTATCTATATGAAAGAACTGTGGCGATTCATTAATATATTTTATACAGTCCAATCTAGTTTCTTTATATGCATCTGAATGATATTCGGATATATAATCCATAAATAGAGAAATCATTTGAAACTGCTTATATGGTAAATTATGAGTCTCACATAGCATCTGTAAGTTGTAAAAGTTTCTTATACTCTTTCTTATAAAGTGGTATAATTCTCCTCGTGGGCTTACTCGAGTATTATGCCAACTTCTATGCCAACTTTTGTGCAAATTTCTACTTGGTTGGTGCATAACAAGTTCATAGTCCATTCTCTCTGATTTAGACCAAGCAGCAATAACCATTCCTATATTTTCTGGATTGTTTTTGCATACATAGTCTTGTATAGAGGAATATATCTGCTCGTTGCCTGCTCCTGATTGAGCTAAACACACTAGATCCATATCTAGTTTTTCAGCTAATAGAATAGGCCATGTTACAATGTCTGTTGCATCATAAGAGTTACAGCGCTGATCAGAAAAACTATCACCGCCTACTAACAAGGTCTTTCTCATAATACAGCTCCAGCTTCCATTATCTTTAGTATTTGTTCTTGAGGTCTTTTATCTATGTGTTCAGTACAGCCTATACAGTACTTCTCAAAACCAAATAGTTCAAAGTTCATCATCTTCTGTAAGTTCTCATACGTCACATCAAACTGTTTAGATCCTTTGATTACTTTCTTACTACAATGTCTTATCTTTTGTATCTCAAAGTCTATCACCGGTACCTTTGGAAAGGCAGCACACATACGTCTATCAAACTCTGGTGCTTGTGATGTCTCTGTCCAATCTGGAGACCTTGAATTAAACTCTTTAAGTAAAGTGTTCTTATGATCTATCTCAGATAAGTCATGGTTATCTCTATGAGCAAAGTATCCTGGTGTCTTTATAACAAG
>JGI20154J14316_10000090_pt1 | contig 69461 bp, 75 predicted proteins | sample COG_04_FD_14316 | JGI IMG/M metagenome (IMG submission 14316)
AAGACGATTTCTTCTTGAATTTTTTCACTCATAACCATGCTACCTTTAATTTTTATAATATTTAGTGAACTGTTAAAAAGTACAATAATTAATGCGCAGTCCACTATCCCTGAGCAGCCAACTCGCATCTTTTAGGTAAGCGGCCATATAGACCTGCCACCATCCGCTGAATTCTAAATCCTAGGCAATGTGGATTCCCCCATCGAGCATCAGCTTTTGGCTACCAAAATTGAGCTGAAAAAGCGAAGGGATTATGAATAAATGATAACAGGAATATATGATATTTAACAAACCATTGAGTATATTGATTATCCGCGTAAGATTGTTTTTTATCAACAGAATTGAAACAGGAAAACGCGTGCGATTGGCGGGTGATCTGATGCAAAGGAAGTTGGGAGATGGTTTTGTGCGGTCTTAACTTGGTTGCCACCCTGATTGGATGGCATCCCCAAGGGGATTCGAACCCCTGTTGTCGCCGTGAAAGGGCGATGTCCTAGGCCGACTAGACGATGGGGACAGCACATTTAAACGCCTATGGGGCAGTGACTAAATAGCACGCCTCATAGGGGACGGAACATTACGTGACATCAGCGGTGTGGTCAAGTATTTGAGGCGATTTTGCTGCCTCTTCGGTACTGTTTTTTTACCCTGCCCTGTGTTCGCTTAATTCTGGCTTTGCTGTTGACCACGGTTGCTGTAACAACTGAGTGTTTTTTAATCTGTTATGACGTGATTTTGCACTCATCCGAGCTGAGGTTTATTGATTAAATGAACCAAATTACTCGGCCTATAGACCGATATTCGAATGTTATGACAGAACGGTTCCTATGAAAGCACTAAGTTCATTCAAGATAGACACGCTAGTAGAGAGCAGATACTTTGCTATCGCCCTCAATGGGCTGCTAATCCTAGCCATTAGCGTTTGGTTGCTGAATCAGTGGCTGCCTAAGGAGATTAATAGCTCTGCCCCACTCCTCATGCCCACCGCACATAATATTCAGCCTCAGGGCCAGCCAGATAGGACGACCGCGCTTGCCGATATGGCCTATGCCCTGTCTAGCTGGCATTTGTTCGGGCTAGTGAGGTCTGAAACGGGGATAGAAACTCAGTTACAGCCCCCTATGACGCCAACCACACCGAAAGTATCGGCGACCCTTATTGAAGACAGCAATCTGGATCTGGCATTGAAAGGCTTGCTCAGCTACGACGATGGCAAAGGCCTCGCCTTGATTGCTACGGCTGCTAATGGCGTGCATCTATTTGCCGCGGAAGATGAGGTATTGGAGGGCTACACCCTAGATAAAGTATTGACCGATCATGTCTTACTACGGGGTCAAGGTAGGATTTTAAAACTGGCGTTGCCGAGAAACTTATTAGATTTGCGCTCAAAACAGCAACGCAAGCTTGAATCTAAGGCCTCCAGTGATCGCACAACCGAGCCCCTACCCTTGAACCCGTTGAGTCATTGAATACGATGTTAGTTAACAGAATGCTGACTCAGTTAAGTGCACTCATTATTGGTAGTGTCCTTTTGACCATGCTTAATACGGTCTTCGCCAAACAAGTTACCTTAAATTTAAAGCAAACCGATATTCATTCCTTGGTTGAGACAGTAGCTGAGATTACCGGCAAAAATTTTGTGGTTGATCCGCGCGTGAATGGTCAGGTGACGGTTATTTCTGCACATTCGATTGATGAGAAAGCACTCTATCAGGTCTTTCTCTCGGTCTTGCAGGTGCATGGTTTTGCTGCGGTTGATCTGGGTGATGTGATTAAGATCTTGCCAGAAGGTAACGCTTTACAGAGCCCGATCGGTTTTAATAATGAGAGTGAACCGGGAACGATGGATGAGTTGGTCACACGCATTATCAAGGTAGAGCATATTGCACCGAATGCCCTAGTGCCGATCATCCGACCATTGATGCCACAGCANGCCTTTATCGTCAGCCCCCCGAATAGCAAACTGCTGCTGATTACTGATCGTGCAGCCAATGTCATGCGTATTAGTGAGATTATTAAGAAGATCGATTTACCTAACAGCGGTGAGGTTGAGGTGATCCGCTTAGAGCATGCGATTGCTAATGATGTTTCTGACTTAATCCAACGTATGCAGTTAAACACCACTAATGCATCAGGTAACACTAAGCAGATCGCCGCCGATCAAAGAACCAATAGTCTTTTGCTCTCTGGTGATTTATCGACACGGATGCAGCTGCGGTCATTGATTGCACATCTAGATACGCCAATAGAAAACAGCGGTAATACACAGGTGGTATTTTTACAATACGCAAAGGCTAAAGACCTAGCGGCATTACTAACCGATATCAGTCAATCAAAACAAGAAGGCAGCTCAAACAGCCCATTAAGTGGAACCAATCAGAAGGTTGCTATTCAAGCGGATGAAACGACTAACGCCTTGATCATTACCGCCCCTGCCCCACGTTTTGCTGAGCTTCGCAGCATTATTAACCAGCTAGATCTACGTCGCGCACAGGTTTTGGTGGAAGCGATTATTGCTGAGGTGAATAGTGATTTTCTGCGTGAATTAGGTGCCGAGGGATTTTTTGGCAGAGTATTGGGAAACAACCGCTTAGGCCCCGGTATTTCATCGTTAGGTAATGGTGCTCTGACTAATGCGGTCAACAATCCAACCGCAGCGGGCAAAGGACTTTCCCTTGGACTAGCTAACCTCACGGGAAAGAATCAATGGGGTGTTTTATTAAAGGCCTTGGAAGGTAATTCTTCAACTAATATCCTTTCAACACCTACCCTAGTTACGCTAGATAACCATGAAGCTAAATTTGTTGTTGCGCAAAATGTGCCTTTTGTCACTGGCCAATACACTAATACAGGTGAAGACAATAATAGCGTTAATCCGTTTCAGACCATTAAACGCCAAAACGTTGGTTTAACACTCAAGATCACACCACAAATAAATAATGGCAGCAGTATTCGACTTTCAATAGAACAAGAGAGCTCAAGTCTTTCTAGTTCGACTGTTGCCACCGACCTAATTACCAATGAGCGCAAGATCAGTACCTCGGTGATTGTTGATGATGATGAAATCTTAGTTTTAGGCGGCTTAAATCAAAATGACGAAAAAGAAACCGTCACCCGAACACCGCTGTTAGGCAGTATCCCAATTTTAGGTCGCCTATTTCAGAGCACCAGCAAGACTAAAAGCAAACAAATCTTGATGGTGTTTATTCATCCTGTGATCTTACGTGATGCCTCGCACCGAAATCTGCAAACTAATGCAAAATACAGCGTACTCCGTGAGGAGCGTATTCGATCTAAAGAGAAAGATCGTGGGTTGAAAGAGAGAGAGCTGACACGTCTACCTGATATAAACGCTACAAACAATAGCAACTTACTCAAGCCGCAAGAGAGACCAGCAGAAGGCACTATCACNCCGTCACTCGAACCGACATCTAATCAGCGTAGCAGTTCCGGGCCACTGGGTTATCGGCATATCCAGTGATGAGGAAACGCTATTCATGTTAAACCTACAGCTACCCTCCTACAGCTACGCCAAGCACCACGGTGTCTTGGTGACCGTACAAACTGATCCCTTAGACACTGCAACGCATCAAACCCCAGCGCTATTGGTTTATCGTAAACGCCAGATCACAGTAGCCACTATCAATGAGATCACCCGCTTCTTAGGCTGTACTCCAAAGTTTGAGACGGTCGAGGATGATAACTTTGAGCGTTTGCTGGCAGCGCATTACAACGACCGCTCAAAGAATAACTTTTTGGAAGAAATGGAAGACTTTGGCGAAGACTTGGATATCGCCAGTCTGGTTGAATCTCTGCCCGAACCGCAAGACCTGATGGAGATGAAAGACGATGCACCGATTATTCGTCTAATCAATGCGCTGTTAACGCAAGCGATCCGTGAGAATGCCTCTGATATACACATTGAACCGTTCGAACAACGGCTCTCTATACGACTGCGTATCGATGGTGTGTTGCGTGAAATCCTGCAACCACCCCGAAATACTGGAAAGCTTATTGTGTCGCGGATTAAAGTGATGGCGCAGTTAGATATCGCCGAGAAACGTCTACCACAGGACGGTCGCATCTCCCTGCGGATTGCTGGCCGTCCAGTCGATGTGCGCGTCTCTACCCTGCCCTCTGGGCATGGTGAACGAGTGGTGATGCGCTTATTGGATAAACACAGTGGCTGTTTAGAGCTTGATGCCTTAGGTATGGCAACAGAAACCTATAGTGCAATCAACGACGCCATTACTAGGCCGCATGGCATCATTTTAGTCACCGGTCCTACAGGCTCAGGTAAGACTACAACGTTATATGCGGTACTCAATGAGTTGAACAATAGCTCACGCAACATCCTGACAGTAGAAGATCCGATTGAATACTTTCTCGATGGCGTCGGCCAAACTCAGGTTAATACCAAGGTCGATATGACTTTCGCCAGAGGGCTACGCGCCATACTCAGGCAAGACCCTGATGTCGTCATGGTCGGTGAAATTCGAGACTTCGAGACGGCACAGATCGCGGTGCAAGCCAGTCTGACCGGACATATGGTCTTCTCAACCCTGCATACCAATACCGCAGTAGGAGCGATCACACGCCTGCGTGATATGGGGGTTGAACCTTTCCTATTGTCATCTAGCTTGTTAGGGGTGTTGTCACAACGCCTAGTCAGACGGCTCTGCTCACAATGTCGTAGTGCCCATGCTGTCGACAGCATAAGTTATCAGAAATTACTTAGTTTAGATCCAAATATTGCCCCACAAAATGAGCTTCAATATTATAAAAGTGAAGGCTGTAGCGAGTGTAAAAACAGCGGTTATCAAGGGCGTATCGGTATTTACGAATGGATCGCTATGGATGAGACCATGCAGTCGATGGTGCATGCCATCGAATCTGAGCAGACCTTGCGGCTACACACAGAAACGATGAGCTCGAATATTCGGCAAGACGGTGTCCGTCTGGTATTAGCTGGGGTTACCTCACTAGCCGAAATCCTCCGTGTCACTCGAGAACATTGATGCACACTCACCTCACAAGGGTCCATAGCTGATGCCTATTTATGATTACATCGCTTTAGATAGTAAAGGCAAAGAAAAGAAGGGCTTGATCGAGGCCAACAGTGAACGGGCTGCACGGCAAGACATGCGTGAACTTGAACTTATCCCACTGCAACTGAGCTTAACCACCTCCGAAGGTAAACAACGTCCGCTTAAACGCCAGATTATGGGGCTGGGTAAAAACCTATCGATAAAAGAGCTCGCTCTGTTCACTCGCCAACTGTCAACCTTGATCCAAGCCGGAACACCGCTGGATGACACCTTGCGTGCCTGTGTTGAGCAAACCGATAAAAAACATGCTCAGAAGATCATACTGGGGGTTTGTGCGTCGATTACCGCTGGGCATAACTTTGCTGAATCTCTCGCTCTATACCCGCGTAGCTTTAATAGCCTCTACCGAGCCAGTGTCGATGCCGGTGAGAAATCTGGCTATCTCGATGTAACACTGGAGCGCTTGGCAAACTATCTCGATAAGCGGCAAGAACTACAGCAATCGATCATCTTAGCCTTGATCTATCCGCTGCTATTGGTGGTCATTTGTTTACTCGTTATTATTGCCCTGCTGACTTATGTCGTGCCACAGGTGGTGCAGGTGTTTGTTGATATGCAACAAACACTACCCCTGTTGACCCGAGGCTTACTGGCTATCAGTGCCTTTCTGCAAGATTATGCCTGGCATCTGATTGCGGCTATCAGTGCTAGCTACATCCTCATCAGTCGCCTTTTAAAGCGGCCTAAATTCCAGCAAAAAAGCCAAGCCATCCTATTAGCGCTCCCCCTTATTGGTCGCCTTATTCGAGGCATAAACAGCAGCCGCTTCGCCCATACCTTGAGTATGTTGTGTAGCTCCGGTGTGCCTGTTGTTAGCGCCTTTCAAGTAGCCGCACAGGTTATGCCTAATCTAGTGATTCGCAATGCTGTGTTACAAGCCGCCGAGCGCGTGCGTGAAGGTTCGAGCATTGCACAAGCCTTAAAAGCCGCCGCCTGTTTCCCGCCGATCATGCTGCATTTAATTAGTAATGGAGAGCTCAGTGGCAAATTAGAGCAATCACTACAGATCGCCGCTGATCAACAAGACCGAGAGATGAGGATGGTTGTGGCGACATCACTCGCCCTATTTGAACCACTGATGATTGTATTTATGGGGGTGCTGGTGTTGCTGATCGTGCTCGCTATTATGTTGCCCATCTTTGAACTGAATGAATTAGTGGCTTAAGCCACCTTGATAAGAGGACTTAAACAAATGCCTAAGAAGAAAAACCATAGCAGCGGCTTTACCTTGATTGAATTGATTGTAGTTATCGTGATCCTCGGCATTTTGGCCTCTCTGATCGCACCTAAAGTGCTTAAACGTGCAGACCAAGCCTTATTAGTAAAGGCACAACAGGATATGCGCTCGATTGAGAGTGCCTTGCAATTATACCGTCTGGATAACTATGAATACCCTTCATCGGCTCAGGGCTTAAAGGTACTAGTCACCAAACCTGCCGATGTCAAAGCGGCTACTTGGCAGGATGGTGGCTATCTTAAGAAGGTGCCAAAAGATCCCTGGGGCAATCTATATCTCTATGTCTACCCAGGGCAACACGGTGACTTCGATCTAACCTCCCTAGGTGCTGATGGCAAGATAGGTGGGACTAAAAATAATACTGATATCAACCTTTGGGAATTGGACTAGATTATGTCTACTGCTAGCAAAGCACTTAACCAGCGAGGCTTTACTCTTATTGAGTTAGCCCTGGTATTGTCTTTGCTGGCCATCATGGTCAGTTATGCCTTGCCGCAGAATACTGATCTCAATGCGCGTCGACTCAAGCAGGAACAGCAACGATTAAGCTATTTAATGCGGCAAGCTAGTCGCCAGGCCCTACTTGAGATGAGGTATTTTGGGCTTGGCATTGGGCAGAATTCCTATGCCTTTTTTCGTCTTGATAACAATCATTGGCAACGTATACAACGCCCTGCACTGTTTAAACAGCATACATTGCGGTCACCAGCGACATTTAAGCTCAAACTTGAAGGTCGTGACATCAAGCTTGCTAAAGATGACGTGACACAGCCTCAGGTCTTCTTCTCTAGCGATGGGCAACTATCACCTTTTGAACTTAGCCTGCTTTATGTCGATAAAGGATTAAAGCGAGAACTTAATAGTCAAGACATCCGTAAAACTTGGGACGCGTTGTGATGGCTCAAACTAATAACAAGCATAGAGGCTTTACCCTGTTAGAGGTTTTGTTTGCCTTGGTGATTATCTCTGTAGTGATGTTTAGCTATAGCAAGTCTTTATCTGTTGCTAGTAGCCATAGCCTTCTAGCGAATCAAAAGTTCTTTGCCCGTGTGTTACTGAAAAACGCCTATGCACAGGATCGTATAGAAAGGCGTGTTCTAAACAAGACAACAGAGATCGAGTTTGCGGGTGCTCTGTGGTTATTAGAAAGGGAAGAGATCGAGTCAAGTGATTCCAAACTGATGTTTATTCGCTATCAGGCATTTAGACAAGATGCCGCGAATAAAAAGGCTATCAGTATACTTTTTGGTCGTGGGGATAAGCAGTAGTGAAAGTATTCGTGCGTCAGACAGGCTTTACCTTGATTGAGATGCTGATGGCGCTAGCGGTGTTGAGCATTGTCCTTGCTATCGGCTATGGCAGCTTGAGTCAGCTATTAGCGCAGCAGATCAAATTAAACAGCAACCATCAGCAAATGCGTGACCTGCAGGTGATGACTCAATTGATGGAATATGACTTTGCCTTTGCTAGTAGACGCCGTATCCGTAATGAGTATAGCAATCGCCTAGCCGCGTTTTCAGGTGAACCAAAACAACTACGCTTAACCAGTAATGGTCGCCGTATGAGTAAGGGTATCAGGCAGAGTCGATTACAACATATTGAATATGAATTTAAGAACGACAGCTTACGTCGCTTAGTTTGGCAAGAGCTCGATGGCTTTCGTAAGGAAGATCAGACAGTGAGTATCAGTTTAGTTGATATAAAAAGCCTGAAATGGCAGTTCTTGTCACCCACCGGGGTCTGGGAAAATACTTGGCCAGCAACAGGCCAAGGGGGAAATAGTAGTCTGCCCCGAGCAGTGCAACTCAACATGGAATTGTCAAAAGTGGGCCCCATGCAACAAATATTTCTGTTACCACGATGAAGACCCAAGCGACTAAAAGCAAAGGGATAGCGCTACTAACGGTGATTTTCTTGACCGCCCTAGCCGCCCTAACCTTATCTAGTTTCAGCTTAAGCCAACGCAGTGCTCTGCAGAGTATCAATACGAGTGAGGACGTGAGCCGAGCTTGGAGCCTTCTAGAATTGCTAGAGCAAGAAGCGATTGAGGTATTAAAACAAGACATCTCACAATCCTTAATTGATGATAATCGCGAGCTCTGGTCACAACATCAGTTTCAAGTAAGTAGTGTGCTGACTGAGTTCAGACAGCCAGAGATCAGCGCTAAAATAAGCGACGAACAGTCTAAGATAAACCTCAATAACCTGATGTTTAATGGCCAACTTGATCCAGTAACGGAAGATCGTCTAAGACGCTTACTACGTAGCCAGCAAATCTCAGATGCCTTATTAGATGGCGTCATTGATTGGTTAGATGATGATGCCATCTTGATCTCTAATGTCGGTGCAGAAGATGATTTTTATCGCAGCTTAGATTCACCTTATTTAGCCGCTAATACTGCCTTTAGTGACATTTCTGAACTACGTCTGATTCGTGGATTTAACGATCAGAACTATGCGCTATTAAGACCTTATCTAACGGCTTTACCTAAACGCACTGCAGTGAACATTAATACCGCTGCTCCAGTGATGATCGCAAGCTTGGATAAGGCCTTAGACGGTATTGGACTACTGCAAACTCCTTTTGAAGATATCAGCAAGCTTACGAAACAGATTGAGCCACTACATATTAATAGCGAAGGATTAGCTACAAACAGTAGTTATTTTCTACTGAAAAGCAAGATCAGGTTAGCCGATTATTCTTTGGCAGTTGAGAGTTTGATCTATCGTGAGAACCATCAAAATACCCGTATCATTAAACGTGCGATTAGCCATGAATAGCCGATCAATCAATACACTTGGCAATCAGCCAACGACACTCATTATTCGTCTACTTGCCCCACTGGTGATTGATCAAGATGCCTCTGCTCTTGATCCAGAGGTGCATTGCTTATGCTATGACGCTAAAGGCGTTTTAATCAGTGAGAACAGGCAATGCTTGAGTCGCTGTGCAGCGTCTGCACCCGACGCCGAGCTGTATCTGTTACTGGCATTGGAAGATGTATTTGTTAGCAGTATTTCGGTTAAAAGTAAAAAATCTTCGCAGCTATTAAAAGCCGCCCCTTTTATGCTTGAAGAAGCATTAGCGACAGGCATTGAGGATCAGCATTTCGCATTGGCTAAGAGCAATGCAAACGATGCCCATCCAGTAATTGTCCTCAGTAACAAGAAAATGCAGGACTGTTTGGAGCTATTGCAAAGCCATCAGTTACAAACCTCATTGATCACTGTCGATATTTTCTTATTACCCTATGTCTATGATGAATACAGCGTGTTAATCGATTACAACGGTCGTGCCTTAGTCAGGACAGGCCCTGCCGAAGGTTTTTGCTGTCTAGTATCAGAATTGAATGCTTTGCTAGATGATCTGCTTGATAACTTGCCGCTACCGCCTGAGATAATTCATTGTGTCTGTCTGGACACTGCAATGGCCAAGCAATCAGAGGGTCTATTTTCTGATTCAGAAAGACTATCTTCACGTATGCAGCCTCTCAGCAGTGATGAATTATTCTCACAGCTACCACCTTTAGCGAACAGCGCGCCAAATTTACTACAGGGCGACTATTTAGAATCGCGTAATCAATCCGCTAAGCCAAATAAATGGCGTTACCCGGTATGCCTGTTGCTGCTCTGGGCGCTATTAGTGAGCATCAGTAGTCAGTATGACTATCAGCAGTTGTATAAGGCTAATGAACAGGCTGAGTCCGACATTCAACAGCTACTTAGAGAGTACATCGATAAGCCTGTTACTAATTTGAGTGCAGAGCAGCAGTTACAAGAGCATCTCGAAGGTATACAGGTGGCGGCTAATATCAAGGCAGGATTTATTGAGCTTTTATTACGTATTACACCTGATCTTATCGGCCATAACCCAGATCGTTCGGGGGCAGTAAACATCAAGCAGATTATCTATCAAGACGGGCAGCTTCAGATCTTTATCAGCACTGCTGAGAGCGAGATGATCGAGGCACTTAGGGTGCAATTAATGAGTAATGCAGACCAAGTAGAGATCGATCAATTCGACATAAGTGATGGTATCGCCAGCGCTAGGATTCGGCTTTATGAATAGATTAATTGAGCTCTGGCAGGAGCTAGCATCACGTGAACGTTTACTACTAATGGTTTTAGCTACTGTATTGCTTGTTGGATTAAGCTACCAAATGGTCTGGGCACCCCTCTCTGAGGCTATAAATGTTGAAAAGCAGCGTCGCACCGCATTGCAACAAAGCTTGCTACGAATAGAAAAGATAATGCAGCAACTACCTGCCCATTCAGTTGAACAGCCGGCAGCTACACATGATGACGCTAATTTATCGCCGCTAGTGGCGCTGATAGATGCATCACTAAAGCAGACTGAGCTGAATATAGAGACGGTACGGATCCAAGCGTTAACAACGGATACAGTTGAGCTTGAGTTTGAACAAGTAGCTTTTGATAACTTGATTCCTTGGCTAGCTACGCTAGAGCAAGAACAGGCTGTTCTGGTCGCAGAAATAATACTTCAACAAAACGAAAAAATCGGTATGGTTAAGGCAAAAATAAACTTAGCACGTGAATGAAAAAACTAATCTTTATTATTGTATTAGCCAGCTTAATTGCACTTCTCCTTAATCTACCTGCCAGCTTTTTGAAGCCATTGCTGCCTACTGATATCTATCTGCAGTCTCTTCAGGGGACACTGTGGAAAGGTCAGGCACAATCAGTCCGTTATCAAGGGAAACCCCTGGGTGCGGTGAATTGGAAGATATTGCCAACCTGCTTTAGTAGCTTAAGTCTTTGTGCAGCGATCAAACAACAAGGACCTAGCTTACAGTCTGAATTCATACTGCATGGGTCACGACACTGGCACTTTACAGATCTCACCGCTGAAGGTGATATGAAGCATTTCGCCAACCATTTTAAAAAATATCGAATCACACCTAGAGGTCGATTTACACTCGATCTAAACGAGCTGCAGTTTGCTCATGGCGAACTGCTGAGTGCACGTGGCAGGATAGAGATTAAGCCAATGTGGCTGATCAGCGTTATGCGTCTGTCTTTAGGTGATATTCATGCCGAAATAGAGCCAGCTATTAATGCTGAGCAAGGCAGTCTGATGCAGATCAGTAATCGGCAAGGCCATTTAGACCTAGAAGGACAGGTGCAGATTACGCCTGAACTGAGTTATGAGAGTCATTTTACGTTAACGCCTAATGACGACAGCAACCGATCCGTTAAACGTATTCTGCGCTATCTGCGTGGTTACCAGAACAATGGTGAGGTGCAGTTGTCATACCAAGGTCAGTTGGCGCTTACTGCAGACTAAAACTGATAGGGATAGTGTATTCAAATTGCTTAGCGCCTGCCTGAATCTCCACCGGGACTCTCGGTAAAGGGCTGGCCCGTTTAACCATATTGAGTGCTTCTTTATTCAATGATTGAAAAACGGCTCGGCTTATCAGCTTATGATGAATCAGTTCACCATTGGCTGTAATGACAAAACGTAAGATTACCTCACCCTCTTGCCCTCGGCGTCTTGCGCTAGAGGGATAAAGTTTATGTTTGTTTAGCCACAGTGATAGCTGGCGTAGATAGGCGTTTCGAATATCATCTATTTCTGAGATTGATCTGGTCGATTGTGCAGCATTAGTAGCTGGCTGTACGACCTGCTCCTGTACCACCTTTTTTTCTACTGTCTGTTTAATAACCTCGACAATCTTAGGCTTCTGCTTAAGTACTAGCGGCTTCTTTACTTGCTCTTTTTTGACGGTCTTTTTTTCAAGCTGTTTTTTCGTAAGGGTCTTCTGCTTAGGCTTGACTACAGGCGCAGGGTGACTTGCCTCAGCATGGATTTTACTGAGACTTAAGGTGATCGATTGCTGTTCGCCTAATTGCTTTATTACGACCTTCTCTGACGAGGAATATGGCAATAGTACGAGATGGAGTAGGACCGCCAACAGTATCGCGCAAGCCCATTGCAGCGGACTGATCGAGCGCCTTGGAATAAGCACTGGCGCTGACAGTGGTAGCTGTTTACTCATCGTTGGCCAGAGTCACAATGCGCACTTCCGTAATATCTAACTGCGCCAATTCATCGAGTAACACAACGACTGCTGCTGCATCAGTGGCTGCATCGGCTTTTAAACGTATCGCCTTCTTGCCTCGTATAGGTTCAAGCTGTGCAGCCAAGATAAGCAACTCCTGTTTACTGATGACGAGGTCCTGATAGGCATATTGGCCATCAGCACTGAGGAAAAATGTAGCTACCTCTATCGCCTCTTCTTCTGATGTGCTGGCGTGTGGTGAGCTTACTTCAAAGGGTTCTGGCGGTTGAAATGCCCCTGCTAGTAAAAAGAAAATCAGTAATAAGAAGACGATGTTTACCAGCGGCAATAAGGTCTCAAAGTGATATTCTTTTTTCTCATGCTTAAGGCGCATTGGATTGGCTAACCTCGTTCTTGGCTAGAGAGACATTATTAGCGGCTAAGGCCTTTAGTTTTTCTAAGACACTGATGAGCTGTTGCAGTGGCACACCCTGCTCGGCACGCAATACGATTTGATGTTTAGCATCCGCTGCTAGCCTAGCTGATAGTATCTTCAGTAATTGTTTCAGGCTAATAGGCTGCTTATTCAGCGCAATCACCTCTGTTTGCTGTAGAACAACAAAGCTAATGCTTGGGTTGCTCTTACTCACAGAGGCGGCAGTGCTGAGCTCTAAGGGTATTTCTCTCCATTGGCTGAAACTTGAGACCAGCATAAAAAAGATAAGCAGTATAAATACAACATCAATCAAGGGCGTTAGATTGACCCGTATTTTTGATTTGCTACTCGGTAATTTCATCTGAGTAAACTTTTAGCTTAGGCCTTAGCGAACATTAGGCAAGATACGTTTTTGCAGTAAATACACGGGTGATGCTGTCTTCCATCTCTGACTTATATTTCTCAGCAACGCCTTCGAGATAATTCAGCAGGATAATAGTTGGTATGGCGACTGCTAGACCGGCTGCTGTAGTTAATAGAGCGACCCAAATACCACCCGACAGGATAGCCGGGTCGACACTGGAGCCGGCTGCTTCTAATTGTTGGAAGGCATCAATCATGCCGAGCACTGTACCGAATAAGCCAAGTAATGGACTTAGGGCGGCGATCACTTCAAGGATACGAAAATATTGGCGTGAATGTAGCAATTCGATACTAGCTAGGCGGATGATTTCTTCTCGAGCTAGTTCAACATTGAATGTACTTTGGCGGTGTAGTTCGATGGCATGCAGCACGATTTTAACAATCGGCTTATCGATGCCAGCCAGTGTCTCTTGCGCTTGGGCTTTATCACCCTGACGCCAATCATGCAATGCCGATTCTAGCGCCTGATTGCGTATAACGCCGATACGACTAAATTGCCAAACCTTCAAGAGCACGGTCGCTATACCTAGCACCGACATAAACAGTAAAATAATGAGTACTGGCCCACCGGCATCGAACAGGCTTTGAATTTCAGACGATATGCCGAATAGATTGAACGCTTTTTCCATTAAAACATGCTCTAACAAAGATGATGATGAGCAGATTCTACCTTACCGGACGGATGTTAACACTGCGTCAACATGACGCATGTTACGACTCTCTCTTGTANTTTTTTACGGGTTTACCGTAAATCTACGTACCAAGAATATTATTTCGTTGATATTCAAGAATAGCTATCACCTCTTTAATCAGGTCTTCTGAGGTCCCTTCCTCTTTCAGCGTCATTGTCATACATGCAATCATGGCATCGAAATGCAATGCACTTAGGCCTTGATCTTCAACTAAGCTAGTATGAGCTCGACGTAAAGTCTTGCCGGTATATAGTGAATTACCGCCAAACGCATAGGTTAGGAAGGCGTTCATTTTACGTTCTTGCTGCTTAAGATCGATGTTTTCAAAAAATGGTCTGAGTAGATCATCTTTTAAAAAGTTTACATAGAAGTGATGAGCTATTTTATTGACACCTTGTTTTGCGCCTAGCTTGTCGTATAACTCTGATTTCATTTCATGATCCAGTGATGTTGTAACTGGGTATAGTATACAAGTGATTAATTATATAAACCAATGACTTTGTTTAGATTGTCACAACATTAATCGATCAAACATAAAAAAGGCCACTAAAAAGCGGCCTTTTTTTTACAGTGCTATACGCTGCTTAAAACAGGTAGAGATCAGCAACTGTGAATCCAATGTATACAATTGGGATCATCATTATGACAACAGTGATCGCGGTCTTGATACCTTCTTCGTCCATAGTTCTACTCCTTGATTTTTATGTAACTTATTTTACCCATTTTATACTCAGGCTAGACCCAAGTTCAATCGTAATGCACTGAAAAATCAGCTTATTCGCTAGGTTTCCAGATACCGAAAGCTGATCCTGGTGGTGCTACTGGTGCCGCAGGTGCGGCGGCAGCTGCAGTTTCAGGCCCTGAAACATCTTCTAAGACGTGCTGCATAAAGGCTGCCAACTCATCAATAATCTCTTTTTTATCCTTTGCTGGTGCCTCTGAGGTACCAATAACAAAGCCCACAATAGCACTCAGATACTGGCTGCCAATAAATGGATCTTTTGCACGCTCATCGGCGGCAACGACAACCTTCATAACATCATCAATCAGGCTTTTAGATAGTTGTAACTCATCAGACATAGGGCTTTCCTTAGGTTGCTTTGGAGCTGCGCAAGCGCTGCAACATCTCCTTGATTTTAATTTCTAATCCACGATCGACTGGATCATAGTATTTTGTGCCTGAAAGTTCATCAGGAAAATAATTTTCGCCGGCGGCATAACCACCCTCTTCATTGTGCGCATAACGATAATCCTTACCATAATCTAACTCTGCCATTAGTCTGGTAGGGGCGTTACGGAGGTGTTTCGGGACATCTAGACTACCTTTTTCTTTAACATCTCGCATCGCGGCATTATAGGCCATATAGACCGCATTACTCTTCGGTGCACAGGCTAGAAAAACAATCGCTTGTGCAATCACCAGTTCACCCTCTGGGCTGCCTAGTCGGTTATAGCTATCCCAGGCTTGTATCGCTATCTGTAAGGCGCGTGGATCGGCATTACCAATATCTTCAGAGGCGATACGTAATACGCGACGAGCGATGTAATTTGGATCACAGCCACCATCTAGTAAGCGACAGTACCAATACAAAGCGGCATCGGGGTCGGTGCCACGAACTGATTTATGCAATGCCGAGGTTAAATCGTAAAAATACTCACCCTTGTTATCAAATCGACGCAGACTAGTTTGCGTCACTTGAGCAATCAGTTCGCGATCAATAATGCGCTGGCCCTGTGCATCTTGTTCACTAAGATCAAAGGCCACNTCCAACATCGACAGTGCGCGACGGGCATCACCGTCAGCAGCCGCTGCCAATAGGCTTAGGGTGTCATCAGTGATGGCTATATTTTCTGCCCCTAAACCACGTGATTCGTCTGTCACCGCACTGTGTAGACAGCTAAGTAAGTCCTCTACCCGCAATGATTTTAAAACATAGGTTCTAGCACGTGAAAGTAAGGCGTTGTTGAGTTCAAACGATGGGTTTTCAGTGGTCGCACCAATAAAGCAGATCGTACCATTTTCTATATGTGGCAAGAAGGCATCTTGCTGAGACTTGTTAAAGCGATGGACTTCATCCACAAATAAGATAGTGGTCGCCTGCCCTGCTGCTTGATTCTGTTGCGCTTGCTCAACTGCTGCACGAATCTCTTTTATGCCCCCTAATACTGCTGAGATCGCCACAAAAGGCACTTGGCATTGCTTTGAGATGATTTGCGCAATAGTGGTCTTACCGGTGCCCGGCGGCCCCCATAAGATCATTGAATGTGGTCTTCCGGAGTCTATTGCTTTACGTAGGGCGGATTGCTCACCAAACAGGTGTTGTTGACCGATAAACTGATCACAGTTTTGTGGACGCATTCGATCAGCCAGCGGTCGATAGCCATTATTATCAGCAAAAAGATCATCCATGCTACTCATCTATTCGATCGCTGTGCCGATCACATCAAGGCCTTCATCCGCTGAAAACTGAAAAATCTTATCGGCGATACGATGATTTATTAAGACTCGTGAAAATCGAATTATCGTGGTTTGATCAAAGTGATCCAATAGTTTCATCTCACGTACTTGATTACCCTTGAGGCCAATCTCAATACGATAGAATTCGGTATCTTGTACTCTAGGTACTAGCGCTCGCCATTGCAGACCAAAGGCCTCACCTAGCATGCGTATCTCAAAATCCTGATGCATTTCACGGTAATTGGTCAGTAATAATATAGGTGAACTGCCTAAAGCCTTGGTCAGTGGCTGTACGCTAACCTGTTGCAAGTCATGGTCGATAAACCATAGATTTTTACCGTCAGAAATAATGTCTTGTGGCTCAGGCTTTTCGTAATGCCAGACAAAGCGTCCCGGTTTTTTTACTTTAATTGTGCCGCTAGACTCTTGAATAAGCTCGCCTTGCTCGTCACGTACCTCTTGATAGAAGTTGGCCTGCAATGTTTCTATTCCAGCGACGATGGCTTCTAGATCTTGGTCTGCCTGATCGACAGCAAAGTTATCTTCAGCCTGTGCGCATAAAGACCATAAGATAAGAATTAGAAGACTTAAATATGCAGGCATCTGCAAGTTTCCCAAGGGTTGAAAGCTTTTTAAGGGTACGCGATCAGAGACAGTAAAAGCGAGCGATTTCTACCGCGGTGGTGCTGGTGCTAACACTTCACGGCTACCATTGGATTGGACATCGGAAACTACGCCGCTGCTTTCCATTTCTTCGATCATACGGGCAGCACGATTGTAACCAATCTTTAAGCGACGTTGAACATAGGAGATTGAGGCCTTGCGTGTCTCTGTAACGATGGCAACCGCTTGGTCATACAGTGGATCCATCGCATCATCCGAATCACTGGCTTCATCATCTAGCCCTGGGATACCGGTAACTGGTTCAGTCAGGATTTCTTCAAGGTAGTTTGCCTGTCCACGCTGACGTAAGAAATCACAAACATTATGGACCTCTTGATCGGAGACAAAGGCACCATGCACGCGCTCAGGGATGGAAGTACCAGGCGGTAGATACAACATATCACCGTGACCTAGTAGCTGCTCTGCACCCATCTGGTCGAGGATGGTACGGGAATCAATCTTTGACGAGACTTGAAACGCCATACGTGTCGGGATGTTAGCCTTGATCAAACCGGTAATCACATCTACTGATGGCCGCTGTGTCGCAAGTATTAAGTGAATGCCGGCAGCTCGTGCTTTTTGCGCTAAACGTGCAATTAGGTCTTCTACCTTCTTACCGACAACCATCATCATATCGGCAAATTCATCCACCACGATCACCAGTAAAGGCAGTTGTTCTAATTCTGGCGCAGTGATGTCTACTGAGAGTTGGTCTTCTGGCTTGAACAAAGGATCAAGGATCGGCTCACCCTTAGCTCGCCCCTCGCTGATCTTACTGTTGTAGCCTGAAAGATTACGTACACCCAAGGCAGACATCAGTTTATAACGACGTTCCATTTCAGCGACCGACCAACGCAAGGCATTAGCCGCTTCCTTCATGTCGGTTACCACAGGCGTTAATAAATGTGGGATGCCTTGGTAAACACTGAGCTCTAACATCTTAGGATCGATCAGGATCATGCGAACATCTGCTGCCGTGGACTTATACAACAGACTCAAGATCATCGCGTTAACCGCCACCGACTTACCTGAGCCAGTAGTACCGGCGACTAGTAGATGTGGCATCGCGGCAAGATTAACCACGACCGGTGACCCACCAATATCTTTACCTAATGCCATCGAGACCGGCGACTTGAATTCGTCATATAGACTCGATTTCAAGATCTCGCTTAAACGCACCATCTCACGGCTTTCATTTGGAATCTCAAGCCCAATCGAGGGCTTGCCTGGAATCACTTCAACAATACGGACACTGATGACAGATAAGGCCCGTGCTAAATCTTTTGCCAATGCGGTGACTTTACTGACCTTTACACCGGCTGCCAGCAACAATTCAAAACGAGTCACGACAGGCCCAGGATGCACCTCGCTGACCTCGGCTTCGATATTAAAATCTAATAGCTTCAGTTCCACTTGCCTTGATAAGGCCTCTAACGCGGCATCTGAATAACCCGTTGCTTCACTCACCGTATTATCTAGCAACATCAGTGGTGGCAGATCGTTATTACCCTTACCTTCAAATAATGGGATTTGTTTCTCGCGCTCAACACGTTTGCTCACCTTGACCGTATTCACGGTAGGCTCGATCCGTGGTTTTTTACGCGGCTTAGCAATACGTGCTTCAAATTTAGGTGTGCGTGCCTTCTCTAAGGCGGCTTGATCTCTGCGCTGCATAATCTGCTGATAGATATAGCTGCATTTAGTACTGACCCAGAGTGCAGACAAGACCGTGAGCTTGCCGAGTAGATCAATAATCTTTAACCAAGACAGGCTGGAGAAGATAGATATTCCCGCTAAGAATATAGCTAACAGTAAGAGTGTCGCACCGGAGTAGTTGAACGCCAGGATAAATAGATCGCTAAGGACGCTGCCGAGCACACCCCCTGCATCTGCAGGTAGAAAGCTAGGCTCAAAGTGCATCGAAGAAAGCCCACAGCCTGAGGCTAAGGTCAGCAGGAAGCCAAACCAACGCAGCCACATTAGACGATAGTCCGGTTGGCCGTCGATATCGACACCTTTATAGAGCAGCCAGCCGCTGTACATCACCATCAATGGGGCGATATAGGCTAGGTAGCCAAAAAGGAATAAGAATAGACCTGCAAAAAAAGCACCGGCAGAGCCGCCAAGGTTATGCACCACCGCATCGGTGTTGCTCAAGGTAAAACCCGGGTCAGCACGGTCATAGCTAATCAGTGCTAAATACAGGTAGACACCGATGGCAACCAGCATCACCAGCATAGCCTCACGGATACCTCGACCAAGGTGTGTCTTGGAGCTCTTTGTTGTTCTCTTTGGTTTTTTACTAGTTGCTTGAGCCACTATTCATTCTGTATATGAAAAATATAACGTAAATGATTGTTTTTTTTCTGTTTATTGTCAAGAATATTCTTATCGTCCTGAAACGCATTGAATGTTATTCTTTGCAGTCGAAAAATCGTTGTCGTGCACTGAATATACACCTTAGCAGGCAGCACAAACAGCACCACGTTACGAATTAAAAATTAAGTCCTTCGGAGAGCTAGTTATGAGCGAAAGCCAACATCATCGATTAATCATTTTAGGCTCAGGCCCTGCCGGTTATACCGCAGGCGTTTATGCTGCACGCGCTAATTTAAATCCTGTGATTATCACTGGTATGGAGCAAGGCGGTCAGCTAATGACTACAACCGATGTCGACAACTGGCCCGGTGATTTCGATGGCTTACAGGGGCCTGATTTGATGCAACGTATGTTGCAACACGTTGAACGTTACGGCACCGAAGTGATTTTTGACCACATCAATAAAGTCGATTTCAGCTCACGACCTTTCAAATTAGAAGGTGATATGAATGGCAATTACACCTGTGATGCGTTGATTATCTCAACCGGTGCATCGGCTATGTACCTAGGCCTAGATTCAGAGGAAGCCTTTAAGGGCAAAGGTGTTTCAGCCTGTGCTACCTGTGATGGCTTCTTCTATAAGAACCAACGCGTGGTAGTTGTCGGTGGTGGTAATACCGCTGTCGAAGAAGCCTTATATCTTGCTAACCTGTGTGAGCATGTGACCTTGATTCATCGTCGTGACAGCCTACGTTCTGAGAAGATCCTACAAGACAAGTTGTTTGAAAAAGAAGCGCAAGGCAAAGTCAGTATCGCTTGGAATCATCAATTAGATGAAGTCTTAGGTGATAACACGGGTGTTACTGGTGTACGTATTAAGAGTACTGCCGATGAGTCGACTCAGGATATCGATTGTCAGGGTGTCTTCATTGCTATCGGTCATCGTCCAAACACCGACTTATTTGTTGATCAGCTAGATATGCAAAGTGGTTACCTCACAGTCCAGAGTGGTTTGAAAGGTAACGCTACTGCAACTACTGTTCCTGGTGTCTTTGCCGCTGGGGATGTTATGGATCATACCTATCGACAGGCGATTACCTCTGCCGGTACCGGTTGTATGGCTGCTCTAGATGCCGAACGCTATCTGGACCAACTTAAGTCAGACTAAGACAGTAGTGGCCAACCAGCAGAAACAACCCCTAGAGATTAGTTTTCACCGAGCCATTGATGAGATTGGTGCGCAGGATTGGAATAGTTTAGCCGGCACGGCTGACCCATTCATGCGCTATGAATTTCTAGCGGCACTGGAAGAAAACAACTGCGTTGGCCCTGATTATGGTTGGTTGCCTTACCATATCGCCGTGCGCGATACAGATCAGCAATTAGTTGCCGCCTGCCCCATCTATATCAAAACCAATTCCTATGGTGAGTTTGTGTTCGATTGGAATTGGGCCTCGGCTTATGAACAAGCCAAGCTTCAGTACTACCCAAAGATGGTCTGCTCAGTGCCGTATAATCCCGCCACTGGCATGCGCATCCTGAGTCAGGATCCAGCGCTAAAGACCTTAGTTATTCAGCAAACCATTGCGATCGCCAAAAAGATGCAGATGAGCGGTATGCACTGGCTCTTCACCACCACCGAAGATACCACCCTATGTGAGCAACAAGGATTGATGTTGCGTATGGGTTGCCAGTACCACTGGTTTAATCATGACTATGAATCCTTTGATGACTTCACTGCAGGCTTTGTCTCTAGAAAGCGAAAGAAGGTCAATCGCGAGCGCCGCATGGTGGCCGAACAAGGCATAGAGATTAAAGTGATTCATGGCAATGAGGCCAGTGCCGAACAAATCATTCGTGCACATGAGTTTTATGTCAGCACCTTCGATAGAAAATCTGGGGTCCCTACCCTACAACTCGAATTCTTCCAGCAGATCTGTCGCACAATGGGACAGCAAGTCGTGTTCTTTTTTGCCTATAGCCAACAGCAGGCGATTGCCTGTGCCATCTGCCTACGTAGTGACGACACCTTATATGGACGCTTCTGGGGCTGTGATGAGCAGTATCATAGCCTGCACTTTGAAACCTGTTTCTATCAAGGCATCGATTATTGTATTGAACATCAACTACAGCGTTTTGAGCCAGGCGCGCAGGGTGAACATAAGATTGCCCGAGGCTTTGTTCCAACTAAAACCTGGTCGGCACATTGGATTGAGAATGAGCAGTTCCGTCCAGTCTTAGAGAACTTCTGCCAACGCGAGCAACATGGCATGCAACATCAAGTCGATGAGCTCACGACTATGTTGCCATTTCGTGAGGCGTCATGAGTGCCGATGATCTAACTTGGTTAGATCCAGCGAATACCGACGCAGCCTTCCCACACCCAAGCCAAGCCCTGAGTAACCCAGAAGGGTTATTGGCGGCTGGTGGTGACCTGTCACCTACTCGCATCTTACGCGCCTATAAACAAGGTATCTTTCCTTGGTATTCCGATGACCAACCGATTTTGTGGTGGTCACCTAATCCACGAGGCGTGCTTTGGCCACGTGAATTCATCGCCCATAGCAGCTTGAAACGTGTCATTAATAAAGGCTGGAGAGTGAGCTATGACCAAGCCTTTGAATCGGTCATACGAGCCTGTGCAGAACCTAGGACTGACGATCAGGGTACTTGGGTCACAGAGGAGATGATTCAGGCCTATTGTGAGCTGCATGCACTAGGGGCAGCGCATTCTATTGAAGTTTGGAACAACGAGGAACAGCTGATTGGTGGCGTCTATGGCATTGCCTTAGGCAAGCTATTCGCGGGGGAATCAATGTTTTCACGACAGTCGGGCGGCTCTAAAATCGCCTTACTGTATCTCTCAGCTTATCTAGATAGTTGGGATTATGTCTTGATCGATACACAGCTATCGAGTGAGCACCTAACGAGTTTAGGTGGATCCACTATGTCACGCGAAAGCTATTTAGATTTACTACAGGCTGCGACTCATGAGAGTGTCGCAGCGCAGGCCTGGCAGCCCGGACAAGATATGGATGTCACCCACTGGTTAGAGACTCGCCTACCTCACACTGAAGTCTAATCGAGGCAGACTAAGCTTTATCCCATATTCGACAGGATGGCATCCTTTACATCGGCAAGCTTGGCATCGATCGTAATCAATTTACTGGTTGCTTGTTTAATAGCGGTATCAGGATCTTTCAGACCATGACCAGTCAAGGTGCAAACCACAGTGCTGCCAGCAGGAATTTTACCGCTTTCAATATCACGTAAGGCGCCAGCGACTGAAGTTGCTGATGCGGGTTCACAGAAGACACCCTCAGAGCCTGCTAGTAATCGCTGGGCAGCTAAGATTTCATCATCACTACACTCATCAAACCAACCACCTGATTCTTTATTGACCTTCCAAGCATTACCCCAACTCTGTGGGTGACCGATACGAATTGCAGTTGCAATCGTTTCAGGGACATCGACCATATCGCCACGCATAAACGGAGCACTACCTGCTGCTTGGTAACCGACCATCTTAGGTCGCTTAGCACTTTTCATGCCTTGTAAAAACTGGCAGCTGCCCGAACAAAGGCTACACGCTTGAGTACATTCATTGGCATATTCTGAGTAACCGATCCAATGCGCCGTAATATTGCCGGCATTACCTACTGGCAGACAATGAAAATCTGGGGCCACACCCAGTTCATCAACAATCTCAAAGGCGGCTGTTTTCTGTCCCTGTAACCGATAGGGATTGATACTGTTAACGATATCTACTGGCGCTTCGGTAGCGACTTCTTTTACTAAGCGCATGCCATCATCAAAGTTACCTTTGACTTGAATCACAACCGCACCTTGAATCATCGCTTGCGCTAGTTTGCCCATAGCGATCTTACCTTCAGGAATCAAGACAAAGGCAGCGATGCCTGCGCGTGAGGCGTAGGCTGCAGCCGATGCTGAGGTGTTACCGGTAGAGGCACAGATAATCGCACGGCTGCCATCTTGCACTGCCTTAGTGACGGCCATCGTCATCCCCCGGTCTTTGAATGAGCCGGTTGGATTGAGACCTTCATACTTGAGCAGCAGGCGCACATCATGCTTTTTTAACAACTCGATGTTATGGCATTCGATTAGAGGGGTATTACCCTCGCCTAGGCTAATAATGCGGCCATTAGGATCGATTGGCATACGCGAGATGTAATTATTAATAAGCCCGGTATAACGATTTTCAGTTGCGTTTGTAGTCATAATTTAACCCAAAGATTCTACACGGATGCGGACAATTTCAGCGTGTACCGCATCCAATTTTTGCAAGGCATCCAATGCAATTTGCATATTGGACTCTAAACATTCGTGGCTGAGCATTACTAAGGATACGCAACCTTGTTCGTCTTCTTTATCTTTTTGTACGATTGCTTCTATGCTGATATTACAGTCGGCAAAACAACGTGTGATTTCGGCTAATACACCAGCTTCATTACTGACCTGCAGGCGTAGATAGAAAGCAGTCCTGACCGCAGACATTGGCAATATGGTCAAGTCTTTGATCGCATCTGGTTGGAATGCAAGATGCGGTACCCGATTACCCGGATCACTAGTAAATGCACGACAGACATCAACTAAATCAGCCACTACAGCAGATGCGGTTGGCTCGGCACCGGCACCTGGGCCGTAGTACAGCGTTGGTCCGACAGCATCGGCATTGACCAAGACTGCATTCATTACACCATCGACATTAGCGATTAAACGTCGCTCTGGAATCAGCGTTGGATGTACTCGCAACTCAACACCAGATTCGACTCGGCGTGCAATCCCTAGATGTTTAATCCGATAGCCAAGCTCGGCAGCGTACTCTACGTCACTTTTTTGAATCGCTGAAATCCCTTCGGTATAGACCTTTTCAAACTGTAGTGGCAGGCCAAAGGCAATCGAGGCCAAGATGGTTAGCTTATGTGCAGCATCAATCCCTTCAACATCAAAGGTCGGGTCGGCCTCGGCATAGCCCAACGCCTGTGCTTCGGCTAAGACATCATCAAAATCACGGCCTTTATCACGCATCTCGGTCAGAATAAAATTACCGGTGCCATTAATAATACCAGCCAGCCATTCAATCTGGTTACCAGCGAGTCCTTCACGGATCGCCTTAATAATTGGGATACCACCTGCAACAGCTGCTTCAAAGGCCACTGTTACACCTTTGCGTTGAGCAGCAAGAAATATCTCATTGCCATGCAAGGCAATTAAGGCTTTATTCGCCGTCACCACATGCTTGCCATTGCTGATAGCACGCAGTACTAAATCTCGAGCCAGATCGGTGCCACCGATCAATTCAAGTACGATATCAATATCGGGGTGATTAACGATCTCGTTAGAATCTTCGGTCAGTAAAATGCCGTCTACATTAACATCGCGTGGCTTATTGATATCACGCACACTAGCCGCTAGAAGTTTAATTTCTCTTCCAGCACGACGCGCAATTTCTTCAGCGTTACGGCGCAAGACCGTGGCAGTGCCACCGCCAACTGTGCCCAGCCCTAGTATGCCGACGTTTACTGGCTTGATCTGTTCATCTGGCTTATTCATTCATTATCCGTTTGTCTAAACATTTTCTTAATGCCACGTAAGGCTTGTCTAATGCGGTGTTCATTCTCAATCAAACTAAAACGCACATGATCGTCACCATAGTGACCAAAGCCTATACCTGGTGATACTGCAACCTTCGCTACTTCCATCATGTGCATGGAAAAATCAAGCGAACCCATATCGGCGAAGGCGTCAGGAATCTTCGCCCAGATGAACATGGTCGCCTTCGGTGGCGTAACAGCCCAACCGAGTTCATTTAAGCCAGCGACTAAAACATCACGGCGAGATTGATACATATTACGAATCTCATCGACACAATCCTGTGGGCCATCGAGTGCCGCAATCGCTGCAATCTGGATCGGCGTGAACATACCATAATCTAAATAGGATTTGAGGCGCGCTAGAGCTGCAACCAGGGTTTTATTGCCACACATGAAGCCAACACGCCAACCAGGCATGTTGTAGGTTTTTGATAATGAGTAAAACTCTACCGCAATATCGCGTGCGCCTTCGACCTGCAAAATAGATGGTGGCTCATAGCCATCGAAGGTAATCTCGCCATAGGCAATATCATTAACAACCCAGATCTTATGTTCTTTCGCTATCGCAATGACACGCTCGAAAAATTCTAGCTCAACACATTCTGTCGTTGGGTTGCCAGGGAAATTTAGAATCAGTAGCTTTGGCTTAGGCCATGAGTTTTTAATCGCCTTTTCCAATTCAGCAAAAAAATCCGTGTCCTCACGGGCCGGCACATAGATTACTTCAGCCCCAGCTATGACACAGCCATAGGGATGGATCGGATAGGCAGGATTAGGCACTAAGACGGCATCACCTGGGCCGAGGACTGCTAACGCCAAGTGCGCTAAGCCCTCTTTCGAACCGATAGTGACAATGGCTTCTTCTTCTGGGTCTAGTGCGACATCAAATTTGCGCTGATACCAATCACAAATTGATTTTCGTAAGCGAGGAATACCACGCGATAAAGAATATCGATGCGTGTCATTACGCAACGCCGCTTCAGCTAATTTATTCTTGATATGCTCGGGCGCACCTTGGTCAGGGTTACCCATGCCAAAATCAATAATATCTTCACCCGCCGCTCTAAACTCGGCCTTACGCTCGTTTACGATATTGAAAACGTAGGGTGGTAGAAGCTTAATTCTTGGAAAATCGTCCATGCGTCAGCACTTCATTAAAACAAAGGCGATATGATACGCGAATCCGCCAATATAAATAAGTAACTTCCGACTCAAATTTCCTGCTTTAATCACGTTATAAGCACCATTTAAGCATTAGCCTGTGACGAATAGCAGCAGACAAAACGGTTGCCATAGCATATTAGATCGGTAAAAGACGTTAATTCACGGCCTTAGAGGCGTTTATGTGCTTTAACGCGGCAAATAACGCAAAGGATCGACCGAATCACCGTTTTTACGGATTTCAAAATGCAGTTTGTCGCGATTGGTGCCGGTACTGCCCACTTCAGCGATCTTCTGCCCACGCTTAACCCTATGACCTTCAGCTACCAATAGTTTTCGACTATGCGCATAGGCACTGAAATAAGTGGCGTTGTGTTTGATGATAATCAGATTGCCATAGCCACGTAGCCCGTTGCCAGCATAAACGACCTGCCCTGAGGCAGCTGCTTTGACTGGCGTGCCATTATTTGCGGCAATATCGATGCCATTACGATCGGCTGAATATTTACTGATCAACCGGCCTTTGACTGGCCAACTCCATGAACCTGGGGCCTTGGCTATCGGCAGTTTCGTGCTGGATGAGGCGCTCTTTTTACTGCTGGATGCAGCACTATTAGATGATTTTTTCGTTGTGCTCTTAGTTTTATTTGACCTTGAATAACCAAGTCGCAATCGTTGCCCTGGTTTAATCACATAAGGATCTTTTAGATTATTCCATCGAGCAATACTCTTTGCATTGACTCTATAGCGCCAGGCAATGGCGTATAGGGTATCGCCTTTTTGTACGATGTAGTAACGCGTCTGCTTGCTCGGCTTAACCACGCCGGTATAGCAACCAGTTAAACTTAGTGTGATAGCTAGGATCAGACTGAAAAACATTTTTGGTAAAATCATCTTCACTTTAGACTAACCCAGATAATAGTGCTTAGGATCAAACCGACCAGTAACCAACCTAAATATTCAATGTAACGCAAGACATGTTGTTCTATTTTGCGTCCAAAGAACTTAAGCAGTAAGGCGAGTAAGAAAAATCGGCTGCCTCTACCTAGTACTGATGCCAGGATAAAAGCGATCAGCGGCTGCCCCATGGCGCCTGCTGTTATTGTAAATAATTTGTAAGGGATGGGTGAGAATCCAGCCATTAGAACAATCCATACACCCCATTCATCAAACCATACCCTCGCCTGCTGGTAGACCGACCAATAGCCCTTGTCTTGTAGTAGCTGCTCAGCAAACTCCAAGGCAAAAAAGCCAATAAAATAGCCTGCGATACCTCCGAGGACTGAAAATAACGTGGTTAAAAAGGCAAAGTACAGCGCGCGATGCGGCTGTCTTAACGCCATAGGTGCCAGCATTACATCTGGTGGAATCGGGAAAAAGGAGGATTCTGCAAAACTCAATAGGCCGAGATAAAACGTGGCTCTACGATGCTCTGCCCAAGACATAACTCGTTCATAAAGGTTGCCAAAAAAATTCATCTATCCTGGATTCCTAGCTCTTACCTTCATTAACAAAAGGCACGAAAACAACATCTTCGAGTTTGTTTTTCTCAAAGCCTACGGCGGTACGTGTAAGGGTCAGTAATTGTTGTTTATCATTTTGTTCACCCACAGGGATGATCATGCGCCCACCTATAGCCAGTTGCTGGGTCAGAGAATCTGGAATCTGATTAGCTGCTGCCGTTACGATAATAGCGTCATAGGGTGCATAGTTCTCCCAGCCCCAAGTGCCATCTGATAACTTGCAGTGCACATTATGTAAGTTCATTGAATGCAGCAGCTTGCGTGCTTGTTGGTATAACTCAGGGATACGCTCTACCGTATAGACGTCTTTAACCAAGGCCGCTAACAGAGCCGATTGATAGCCTGAACCAGTACCAATCTCTAATATTTTCTGTGGCTCATCATCGGCCAACAGTGCCTCGGTCATACGTGCAACGGTATATGGTTGAGAGATTGTTTGCCTGTAACCGATCGGCAAGGCGTCATCCTCATAGGCACGAGATGCCAAGGCCTCATCAACAAACAGATGACGTGGCAAGACACTCATGGCCTGCAACACACGCTCATCTCTAATACCTTTATCTCGTAGTCGCGCGATGAGCCGATCTCGCGTCCTCTGAGAGGTCATACCAATGCCAGCATTGGCATTGTTCATGTGCTAAGCCCTGATTCTTGGATCCAAGACTGCAAGGTGTCGAGACTACGATGACGGGTTAAATCAACATGGATTGGGCTGATCGAAACATAGCCTTCGTTAATTGCATGGAAATCAGTGCCTGGACCTGCATCTTGCTCTGGACCTGCTGCACCCACCCAATAAATAGGCTTACCTCTAGGGTCCTGGGCCTTAACTGCCGGCTCAGCCTTGTGTCGATTACCTAAGCGCGTAGTCTTAAAGCCTTTTATTTCTGCTAGTGGTAGGTCGGGAATGTTTACATTCAGGATCATATTTTCCTGAATTGGATTCTGTAGCAGACTGCTAATCAAGCGTGCACTTAGGCTAGCTGCAGCCTTTACGTGTTTAGGATTAAACGAGGTTTGAGAGATGGCTACCGCAGGTAGACCTAAAAACCGCCCTTCCATCGCCGCTGCCACCGTACCTGAATAAATCACATCGTCACCTAGGTTAGCACCGGCATTAATACCAGAAACCACCATGTCAGGGACGTCGTCTAGTAGACCCGTCAGGCCTAAATGGACACAATCGGTTGGTGTACCATCCACTGCATAACTGCCCTCAGCGTACACTTGCGGTCGCAATGGGCGTTCAAGTGTTAGGGAATTACTGGCCGCACTGCGGTTTCGATTAGGTGCCACAATCGTGATCGTCGCTAGCTCTCGTAAAGCTGCTGCCAGCTCAATCAGTCCTTGGCCTTGATAGCCATCATCATTACTCAACAAAAGGTGCATTCGTTCTTGTTCTCGCAGGCTGTACACTTGGCATGAAATTACTAAAGATTATACTATCAGCTTACCGCTTAGGGTACGCAGAATATGCATAGGCAAAAGGCATAAAGAAGAGGTTTAATTATGGCAAATGGAGATGATGACGATAAGGAAGCCAGTTTTGCTGACATGATGGGCGATATCAAACTGATAACCAGTGATCGTGTGGTCTCAAACAAGCCTAAACCTTACCCTACACCAAGACAGCGTGATTTAGATGAACAGCGTGTGCTGCAAGAACTCTCTCATCCAATGATAGAGGATGAGGATATGCAAGCCGGCGATGTACTGAGCTATTGCCAGCCGGGCATCCAAAAACAAGTGTTTCGTAAGTTAAAGCGTGGCCAGTACTCGATTACTACTGAGCTTGATTTACATGGTTTGACCCGTGCTGAAGCAGAGGTTGAGCTAATCGATTTTATCGATTACGCACTGACTGAAAATATCCGTTGTGTACGCATTATTCACGGTAAAGGGTTGGGCTCAAATAATACTGGCCCAGTAATAAAACCTCTAGTTAATCGCTGGTTACGGCGGCGTGATGACATACTCGCCTTCTGCTCGGCAAGACCAGTAGATGGTGGCACTGGTGCGGTCTATGTATTACTGCGCTCTAAGCGTTAGGTTGATGCTATAGCTCGACCAAAGTGGTGCTAAAAAAAAAGATTTAATCTAAGACTAAAAACCAATTTCATACCCTGGATCAGGCCAGCCTATGAGCTGACTAGAACAAGGAAGAACCAAGGCAAAAAGACATGAGTAAAGAACCTATCCCATATCAGGCGAGTTGCATGGATGATTACGACCCCTCTTCCATGGATGCACAGGTTGCGCANCAGCATATCTTAGACAGCGTACACCCAGTTCAAGAAAGTGAGACGGTAGCCATTCGTGATGCCTTAGGTCGTATTCTGGCAAGCCCTATCACTTCTGGCTTAGATGTCCCAGGTCATACCAACTCGGCTATGGACGGCTATGCTGTACGTAGCACTGATCTGCCTAGCGACGGCAGACAACGTTTAAAAGTAATTGGCACCGCATTTGCTGGTANACCTTTTGCTACCGCCGTTGCCGAACATGAATGTGTGCGCATCATGACTGGCGCAGTCATGCCAATAGCTTGTGACAGTGTCGTTATGCAAGAGCATGTGCAACTGGAGGCCGATGAGATCATTATCGATGATCAACAACAGGCCGGGCAAAACGTTCGCCTAGCCGGTGAAGATATTGCTAAGGGTGACTCTGTGTTTCAACCTGGTCGTCGACTAAGTCCAGCAGACATAGGCCTATTAGCCTCGCTAGGTATCGGCAAGGTCAGCGTTATACGTAAGCTTAAGGTTGCCTTCTTCTCTACTGGTGATGAATTGACCTCGGTTGGCCAGCCACTAGAAAGTGGCCAAATTTATGACAGTAATCGTTACACCCTGTGGAGCATGCTCAGTGAACTTGGTGTAGAGATTATCGATCTAGGTGTTGTGCGCGATGCACCCGAATTAGTAGAGCAAGCCTTTAAAGACGCTGCAGCACAAGCGGATGTGATCATCACCTCAGGTGGCGTATCTGTCGGTGAAGCTGATTTTGTAAAAGAGACACTGGCCAACTTAGGTCAGGTTAATTTCTGGAAAGTAGCGATGAAGCCTGGCAGACCACTTGCCTTTGGTCAGGTAGAACAAGCCTATTTCTTTGGCCTACCCGGCAACCCTGTATCGGTCATGGTGACCTTTTATATCTTCGTACAAGCTGCCCTAGAGAAGATGATGGGTGGCACACCTCGCCCTCGCCTAAAATTACAAGCAAGCTGCCAGAATCAATTACGCAAACGTGCAGGTCGTGTTGAATATCAGCGCGGTATGTTTGAGGTGGATGCCGATGGTAGTTATAGCGTGACTAAAACTGGTGCTCAAGGCTCAGGGATTTTACGTTCAATGTCGGATGCGAATTGCTTTATCTTTCTGCCAATAGAAAGTGAAGGCGTTGCCGCTGGCGCCATGGTCGAAATTTGGCCGTTTGATTCTTTTCGCTAAGGCTAGGTTTAAGCCTTAAGCGATTAATCGTCAGCGCTTAGACGCTGGAAGTCTTCTGCTGTATCGATGCCATGGCCGCTGTCTTTCTGTGCAACAGCGATTGCAATGGCATCACCGGCTTGTAGTGCACGCAGCTGCTCTAAGCGCTCACTATTTTCTAGAAACGACACTGGTTTTTTAACAAAACTTTGTAGATAGTCGGCACGATAGGCATACAGCCCTACATGTCTATAAACCGCTAGTTTGGCTAAGTCAGCCAACTGGTCTTCTGCCATATATGGCAGGCTAGAACGACTAAAATAAAGTGCTAGGCCTTGGTCTGTTTTAGTTACCTTAACCACATTCGGATCTTGATAGTCACGTAACTCGGTGATCGGCTCACACAGTGTTGCAATCTGAGCGTCGGGCATATCTTGTAGTAACTGTGCAACCTGCTGAATATTGGCCGATGGCATTTTAGGCTCATCTCCCTGCAGATTGACAATAATGGCATTGCCATCCCAAACCTGCATAGCAGCAGCTTCAGCAATCCGATCTGTCCCCGAGTTATGCTCAGTAGAAGTCATGCAGACAGTGGCACCAAAGCCCTCTGCGACTGCAGCAATACGTTCATCATCAGTGGCAATCAGGATAGATTGAGGATTTGCGGCTAAGGCACGACGATAGACATGTTCAATCAGACTAGCGCCTTGAAACTCTAATAAGGGCTTGCCAGGTAATCGACTCGAGTTGAAACGTGCCGGAATAACAACATGAAAGTCAGCCATCATCGTTGCTTCTGGTATTCCTCATATTCAGCATGGGTCAACTCGCGCGCCTGCTCTTCAATCATGACCGGGATATCGTTCTTCACTGCATAGGCTAATTTTGCACTTAATGAGATCAGCTCAGATTTTTCTTTGTCGAAGATTAATGGCCCTTTGGTCACAGGACAGGCTAGGATTTCGAGAATTTTAATATCCATCTTAGTCTTTACGGAATTCAGTTTAAGGTGTGCTTAGTGTAGCTGAACATGGATTGGCTTGCGCGCTATTTAAGCGTTTCTAATGACTTCGAGTCGGCTGCTATCGAGATCTGTAACAGCCCAACCGCGGCCGCTGCATCTAACACCCAGACTACTGATTGATGTGTGCTCTCGCCATCAGCACGGATAACCAACTTCAGATCACCATTCTCAGAACGTAGTTGTCGTAGGCTTTGACGTAATTCTATCGGTGAATAGTGCTGTAGCACCTTACCGTTCAGGGCATAACGCCCTTGTTTATCAATCATCACCACAATACTGACCGGGGTGTCTTGTTGTTCTAGTGCATTGGCCTCTGGTAAATCAATAGACAATGCCACCTCTTGCTTGAATGTCGTGGTCAGCATGAAAAAGATCAGCAACAAAAACACCACATCAATCAATGGTGTTAGATTGATCTCATCATTTTCTTCTTCTGCTGTAGAAAATCTCATGTCTTATTACTCGTCAACTAGTCTGCTAAGCGGTCAATCAATAAGATTGCCTGAGTTTCCATTTGCAGCACTAAATCCGCTACCTTTCTACGAAAATAGCGTACAAAAATCAGGCTAGGTATAGCAACCGAAATACCCGCAGCAGTGGTAATCAAGGCCTGCGCGATACCTCCAGCCAAGGCTTCAGGTTCAGTCACACTGGTACTGCTCATGACCATAAACACATCAATCATGCCAAGCACCGTACCGAGCAAACCGAGCAGAGGTGTTATCACCGCGATCGTGCCCAGTGTCGTCAGGAAAAGCTGCAGCTCATGTACGATCTGACGCCCTACTTCTTCTAGACGTTCGCGCTGAACTGTATTACTAGCTGTACGCTGCTGTATCGCAACTTTGACTATGCTAGCAAAGGCTGAGTCACCATGAATAGCCTCAATATCAGCATCTAACGCAGCTGATTGCTGTTGTAGTAGGCTCATCTTTTTGACTAATTCCTGCGGCATGATGCGCTCTTGTCGCAAGCTCCAGAAACGCTCGAATATGATGCCAAGTGCAATCACTGAAGAAAGTAATATCGGCCAAATCATCCAGCCACCGGATTGAATAATCTCTAACATTTGACCCCTTGAGGTATTTGTTTATCTACACTTAGCTAATATATCTGTTCGGTGCCAGTAACGGCGACTACGTTCTCGATAGCTCGCATCTACAACCATACCATCAGGCTTGTTTACATCTAAGAGCAAGCTAATAACACCTGCGTCAGCGGTTGTAATGCAATCAATACCAAGGTCTTGATAGCGTTTTAGAATAGTAGCATGAGGAAAATGATAACGGTTATATTGGCCGTAAGAGAATAAGGCGAGCTGTGGCTGAACGGCTTTCAAGAAAGCCAATGTTGATGACGAAGCACTACCGTGATGCGGCACTTGTAAAATACGGCTATGTAAGGGCTTTGACTGATCCTGACGGTAACGGCGCAAGAGTTCATATTCAGCGGCTTTTTCTATATCACCCGTCAATAGTATGCGACCCGCAGGATGACTAATAGATAACACACAAGATCGATTATTCTCACTGCCTTGCCAGCCTGGACTAGGGTGTAAGATTTCAAAGTACACCTGCCCCCAACGCCAAGACATACCAGAATGACATAATGAACTATCTAAGGTAGTCGACTGAAAATCGTCTTTACCCCACTGACTACGCATTATCTTATTAACTAAATCAGCTTCGATTAAGGCAGCCAAACCACCCACATGGTCATTATCGTTATGACTAATCAACAGCAGATCAATCTGGCTTATCCCCAGTTGTCGTAAAAAGGGAGCGATAACTGCCTGCCCCATGCTAAAGCCAGAACGATATCTTGCACCGGCGTCATATAATAAAACCTTACGCCCTTCCTCGCTTTGAACCTCAACTAATACGGCAGAACCCTGAGCAACATCTAAGGTACTTAATCTAAGCTGACCTGGCTGCAGATTATCAGGCTGATAAAACCACAGGCTGAGCATTAAAATCGCAGATAGTAGCTTGTAGCGTGATGCTAATGGAAGTAGCAATACAAGCAATCCAATCTCGAAACAGATCAAGCCAAATAAACTGCTATAGCCGAGAAAACTTGCCATCGGAATAGCACTTAGACCATCTAAAAACCACATCAATAGAGCAAGGCTGGCATCAGACAATGCCAATAAACTGCCGTACAATGGGATCGCACACAACCATAATAGTAAGCCGATGAGTAACAGTGGTAGAACAATAAAACTAACCCAGGGTATTGCGAGTAGATTAGCCAATGGTGCTAACAGTGAGGCCTGCTCAAAGTAATACAGACTGATAGGTATCATTGCACCGCTTAATGCCAACTGTAGATAGATTGCTAAACGTAGCTTTGATTGCTTTGGTGCTATCCGCAGAACAATTAAGATTATCAAGACCGCACTGAACGAGAGATAGAAACCAATCTCTAGCAACAAGAAGGGTTGAAACAAAAACAGGCTAATAAAGCTAATAGAAAGAACGGTTAGTCCTTCACAACGGCGACTCAATGCAAGCAAACAGACGGCAACTGTCGCCATCATTACAGCGCGTTGGGTAGGGATCGAAAAGTCTGCTAGATAGGCATAGCCGAGAATTGCAGGAATAACGCCAAATGCCGCCAATCGTTGTGCGGCGATTCTGCTGCATATGCGCGCATTACACCGCAGCAGCTGAAATAGAAGAAAGTAACTAAACAGCCCTATGATGCTGATATGCAAACCAGATATCGCTAATAAGTGGGTCGTTCCAGTCTGACGTAAGCTCCGCCATTGCACTGCATCGATAGCCGTACGTTCACCAAAGACTAAGGCCTGCATCAAGGGCATCTGTGCATAGGGTAATGCACTGAACCCTTGTAATAGCTTTTGCCTTAGCCCGATTGAGCTGGATTTTTGACAGCTCCCCTGCCGTACATATGCCCTTGCTACTATGCCCTGTGAAAATAGGAAGCGTTGATAATCACTGCTACCTGGATTGGCCAAGCGCCAGAGCTGACGCAAGCGGAGTTGTAATTGACACTGGCTTGCTGGTAGCAGCTTCTCTGGTGGATTATACCAACTGACTAGTAGTTTACTGGGCAGCCCTTCCTGTGCTTTAGCCTTGTCATCATCAGAATCTTCGCTCAATACAAAGACAAATCGACTATACGTCGGTGTATCAATCTGTAACTGCTGAATAACACCATTGAGGGCTAAGTCTGTTTTAGACCAATCTGTACTCAAATCCGCATTAAATGCAGTGTGAACTAGTAACAGGCTCCATAGAAAGCCAAACGATAAACACCACAGTACCCTCAATCGAGGCAGAAAGAGGTATGCGAGCAGCAGCGGAATCAGTAAAAAGGTGTATTCAATGGGCAACAGCTCTCGACTAAGCTGAAAAATACAGCCACCAATGAAAATCAGTCCTGCCGTTGTGGTAATAGTCGTGGGATAATAAGCCATACACTTAACCCAAAAATAACTGCAGTGCCAAAGAAACTATTCCAACAATGGCTCAGTAATTCTGACCATGGCCAATTTAAAAAAGCTGCCAGCTATTTTGGCGATTTTTCCCATGATCCCAACTTATGGCATATCAATCGACGTTCTGTTGTGCGTGCTATAGCGATAGGCCTGTTTACCGCCTTCATGCCAGTGCCGATACAAATGCTTGTGGCTGCAGCACTCGCAATTATCTTTGCCGCTTATTTACCAATTGCTGTGATCTTAGTCTGGATCAGCAACCCAATAACCATGCCGGTCTTTTTTTACTGGGCTTACCGCTTAGGCGCATACTTATTAGACGTGCAAGCCGAGCCGATACAGGTTGAAATGAGTTTTAATTGGCTGTTTACGCAGCTATTGCATCGCTGGCACCCCTTTTTGGTGGGCTGTTTGTGCGCAGGCGCATTGGCTGGGGGGATTGGTGCTGGTGCGGTCAATATATATTGGCGTTACCATGTTTCGAAGGCATGGAAGAGACGCTCAATGTTACGTAAGTTAAAGACGAAAAATCGGCTTAGACGATCTCGCCATCACTCAGAGTAATCAGCTGATCCATACTCTGTGCAAGCTCGATATCATGAGTCACCAGAACTATCGCTGTCGCACATTCTTGCTGTAACTCATCCATCAATATGGCTATCTGCTCGGCACTCTTTCGATCTAGGTTACCTGTAGGTTCATCTGCTAGCAGTAACTGAGGTCGCATCACCATCGCACGTGCAATCGCCACGCGCTGACGCTCACCACCAGATAACTCATGCGGTTTGTGTTTGCTACGCTTAGATAGACCTACTCGCTGCAGGATGTCTGCGGCTCGCTGTTTGGCTTCACGACAAGAATAGCCACTCATCAGTAATGGCATACAGACGTTTTCTAGGGCACTAAATTCTGGCAGTAAATGATGGAACTGGTAGACAAAACCAAGGCTACGATTCCTCAACTTCCCTGCTTGTGTTGCGTTTAACTGAGCGAAGTCATCCCCATCAAACAGCACACGACCACTGCTGGCATCATCTAGCCCTCCCATGATCTGTAACAGTGTGCTTTTACCACTACCACTGGCACCGACTATCGCAAGCCGCTGCTTCTCATGCACCTGCAGTGAGACATTAGATAATACATCGACATTCAATGGGCCATCACTGAAACGCTTACTAACGGCCTCAACAATAAGTAAAGGTTTGGCTGTTGTGCTTATAGAACCCAAACTCATTCATACCTCAAGGCGGCGGCCGGTTGTGTTTTTGCAGCGCGTAGCGCGGGATATAAGGTAGCAATAACGGTCAAGAAAAAAGATAAGCCTGCAACAATCATCACGTCACTAGCAAGGATTTTGGATGGTAGATCGCTGATGTAGTAGACGCTGGCATCTAAGAATTTAACTTGCAGTAGACTCTCTATGCCTGCCACCACGGTCTGTAAATTAGAGGCTAAAATAAGACCACCAGCCACACCTAATACCGTGCCCACTAAACCAATCATGCTGCCTTGAATGATAAAGACCCACATCACACTACGAGGTGAGAACCCCATGGTACGCAAAATAGCGATATCGGATTGCTTATCTGTTACCACCATAACCAGCATCGATATGACGTTAAATACAGCCACAGCAACGATTAGAATCATGATGATAAACATCATCGTCTTTTCCATCTTTATCGCACGAAAGAAGTTGCGATTGCTACGAGTCCAATCAGTCACCCAGTACTTACCTTCGAATGATTGATTTAAGGCCCTAGCTAGCAGTGGTGCTTGAAATAAGTCATTAAGCTTCAGCCTAATCCCACTGACCTCATCTTTCATACGGAATAATCGTTGAGCATCCGCGATATGCACCACTGCCGTATTACGATCAATTTGATTCATGCCAACTTGATAGATACCGGCTACCTGTAAGCGTTTGAGCTTAGGCATAATGCCGGCAGGCGTGACCGAGGCCTCTGGTGTGATCAAGGTAATACGCTCACCGACAGAGACACCCAGGTAGGTGGCTAACTCAGCCCCCATGAAAATATTAAACTGGCTGTCTTGCAGGCTGTTGATATCACCCTCGACGATAAAATCCTCAAGGCTGGAGACGTTGGCCTCTAAGTTAGGCTCAATGCCACGCAACATAACACCAGTAACCTGCTTACCTTTGACCAACATTACCTGGCCTTCGACGAAAGGTGCCTGTGCAACAATATCTTCATGCCCTTGTAGGCGCTCAGCAATACTTTGCCAATCAGCCAATGAGCCATCTAGCTCTAATAAGGTCGCATGCGCCGTCATCTGTAACATGCGGTCTCGAATCTCACTTTGAAAGCCATTCATAACCGAAAGCACGGTAATAATGACGACAATACCGAGACTGATTCCAATCACTGAGCTCATCGAAATGAATGAGATGAAATGGTTTCGTCGCTTTGCACGCAGATAACGCAGACCAATAAATAGTTCTAGTGGTTTAAACATGGTCGCAAGCTAGTCTCGGTCGCAGATAGAAGCCGTAAGCTGCTGACAGCAACGGCAGGATGATATTAGGCTAATAGGTGTCATAACTGCCCATTAGTGTACCGCAGGCGTGATCGCCTAAGCCAGATCTAGATAATAAAAGTTTATGATCTAAAGGCTGCAACTACTCTGCTCTAATCAATTATTCGCAAGGCTTGCGTTTCAGACAATAAGTCTAATAATAAACCCCATCTAAGCTGAGCTGATATCACGATGCCTCTATATCCAAGCGCTGAATGGGCGCTACAAAGCGCGACTGTTGTTGTGTGGCCCCATCTACAATCAGACTGGGGACCTTACCTAGCCAGCAGTCAGGACAATGCTATTGAGCGGCACTATCGTAGTCTCTGTGAACAGATAGCGATCTATCAACAGATTATTGTTATTGCCTATGATGCAGCTCATCAGCAGCACATACGCGGCCAATGCCATGCTATAACTGAAGATAAGCTAACGATCTTCGTGATTAAAACAAATGACACCTGGGTGCGTGACTTTGGCCCACAGTATTTTGCTAAACAGGGCCTTGATCTGCAATTCAATGCTTGGGGCAATCAGTATCCTTGTGCCCTAGATGCAGCCTTTGCTGAAAACTTCCATCAGCAGTTATGCTCAAGCAATAAAGCGCCATACCTTAATATTCAGGCAGAGACTCTAACGCCTAGCCAGTGGACATTAGAGGGCGGTAATTTAGAATTCAATGGCGCCGGTACAGTGCTGTTTAACTATCGTTGTGTATTACGCAATAATCCCCACTTAAACTTGTCTGAAGAGCAAGTAAGCCAACAACTCTGTCAGCAATTTTCACTACAACAAGCATTATCGGTTGATGTCCCTGCCCTAACTGGTGACGATACTGGTGGTCACATCGACACCCTCGCCCGCTTTATCGACGAAAAGCATATTGTCTATGCGAAGACGCATCAGACCAAACATACCGACACTGTCACTTTAGCCAAGCTGGAACAGGATTTAAAAAGGCTAGCTGCAACACATGACTTACAATTGACTGCAGTGAATGCAACAGCGACAACGCTTTACAATGCAGCAAATAACATCGTACCGGCTAGTTATCTGAATTTTTTATTTATAAACGATGCCTTATTATTGCCATTGTATAATCTAGCCAGTGATGCCGCGGTACTGGCACAATTTCAACAGCTATTGCCACAACGTAAAATTATCGGCATAGATGCGACTGCACTAATCGAACAGTTTGGTAGCATTCATTGCGCAACACTACACCTGACAGCAGACCTCTTTAAAATGGAAGGCACATGAAAATTGGATTCATTCAGCAAGCTAATCAAGCCGAGCGTGAGCAAAACCTACAGCATTCGATTAGTCAGATAGCAGAGCTTGCAGACTTAGGTGCTGAATTAATTGTGCTGCCAGAACTACATACCTCGCTGTACTTTTGTCAGAGCGAGCAGGCGCAACACTTTGATCTTGCAGAGGCCCTACAAGGACCTACTTTCGATACCTTAGCGCAGATCGCTAAACAGCATAAAGTGGTCATACTCGCCTCCATCTTTGAGCGCCGTCAAAGCGGTGTTTATCATAATACTGCTTTGGTCATTGAATCCGATGGCAGCTTGGCAGGCCATTATCGCAAAATGCATATACCAGATGACCCTGGCTTTTATGAGAAGTACTATTTCACTCCTGGCGACACCGGATTCAAGCCAATAGAGACCAGTATTGGGCGTCTAGGCGTTTTAGTCTGCTGGGATCAATGGTTTCCTGAGGCTGCAAGGTTGATGGCGCTAGCGGGTGCAGAATTGCTCATATATCCAACTGCAATAGGCTGGGATCCCAGCGATGATCAAGCTGAAAAGGTGTGTCAATGTGATGCTTGGGAAACGGTGCAGCGTGGACATGCGATCGCTAACGGTCTACCACTGATCAGTGTTAATCGTGTTGGACGCGAACTAGCGAATGCTGATAACGAGGACGCTGCAATCGATTTTTGGGGAAATAGTTTTGCCTGCGACACCATGGGCCAGGTCATACTGCGTTGCTCACAGGATCAGGAACAGAGCGAGGTCATTGATATCGACCTTGCTGAATCAGAGACAACGCGACGCCTTTGGCCGTTTATGCGCGACCGTCGTATCGATGCCTATAGCGCACTAGTCACGCACGGTAAGGAAGAATAACCGCTTTATTACTGCTTAGCGTTTGGAAAGAATAGTTGGTCGCCAGCAATATGATAGCCTGCAATCGCCCGCTGCCCGCGAGCCGCAAGTAACCAATCGGCAAAGGTCTGTGCCAGTTTCAATTTGACGTGAGTATGACGTGCGGGATTAACTACAATCACGCTATATTGATTATGTAAGGGTGGATCACCTTCAAACAGTAAGCGATAGTCTTTCTTATTACCAAAATTCAGCCAAGTAGCCCGATCACTCAGGGTATAGGCCTGTAGCGCCACCGAGGCATTCAAGGTTGCCCCCATCCCAGCGCCGACTTCCTTATACCAGCCACCGCTAGCATCACTGACCGTTAGGCCTGCAGAACGCCATAGCTCTAATTCTTTGGTATGGGTACCACTGTCATCACCGCGTGAAACAAAACTACTACCGGCTTTAACAATCCGTTGCAGTGATTCTTTTACGGTCTCAGATTTAGCCACGTCAGCTGGATCTGATGTCGGCCCAACGATAACAAAATCGTTATACATGAACTGATGTCGTTGTAGACCATAGCCTTCGATAATGAACTTTTCTTCACGCGACTTGGCATGGACGATAAGCACATCGGCATCACCATTCTGTGCATTACGCAACGCCTGGCCAGTGCCAACCGCAACCACACGCACATCAATGCCGGTGTCTGCAGTAAACAAAGGGATCAAATAATCATATAGACCGGAGTTTTTAGTCGAGGTAGTTGATTGCAATAAGATAAAGTTATCTTCAGCAAATAGTCCACTGCAATATAAGAGGCTGACTAAACAGACTAGTAAACGTAAACACATAGGCTTAATTTTGGATCCCATCAAACTAAATGACTGCTATTCGACTACGCGTTGAATTGACACTTCGAGCTCATGCTCACTATCTTGGCTAAAATCAACATTAACCGCTGCAGAGATTAAGTCACCAGCTTGGCTTATAGCTTGGCCACTAGGAGAAATCCTTGCCAATACTTCGACCTGTTCAAAACTACGGAGATTCATATTCGGCAACATAGAGGTTGCTTCCGTCAGCTCGACTTTAATTGGTAGGGCCGACAGTGGTACACGAACCAAAGATAATGGCATTTTAGGTCCGTTCTTCGCACGTGCATAAATAAACACGGTATCGCTATCCTGATAGTTTTTAGCCAGTTCTTGCGCGACGGTCACTTGCACATACAGCACACGGGCCAATGCCGCCTGCTCTGCAGGCGCAGCCTCTAAGCCAGCCTTTTCTCGGGCATCGGCAACAAACTTATTTAACGAATCACGTACATCGTTTCTGTCTGCAGGCACTAGACTTAATAACGTCTGCCAATACGCTACTGCAGCTTGGTAATCATCTTCACTATAGGCTGCATAACCCGCATACCAAAGTGCACGCTCATGCTTAGGATTAACCGCAAGCGCTTGCTCTAGCAAGGCATTCTCAATAGTGCCAAAGACACCGTCATTAGCAAACGATGAGGTTTCTGCAAGTAAAACCAATAGATCTGGATCAGAGTAATCACTTAATGCAGCCGCCTGTGAATAGGCGCCTACAGCCTTATTAAATTGCTGCATAACGACATAGGACTGCCCCAGTATTTTCCAGCCTTCCAAGTCATCGGGCTTATCTTGTAGACGTTGCTCTAGATCTTCTATTGATTGTTGAATAGTCTGCGCCTGCTGCGCCAACTTTTGTTGTTCGTTATATTCATCATTCGCTACATAAGTAGTGAATTGCTGATAGAGCAAGATAGCCGATAGTGGCAAGGCAATCGTAAGTAATACGACCATGCCCAGATTACTACGCTTTTGAGTCACACTAGAGCGCTCACTAACCTTTACATCAGAGAGCAAACTTCGTTGCAATTCTTGCTCACTCTGTTGATATTCAGAGGGGTCTAATAGTCCCTGCTCAAGATCTGCCTGCAACTCTTCTAATTTGCTTTCATACAAGGCTTTATTCACCTGCATGCGTGAGACCTGCGCAGATGCTTTCTGTCGCATTAAAGGCAGAATAATAAAACCCAAACCGATTAGGGTAATCGCGGCTGCAGCCAACCAGAACAATGTCATCGTTTAATCATCTCTATCTTGTATTACAGCGTTTACTTGTTTCTTTTCGGACTCTGTCAGCGTGCTGCTTTTAGCCGTTTTATTGTTTGCTCGCACCACCTGTCGTATCCCTATAAGACCACCAATCAACAACACAAAAGGTCCAAACCAAAGCAACCAAGTTCGCGGTTTAACTGGCGGATTATATAAGACAAAATCGCCATAACGATCGGACATGAAAGCAAATATTTGCTCGTCACTCAGGCCCTCTTCCAACATGCGTTTAACCTCAAGCCTGAGGTCATCGGCCAAACCAGAACCAGAATCTGCCAGTGTCTGATTTTGACACACCAAACAACGCAGCTCGTGCAATAGCTCGTTATAGCGCCCCTGATACTCAGGTTCCACGCTGACGATCTGTGCTTGTGCAACACCGATCCAAAGGCCTAGCAGCAAGCTTACAACACGGATCATAGGGCTTCTCTACGTAAGCGTTGAATAATCGGCAAAAAATCACGCTGCCAAATCTTATTGTTCATTACACCGACTCGTTTATGCTGAATGACACCTTGAGCATCGATTAGAAAGGTCTCTGGTGCACCATAAACACCAAAATCAATACCGATGCGCCCGTCATCATCAGAGATAGAGAAAGCATAGGGATTGCCTTCATCACGTAGCCAAGCACGTGCTTCGGCCTTGTCGGTTTCTTTGTAGTTCAAGCCATAGATCGGAATATCAGTCTTCTCCGACAAGGCAACTAAATCTGGATGCTCATGCTTACAAGCAGGACACCAAGTAGCCCAAACATTGACTAAGGCAATTTCACCGATTAAATCGGCTTGGGTCACTTTTTTATCGGGATAAAACAGGGTCGATGCACTAAAGCTAGGGATTGATTTCCCAACTAAGGGTGATGAGACTAACGTTGGGTCTTTATATAGCCCAACAAAGAGAAAACCACTAATAACAAAGAACAATAAAGCGGGGATTAGAGACTTCATGCGCTAACTGGCTTTGTTTTTCGCTGAGCACGGTAACGTCGGTCTAGTGCACCAACAATGCCACCTAAGGACATCAACAAACAACCCATCCAGATCCATTGAATAAATGGTCGGTAATATACTCGCAGACCCCATTTATCTTGTGTCACGGGTTCCCCTAAAGCCACATACAAATCAGCAAAGACACCGGTGTAAATACTCGCCTCGGTCATTGCATTACGTTGCACGTTATAAATACGTTTTTCAGGTAATAATGTTGTTAGCAGTTGTTCACTTTTCTCTACCCGCACCGAGCCACGCATAGCGTCGTAGTTAGGGCCTTTTACTGGACCCACTCCTTCCAAAATGAAGTCATAACCTGCAACACTAACCTTCTCGCCTACCTTGACTGCTTGTTCTACTTGATCACTAAAGGAGCTAGTGAAGACTACGCCGATAATAAAGATACCCATACCAAAATGAGCCAAGAGCATGCCATACATAGCCTTAGGCACCTTGGCATAGGCTTTTAATAATGGTGTTTTCGCATCCCGCTTATTAACCAATCGTACAACCGCATAGATCGAGCTTAAGATCACCCAGGCTGCTGCTGCAATACCAATGCCTGTCATCACCGTATTGTTGCCATAAATAGCCAGCGGTAACACTGCCCCCACAACAATTGCTATAACAGCTAATACCTTGAGTCGGTTAAGTAACTCACCCAGATTTTCACGTCGCCATTTAGCAACTGGGCCAAGGGCCATCATAAAGATTAATGGCAACATCAGAGGGACAAAAACTGCATCAAAATAAGGTGCGCCTACCGATGACTTTGGCATGCCTAAGGCATCTTCAAACAAGGGGTACAGAGTGCCGATCAAGATAGTCAACATGGCCACGATCAAAAGCACATTATTCACTAGCAACATGGTCTCTTTAGAGACAATCTCATATTGACTAGTCGAGGAAAAACGCATTGCCCGCCAGGCATAGAGTGTTAACGAACCACCCACAACCAACGCAAGGAAACCTAAGATATAGACACCACGTGCAGGATCACTAGCAAATGAATGCACCGACACCAAGACACCAGAACGAACTAGGAAAGTGCCTAATAAGCTTAAAGAAAACACAATAATCGACAGCAGTATCGTCCAGCTCTTAAAGGTTGAACGTTTTTCTGTCACTGCCAATGAATGGATTAATGCGGTGCCCGCCAACCAAGGCATGAATGATGCATTCTCAACCGGGTCCCAAAACCACCAGCCGCCCCAACCTAGCTCTTGATAGGCCCACCAACTGCCTAGTGCGATACCGATAGTTAAGAACACCCAAGCAAGATTAGCCCAGGGTCGTGACCAACGCACCCAAGCCGAATCCATTTCACCACTTATTAAAGCAGCGATGGCAAAGGCGAAGGCAACAGAGAAACCAACGTAGCCCATGTAAAGCATCGGGGGGTGAATGACTAAACCGGGATCTTGCAGTAAAGGGTTTAGATCTCGCCCTTGTAATGCAGCTGGAAACAGACGGTCAAACGGATTTGAGGTGGCTAGAGTAAACAATAAAAAGCCGATACTGATCATACCCATTACACTGAGTACACGAGCCAATAGGTCTTGCGGCAGACTGCGACTGAAAATAGCAACGGCAAATCCCCAACCTGCTAGCGCTAAGACCCAAAGCAATAGAGAGCCTTCATGTGCGCCCCAAACGGCAGAGATTCGATAGTAAATAGGTAACGCAGTATTCGAATTATTGGCGACATAAAGTACCGAGAAGTCATTCACAACAAAGCTATAGGCTAAGCAGACAAAGGCTAGCAATAAGAATAAAAATTGTCCGATAGCCGTACTACGTCCCACTGCCATCCAATTCGCGTTATTCGTGCTGGCTCCAATCAATGGAATACTCGCCTGCGCAATTGCTAAGCAGAGCGCCATGACTAAGGCAAAATGGCCAATCTCTGGGATCATGTTTATTCTACTGTTGTCTTAGGGATAGATACTGGATGTTTGCCGCCTGCAGCCTTCAATGCCTCAGCGACTTCCGGTGGCATATAATTTTCATCGTGTTTCGCTAAGACCTCTTGAGCAACGAATAGACCCTCTGCATTGAGTCTACCCTGCGCGACAATGCCTTGGCCTTCACGAAATAAATCAGGCAACAAACCGGTATATTGCACCTGCACTTGGCCCTGCATATCAGTCAAAGCAAACTGAGTGGTAATACCATCGGGCATACGCGCAACACTGCCTTCGACTACTAAACCACCGAGACGAAATAACTGATCTTCAGTCACCTCTGCCTCACTGAGTTGAGATGGGCTGTAAAAGTAAAGTAGGTTTTTTTCAAATGCGAATAAGGCCAAGGCGGTCGCCGCAGCAAAGCCACTGATCAGCACAATTACAAAAATCATTCGTTGCTTACGTTTAGTTGCCATCAGTTAGTCCTCTTCACTCATCTCTTGTATCTGCTGCAAAATCTGCTTACGACGCATTGTCGCGAAGATCAGGTTCGCAAGTAATACCCCAGCAGTGAGTCCGTAAGAACCCCAAACGTAGAAGGCATAGCCACCCATATGGAGGAATTCATTCATACCGTCTCCTTTAGCAAAGCCTTAACCCAACTAGTATTACGTTCTCGTAATAACAGCTCAGCACGCGCACGTTTAAATAGTACTGCGAAAAAATAGGCTTTAAAGGCTAAAGCCATCACTAATAATGGCACCAACATGCTCGGAGGTGCTGATGGCGAGTCAAATTTACTCACCGTTGGGCCTTGATGTAGGGTATTCCACCACTCCACCGAGTAATGAATAATCGGAATATTAACAATCCCAACTAAGGTCAAGATAGCGGCAGCCCGAGCACCTGCACGCTCATCATCGAAAGCACCAGAAAGGGCTATCACACCAAAATAGAGGAACAGTAAAACCAACTCAGAGGTTAAGCGTGCATCCCATACCCAATAGGCACCCCACATTGGCTTACCCCATAACATCCCTGTGATCAGTGCTAGTGCAGTAAATGAGGCACCAATAACCGCACATTGCGCGATCATAATCTCGGCGACTTTAATTCGCCAGATCAAGGTAACTATGGCAGCAGACGCCATCACCATATAACCAAACATCGATAGCCAGGCGGCCGGCACATGCACATACATAATGCGTACGGTCTCACCCTGCTGATAATCGGCAGGAGAATTCAGTAAGGAGTAGTAGAGCCCAACACTCATTAACAGTGCTGCGATAATACTAGCCCATTTCTGCCAACTGGCAGACCATGAATAAAAGTATTGAGGTGAAGCGAATTTATGTAAAAAAGTAAACATCTTAGTTATATGAAACTCGTAAGGCCGCCACGACAGCAAACGGCACTAATAAGATTGAAACAATTAAGAACGCTGCGAGTAACGCATAATAACCGCTGACCGGCTGATTTACAGCCGCAGCATTAATTGCCATGGTGGAAAAAATCAGTACAGGAACGTAAAAAGGTAACGTTAATAAAGAAGATAAAACGCCGCCGCCCCTAAGACTCAAGGTTAATGCCACCCCAACCGCGCCCAAGAGACTCAAAATCGGCGTACTAATCAATAGAGTGATAATCAGACTGGGTAATGCTTGCGACGGTAAGAACAGTAAAAAAGACATCAGCGGCGCGATAATGACCAAGGGCAGACCGATACTGACCCAATGGGCAGCAATCTTTGCGCCGATCAAGACCACTTTAGAGCCTGGCATCAGCAATAACTGCTCGAGTGAGCCATCATCGTAGTCAGAACGAAACATACTATCCATCGACATCAGGGCGGCCAGTAAAGCGGTAACCCAGATGACACCCGCCGATAATTCAGCGAGAAAGGCATGATCAGGCGTTACGCCTAGTGGGAACATACTCACCACCATGATGAAAAAGACTAACGGGTTAGCCAATTCACGTCGACGCCGTATTGCCAACAGCATATCTCGTTTAAATATGAATAAAAACAGACGCATAGCCTAGTTTTTTGCACTCTTATTAAGGTCTAGATGGCGGACTGTTGCCGTTCCTAAATCCAAACCTCTATGGGTCGTTAAAATCAACATGCCACCATTTGCTAGGTGTGTTTGTAAGCGCGCTTCAATAGTCGCGATGAAGTCGACATCTAGAGCGGTCAATGGTTCATCGAGTATCCATAATGGCTGCTCCGACAAAAACAATCGTGCCAGGGAGACGCGGCGTTGTTGTCCTGCAGATAAGCGTGAACAGATAACGCCTAACCGTTGGCGTAACCCCACCTTCTCAGCCAGATCAACCATTGAATCTGCTTCACAGCCATTGAGTGCGTAATGTAAGCGTAAATTTTCACGCACACTTAACTCTTGTTTAATCGCTGCCTGATGCCCGATAAATAACAGTTCTCTCTGATAGGCCTGCTCATCATCCGTAATCAGGGCGCCATTCCAGAGTACATCACCCTCTATCGCGGTTGTTAAACCCGTAATGATCCGTAATAGACTTGTTTTACCGCTACCGTTGGCTCCCTGCACTAGCAAGGCCTCACCTGCATGTAACTCAAAGGCAAGGTTGTCGAATAGCACACGACCACCACGCTCACATTGAAGTGCTGTAGTTTGCAAGGAATTGGGGTTTTTGTACTTGGACATTAGTGCTTTAATGCATACACAGTGAATCAAGCCCTGTATGCTTCTTGTTCACATTCCTGAGATCGCGAATTCACGTTGTTACGCGGCCTAATATTACATAAAATACCGCTTAATTCTTCGCATACTAGCACCCAATAAAAAATAATGTCAGATCGCAAAAAATACACTTTAGGTTTCATCTCCGTTTTCGGTTTCATTGCCCTTATCGGCCTGGGCTTCTTTTCTGCCCTCGGCTCCTCAGTGGCATTAGAAAAGACTAACACGGTCGAGTTCTGTACTTCCTGCCACTCTATGCAGTGGGTCAAAGAAGAATGGATGGAGTCAGTTCATTATAAGAATGCCTCCGGCGTTCGCGCTGGCTGCCCTGACTGTCATGTCCCTCATTCCTTAGGGCCTAAGTTAATGGCTAAGGTCATGGCAGCGAAAGATGTCTGGGGTGAGATTATGGGCACCATCGACACCGAAGAGAAATTTGAAGCGCATCGCTGGAAAATGGCGAATCGCGTCTGGGCGACAATGGAAGCCACTGATTCACGCGAATGCCGCAGCTGTCACAGCTTTGATGCCATGGACCCGACAGAACAACAAAAGACATCGCGTAAAAAGCATAAGAAGGCACAAAAACGTGGGCAGACCTGTATCGAATGTCACAAAGGTGTCGCTCATGAAGAACCAACTGAACCCGATACGGATGAAGGCTGATCAGTTTTAAAAAATGAATGCCGCCCAGACCCCTAAGGTTATGGGAAATCATCGAATTAGGCGCCTAAGGTATTGCTCATGGGCGCCTATCTACAGCATACTATTGTCCTAACCTGAGGAGTCCTAATAATGAGAATAAAAGCTACTGCAACGGCCCTGCTTTGCATGGCCTCGCTGATGGGTACGACCGCTAGCGCGGATCCTGCTCGCCAAGCGATGCTAGTAAACACCTGTGTCGCCTGTCATGGCGAGGCTGGAAATAGCGTTGGCCCAGCCATCCCAACCCTTGCTGGTCTATCACCTAATTATTTAATGGGCGCGATGTTGGCCTACAAATATCCTGACGCTGATGAATTAGAAGCTGTTATAGACGCTGATCTAGCATTTGAAGATGTTGAAGCATTCAATCGCTATGGCACGATCATGAATCGTCTTGCTAGCGGCTACACAGATGAAGAAATCAAAATGATCGCTGCTTACTTCAGCGAGCAAGAAATGCAGCGTCCAGAGCAAGCCTTTGATAGCGCGCAAGCCAAGAAAGGCAAGAAACTTCATGCTAAATACTGTGAAAAGTGCCACGAAGATGAAGGCCGTGAAGCGGATGATGATACCGGCGTACTTGCAGGCCAATGGGCTCCTTACTTCCTATATAGCATGGCAGACTTCAGCAACGGCGATCGTGATATGCCGAAGAAGATGAAAATCAAGCTTCAGGAAATCCAAGACAGTGTAGGTCACGCTGGCTTTGAACAACTTGCGAATTACTACGCAAGTATCACTGACTAGTCGAGGACGCAAACAATGAAAAAATTAAATCGTAGAGATTTTATTAAATACGGTAGTGGCACAGTAGCTGCTGGAGCGATCACCTTAGGCGCTCCTAACATCGCGCTAGGCTCAACCAAGAAGGTTGTCGTTGTCGGCGGTGGTGCCGGTGGTGCGATTGCTGCCAAGTATATCAAGAAGGCAGATAGCTCTATTGATGTAACACTGATCGAAACTAACAAAGAATATTACACCTGCTTCATGAGTAATGAAGTACTAGGTGGTGATCGAGATATCAGCACCATCCGTCACGGCTATGAAGGTCTAAAGAAGCACGGTATTAATGTAGTGCATGCTAAGGCTACTGGCGTTGACCATGATAGTAAGAAAGTCGTTACCGATGCCGGTGACAACTTTGCCTATGATCGTCTTGTGCTTTCACCGGGTGTTTCTCTTAAGTATGGCGTAATCGAAGGTTATGACGAAGCTGCTGCTGAAATCATGCCGCATGCTTGGAAAGCGGGTCCACAAACTAGCTTGTTACGTAAGCAACTGGTCGAAATGAAAGATGGAGGCACGGTCATTATCGCGCCTCCAGGCAACCCATTCCGCTGCCCTCCAGGACCTTATGAGCGTACCTGTCAGATTGCACACTACCTCAAGCACAACAAACCTAAGTCAAAGATCTTAGTGATCGATGCAAAAGATAAGTTTTCTAAGCAAGGCTTATTCACTCAGGGCTGGAAAGCACGCTATGACGGCATGATTGATTGGGTGCCTGCGGCTGATACCGGTGGTGGTGTCACTTCAGTCAATGCGGCTGAAATGACAGTTTCAACCGACTTTGATGATATCCAAGGTGATGTGATCAATATCATTCCACCACAGCATGCTGGCCATATTGCACATGTTGCCGGTGTAACTGATGACTCTGGTTGGTGCCCTGTTGACCTAGGCACCTTTGAATCTAAGATTCATGCTGGCGTTTATGTCATTGGTGATGCCAGTGCAGCAAAAGGTATGCCTAAGTCAGGCTATGCAGCCAACTCACAGGGTAAAATCTGTGCCACTGCTGTTATTGCCTCTTTGAATGACATTGAGATGACTGACCCTTCATACGTTAATACTTGCTACAGCTTAATTGCACCTGATTACGGTATTTCAGTCGCAGCGGTTTACCGCTTAGCTGAAGATCGCTCGAAGATTGCAAAGGTTGCTGGTGGTCTAACCCCTAGCGATGCAAGCAAGGAAGCCTTACAGCGTGAAGTACAATATGCCTACAGTTGGTACGACAATATCGTTGCCGATATGTTTACCTAAGTAAGTGCTGTTCTAAGCAAAAAAAGCGGGGCTTAGGCCCCGTTTTTTTTGTGCTGATTTTAATTCCAACGAACAGATAGCAATCCCTATAAATAAGCGCTAAATATGACATATCAAAGCAACTCATTAGCCGATTATTTAATATACTAAGCGCTACTATTCAGGCCACTTCAGCAAGCTAAGTCTGACGAAAAAGTCGGCGCGCTTACATTAAGAATAACTGTCACCCTAGATTAAAGAATGCATTATTTAGACACCAAGTTACCCAGCAAAACCAAAAGTAAAAAATCTTGGGGCCAGCTCTATGGTTGCTCAAAGAGCCTTGCCATTAGTAATGCGATTAAAGAACATCAAGGTTTAGTGGTAGTAGTTACTGAGGACTCCTCTAGCAGTCATCAATTACATACTGAATTGCGTTTCATTCATGCCAACATGGAAAACTTTTTAAGCTTTCCAGAATGGGAAACTCTACCCTATGACGTATTCTCACCGCATGAAGATATTGTCTCAGAGCGAGTAGCTACGCTACAGAAATTACCTAAGATCAAACAGGGCGTTATCGTTCTACCTATCTCAACATGCATGCAACGCGTGCCACCCAAAGAGTTTGTCGCTAGTTTTTCAGTCAGCCTCGAAGTTGGCCAGAACATCCAACCCGAAAAGTTAAAGCGCACTTTAGTCAGTGCAGGATATAACCCTGTTTCACAGGTAATGACACGCGGTGAGTTCACCAGTCGTGCCTCGATTATTGACTTCTTCCCGATGGGCTCATCACTACCCTACCGAGTAGAATTTTTTGATGATGAGATCGATACCATTCGTACTTTTGATATCGAAAAACAGGTTTCTCTAGAAAAGGTTCAGCGTATCGAGATCTTACCCGCGCGTGAGATACCAACTAATGAAGACGCTATCAAGGCTTTCCGTCAACGCTATCGTGCCAAGCTGGCTGGCGACCCCAACAAGAGTCTAATTTACCAAGAGGTCAGTAATGGCCACTTCCCTGCTGGTATTGAGTATTATCAGCCCCTGTTTTTTGATCAAACCATTCGACTGTTTGACTATTTTCCTGAAAATACGCTATTCGTCATGGTCGATGAGATTGCACAGGTAGCAGAAGAGTTTGAGCAAGAATTATTCAATCGTTATGAACAACGCAGGCATGATGTTGAACGTCCCGTACTGCCTCCTGCAGAACTCTATCTCAGCGCTGCCGATACCTTAAATGAATTTGAACAGGCTCTCTGCATTAAGGTGCATGGGCATAAGATCGATGAACACCCTAAGCCCAATACTAATTTCCCGATTTCAACGTTACCTGCAGTTCAAATCGATACGCGGCAAGAAGATCCTGCACGCCTATTAAAAGACTTCTTAGAGCAGCGAGTAGATAAAGCAGTATTTATAGCCGAGTCACTCGGTCGGCGTGAATTTTTAAACGAAACCCTGCGCAACTTCGGCATTAAACCTACCGTCGATAGTGATTGGTTTAGCTTTAGTGAAAGCCCAGAATCCACCCATCTATTAGTCGCACCTTTTGAAGAATCCATCTACCTACAGAACGAACGCATTGCGATTATTTGTGAGAGCGCCTTATTTGGTAATAAGGCACGTCAACGCACCCGTAAGCGCCGCACACGCGATGCCGATGCGGTCGTTCAAAATCTAAGTGAACTGACCCCAGGCGCACCTATAGTGCATGAGGAACATGGTGTAGGCCGTTATATTGGTCTTCAATCACTAGATATCGACGGTGATGGCACTGAATTTCTTACGATTGAATACTATGGGGGTGACAAGCTCTATGTCCCTGTCGCTAACCTCCATCTAGTTAGTCGCTATACCGGTAGTGGTGCAGAAAATGCGCCTTGGCATAAACTAGGCAATGACCAATGGTCACGCGCACGCCAGAAGGCTGCCGAACGTGCACGTGATGTCGCCGCTGAGCTATTAGACGTCTATGCTAGACGAGAGGCCAAGAAAGGCATTTTCTTTGACACCAATCTATTGGAATACAATACCTTTGCTAGCAGCTTTGCCTACGAAGAAACACCTGATCAGCAGTCTGCCATCGACGATGTATTATCCGATATGGGCTCTAGCAAACCTATGGATCGCGTGGTCTGTGGTGATGTCGGCTTTGGCAAGACTGAAGTCGCAATGCGTGCTGTCTTTATCGCCGCTAGTAATGGTAAGCAGGCAGCCGTACTGGCGCCCACTACTCTACTAACTCAACAACATTACCAGAGCTTTTGTGATCGTTTTGCCGAATGGCCATTTCGTATCGAAGCCCTCTCTCGATTTAATTCAGCCAAGAAGCAAAAAGAAATACTGGCTGACCTGAAGGCTGGAAAAGTCGATATCGTGATTGGCACACATAAACTATTCTCTGCCGACATCGAATGGAAAGATCTAGGGTTAATCGTGGTCGACGAAGAACAACGCTTTGGGGTGCGGCATAAAGAAAAACTCAAGGCATTGCGGGCAGAGGTCGATATGCTGACATTGACAGCAACCCCTATTCCACGCACTTTAAACATGTCACTCAGTGGCCTACGTGATCTCTCGATCATTGCAACACCACCAAGCCATCGTCATGCTATCAAGACCTTTGTCTCAGAATGGAATGATGCTGCCATCACTGAGGCCTGCGTACGTGAACTGAAACGTGGTGGACAGATCTACTTCTTACATAATGAAGTAAAGACCATTGATAAGATCGCAAAACAGTTAGAGACTTTGATACCACATGCCAAGGTACGTGCTGCACACGGGCAGCTGGCAGAGCGTGAATTAGAAGAAGTGATGCTTGATTTTTATCATGCTCGATTCAATATCCTCGTCTGCACCACCATCGTCGAGAGCGGTATTGATGTTTCAACCGCTAACACCATTATTATCAATCGTGCCGACAAACTCGGTCTCAGCCAATTACACCAGCTGCGAGGTCGTGTGGGTCGCTCACATCATAGAGCCTATGCCTATCTATTGGCGCCACCACGCAAATTAATGACGCCAGATGCGGTTAAACGCTTAGATGCGATTGAATCTTTAGAAGAGCTTGGTGTTGGCTTTACTTTAGCCACACATGACCTTGAAATACGTGGGGCAGGCGAACTATTAGGTGAAGAACAAAGTGGCCAGATACAAGAAGTCGGCTATACCATGTATAACGAATTACTCGCCAGAGCAGTAAAAGCCCTACGTTCAGGCCAATTGCCAGAAACTGATCGACCGTTAGACCATGGCTCAGAAGTCGAGCTAGGTGAGGTAGCCCTGCTGCCAAACACTTATGTACCAGATGTCCATATGCGTTTAGTCTTGTATAAACGTATTGCCAGCGCTAGCTCAGTAGAGCAGTTAAAAGATCTACAAATCGAGCTGATTGACCGCTTTGGTCTATTACCCGACGCCGCTAAGAACTTATTTGCAAGCACAGAAATGAAGCTTTACTGTGCCGGCTTAGGGATTGTTAAGATTGCAGCTCATCAGGATGGCGGCCGCATCGTCTTTGATAAAGAGCCAAAAATTGATGTAACAGCCCTACTCAGCTTGTTGCAAAAAGAACCGTCTGTATTCAAACTAGTCGGAAATGAGAAGTTATACTTCACACTAGAATTAGACACCGTTGATAAACGCATTGATTATGTTTTGCAATTGATCAATAACATCGCTATTCGAGAGGCTGCGTGAATAAAGCATTCTTTTTCATAGGCACGGCCCTACTTACTTTCAGCGAGTATGCCAGCGCGCAAAAAGACTATGCCTTTGAGATTATCTTTTTCACACCTAGTGAAATCCAACGCCCCTATGAAGAACTTCCCAGCCTAGAACCTGTGCCCGCCCTGGCAAAGGGTATTGATTTAGATGCATTACGCGCCCTACTGCTTAAACGATCGGAACAACAGCTGTTTAAAGATATCAGCGAGCTACAACAGCAACCTGCCAATATAGAATTATCTGATACAGAAATCGAAGAACTTACAGACACTGGCCTTACGCTAATGCCACTCAGTAGTAACACACCTCTACTGCATGAATTACCTATAAACAGTCTATCGCCTACCACTAATAATGCTAAACAAAGCCTTATGATTGGCACGTTGTCTGAATTAGAGATAACCCCAGCAGCAGGTATTTCTACTGCCATTGTCGAACTGCTGCCGATAGACTTAGCCCAGAATTTTGATGTCGCTTTACCCAAATTAGACGCCAGTGAGGCTTTTACTCAATGGTTACCACTAGGTAGTAACGATTTACAGTTAGCTGATCTAATAACCAAGCTAGAAAAAAAAGCGGGTTACCGCGTCCTGCATCATATGGCTTGGCGACAGCCTGCAAGTAATGCCAGTAATAGTAAGGCCATTGCAGTACATGCAGGGTTTCGTTACCAACATAAGGCCGACCAACCTGAGGTGATTAATGCTGAGCCTCTATCCGACACTATTTTAGAGGCGCAGAAGATTGATATGCCTAAGCCCCCCGAAGTCATCAGCATTGCCTTGAAAGAAATTCAACCAATCGATTTTGATGCTGTAGGGCACGCTGGTCTATTACAGAAAAGCTTCAACGAGCTGAGTGAGCTAGCGACCATAACGACAGACCCTGACGTCATATATGAATTAGAAGGTAGCTTAAAAGTTGAGGTGGGACGTTATCTACATCTATACACCGACCTGGTGTTCAGAATCGAGCAGGTAGAAAGCAATAGTGAGGAGCACGCCTTGCGCTGCATGCCAGCTATGGACGATTTTCGTATTAAAAACCACCATCGCATGCGTAGTCGCCAAGTCTATTATATCGATCACCCAATGCTAGGGATTTTAGTCCAGGCGACTCCAATCAGTGCGCCTAAGCCAGAGCAATTACCACAAGAATCAGTTAATTAAACAAGCTGCCTAGTCATAACTAGCAACGGTTTAACTCGCCTGCAGCAGACCACCGATCAATGCCTGTACCTTCTTTGTTGCTGCCTGCGTACACTGCATAATCAGCTCCATTGTAATCTCTTCTTGACTGCGACCAGCCGCCCAATTAACCGACATGGCGCAGTGTGCATAAGCCATATCCAGCTCACGTGCTAACGCTGCCTCAGGCATTCCCGTCATACCTACAATATCGCAGCCATCACGTTCTAGCCGATTGATCTCAGCCGCACTTTCTAGCCTTGGCCCCTGTGTTGCGGCATAACAGCCTCCATCATAGCAATCCAAATTCATGCTAACGCTGGCAGCCATTAGACTTTGCCGAAGCGCTTCATCATAGGGCTGTGAAAAATCGATATGTTTAACCTGCTGTAGATCCTGCTCAAAAAAGGTATGTGGACGACCATAGGTGTAATCAATGACCTGTTCTGGAATAACTAAGCGAGTGGGATAGATATCGGTATGAATCGAGCCCACTGCAGCCACTGCAACGATGGATTTAATATCCTTCTCTCGTAATGCCCAGAGGTTTGCACGGTAGTTAATCATATGCGGTGGAATGGTATGGCCTGAGCCATGCCGTGGAATAAAGATCACCTCACAGTCAGCGTATTCACCATGACTGATAGGGCCTGAAGGTGTGCCATAGGGTGTTCGCACCACTTCTTGTTTAATGATTTTAAGCCCAGGAAATGACTTTAATCCAGTGCCACCAATAATTGCGATCTTTGCGCTCATACTTCTCTCAATGCGTAGATATCGGCTAAGTCTCTAAAATACCCTTGATAATCCATACCATAGCCGTAGACATAACGATCAGCTACTTCTAAGCCGATCACATCAGGCATCAAGGCATGTTTACGTTGCTGCTTATGTTTATACAGTAGCACTGCACTGAAGATCTGTTTGGCCCCCTGCGCTTTACAATACGAGACCAGTTCCTGCAGCGTTTCGCCTTCATCAAAGATGTCATCCACCAGCAAGACCGTTTCGCCAGCTAAGGCATGTTGTGGCTGCTTATGCCAATGCAATTGCCCACCCACAGTCTTATCTTGGTAACGCGCAACTTGAAGATAGTCCAAGCGACTGTATGTCTTAAGTGCACGGATTAAGTCCGCAGTCAGTGGCATGCCGCCATTCATCACTGCAATGATAATAGGCCGAGTGCCAGCCAATAATTGATCTGTTGCAGTGGCCATTTGCATCACTGCAGCTGCGATCTCTGCTTGCGTATAGATCAGATCAGAGTCATTCAGAATCTGCTGCAAGTCTTCCTGATTCGGCGTTGCCATAACCATCCGTCTTAACACTTACGCTTGCGTTGACGGTTGTATCGCTAAGCCTTTGATCGCTGCACTCTCTTCAACGTAGAGTGAACGTGATGGAAAGGCCATTTCTGCATCATGTTGATCAATAATGTCAGCAATCTGTAGTAAGACGTCTTGCTTAATCTGGTGGAAATGCACCCAGTCAGTGGTTTTGGTAAAGGTATAGACCATGAAGTCGACTGAAGACGCACTAAATTCAATGAAGTTCACAATCAGTGTTTGTGTTTGATCAATCTCTTTATGGTTACGTAGCATCTGCGTGACTGCAGTGACAATCGCATCCATCTGCTTGATGTCTGCATAACGTAATCCAATGCTTTCATAGATTCGACGGTTTGACATACGTGATGCATTTTCAACGGCAATTGAAGCAAATACTGAATTTGGTACGTAGATAGGTCGCTTATCAAATGAGCGGATAACGGTTAGACGCCAACCAATATTTTCAACGATACCTTCGATCTCACGATCTGGAGAACGTATCCAGTCACCTTCACTAAAAGGACGATCCAAGTAAATTGTCAGGGCACCGAAAAAGTTAGCCAGCAGATCTTTTGCTGCAAAACCAATTGCGATGCCGCCAATACCACCAAACGCCATCACACCAGAGACACTAAAGCCGAGTGTCTGCATGACGATCAATACCGTCGTTATGATAACGGCAGTACGCAGTAATTTACCGACAGCACGCATGGTTGTGGCATCAGCGCCTGTGCCCTTTTCTTTGGCTAGCTGAATGCTGGCTTGTTGTACGCCAGAAATAAAGACGACCAGACCCCAGGCTAGCGTAATAACAATAAAGACATGACGTACCGTACCGACTAAATCGATCAGCCCACTCGCATTGTCTTGATTGGTAATCTCAATCGCAAAGGAGATACCAACAATTAGAATGAGATAATTAACACGAGTGCGCAAAGCACCAACTAAGGCATCATCCCAGGGATTACTCGTCTTAGTCGCACGCAGCGCTAGCTTTGTTATCAGATGACGTGCAATCAGTGATACCGTCAAAACCAGCAAGACGATGACGAAGACTTCATAAACCCATAAGCTGACGCCCCCAAATTCGAAGAAGTTAATCAGTGGGTCTATTAATAGTTCTTTCATTACTTAAGGCTCCAAATTAAGGGATAAGCTTTCATTTTTCCCTAGGTCATCTATCCATGTGTCTAAAACCAATCGTGCTTCTGCTGTCAATGGTTTGGCAGTACGTCCATGGTAGCGCGCCAAGCGTAATTGCGAGGCTGGCACATTGTAATCATTCAAATAGTCTAGTGCAGTAGGTACATCTTGTGGCCTGTTACAAATCAGCAGCATGTCACTACCCGCCTCTAGCGCCTGCTCTAAACGAAATTCTATCGATCCCTGTGCAAGTGCACCCTGCATACTCAGATCATCACTAAAGATAACACCTTGAAATGATAGCTGTTGCCGTAGAATTTTTTTCAACCAAATCGGTGAAAGGCTTGCAGGTTTACTGTCCACCGCTTGATAGATCACATGGCTACTCATGACACCAGCTAATTCATTTGCGATGAGACGCTGAAAAGGCACAATATCCGCATTCCAAATTTCAGCTTCCGAGCGCATATCTATCGACACTTCAGTATGGGTATCCGCCTTAACACCGCCATGACCAGGAAAATGTTTAGCCACACTTTCCATACCACCTTCACGCAAACCTGATTGGAAGCTAATAGCTAAACGTGACAGGGCATCAATATCACTATGGAATGCACGATCACCAATCACTGCACTCAGCCCATAATCAATATCTACCACCGGCGCGAAACTCAGGTCGATACCAATCTCACGCAGCTCACAGGCTAGTTGTTGTGCAAACAGATGGCTTAAGCGCACTGCAGTGGCCGCATCTTGGTCAAAGGTATGGCCTAGGTTACGTAGTGGAGGAAATGCAGTAAATCCTTCACGCAGCCGTTGAACACGACCACCCTCTTGATCAATAGCAACCAGCAGTCGTGGTGCCTTAATCATATGTATCTCTGCGACTAAATCCTTAAATTGGTTTTTATCGACATAATTACGTGTAAATAAAATAACGCCACCGACAGCAGAGTGCTCCAGCCAAGCTCGTTCCTGTGGGCTAATTTCAGTTCCTGCCAGGTCAATCATTAACGGACCGATAGTCATAGTATTCACTCAAAGGTGGCGTGATTAAGTCAAGTTGGCTGTCGCAGTCCAAATAGAGTGGCTGCCTTCATTCATGTCCAATAATGCTACAACAGAAGGCAGTTTTGTATTAGTTTATTGCGTTTAAGACTGGCTTAAGCCAATGAAATTAAAAAAGGGCATTTAGTAATGCCCTAAGAGCCCAAGAATAGGCAGAGAATAACAACACGCAGGAACTAAATTGATTACAATGTGTGCTGTTCAAGCTTATTAGTGGCAGATTTAATGCCAAAAAAATATAACTATACAAAACAATAGCTTAGCAATCGCCCCATCGTATTAGAGGCGTTTAATCTGTCATAAATGTTACCTATCGGCACAATTGATCTAAGTTAGTACAGTGGTTAGAGCATTACTCTTAGACGCAAGAAGCGTTGTCTTAAAGCAACAGCCAACTAATTTTTAAAATACTTATGCCAAAGATTCGTTACCAAAAAGACCTACAGTCGGAAGAATTCAACCCCGACCCAGCACAACTGCTAGTGGTAGAGCATTTAGATGCCTTAGAACAAACCTTACTGAGTAAACCAGCAAGTAAGATTGGTATTGCTGCGCGCGTAAAGACCCTATTCGGTAAGAAAGAAGCCCCTACTCATGCTATTCGTGGGCTCTATATCTATGGCACGGTGGGTCGCGGCAAGACTTACCTAATGGATCTGTTTTATGACTGCTTACCGCCTGAAGAAAAAATGCGCATGCATTTCCATCGCTTCATGCATGAAATCCATCATCGACTAAATCAGGTCAAGAATGAAAAAGAACCACTCCAGTTAGTCGCTAATCATTTTCGCAAACGTACACGCATACTTTGTTTGGATGAATTATTTGTCGCAGATATAGGTGATGCCATGCTCCTCTCTGGCTTGTTAACCGCCATGTTTGAAAGTGGCATAACCTTGGTCACAACCAGTAACTGCACTCCTGATAACTTATATAAAGATGGCTTACAACGTGCCCGCTTTCTACCTGCCATAGAATTACTCAAGAATAATACTAACGTAGTTGAACTCGGTGGGAACACCGATCATCGTTTGCAGTTTTTACAACAGGCCGACATCTATCACTACCCATTAGACGAGGATGCTGAACAGGTGATGCTAGATAACTTCCATCACATTGCACCGGATGCAGGTAAAGAAAATGAGCTACTTGAAATTGAAGAGCGCAGCATTCAAACCAAGCGCAGTGCCGATGGTGTTGTCTGGTTTGAATTTGATGAGCTGTGCAATGGCCCTCGTAGTGCTGCAGACTACATCGAGATAGCCCGCTGCTTTAATACCGTATTAATTTCTAACCTACCTGACTTAACTGATAATAATGATATTGCCAGACGCTTTATCACTGCTATTGATGAATTCTATGATCGTTCTGTAAAATTGGTTATTTCTGCTTCAGCAGAAGTCGATCAGCTTTATAAAGGCAAAAAACTCGCTTTTGAGTTTCAACGAACAGTCAGTCGTTTGATTGAAATGCGTTCGAAAGAATACTTGGCAAAAGAACACAAATCCCTGTGACATAACTGCGCTAATTCGCTATGATTAGTGTATTTTTACCTTAGAGAAGTATGAAAAAACCAGTAACAGTTGCGATAACTGGCACCGCTGGAAACATCGGTTATGCCATTGCGTTTCGCATTGCATCCGGCGGCCTATTCGGCCCCGATCAACCAGTCAACTTACACCTTATTGAAATCGAGCCTGCTCTAGGAGCGCTTGAGGGTGTCGTAATGGAACTGCATGACTGTGCCTTCCCTACTCTGAATAATGTCGTCGCAACCGCTGATTTAGATACCGGCTTTGCAGATGCCGATTATGTCTTCCTGATTGGTTCAAGACCGCGTTCAAAAGGTATGGAGCGACAAGACCTATTACTAGCTAATGGCTCTATATTTAAGCCTCAGGGTGCAGCAATAGATCGAAGTGCCAGCAAAGATGTCCGCGTCCTAGTGGTTGGCAACCCCGCCAATACTAATGCCTTAATCGCTTTACATAACGCACCAAATTTAGCGCCTACACAAGTCTCATCAATGATGCGCTTAGACCATAATCGCGCAATCAACAAATTATCTAGGCAGCTGAAAGTCCAGCCCAATATTATTAAAAATATGACCGTTTGGGGGAATCATTCGACAACTCAATTCCCTGACCTACAACACTGCACGGTAGACGGCAAAGCCTCAGCTGATCTAGTCGATCAAGATTGGTATCGCAGTGAATATATTTATAAGATTCAACATCGTGGTGCGCAGATCATCGAAGCACGCGGTGCCTCTTCCGCAGCTTCTGCCGCCTCCGCTGCAATCGATCATATGCGTAACTGGGCCTTAGGCACAGATCCATCGAGCTGGGTTAGCATGGGTGTTATGACGGATGGTAGTTACTATGATGTAGGCAAGAATTTAATCTTCTCTTTCCCTGTCCGTTGTAAAGATCACAGTTTTGAAATTGTTGATGGCCTTAGCCTAGATGATTATTCAATGGGCATGATTCGAGCCTCAGAAAAAGAACTGATCAAAGAACGCGACATGGTTCTTGATCTACTGCGTTAAACCGTAGCAATAAATATCCCTCAAAACTAAAAACGGGCGGACTAAATTAATTAGGCCACCCGCTTCTTATGACTACAAAATCTAGTCCATATTAAAACTGCATTTTAGGCAATCGAGACTCCAGCCCATTCCGTTACAAAGTCATCGATATACTCTGCAACCACATCTGGACGATCTTCTTGCACGTAATGCCCTGCACGCTCAATCACTTGGAAACGAACAGGTCCAGCAATCGCTTGCTTCAAGCGACGACCTGATTCCACTGGCATCCACGCATCATGTCGCGCCCAGCAGACCATTGTTGGACAGGTTATTTTTGAGTGATCAACATTCATCGTTTCTTCATTACTTGGTTCAGCACAAATCTTTACTAGGCTCTTAAACCCTAACAAGTCAGGGCCACGTCCCCAAAATTGCAGATAATTTTGTTTCACATTTTGATCTGTGAAAGCCATCTTGTCATAACTACCGGTGCGTAATAAGCCTGGGAAGGACGCTGCAGCCTGACCTAAGCCCATTTGCAAAGTTGCTTCATCAGCACCAACCAAGGCATTAAAGGCTTCCACTTCCAGTACTGGCCAGTAATCAAAGGCAACTGGATTGATTAAGATCAGACGTGAAATATAGTCACAGTATTTGCTAGCAAAAATCTGACACGCACCACCACCATGGTCATGCCCAACCAAGATCACTTTACCTTTTAGATCGAGTGCTTCGATAACACCACGGATGGCTTCCGCTTGGTTAGTTAGAGTATGTTTAAAGCTATCTAGAGGCATATCTGATTGACCATAGCCAACCATATCCATCGCCAAACAGGTGTAATCATCTTTCAGATGTTCTTGCACATGTCGCCATAGACGCGCATTAGTAGGAATACCATGCACCATAAGTAAGGTCGTCTTGCCAGTACCTACCGCCTCGATATTAATAGTGAGCTCTTGCTCACCCACTTTTATCAGTTGCTTCATTGTCATATCCTCCTAGTAATTAATCTTCTACTCTATGGTAGATCGATAGAATTTATAGCTATTTCACATTAGTATAAAAATAGAGCGTACATCTTCATATTTTCATCGGCAACTCAGTCAAAGCTATGCCCCCGCCGAAGTAGGAAGCTTAACCATTTTGATAAAAAGCGATTATCTCGCCAACGCCGTAGCAGACGCTTATTTTCATATTGCGCCGAACTATCGCTACCCTGTGTGATTCCTGGTAACACTTCAGCCTGCATCGCATCATGATAGACGCGCACTGTGAGTTGTGGATAATCCGCTGGTGCCGTCGTTTGATCGCTATTGAAATGGTAGCTCAAGATCAGTGTGTAGGTGTAGCGGCTACGCTCAATTATCTGCATATGCAGATCTAAATCAGCCGTTGAAACCGACAAATACTGCCCAACATTAGGGTTGATGTTATCGCACAACTTCCTGATTTTTCTATAATTATCCTCATAGACTTCCATCAAGCCAGCAAAGGTATTAGGCAATGGCGGTGGAATCATTGCAACATGAGCAGGCTCACGCATGAGCACCCCCAGGTAGTTCCATTGTGACTAAGTCTTGCTCTTGTAATGCAATGCAATGACGTAGAAATGGTAGCTGTTCACGTTGACTAAGGCTATCGCTAGCAAGCAATAAACCCCAAGTTGATTTTCGCCAAAAACGGTTATGACTGGGCTTACAGCGACCACGCAAAAGCACTATTCCAGCACCTAATGGCCGCACACTGATGCTGTCGAGCTGAACCCATCGCCCTTGAAGGTCACCGATAGCAAACGACTGTTGCCCCAACACGAGTTTATTTAGAGGTTTCTGCTGTTGTTGGAACTCATAAACTAATACCGCAGTCAGCGCGGCTAACAAAGCTAGCTTTAAGCTCTTAGTGAGATCAAAGTGAAAGGTACAAAAAAGGAGCAGTGCAACATAAGCCAACAACAACAACCGAAAATGATTCGAATGTTGTAGCTGGTAATACATATTAAGGTTTTAACTTGAGGACGATGGCTTCTATCAGCGGATCATCGAATTCAGTGTAGACAGTTAGGATGTCATACAAGATAGGGTCTTGCAGGGTCAGCATATGTTCAAAGGCTTGCTGTTCTGCTTTTGGTGCATCTGGATAAAACGACTCCAGATAACGCGTGGTTAGAACGTCTAATTCTTTCGTGCCCCGGCGGCAACGCCAGCGTAATTTTGCAAGGGCTGGCGTGCTGTCGGTAGACATTTAGTTCTTACGCTTAACGATTAATTTCTTAATTTCAGTAATCGCCTTTGCTGGATTCAAACCCTTAGGGCATGAATTAGTGCAGTTCATAATAGTATGACAACGATATAGCTTAAACGGATCTTCTAATTCGTCCAATCGCTCACCAGTGGCTTCATCACGACTATCTGCAATCCAACGATAAGCACTCAAGAGTGCTGCTGGGCCCAAGTAACGATCACTGTTCCACCAATATGATGGGCAGCTAGTTGAACAGCAGGCACATAAAATACACTCTTCCAAACCTTCAAGCTGCTCACGATCTTCTTTTGATTGTAGACGCTCACGATCGGGTGGCGGTGGTGTATCTGATTGCATCCAAGGCTTAACCGATGCGTATTGCGCGTAAAAATTGGTCAGATCAGGGACTAAGTCCTTAACCACTTCCATGTGCGGTAGTGGGTAGACTTTAACGTCACCTTTCACATCAGAGATCGCTTTAATACAGGCTAATGTATTACCACCATCGATATTCATAGAACACGAACCACAAATCCCTTCACGACATGAACGTCTAAAAGTTAGGGTTGGATCGATTTCGCTTTTAATTTTAATCAGCGCATCTAGCACCATAGGGCCACAGGTATCCAAGTCGACATCATAAGTGTCTACGCGTGGATTACTGCCACTGTCTGGGTCATAACGATAGACTTTGAAGCGCTTCACATTGGTCGCGCCAGCCGGGGCTGGAAAATCCTTGCCCTTTTTTACTATCGAGTTTGCTGGAAGATTAAACTGTGCCATTCAATAACTCCTTAAAATCCTTGCGCGACTAGTAAACGCGAGCTTTAGGTGGGAACACTTCAACCTCGTCGCTCATGGTAGTCATGTGCACGGGGCGGTATTCCATTTTCACTTCACCTGTTGCTGAAACGTTAGCTAGTGAGTGCTTCATCCATTTCTCATCATCGCGATCTTTAAAGTCATCACGTGCATGTGCACCACGACTCTCTTCACGGTTCAGCGCCGAAGCTACTGTTGCAACCGCTTGTGGTAATAGATTAGAAAGCTCTAGAGTTTCAATTAGATCGGTGTTCCAGATCATTGATTTATCTGCCACGCTAACGTTAGAGAAGTTAGTATTAAGGCCATTCACTTTTTCCATACCTTTTGTTAAAGATTCACCAGTACGGAAAACGGCTGCATGAGATTGCATCGTCTTTTGTAGGTCTAAACGAATCTCTGCCGTGCTGGTATCACCGTTAGCAAAACGAATACCATCAAAACGGTCTAAAACCTTATCAGTGACGTGATCAGGCAATGCACGATGAGGTGTATCTGCCTTAACGATCTCAGCGGCACGTTTAGCTGCTGCTCTGCCAAATACAATTAAGTCCAGCAGCGAGTTTGAACCTAGACGATTAGCACCGTGTACTGAGACACAGGCCGCTTCACCGATCGCCATCAAACCAGGCACGACATGGTCTGGGTTGCCATCAACTAAGTTCACCACTTCACCGTGGTAATTAGTTGGCACACCGCCCATGTTGTAATGCACTGTAGGCAATACAGGGATTGGATCCTTATTTACATCGATGTCAGCAAAGATACGCGCACTCTCGGCAATACCTGGCAGACGTTCAGCAATCACGTCAGCACCTAAATGCTCTAGGTGAAGATGAATATGATCACCCTCAGCACCGACACCACGACCTTCGTTGATCTCCATAGTCATAGAACGACTAACAACATCACGTGAGGCTAAATCTTTTGCGTTAGGTGCATAGCGTTCCATAAAACGCTCACCATTAGCATTAGTTAGATAACCACCCTCTCCTCGCGAGCCTTCAGTAATCAAACAACCTGAACCGTAAATACCGGTTGGGTGGAACTGCACAAATTCCATATCTTGTAGCGGCAAGCCTGCGCGTAATGCCATTGCATTACCGTCACCAGTACAGGTGTGTGCTGAAGTACAAGAGAAGTAAGTACGACCATAACCACCAGTTGCCAACAACACTTCGTGTCCACGGAAACGGTGTAATTTACCAGTTGCTAGATCGATAGCCATAACGCCACAACAAGTGCCGTCCTCAGCCATCAATAGATCCAGCGCAAAATACTCGATAAAGAACTCAGCATTATGCTTTAAAGACTGTTGATATAGCGTATGCAAGATCGCGTGGCCGGTACGGTCCGCTGCAGCACAAGTCCGCTGCGCAATACCCTCACCATAGTGAGTTGTCATGCCACCGAATGGACGCTGGTAGATTTTACCGTCATCAGTACGTGAGAAAGGAACACCGTAGTGCTCTAGCTCAACAATTGCAGGGACTGCTTCACGACACATGTATTCGATTGCATCTTGATCACCTAACCAATCGGAACCTTTAACCGTGTCGTACATATGCCAACGCCAGTCGTCATCACCCATGTTACCAAGTGATGCACTCATACCACCTTGAGCGGCAACGGTGTGACTTCGAGTTGGAAAAACCTTAGTAATACATGCGGTAGATAGACCGCTCGCGGCCATACCTAAGGTCGCACGTAGTCCAGCGCCACCAGCGCCAACTACTAATACGTCGTAGGTATGATCGGTAATCTCGTAACTGTTCGCCATAACGTTAGAAAGAAACCTTAATAATTGAATATAAACCGACAAAGACCATCACGATGCACGTAAAGTTAAGTGCAATCAGTGATGCGATTTTCAAAGCGCCACCAACGTAGTCTTCAATAATAACTTGTAAGCCGAGTTGCACGTGATAGAACAAACTAATCACCAACAGACTCATAGCAATAGCTGCAACTGGCGTCTGCATCCACGCCACTGCGCTTGCATAATCCATTTCAGGCAGCATTACGATAGAGATCGCCAGCCATAACGTTAAAGGCAGTAGCGCCAGCGATGTTAAACGCTGCATCCACCAATGGTGTGCGCCTTCGCGCGCTGAACCTAAACCTTTAGCGGCAGAAAGAGGTGTCCGTAAACTCATGTTAATGCTCCCATGGCCATCGGCAGCCAGCTAGCAACAGTGGCTAACACAGCGAATGCCAATACATACCAACCAGACGATGAAGCGACCTTCTTACCTAAGCCCAGTCCTGCATCCCATACTAGGTGACGCACGCCATTAGCCATGTGGAAGTAAAGCGCAAATGTCCAGGCAAATAAAAATAATAAACCGATTGGGTGAGTCAATGCATCGTGAACACAGCTATAAGCATCAGCGCCTGATGCCAGGCTGGATAAAACGATGACGAGTGCGACCGCACCAAAACTTAAAAATACCCCAGTCATACGGTGCAAAATAGATAGCGCCATGGTTAGGTGCCAGCTATAAACTTGCAAGTGGGGTGAAAGAGGTCGTTGTGAAACGCTCATTCAGCATGTTCTCCTAATCTAGCGGTAAGTTAGCAACAGCCTGTCGCTACGACTACACTTCCGATAGTTGATTATTATATGTAAGTTTTTGAAAATCTTACCATCGCAAGGCCTTAAAGTCATGACACCGGCGATGCCGGGGTGTTTCAAAAACACACCCAGAGGAGGTATAACAAAGCAGGTAAAAGTACCTTAGTTTAGCCTCTAAAACCAGCTTGACAGATGGAATAGACGACTATTCATCGGATCAAGATGTACAAGGATTAAACCGTGCTCGAAAAACTCAAAAACATAGCCCCTACACTGCCTCTATTTGCTACTGACACAGCAAATCCAGCATTATCTGTACTAGACCAGTACAGTGCTTATCGCATCAGCGGTGACGATGCGGAGACTTTTTTACAGGGTCAACTGAGCAATGATGTAAAACAACTCGCTGATGGCCAACGTGGTCAACTGACTAGTTATTGCACCCCTAAGGGTCGCATGCTCGCGCTGTTCTACTTAATGAAGGCGGAATCTGGCTACATCGCCATCATGCCGAGTGCAATTGCTGAAAGCGTATTTAAACGCCTACAGATGTTTATTATGCGTTCAAAAGTTGAGATCAGCCCCCTGGCCGATGAATATTCCCTACTCGGCTTACATCAAGCCGATAGTCTGCTCAGCCAAGAATTAACACCGAGCGACAGTGCCTACACCATCGCTAGCCAAGGCAACAATTTCAGCATGCGCATCGCAGGCCAACCCTCTCGCTTACTGTTACTGGCAGATGACGATTTAGCGAATAAGCTAACGCAGGACGAAAGCCTATTAGTCAGCAATGATCGATGGCAGCTAGCCGACATTGAAGCCGGCATCCCCAACATCTTTGCCAAAACGCAAGAGAGCTTTGTGCCGCAAATGACCAACCTAGAGTTAATCGACGGTGTTAATTTCCGTAAAGGTTGTTACCCGGGACAAGAAGTCGTAGCACGACTGCATTATCTAGGCACAGCCAAGCGCCGCATGTATCGCTTAGCCATCAACGCAAGTGAGATGCTAGAAATTAACGCCGAAGTATTTGTCGAAGGCTCAGAACAGGCCATCGGCCATATTGTAAATGCAGTTGAGTTAGAGCCAGGCCTCTATAACGCACTTGCTGTGCTGCGTGTTGAACATGCTAGTAATGATTTATTACACACAGACTACTCAAGCAACATCGAACAGTTAAAACTACCTTATAGTTTGATTAGCGAAAGTGAAGCAGACAATAAAGCAGGAGAAAAATAATGCGTGCCATCGTGATCTATTTCGCCATCGCAGCCTTAGCACTACTCGCCGCCTACATCATCCGTGGCAACAGCCGCTTTATCTCTAATGCATTACTGGTTATATCAGCAGCATTTCTAGTGATATTGGGCATCGCGGTGATAGTGGATTGATATTGGATTTAGTGAGTTTTGCTTGATCAATAGTTTACTCTTAACAGTTACCTTTCTATTTTGGCCTGCACAACGTAGAGAGATAACTTTAGCTACTTGGTTAAAGCACATTCTTATCGTCGTCTTCAGTCAGATATTGAAAACAACGAATCACATAACTCGCTTATCTTCCTCTAATCTAAATATGCGATGAATACTGCTCATCTAAATCAAAGTTTTTACACTCAGATGGTGAGTGTGAGCTATTCATTCTTTCGATGAGGTCTACAAATTGATGGTTGGCTTTCAAATAGGTGAAAATCTTAATGGCTTGCTCACGACTGATATTGCGTCGCTGGAGATCAGCCTCAAGGTCGTAATACCCTTTAAAGTGGTTTAGTCGGTTTTTATCTTGCCAAACCGCCAAGAGGATATCAATGACTGCTTTGACTTGAGTATCTGAAATAGTCCCAACAACCTCTAGCTCTCGTTCCACTGCTCCTTCAAAACCATTAAGCAAGGCATAGATACGACCTTAACTAGCAGGACATACAACCACATCTGAAGCGCGCTGAACTCGATATATCTCACCTAATATTTTACCGAATAGTACACTTGATTCTTTTTCCATAAACTCACTCTTCTAATAACTTAAATTTAAACGCCAAAAAATAGTGGCCAAGGGTCAAACCCCACGATTAATAAATTATATCAAAATACTATTCTACCTAT
>JGI20154J14316_10000100_pt1 | contig 67310 bp, 66 predicted proteins | sample COG_04_FD_14316 | JGI IMG/M metagenome (IMG submission 14316)
ATCTCCATTTGGAGTGAAAATATTTGGAAATTCCACCGAGCTTAAAATACTGTCAATTATATTTTCTTGAAGAGATAAATTAGTTGTATCAACACAGTTATTTCCTGAATATGTAATAAGTTTAATTATTGGCTTTTCAGTATTTGGATATTCAAAAAATAATTTTCTGCTTGAAATGCTGTCATTGTTTACATTCCAAATGAAACTTGAATAATCCCCCAGGTTGATTAGTTCGGCATCAACCATTATAAATTCACATTTTGGATTTTGTTGAGTTTGTATTTACATAATTCGAAATTCCATTAAATTCCATAGCAGAATTAGGATTTCCAAACCTATCTGAAACAAATAAACCACCATTATTGATTGCGTTAAATCCATTTCCTGAAGCATCAAGGGTGTTTCCATCAAATTTATAATGCGCAACTAAACTATCTTTTAATGTAAATTGAGCATTTAAGTTATTCTGAAATCCAAAAAATAAAAGAATACAAAATAGAAATTTGAGATTTTTAATCTGCATTTAAAGCATTTTCTCAAAAATAACCAATTTGTGCAAAAACTTAATCAGCAATTTTATTTAATGCCAAAATCAATTTGTTTAAATCTTCAATTGTGGTATAAACGTGAGGCGTAATTCTAACACCATCAACATTTTCAATATTTACATTGGTGGTGTGAATTTGAAATTCATTCATGAGTTGATTCACCACCTCATTTCTTGTTTTTCCTTCAATTTTGATGGATGCAATTGCTCCACTATAATCTTTATTTAAGGAAGTAAAGCTTTTAATTTTTGGGTTTTCTAAAGCTTGCTTTAACCAATAATCTTTTAAAAAGTGCAACCGTTGAAACTTTCTTTCTGAGCCAATCATCAAATGAAAATCTATGGCCTGGCCAATGGCATATTCTGCAGGAAATGATCTTGTGCCTTGTGCTTCGAATTTTCTAATGTCGTTTGATTTTGGCTCAGGAGGGGAAAAGGCAGGCCAAATTTTTTCAATCTTCTCTTTTTTGATGTACATAAATCCTGTGCCGAAAGGAGCACAAAGCCACTTATGTAGGCTTGTACCAAAGTAATCAGCTCCTAAATCTGATATTTTAAAATTTAAATGAGCAAAACTGTGAGCTCCATCAATCAAAACTTCAGCGCCCATTTCATGTGCTAACGATGCTATTTTTTTTACGGGCATAATTTGGCCGGTCCAATTAATTACATGGGTTATATGTACAAGTTTGGTTTTTGAAGTGATTTGTTTTTTATAAGCATCAACGGCAACTTGGTCGTCTTCAATTGGCATTTTTAAGTCAACCCATTTAAGTTTTATTCCTTCTCTGGCTTCTCTTTGAAGCCAAGCCTGCTTCATGTTTGGGTAATCGAACTGAGACAAAACCACTTCATCTCCTTTTTGCAATGGCAAACCAAATATTATGGTTGCAAGTGCNTCGGTNGTATTTCTATTAATTACCAATTCTTCTGTATCGCAACCTGCCAATTGAGCTAGCTTTTGCCTTAAACTTTCTCGGCCTTTGTCTAAAATTCGCCACATGTAATAGGAGGGGGCTTCGTTTGAAAGTTGGTTATATCTCTCAAAGGCATCTTGTACAACTTTTGGTTGTGGACTTACACCTCCATTGTTTAAATTCATAATTGATGACGAAGTGGTATAAGCTTGCTTAATTAGGTTCCAAAATGTTTCGTCATTTTCGGTAGGGTTAAAGCTTTTTAATTTATCGAATAACTCAAAATTTCTTTCTTCATGAGCAGCAAGAGAACCCGATACTCCAAGCCCAAGGCCAAAAGCAGAAATGTTTTTTAAAAATTTACGACGAGTGTTTATCATTTTCTGATAGTAAATTTAATCTTAATTGAGTAATTCTATAAATGTTAATTAGGGTTAAAAATAAACAACATCAAAAAAATTGCTTTACTAACGCGTTTAAAAGTATTACTATCATTTAAAATTTATTCCATGAAAAAAAACTTGTTCGGATTAATCTTAATTGTGAATTCTATTTTGTTTTCTAGTTGTGTTATTATTAGAGAGGGTGAAGTTGGGGTAAAACGTAAATTAGGAAAATACAATGACAATGTTTAAAAGGGCGGTGTAATTGGATTTTTTCCTTTTACTAAAACTATTAGAAAAGTCTCCACACAAACCAATAATATAGAAGTTGGCATTGTAATTCCTTCAAAAGAGGGCTTAAGTATTAGGTCTGAAATTTCTATTTTGTATAGTATAATACCAGAAGATGCTCCAAATATTTTAAGAACAATAGGGCCAAATTTTGAAAATAATGTGATTATACCAATCTTTCGTTCAGCCATTGCAGACGTTACGTCAAGGTTTTATGCTAAAGATATGCATAGTGGTGAGCGTTCAACAATTGAAAAAGATATTAAAAAGCAAATGATGACTAATTTGGAAGGCAGAGGAATTACCATTGAAGCAGTATTGATGAAAAGCATTCAGTTACCTGCAAGTTTAGCCACTGCCATTGAAGCTAAGCTAGCTGCAGAGCAAGAGGCGCAAAGAATGGAGTTTGTATTGCAATCGGAGAAACTAGAAGCTGATAGAAAAAAAATTGATGCTATAGGGGTAAGAGATGCTCAGAAAATAATTACCGAAGGTTTAAATCCTATGATTTTGCAGTTTAAGTCTATAGAAGCCTTTAAAGAGCTTTCAAAATCCAACAATGCAAAGGTTATTATTACAGATGGCAAATTGCCAATGCTAATTAATGATGAGGTAAAATAATTTTACTTTAAGTAAAGCCTTGATGCAGGACCTTCATTCATCAATAAATCTAAAATTGATAAATTGGTTATGAAGCCTAAACGATCTTCGAATTGTTGCGGATAATAGGGTAATACAATTTCTTGAGATTTCTTGTTTGGAATTTTGTCAAATCGCCAATATTTATTCTCACTAGCAGGAGGGAAATCATCTGATAAATTATATTTCAAATCCACTCCAAGTTTTTTAATTGTCCAATTAAAAAGTTCGAAATTTAGTTCTGAGAGAAAAACAGGTTGAGAATTAAATATGGTTTTAAGTTCATCAATATAATGAATGTAAAAAGGAGCAGATTGATAAGCAGCTCTAATTGATTTAAGATGATGGCTTATCCAATCTTCGTTGTAATCAATTTCAATTTCAATGGTTTTGTCCTTTGAAGACCTAGCAGAAAGCGGTATTGATAACCTAATAATTCCTTGACTGTTAGAAATATTATAATGGTTTCGATAAGTGCTTTTGGGAAAAGTTTCAAAAACATCAAACAAAATGTTTTGGGTCGATAAAATGGCTTTGTAGTAAGCAGCATGACCTAAACAAAACAATGGAAATGGAACTTTAGTATTATTCAATTCCACTAAACAATCTATCCCATCTTATTTTCCCATCAAACCAACCTAACTCTGGGTCTAAACTCAACCATATAAATGATGCTTCACCAACAATATGGTCTTCAGGTACAAAGCCCCAAAACCTCGAATCTTGAGAGTTATGCCTGTTATCTCCCATCATCCAATAGTAATTCATTTTAAAGGTGTAAGTGGTAGTTTTTTCTCCATTAATAAAGAATTTCCCATCTTCAATTTTAAAATCGTTTGCTTCGTAAACTCCAATTATTTTTTTATACAAAGGAATGTTCTCTTCGGTTAAGGTTATTGTTTCTCCTTTTTTGGGAATTGAAATTGCACCAAAATTATCTACATCCCAATAGAAGCCATCGGCGTTAGGGAAAATTCTATTTGTTGCACCTCTAAATTGAGAATAGTACATTGGGTCCATCTCAACCAAAAATGGTGTTGCCCAATGGTTTACGTTTTTTATTTGATCGAAATGAATTGCAGGGGCAACTTCTTGAACTACAGGTGTTTCCTTTATCTTTTTGTAGTTTTCAAAAGTTAAGGGAATAATATATCCTGCTCCACCTTTTATTCTTCTTTGGTCTTGGTAATTAACTAAATAATCGGTTTTTAACCTCGAAGGATTAATATTGTCTTTTGTTTTTACAATGTAATTGTATTGAGACTCTTCAGGAATATCTGCCATTTCACCATTAATGAATAAAATTCCTTTTTTTACTTCTAACTTATCTCCAGGAACCCCAACACATCTTTTAATATAATTTTCTCTTTTATCAACAGGCCTAGCAATTATATCTTGCCTTCTCCAAAGGGCTTCTCGAGCCATTTTTTTGTAAAAACTTTCAGATTGCACCTCTTTTTTCTGCATCAAATCATTTTGCCTCAATTGAAAGGCATAATCTCTAATTATTTGCTCGTATGATTCATTTTGCTGTGCAACAACTACAGTATCTCCTGCAGGGAAGTTGAAAACTACAACATCATTTCTTTCGACTTCACCAAAACCTGGTAAACGTAAAAAAGGTAATTTCCACCACTCTAAATAACTTTTTACATTATTTGAAAATGGCAAAGTATGATGAGCAAAAGGGAATGAAAGAGGAGTTTGTGGAACTTTTGGTCCATAACTCATTTTCGAAACAAAAAGGTAATCTCCAATGAGCATAGATTTTTCCATAGATGAAGTTGGAATAGTATAGGCCTCAAGAAAATAAGTTCTGATAATACTTGCCGCTACAATTGCAAAAATTATGGCATCTCTCCACTCTAAAAGACTTGATCTTTTTTGTTTCTTTTTATCTAAAGTACCTACATATTTTAAATCGGTTTCTTTTGCCAAGTATGGCAAGAAAAAATAAGGAGCAAAAGCCGCTAGGGTAACATGTTGCCATTTTCTACAACCAAAAACGGTAGCAATATTCACGCACATTACCATGAGCATCAAAATATTTACACCAGGAAAAATTAAAAGAAATAACCACCACCAAGGCTTATCAATAATTTTAAGCCAAACAAAAAAGTTATAGCCGGGAACAAAAGCTTCCCAACCTTTTTTACCTGCTTTTTTAAATATAAAATAAAGACTAACTATTATTGTGGTGGCTGCAAAAGCAACTAAAAAACTTTTCATTATTTAAAATTAGGTTTCAAAGAAAATACTAGCTTATTTAACAATTTGCATAGGTTAACAAGAATTAACGCGATATTATAAATATAAAAGGTCTTTCATGCCGTAAATTCCTTTTTTATTTTGTGAGTATTCTGCCGCTAAAACAGCACCAAGTGCAAATCCCTTTCGGTTTTTTGCTTTGTGGGTTAATGATATTTCGTCAATTTCGTTTTCGTATGAAATAGTATGGGTGCCAGGAACTTCATCAATTCTTTTGGCAGAAATATTTATTAAATCAGAACCTGTTTGGTCTAATTTCCATTGATTTTTTCTTTTTAATTGATTTAAAACTACCTGCGCTAAACTAATAGCAGTGCCGCTTGGAGCATCTTTTTTATGAATATGGTGAATTTCTTCAATGGCAACTTCATAATCTTCAAAGTCATTCATTAAAGTGGCTAATTGCTTATTTATTTCGAAAAAGATATTCACGCCAACACTAAAGTTACTAGCATAAAAAAGCGTTTGGTTTTCAGCCTCACATTTTTCGAAGACTTCTTTTTCCTGGTTGCTCCAACCTGTAGTGCCAACTACCACCGGAGTATTGTAAGAAAAACATTTGTAAATATTTTTCACTGCAGATTCAGGCTGTGTAAACTCAATTGCAACATCAGAATTAGCTAAACAGCTTTCTAAATCATCGAAATTTTCTAAACCTATTTTTCCAGAAATAGTGTGGCCTCTTTCTAAAGCAATTTTCTCGATTTCTTTGCCCATTTTGCCATATCCAATAAGGGTAATTCTCATTTTTTTAAATTGAGTGTTAGGGTTAATCCTGCAGTTTGGTTTGGAAGTGTTTGAAAGTAAGGTTTTACATTTAGAGACAAATCATCGCTTACATCAAAATTAAAAAAGTGAGCATCTACTGTAGCATCTACAATTTGCAGTAGATAAACACCTAAGGTAGCTATGTAAGAAATTTCTAGCCAATTTCTTGTAGTTTCTAGATTTTGCAAAACCACACCATCAGGCAAATCTGGGTACCAAATGTCAATTGTATTAACATCATCATCTACTCGGGCTTTATATGCTTGAAAAAAATCGTTGTAGAATCTATTGTTTCTAATAATAAAGTAAACCGATGTTCCAATACCTCCATAAACCAAAGGAAGTTTCCAATATTTTTTATTGTATATCTGGCCTAAACCTGGCAAGGCAGCAGCATAAATGGCCGCTTTTTTGGGAGAATGTGGGGGTTTATCTTTTTCTATTATAGAAGTTGTAGAATCGCTAGAAACAGATTGAGCTTTACAAATATTAAAACTCAATAAAAACAGCAATAAGAAGTGTAGTAAATACTTAAGCATCAATTACTTTCCAACAAAGATAAAATCAGATTCAAATCATCATCAGATTTAAAATTGATAACCAATTTTCCTGTTCCTGATCTGCTTCTTTTTAAATCTATTTTATTTGAGAAACGCTCCGATAAATAATTTCGTCTTTGTTCTAAATCGTAAGTGAGGTAATTTTTTGAAGCTGGCTTAGGTTTACTTTGTGTGTTGTTCTCTCTAATTAATTCTTCAATTTGCCTAACCGAAAGTTCTTCATTAACAACTCTTTCAAATAAAAATAATTGTTGATCAATATCTTCAATAGCAACCAATGCTCTTGCATGCCCCATTGAAATTAGACTTTTTCTAATTCCTAATTGAATTTCAGCGGGTAATTTCAATAACCTTAGGTAATTGGTTACAGTACTTCGTTTTTTTGAAACCTTTTGGCTTAAACTTTCCTGTGTAAGGTTACATTCTTCCATAAGCCTTTTGTAGCTTATGGCTATTTCGATGGCGTCTAAATTTTCTCTTTGAATATTTTCAACCAAAGCCATTTCTAACATGGTTTGGTCGTCGGCAACTCTTATGTAAGCAGGAATTTTATCTAAGCCTGCTATTTGAGAAGCCCTAAATCTTCTTTCGCCACTAATAAGCTGAAAATGGTCGTTACCCATTTTACGCAAGGTAACAGGCTGAATAATACCGTAAGTTTTAATTGACTCAGATAATTCTACCAAAGCCTCTTCTTCAAACAAACTTCTAGGCTGAAAAGGATTGGCCTCTATTGCTGAAATACTTACTTCTGCTATGCTGCCAAGAGTAGCATTTTCATCAGAAGAAAGTCGAGTTGTAATATCTGTGTTTGCGTTTTCTAAAAGTGCACTAAGACCTCTACCAAGGGCTCTTTTTTTATTGACCATCAGGAATTTCTATGTATTTATCTTCTTCTCTAATTTTTGTGAGATTGTTTTTTTGCAAAATTTCTCTTGCAAAATTAAGATAATTTACAGCTCCTTTGCTACTTGCATCATGCAGGATTATGGTTTCTCCATGAGATGGAGCTTCGCCTAATTTGGTGTTTCTAAAAATAATTGTATCAAAAACCAATGATTGGAAATGCATTTTAACTTCCTCAACAACTTGGTTGGCTAATCTTAGTCTTTGGTCATACATAGTAAGGAGCATTCCTTCTATTTCTAAATCTTTGTTTAAAAGAGATTGTACTATTTTAACTGTATTTAAAAGTTTCCCTAAACCTTCTAGTGCAAAATATTCGCATTGAACAGGAATTATAACAGAATCGGCTGCGGTTAAACCATTAACAGTAATTAATCCTAAAGATGGAGAGCAGTCAATAATCACAAAGTCGTAATTGTCTTTAACTTTATTGATTACGGCGCGCATCATTTTTTCCCTGTTGGGAAGATTAATCATTTCAATTTCAGCTCCTACTAAATCGATGTGGCCTGGCAATAAATCTAAATTGGGAGTATCAGTATGTAAAATAACATCTTGAGGCTCCACATCACTAACCATGCATTCGTAAAGGCTGGTCTTTATATTACGCGGATCAAAACCAACACCAGAAGTTGCATTAGCTTGAGGGTCAGCATCTACAAGCAAAATCTTCTGCTCTAAAACTCCTAAACAGCCTGCTAGGTTTATTGCAGTGGTGGTTTTTCCGACTCCACCTTTTTGATTTGAAATTGCTATTACTTTACCCATATTATTTTTACTAGTTGCAACTATTTAGTTAGAAGTTTGTTACCTTACATCTTTATAGAGAAGCACTGTTGCTGCACCAAAAGAGGCTATAAAAGTACACCTATATAATGGGGCAGTGGTGATTTTCTAAAACCTATTTTTAAACAAAAATCTGTTAATTGAAATGATAACTGTTATTTGTGGAACCAACAGACCTAGCAATGAAACCCAAATTTTTGCGAAACATTTTATGAATGTATTGGCTGAAAAACAACAACATGCAAAGTATTTGGGGTTAGAAAATTTGCCTTTAGATTTTGCTTTCAACAACGCTGTTTTTGGTGTTGAAAATTTAATTTTAGAAAATATTGTTGATGAGTTTATTGTACCATCCGAAAAACTAATTTTTATTTCGCCTGAATACAACGGAAGTTATCCTGGTGTATTAAAAGCATTTTTAGATAGTTTTTTTCCAAAACAAATTGCCGGAAAGAAGGCCGCTTTGGTAGGAGTTTCTAGTGGAAGAGCTGGGAATTTAAGAGGAATGGATCATTTAACTGGAGTGTTAAATTATTTAAAGGTTACGGTAATGCCTAATAAATTACCAATTTCAAGAATTTACGAATTGGTAAAAGACAATAAGATAGAAGATGAAGCAACTAAAAAGACAATTGAGCAGCAATTAAATGAGCTAATTGACTTTTAATTATTCATCATTTTTTGGATTTGAATCTAAATCATCGAAAGAGATATCGGTAAATTGATTTTCAACGGTGTTTTCTAATTCTTCGCCTTTTTCTTTGTTTAACTCGATAATTTTTAAAAAAGATTCTTTTAGGCCTTCGCTAAATTTTTCAAAATCTTCTTTATAAACAAAGATTTTATGCTTTTTGTACCCATAACTTCCGTCTTCGTTGTAAACTCTTTTACTTTCGGTTATGGTTAAGTAATAATCGTTGTTTCGTGTAGCTCTTACATCAAAAAAATAGGTTCTTTTTCCTGCTCTAACTGCTTTTGAGAAAATATCGTTATTATCCCTATTATCAAAATTCTCGTGTTCTTCCATCATCAAGCTTTATTCAGTTATAAAATTTCCTCGCTCTATACAAACAAATCTATTGAAAAAAACAAATACAAATCAAATCAGATGTGGGCTTTTTCTTCTTCGAGCAATTGTTTTTGGTAAAGGTTGAAATACAGTCCTTGAGATTGAATAAGTTCTTCATGAGAGCCCTCTTCAGCAACTTTACCATTTTCAAGAAAAATTATTTTGTCGCAATGTTTTACTGATGAAACCCTGTGGCTAATAATGATGGTGCTTTTTCCTTGCATGATGGTTTTTAAATTTTGAATAATTCTCTCTTCAGTTTCAGTGTCAACTGCAGATAAAGAATCATCAAAAATCATGATAGAAGGCTCTCGCATTAACGCTCTTGCCATTGCCACTCTTTGTTTTTGACCACCTGATAAAGTGATTCCTCTTTCCCCAACCCTTGTCTCAAATCCATCGGGAAACTCAATAATATTGTCGTAAACTTCAGCGTTTTTGGCTGCGTTTTTTACGGCATCTTGGTTGGTTTCGCCAGATTCACCAAAAGCAATGTTGTTTGCTATGGTATCTGAAAAAAGAAAATCTTCTTGAGGAACATAACCAATGCTTTTGCGGTATTTGGAAAGGTTTATGGTTTTGATGTTTTTTTCATCAACCAAAATCTCTCCTTCTGTAACATCAAAAAGTCGGCAAATTAAGTTTGCTATCGTAGATTTCCCTGAGCCTGTTTTGCCTAAAATTGCTATTGATTGGCCATTTTTTAACTCGAAAGAAAGGTTGTTTAAAGCCACAATACCTGAGTCTGGGTAGGTAAAGTTTACATTTTTAAACTTGATATTTCCAGAAGGTTTAAAATCTTGATTTGTAGGATTTTGGATATCAGGTATAGTCTTTAAAAACTCGTTAATTCTTTCTTGAGAAGCAGCTGCTCTTTGTGTAAGAGAAGTAACCCAACCTACAGCAGCCACAGGCCAAGTAAGCATGTTTACATAAATTACGAATTCGGCAATGTTACCAGTAGATATTTCACCAGCTATTGATAGTTTTCCGCCAACATAAATTGTAAGAATTGTACTTAAACCAATCAACAATAACATTAAAGGCATAAAAATGGCGTTAACCTTTACCAAGCCTAATGTTTTGCTTCTGTAAAGCTCACATTCTTCTAAAAACTTTTCTTGTCTTTCATCGCTTTTAGCGTAAGCTTTAATTACCCGAATACCCGAAAAGGCTTCTTGTACAAAAGTTGAAAGAACCGAAAGCTGGTTTTGAACTCTTTCGCTTTTGCGGTTAATAATATTACTTACATAGTAAATACTTACTGATAAAATGGGCAAAGGAACGAGCACAAATAGTGTTAATTTGGCATTGATGGATAACATGGTGTAAATAACCAAAATAAACAAAACCAACATGTTTAAAGTGTACATAATAGCTGGACCGAAGTACATTCTTACTTTACTCACATCATCGCTGATGCGATTCATTAAATCGCCGGTATTGTTGCGTTTGTAAAATGCCAAGCTTAGGTTTTGGTATTGATTAAAAATTTCATTTTTTAAATCAAACTCAATATATCTCGACATCATAATGATAGTTTGACGAGTATAAAATAGGAAAATGCCTTTTATGATGGAAACAACCAAATACAAGACACCAAGAAAAATAAAAATGTTGGGTAGCGTTAATTCTAAAGTGTAAGCCAACCAGCTATTTTTGAATAGGGTGTACTCGTAAAAATCTGCTTGTTTTTGAGATTTTAAAACCTCTTCGGCAAAATCTATCGACTCTCTTACAACCTTTGGTGCAATTACCCCAAACCAATTCGAAAGCACTATAAAAACAAAGCCTAATAGCAAATGCCATTTGTACTTCCATAGGTATTTATTTAGGTATTGTAACGATTGCATTAAATGAAAAAAATAATAGGTTAGGAGTTAAATTGAATTAGTTTTGCAGCCAAATTTGATGAATCGTTCTTTGTGAGAATAATTAAACCAAAACATAACGCTAACAAAACTTTTCTGTTTAAAAAAGGTTTAAAATTTGTAGACAAAGTTACCATTCCCTTGCACTTTATTTTTCTAATTTCTTTAAATTTTATTAAATGTTAAATCGCAGATATCTACGTATTAAGGTATTGCAAGCATTGTATGCTTATTTCTCTCTTCCTGCCAACCAATTAAAAGTGGTTGAAAAAAATATGATTCAATCTATTCAGAGAGTTTATGATTTGTATTTGTATAAAATCTCTATTCTGCTGGACGTTTTACATGCAGCTAATTTAAACCTCGAGAAAAACAAAGCCAAAAGACTTCCAACTGAAGAAGATTTAAACCCAAATACCAGGTTTATTGATAACAAAGTGCTAAAAATATTGAATAGCAATATCGATTTAAAAGAGCAATTAGAAAAAAAGAAAATTAATTGGCAAGTAAATTTTGATGACATCAAAAAACTTTGGCGAACTATAAAGTCTTCAGATATGTATGAAAATTACATGAATAATCCTGAAAATGATTTCGCCAAAGACAGAAAATTTATTGTTCAGGTTTACGAAAAGTTTATTCAAGACGAACCAGTTTTTGAACACCTTTTGCATGAGCAAAGTATTTATTGGTATACAGATATGGAGGTTGTAGATTTAAGTGTAATGAAGACTTTTAGCAGCATAGCAGAAAACACAGGACCTATCAATAACATTTTATTACCATTGATAAAAGATGAAGTTGATGATATGAAATTTATCAAAGAACTTCTGAATAAAACCATTTTGTTCGAAAAAGAATACTCAGATATTATTGCTCAAAAAACAAATAATTGGGAGTTGGAAAGAATTGCCATTATTGATATTATTTTGATGAAAATGGGAATGTGTGAACTAGAGCACTTTAACTCAATTCCTGTAAAAGTTACTTTAAATGAGTACATTGAGTTAGCCAAAAACTTTTCTACACCAAAAAGCAAAAACTTTATCAATGGCATTTTAGATAAAGTGGTGCAAGAGTGGAAATCAAAAAATAGAATTGAAAAGATTGGTAGAGGATTAAAAGAATAACATTTGATATTTAATATTGCAAAAAAATAAGTTAGTATGAAGAAATTTATTGTTGCCATTTTTACGATTTCAACTTTTATGAGTTGTGCTCCTGATAATAGCACTATAAGTACTGATATTGTAGCAAACCCTCAAACAGCAAGTGGTGAAGAGGCAAATGCAAAGCTCCCTGCCATAAAGTTTGAAGAAGAGTTATTTGAGTTTGGAGAAATTACGCAAGGCGAAAAGGTAGAACATACTTTTATGTTTACGAATACGGGCGAGGCAGACTTAATAGTTACAAGTGCCAAAGGTAGTTGTGGTTGTACTGTGCCAGAATGGCCAAAAAAACCAATTAAACCAGGAGAAAAAGGCGAAATTAACGTAGTTTTTAACTCAGAAGGAAAAAAAGGAAGGCAACATAAAAAAGTAACAATTGTGGCCAATACACAACCATCTACCAATGTGATTGCCATTTCAGGAGAAATTATAGCACCAGAAGTAAACTAAATCAATTATGACACTAGAAACCATTTTATTATTTGCTCCAGCAGGAGGAGATTCAAACCCAATTACTTCATTTTTACCATTGATATTAATTGCGGTAGTTTTTTACTTTTTTATGATTAGGCCTCAAACCAAAAAGGCTAAAGACACCAAAAAGTTTCGCGAAGCTTTGGCTAAAGGAGATAAGGTTGTAACCATTGGTGGAGTTCATGGCAAAATTGCCGAGATAAAAGAAACCACTTTGATTATTGAAACCGAAGGTGGAGGAAAATTAAGAATTGAAAAGTCTGCAGTTTCTATGGAGTATTCTACAGGACAAAGTGGCTCCCCAGTTGACCAAAAACTTAATAATTAAAATTTGGCTTTTACTTTAGATGTGTTAAAAGGATTTCCATTTGTAAAACCTACCGGAAATACATACACATTTATTGTTTGCTTATTTATTGCCATAACCTTTTGGTTGTTAAATGCTTTAAATAAACCTTACACTACTCAAATTCAAATCCCATTGGGAATTGAAAAAATTCCAGCAAATAAAATATTGGTAAACCAACCGCCAAATTCAATTTTGGTGGAAGTTTCTGGCTTTGGGTTCGACCTGTTAACCTTTGGTAAAGTTGCTTCTGACTCCATTAAATTGAATGCTCAAAAATTAGGTGTAAACAATCAACCTGTAAGACAAACTTTATTGGTTTCATCTCAAAAAATTTACGAGCAAATAACCGGAAATTTGGGAGGAAATTACACGCTTAAACAAGTCTTATTAGATTCATTAAACCTTCAGTTTGATGTGAAAATTTCTAGTATTGTTCTCGTAAATCCTGATTTAAAAGTAGAAACAGCCAATCAATTTACGGTAGAAAAAATTTCAGCAAATCCAAATTTTGTTGAATTAACAGGTCCCAAAACCATACTGGATGGAATAAAAGAAATTAAGACTGACTATAAGGTTTTTAACAAGTTAGACCAAAATTTAACGTTTGATTTACCTCTAGTTTTACCACCAAATATTCAATCTTCTCATAAAAAGACAGCAATAAAAATTTCGATCGAAAGGATTACAGAGGGAGAATTAAAGCTTCCTATTCAAATTAAAAACAACAGCGATTCTCTAAAATTAGTTATGGTGCCAAATACAGTAAGCATCAAGTTTGTGGCACCTGTTAGCAAATTCAACCAAGTTTCAAGTTCAGATTTTTTAGCTTTTGTAGATTTTACAGGTTTAAGTGTAGAAAACAAAAGGGTGAAAATTGAAATAAAATCTATAAACCCTTTGGCTAAAATGATTTCGTTTGAGCCTGCTTTCGCAGAGTTTATTATTTTAGAGAAATGAAACAGGTTGGTATTACAGGAGGAATTGGAAGCGGGAAAAGTACCGTTTGTAAAATTTTCGAAACATTAAATGTTCCTGTTTTTTATGCTGACAATGAAGCTAAAATCTTAATGAACTCAAATGAAATTTTGAAAACTGAAATTGCCAATACTTTTGGTAAAGATGTTTACAAAAACAATGAATTAGACAGAAAAAAGCTGGCTCAACTTGTTTTTAATAATCCTGAAGCTTTGAGCAAATTGAATGCTTTAGTGCATCCCAAAGTTGGTGTTGCGTATCAAAGTTGGTTGCAAAAACAAAATCATCCTTTTGTGCTTAAAGAAGCTGCAATTTTATTCGAATCTGGCTCAAACAAAAACTTATATGAGGTAATTTATGTTTCGGCTCCAGAAAGCCTCAGAATTAAAAGGGTTTGCTTGCGCGATGGAGTTGAAGTAGACCAAGTACAAAGCCGAATAAAAAATCAGTGGCCCGAAGAAAAAAAACTAAAGTTAAGTGATCATGTTGTTATAAACGACGATATAAAAATGGTAATTCCCCAAGTTTTAAAACTTAACCAAAGATTGTTGCAATGAAATTACTTTCTGCAAAGCAAATAGCCCAATTGGATAAAATTACAATTGAAAATGAACCCATTAAGTCGATTGACTTAATGGAGCGTGCAGCATTAAAAATTGTAAATCAATTATTTAAAATCCCGCAATTTTCTCACGATTATAAATCAGCTGATTTTAAAGGAAATATCAAAATATTTTGTGGCTCGGGAAATAATGGGGGAGATGGTTTTGCAATTGCCAACCATTTACTTTCTAAAGGTTTTAAGGTAGAAGTTTTTTGGGTTCAGTTTTCAACCAACTTTTCTGAAGATGCTAGGTATAATTACCAACTCCTTTTGGATGATCAAATTGATATTTTTCACATCAATAGTGAGAATTGTTCTGAAGTAGAAATAGGTGAATTAGATTTGGTTATTGATGCCATTTTTGGTTCAGGCTTAAACCGACCTATAGAAGGGTTTGTTGCAGAAATTATTCAAAATATCAATAACTCTAAGGCAAAAGTTATTGCTGTAGATATTCCATCAGGCTTATTTGCAGATGATAACTCAATCAACATTTTCGAAAATATAATTCAGGCTGATATTACCTATACTTTTCAAATGCCAAAAGTTGCCTTTTTTCAACCTCAAAATGATTTATTTACAGGAAGTTGGCATGTTTTAGATATTGGGCTTTTGGTGGATTCAACTTCCGATTTTCAAACAAATAATTATTGGGTTAATAAGCAATTTGTTGAAGGGTTATTGCCTCCACGAAAAACCTTTTCGCACAAAGGAAGTTATGGCCACGCCTTATTAATTGGAGGGAGTTTAGGTAAAATGGGTTCAATAAGTTTGGCTACTAAAGCTTGTTTGAAATCTGGTGCAGGTTTAGCAACTGCCTGTGTTCCAAAATGTGGAATAGATATTCTACAAACGGTGATTCCAGAAGCCATGGTTTTACCAAGTGAAGGAGAATTTTTCTTGGAAGGAAATATAGCTTTAGCAAATAAAACTTCTATAGGAATTGGAGTAGGAGTAGGTACAGAAGAAAAAACAGCACAACTGCTTAAAAATTTAATTGCAGAAGCCAATGCACCTTTGGTGATTGATGCCGACGCAATAAATATATTATCTGAAAATAAAACTTGGTTGGCCTTTTTGCCTCCACAAACAATTTTAACTCCTCACCCAAAAGAGTTTGAAAGACTTACTGGTACCTGGGAAACTGACGAAGAAAAGTTAAAGCTATTGAAAGAGTTTTGCGCTAAGTTTAACGCAATTGTTGTTTTAAAAGGGGCTTTTACAGTTTCGTGCACGCCAAATGGTAATTTGTTTTACAACTCAACAGGCAATGCAGGTATGGCTACTGCAGGAAGCGGAGATGTTTTATTCGGGATTATTTGCGGTTATTTGGCCCAAGGTTTACAGCCTATAAATGCCGCGGTTCTTGCAGTTTATAACCATGGCTTAGCTGCAGATATTATGGTTCAAGAAACAACTGAAACTTCACTAATTGCTTCAGATATTATTGAAGGATTGAATTTCATTAACTAAGCCTTAAAGTTTAATAAACTTTATAGGGCTAAGTTTTTCTTCATCTTTTAAAAAGTAAATTCCTGGTTTTAATTCTGAAACATCAATTGAAGAGTTTCTTAAAATTTGTTCTTTCATAAATTTACCTTCGATTGAATAAATTTTGATCAACTTCCCAACCAAATTGCTATTAAAATGAAGGATTTGATTTACAGGATTTGGAAATACTGAAAAACTATTTGAATCATTTGTTTCAGAATTAGAAATTACACCATCTATCATTAATTCAGTTGTCTTATAGGATTGAACTAGATTTTTAGATTGTGCTTCTTGTAAAATTCTAAAAACATTAATTAATAATGCCAACCAAAACTATAGAGTTGAGTCAGATTTAGCTACCGGAGTTTATTTCTTCGAAGTTACCAAAGGAAATTTTAAAGAAGTAAAAAGAATTGTAAGACAATAAGAATTAAGTAAACCAAAACCCTTTTTCACTAAAAGCCCGATAATATTAATGTTATCGGGCTTTTTAGTTGAAAAATGACTTAATCCTTACCTTGTTAAAAGCAACAGAATCAATATTTTTAAAAAAAAACATTGTCAATTAAAAAAATAATTCTATTTTCGACTTGAACTAAAAAACTATATACTATGTCAAAAGAAAAATTAAACGAAAACGATTTAGAGAACGTAAGTGGTGGAGCAAGAATAGCTATGCCTGATTCTATGACTGGAATGAAAAGAAAAGAAGTGAAAGAAATGCTTGGAAGTGATGAATTCCAAGGATCTGATGATTTTCAAAGTATGCTTGAAATGAATGGAGTAGAATCTGCAGATCAACTATTAGAAATGATGGGTGGTGGACGCAGAAGAGGTTAATAATTAAAGCCTTTAAAAAGAAGCTGCATTAATTTATGCGGCTTTTTTTTTTGGCTTAAACTATAGTATAACTTATAAAAATTGTTTATTCTCGTATTGATGAGAAATTTGCTATTGTTTTTTTCTTTAACCATACTCTTTTTGATTTCGAATAAGGGTTATTCTCAAGAAATTTCTGAAATAACATTTTTAGTTGAAACTGGTCTTAAAGACCAACCTAGTATCAAAATATCAAAACAACAAATTTCAATTTCAAAAGGATTATTACAACAAATCGAGGGTGATTTTAATCCGATTTTAAACTTTTCTTATAATAGATCTCAAGATGTTTTTCCCGAAACTAAAATATACCGAGAAGGTTTTTTTGGAGATTCGACCCAATCTTACAATTCAAATTTTTTTTCCTATAATTTAGAAGTAACCAAAAGATTTCAAAATGGTCTTTTTCTTTCACCAGGTGTAAATCTTAGAAATAACGGAAAAGATTTTTCCTATAACCTTTTAGAATCTCTTGGAGAAGGGCAGTTTATTACAAACAGATCTAATGTTTATTTAAGAGCAACCCAGCCTTTATTAAGGGGGCGCGGTAAAGATTTTTATGCTGCTCAACTCGAAACACAACAATTAAATGTTTCGGCATCTGAATGGGATTATTTTTATGATGTTTCGTTTCAAGTTTATAATATTTTAAGTACCTACCTAGAATATGTTGGAAATGCAAATAACCTTGCAATTCAAACCTCAGTAAAAGACAACCTGATAAAATTTAGGGAACAACTTTCTAAATTGGCTGAAAAAGATATCATACCAAAATCTGAATTGGTTTTGATAAATGCAAATGTTTCTTCTCAAACTGCAGCAGCAAGTCAAAGTTCATATTTTAAATCTTTATACTATAACAGGTTAATAGAGTCTATTGGTTGGCACAACCAAGATGGTAGTTCTATACCAATTTCACCAGATACTTTTAAATTACCTGAATTAACCATTTATGATTCTTTGACATATATTAATTATTGGTTGCAAGAAGCAAAGGAAAATAGAGGAGATTTGATTGCCTCCAGAAAAAGGTTAGAAGCATCAAAAAGGAATATTGAATTTGCTGAAAGAAACAATTTACCTACGCTTGATTTAACAGCAACTGTAGGCTATAATGGTATTTATGAATCAAACTCATTTGACCAATATATTGCTCCTGTTTATTCAAATATTCCTGGAATGAGTTATTCATTTGGAATTATTTTTTCACGGCCATTTGGAATGGATGACATGAAGGGTAATTTGGCCCGAACAATTGCAACTAAAGAGATTAACGAAGAAATTTTAAATCAAAGTGAGTTAAACATTGAGCAATCTTTGGTTAGCTCATATACCGAGGTATTGAGATACTATAAAGCAGCCCAAGAAAGTAAAAAGGCAGTTCAATTTCACAAACAGGCATTAGAAAATGAGTATACCAAGTTAAAATTAGGAAGTTCAACTGTAGTAAACTTAATTCAAGTTCAAAGTAATTATGCTTTTTCTCAAAGTGCCTACAATAATTATTTAAAGTTCCTTTACCAAGCTATAATAAAATTCAGGCTTCATTCTGGTGAAATAGGGAAATTCACAGATCAAAAAGAAATAGAAATATCCCCAAACCTTATTTTGTCACTTCCAAAACCCTTAACCAATGAGTAAGGTATTTAGAAAAACCGCACTAGATAAACTCCAGTCGCCAGATCGGTTAAACGAAATGGTAACTATTATTTCAAGCCATAGTTGGTTGGTACTTGTAGGCGCCTCAATTATTATAGGCTTTTTTGTTACTTGGAGCATTGTAGGTAAACTTCCTACCCAAATTACAGGAAATGGAATTCTTTTAATGTCGGGCGGAGTAATGGATGTTTCTGCAATTTCTCAAGGCCAAATAAGTGAGGTTTTGGTAAAACCAGGTGACGCGGTTTTTGAAGGCGATATTTTAGTAAAGGTTAAACAGCCAGATCTTGAGTTAAAATATTTAAACTCAAAAGAACACGTTAGGCTTTTAAAAGAAAGATATGAATCTATTAAAAATTTTAATGATAAAGATTTAGCCCAAAAAAGAAATCTTTTAAAACAGGATGCAGAAAATAAAAAAAAGAGAATTGAAAAAAATCATGAAAGAATTGAATTTGTTAAAAACCAAATAAAGTCAAGAACTGAGCTCCTTGAACAAGGCCTAATTACAAATGAAAACTTAAATCAAACCAAAGAAATGTTGTTTGAAATAGAGCAACAAAACCTTTTACTATCTAGTGAGTTAGAGCAAATTGAACTCAGTATTTTCGAGCAAGAAAAACAAATGGAATTTGAGTTAAGCAAGCTTAATGGCCAAATAATAGATGAAGAAGCTGCTCTAACAGAAATAAAATCTAAACTTGATATTAACTCTGATATAAGGTGCCCATACACTGGAAGAGTAGTGGAGCTAAAAGTTAACCCGGGTAAAATAATTGGAGCAGGAAATGTAATCCTTTCAATTGAAAGAATATTTACCAATGAGGAACTTGAAGCCATAATTTATGTTCCCTCCAATCAAGGAAAAAAAATAAAACCTGATATGGAAGTTAAAATTTCTCCCAGTACGATTGAAGTAGAAAAATATGGATTTATTAGAGGAGTGGTTACTCAAGTTTCTGAATACCCTGCTAGTTTTGAAGGAATGCTAAATACTCTTGGAAATAAGGAACTTGTAGCAACATTTTTTCAAGGTCTGCCGCCATTAGCAGTTCGCGTTAAGCTAAAAAAGAATTTAGATACACCTAGTGGGTTTTATTGGACATCAGGCAATGGACCTGAAGCTAAAGTTAAATCTGGTACTCTTTGTTCGGCCAAAATTGTTGTAAAAAACAGAAGACCTATAAGTTTAATTTTTCCTGCATTTGAATAAAGAATGACCCAAGAAGAAATAAAAAACCTTTCCGCATTAAATGCTAAAGCAGTTACTACTTCTGTTATTCAAATGGAAGCAGTTGAATGTGGTGCAGCAAGTTTAAAAATGATTCTTGGGTATTATGGAAAGCATATTTCACTTGAGAAACTTAGAGAAGAATGCGGAGTAAATAGAGATGGAAGTAAAGCAATAAACATAATTAAAGCTGCCAGAAAATTTGATTTAGAACCCGAGGGGTATAAAGTTGAAGAGATTAAAGAGCTAAAGGACGTTGAATTTCCTGCAATAATTCATTGGAATTTTAATCATTTTCTTGTTTTAGAGGGTTTCAAAAAAGGGGTTTTTTATTTAAACGACCCAGCATTAGGACATCGTGAAGTTTCTTATGAAGATTTTAATGCGGCATTTACAGGTGTTATTTTAACCTTTAAAAAAACAGAGAACTTTAAAAAATCGGGCAAAAAAAGCAATTTAATAAATGCCCTTAAAGAAAGAACTAAAGGGTACGAGAAGGTTATTTTAGTTCTTTTCTTGGTAGGTTTATTAATGGTAATCCCAGGATTAGTAATCCCAATATTTTCAAGAATATTTGTAGATGAAATTTTAATTTCGCATGCTACAGATTGGATTTGGCCTTTGGTAGGGGGTATGGCACTAACTGCCATATTTAGGGCAGTTTTACAGCACTTTCAGTTAAATGTTCTAATGAAAGCCCAAAACAAATTAGACATTGTTTCCTCGGCACAATATTTTTGGCATGTACTTAAATTACCAATACAGTTTTTTCACCAACGCGATAATGGCGAAATTGGAAGTAGGATTGTATTAAATCAACAAATTTCAAATTTAATTACTGGTCAAATTGCAAGAAATTTACTCGACCTAATTGTCGTAGTTTTCTATTTTGCTTTAATGCTTCAATATGACGTAACCCTGTCAATTATTGCTCTATTCTTTGCTTTGATGAATATTTTCTCTGTTAGGTTAATAGGTTCTAAAAGAATTGAGAAATACTTTTCTTTATCTGTTACTAGCGGAAAATTATATGGAACAACCTTAGGCGGTATCAAAACCATTGAAACCCTTAAGGCAATGGGTAGGGAAAACGACTTTTTTGTAAAATGGAATGGGAGTTTTGCAAAAGTGATCAATCAAAAACAAAAACTAGCGGCATTCGAATCTTATTTTGGACTAGTTCCACGGTTTATTGCTCAATTTCAAACTTTAATAATCTTAATTTTAGGAGCAAGTAAAATAATGGATGGCCAAATTTCTGTTGGTATGCTAGTGGCATTTCAAAGTTTGGTAGCAAGTTTTTCAGCACCCATTAGTAGTTTAGTAGGTTTAGGAACTACACTTCAAGAATTAGAAGGAGATATGAATAGAATTGATGATGTGATGAGGGCAGAACCAGATCCATCCATCGATCAAAAAGTTGTTGTAAAAGATGATAACTATAAATTAATATCTAAAAAATTAGAAGGTTATATCGAATTTAAAAATGTGACTTTTGGTTACAGCAAAGTTTCAGAGCCTTTAATTAGTAACCTTTCACTAAAGATTAACCCTGGCGAAAGAATTGCCTTAGTAGGTGGATCAGGTAGCGGAAAATCTACTGTAGCCAAATTATTAATGGGATTTTATGAGCCTTGGGAAGGTGAAATATTGTTTGATGAAGTTAACAGAAATAAATTACCAAGGCAAGTAATAAACAATTCTCTATCAATGGTTTCACAAGATATTTATCTTTTCTCAGGACCTTTACGAGATGTTTTAACCTTGCACGATACTACAATTTCCGACAATATGCTTATTAATGCATGTAAGGATGCAAATATTCATGAGGATATTGCATCAAAGCCTAACGCCTATGATTACGAATTAAGTGAAGGTGGTAAAAACTTCTCGGGAGGCCAAAGGCAAAGACTAGAAATTGCAAGATCACTTGTAACAAATCCAACTATGTTGGTATTAGATGAAGCAACAAGTGCTTTAGATCCAACCACCGAAAAATTAATAGATGAAAATATTAAGAAAAGAAAATGCAGCGTAGTAGTAGTTGCTCATAGGTTAAGCACCATTCGAGATAGCGATGAAATTATTGTTTTAGATAGAGGAGAAATAATTGAAAGAGGAACTCATGAGCAACTAGTAAAAAATAAAGGCAGATATTTTAGATTGATAAAAAGTTAGTGGAAAAATTTATTAAACATATCAAATCTATTGGTAGAGAATTTACTCTTCCTGTTATTGATCCCTTTTTGGCCAATGATCCAGAAAAAGTTTGGTTTCTTTTGGATGGAGAATTAAATATTTCCTCAACTATTGTTGAAGACGGACAACCATACGGAAGGCTAAATAATTTTTTAAATATACAACCAGGCGAATTTGTTTTCGGAATAAAAGAGGAAGAAACAAATGGGTTGAGTTTTTTAGTTGATGCCAATGTAGAGAGCAAGTTGGTAGAAATTTCTTTATCAGAAATAAAAAGCCATGCCAAAGAAGGAGAGTTTTTAGATTTTTATTTGGAAAAAGTAAATAAATGGATTTCGAGACTTTACGAAGGGGTAAAGAAAGATACTACAGTTGCAATTCCTGTTATTAACGACTCACTTATTGTTGGCACCTGTATTTATTTAAATGATAAAAGGCCCTTTGATTCAAATAGCCAAACAGTTGTAATTAAGTCTGAAATAGGCAATAAAATTCTATTTAATAATCATATTTCTTTAAAAGTAAATCATTGTTTTTTTCCTGTAGCTGAAAACTTTTATCTCACTTTTGATGAAGGTTTTAAAGGAGAAGTAATTTCTTTTAGAGAGGCCTATATTGATGAATTAATTTGGGAAGGAATAGAAGAGCTAGGTGCTTGTGTTTTAGCAAGTGATTTGTATGAAAAGAATATTGAGGAATCTAAAGAAGCAAAAAGGCTAGAAAACAAATACCGAAATCAGGATATAAAGTTTATATCTTCCTTATCTCAAATAAAAAGCGTTTTTAAACCTAAGGATAGTTTTAAGTTAGATTTTAAAACAAATGATCACTTTTTTAATGCTTGCCAACTGGTGGCCTCAAGTGATGATATTAAATTAAAACAACCAGACGCTTACCCCTCAAAGGGTGATAAGATTGCTGAGATTTGCAGATATTCAGGCATTAGGTATAGAGAAGTTTTGCTTGAGGGAGATTGGTTAAAAGAAAATAACGAAGACGCCTTTTTAGCATTTTATGGTCCTGAAAAAGAACCAGTTGCAGTAATTCCAAAAAACGAAAAGCTTCATTGTATAAATCCAAATACTGAAGCAATATTTGAAATTAATGATGAAAACAAAGGTCAATTTCAGCAAGAAGTTTATAATTTTTTCAAGCCTTTTAGCGACACCAAGAAATTATCAATTACTGATATTTTTCTATTCTCTTTCTCAAAAAATAAAAAAGATTTAATAACCCTTTTATTAATGGGATTTTTAGGCAGCACTTTTGGTTTACTAACGCCAATTTTAAGTGCCCAAATTTTCGACTCGGTAATACCAAATGCAGATAAATATCAGTTATATTTTATTGCAATTGCACTATTTGCAATGGCTTTGGGTGCTATGAGTTTCGATATGGTTAAAAGCTTTGCATTATTGAGAGTGCAAGGTAGAATGGATTTTAAATTGCAATCTGCACTTTGGGATAGGTTGCTTAACCTTCCAAGTGATTTCTTTAAAAAATACAGTGTTGGTGATTTAGCCTCTCGCTCAATGGGAATTAATTCTATTAGAGAAATACTTTCAGGAACTGTAATAGTCTCAATTCTTTCAGGAGTTTTCTCTCTGGTAAATTTGGGCCTTTTGTTATACTACAGCGTTAATTTGGCGCTATTGGCTATACTAATTTCTCTTGTTCAAGTTGGTGCTCTTTTGTATTTTACCAAGAAACAAATGGCAAAGCAAAAAATATTGATGCAGCAACAAGGCACATTATCTGGTTTGGTATTTCAAATATTAAATGGTATTCCAAAATACAGATCGGCTGGTGCAGAAAATACAGCTTTTTTAAAGTGGTTTCAAGCCTATATGGAAACCAAGGGGACTACTATTAGCCATTTAAAACTTCAAAACTCTCAAAGAATTTTTAGCGGAGTATTTAGTATTGCCTCTACAATATTTGTTTATTTAACGGTAACTCATTTAGAAAATTCACTTTCTACTGGTGAGTTTATTGCCTTTATTGCAGCCTATGGGGCCTTTGTAGCAGCCATTGTTGGACTAGGAAATAGCTTTATGACAGCCCAACAAATCCCATTAATTTATGATAGGTTGGAACCAATTTTGGCTGAAAAAACAGAGGCAGATGCAACCAAAGATCCACCAGATAATTTAAAAGGAGGACTCGAATTTCAAAATGTTTCTTTTAGGTATTCTTCTGATGGGCCTTTAATTATTTCAAATTTATCGTTATCCATAAAAAGTGGTGAATACGTTGCACTTGTAGGTCCTTCTGGATCAGGTAAATCTACTTTAATTAGACTTTTGTTAGGCTTCAATAGTCCTGAATCTGGCTCAATTTATTTTGATGACCAAGATTTAAGTCAAGTTGATGTTAGGTTAGTAAGAAAACAATTGGGTGTTGTATTGCAAGATGGCTCATTATTATCAGGTGATATTTATACAAACATTGTTGGGTCTGCAGTAAACCTAACTTACCAAGATGCTTGGGCTGCTGCAAGAGCTGCAGCTTTTGATAGAGACATTAGAACAATGCCAATGGGCATGCATACAATTGTTAATGAAGATGGAGGAACCTTATCGGGCGGACAAAAACAAAGGTTAATGATAGCTAGAGCTTTGGTTCATAATCCAAAAATTTTAATTTTCGATGAAGCTACTTCTGCCTTAGATAATGAAACTCAAGCTATTGTTACCAAAAGTTTAGACCAATTACATGTTACTAGAATTGTAATTGCTCACAGGTTATCTACCATAATTAATGCAGATACAATTTATTACCTTGAAGGGGGCAAATTAATTGAAAGTGGAAACTATCAAGAACTAATGGATTTGGGAGGAAAATTTTACGAATTAGCTGCCCGTCAAATAGAATAATTGTTTCCTAAGATTTCAGTTTCAATTGCTCAATTTCAATTTTCCATCCGTTGGCTTTTGCAATTTCAGCCACAAGCTTCAAATGATCTTTTCCTCGTTCAATTGCCAATTTGGGTAATTCACCTTCTTCAACTTTCTGTTTTATCAGCTCCACTGCCTGTTTTTGAATTGCCGAGTAATCATCTGGTTTAAATCTATTTAAAGCAGAATCTTTTAAATCGTAATATTCAATATTGGGTTCAATTGATAATATTTCTGCACTTGGAAGTTTTGAAATTGAAATTGAATGGTTTTCTAGGTTAACCTCAAATTCGGCTTTGGTTAAATCAAAACCTACCATAGCTTTGGCTTTTACCATAATTATTGCTTTTTTATGGTTGGGTATTAAACTTAACCATTTTGGTCTTGATTCGTTATAATGAATAACTTCAGAGTAGTTTCCTTCCACAGTAATTAGCTTACTTACCGATTTTATTTTTTCTAAAATTATTGTAGCATCAAACCGCACGGTTTTGGTTTTTCTTTTCCCCATAAAAAAATACACCAACAATGCTCCTAACAGAAAACCTAGAACCAACAATAAAATATCCATAGCTTAATTTTCCTTCAAAGTAAATTAAATAATACCCTAAATTTTGGAAAATAATTTTCGGGCATAGGGGTAAATAATTTTTGGGTTGTCATAGAGGAAACAAATCAAACAAAATGAAAACTTTAAAACGCAATTTTATCTCGACCCTATTTTTAGGAAGTTTATTTTTTTTAGGCTCTTGCACTAAAAATATAATTTGTATTTCACCCAATGGTGATGAAATTTCTGAAACAAAAACCTTCTCTCAAATTGATGAAGTTTCGCATGATTTTGATGGCGATATAGTAATCCATCAAATGTTGGATTTAAATGAGCCTTATGCAGTTATATCAGGTTCATCTAACATAGTTAAAAATTTAGAAACAAAAAGAAGAGGAACCAAACTGCATTTTAAAAACGATAGGTGCACCAAAAAGTCATCTGATTTAACAATTGATTTATATGTTTCTGATTTAGATGAAATTAACTTGAATGGTTCTGGGTCCATCTCGAATTTAGATACCTTTTTTACTAGCAATTTAAATATAGATATTAATGGATCAGGTCAGATTGATTTAAAACTAGAAACCAATTTAGCAAATGTTCATGTTAGTGGAGCGGGAGATATTTACTTGGAAGGAAACTCCAACTCTGCAAATTATTCAATTAGTGGTTCTGGCACAATTGATTCTTACCAATTTGAGGCAAAAGAAGGCGAGGTAAAAATATCTGGTGCAGGAAAGGCCAAAGTAAATATTACAGATTATTTAAAAATAAATATTTCTGGAAGTGGTGATGTTTATTATCTCGGTTCTCCCAATGTATCTCAAAATATTTCAGGTTCAGGTTCAATCTTTAAACTTTAAAAAATGAAAACTATTTCAATATTATCAGCATTGTTTTTTACTTTTTCGGCGCTTGCAGGTCCTGATAGTTTAAAAATTCAAAAAGCAGATTCTAGCGCTTATTTTCCAATTCAAGTTTCGTTTTTACCAGGCATAGGAACAAATGGAACTGAATCGGGTAATTTTAAAAACAATCTTTCTTTAAACATTATTGCAGGTTACAATGGTGGGGTAGAAGGGCTAGAACTTGGCCTTTTTTCAAATACCATTAAAAACGATGTTCAAGGAATTCAAATTGCAGGTTTTAGCAACCAAGTTTTAGGCAAAACTGAGGGAATTCAGGCAGCTGGATTTTCGAATTTTTCTAAGTCTAATTCAAACTCTGTTCAACTTGCAGGTTTTGCAAATACCAATTTAGCTGCTTCAAATGGAGTTCAATTGGCTGGTTTTTCGAATGTGGTAAGAGGCGATTTTAATGGAATTCAAGGTTCTGGTTTCTCTAATGTTGTAACAGGAAATGCCTTGGCTATACAAGGTTCAGGCTTTTCAAATGTTGTAACAGGAAGCCTTCAAGGTATTCAAATTTCGGGTTTTACAAATACAGTAACCGATACTTTAGATGGAATTCAAGCTTCAGGATTTGTAAACGTATCAAAAGAAAAAATATCTGGAATGCAAATTTCAGGATTTGTAAATGCTGCAAAAAAAGTTGATGGTTACCAGCTTTCAGGATTTGCAAATGCCGCTACCGATGTAAACGGTTCTCAAATTTCATTTATTAATGTTGCTCGAAGTTATGAGCAAGGTGCACCAATTGGTTTTTTAAGTATCGTAAAACATGGGTTTCATTTACTTGAAGCCTCTGCAACAGAAACGATGTATGCTAACTTAACTTTAAAAACCGGGGTAGAAAAATTCCACAATATTTTTACTGGAGGGTACCAACCAATGGGAAATAGCTTTGCTTGGAGCTTCGGATATGGCTTTGGAAGCCTAGTTAAGTTTAATAATCAATGGGGCATTAATACAGATTTTGTTGCAAGTCATATTAGCTACGGAAATAATTTTGAACGAAACTTAAATTTATTGGCTAGCTGGCAAATCGAATTAAATTATTTTTTAGGTCAAAATTTTGCTTTTTTTGGTGGTGCTAGCCTTAATGGATTTTATACTTCTAAATTTAAACCCGAGTCATCTGAATTTTACGATGCCATAATACCTTACAAAACTTATCAATTTAATGATGGAGTAATTAAACAGATTTATTATCCTGGTGTTTCTTTGGGTGTAAGGTTTTAATACTTTTACACTCTATTTAAAAAATTGTACGCAAACTACTATCACATTTTAGGTTTAAAAGAAGGAGCTTCTAAAGTTGAGATTAAAAAAGCGTACTACCAAAAGGCTAAAATCTATCACCCTGATATTAACAAAAGCGAAAATGCCCGCGAGCACTTTATTCAGTTGCAGCGGGCATTTGATTTGTTATATAATGATAAACCTATTTTCAAGAAAACCCTCCAAAATAAAACTCAATCTAAGCAAAACACCTCTTATAGCAGAATGCGCGAAGAAATGCGCCGAGAAGCTTACAGAAAAAAGTATGGTAATAGCCAAAGGTTTCATGAACATGTTAACCAAACACAGCAAGGGCCTGCAACTGCATTTAGGCAAAAGTTTTTTAAAGATGAGTACGATGCATTTGGCAGACTAATTTGCTATGGTTTTTTAGGAATACTCTTAACCTTTGGAGGGTTTCTAGTTTTACTTCCTGTGTTTGTTGCAGTTTTTTACACCAACCGATTTATTACCATAAGTAGCTTGCTTTCTTTTTTGATGGGCTCTTTTATTTTACGCTTTGCTTTTGACTGGTATAGAGATTTAAAAGCAGATTTTGCAAAAAAATAGGATTGGATTTATTTCTAAAATAAATTTCAATGGCTGCGATTGAAAAAACAGGTAAATACTCCAAACAAAGCATTAAAGCACTTTCTGAAACTACTTCTGTTTGATAGGCTTTGTAAGAAAACCAAATTAACATGGCCCAAACAAAAGGGTAAATATGCTTAGTAATAGCTGCAATAAATAATAATGGAATAATATACCAAGGGTGAACCGTTGTTGCCATCAATAAATAAAAAGTATAGCCATAAAGGCCAAAATTTAAGGCTTGCTTTGGTTTTTTTAGCGAAGCAAAAACTAAAGTTGTTAGCACTCCCATAACAATGAAAGACATAATAGGCCCCACGGTTTTAATAACATCATAACCTACTATTTCGAATCCAAGCCACCTAACTAAATAAAATATTGAGGCATTAAATTCAAAGGTTTTGATAAAAAGCAAAATACTTTGCAGCATATTTTGGTAAGCCTGAGGATAAAGAAACAAAAGCCACCAAAAGCCAAACCCAATAAAAAATCCAATTGTAGTAGAGAGTATTTTTATTTGTTTGAATTGCTTAATAAAAACAAAGGGTAGAAAAAGTAAAATATATGGTTTAACAGCGGCTCCAAGTCCTAAGAAGAAACCTTTTAAACTGAAGTTTTTCAAGTAAAAATAACCAATTGCAAAAAGGCAAACCATCAATAATTCAAAATGAAGATTTCCATAGGATTCAACCATAATAAAGGGGTTAAAGAAAAATAGAAACCACCAGCGGTTAAGTTTTTTTTGTCTCCAAATAAATATAAACAGTAGGGTTTCACTAAGCAAGAATAGAAGTCTAATTCCAATTAATTGGTGTAGTAAATTTTCGGTTCCAAAAAACGAAATTATCCCAAAAATAATTTGGTTAAATGGCAGGTAAACGGCAAAGTATTCTTTGCTATTCATGCCATCATAAAGCCCTTTTTGAAAGTTACTTAACTCATTGTTTTCGCTAATTTCTAATGGCGTATTAAGGTAAGGGTTTTCACTATTTGCAACCAAAGTTCCATCCCAAAAAAACCTGTAATAATCGTCGCTTAATTGTGGAGTGGAGAAAAGAAGGATTAACTTTAAAATGATTCCCAAAAAAATCCATAAAAAAGTATCTTTTGCCTTGTAATTTTGAATAAACAAAAGAGAGCCAATCCACCCAATAATGGACAATTGAATTAAACTTAAAAATTCAGTACGTTTTGTGAAATAGCAAATAGCAATTACAGAAAAAGATAACAATACAAATCCAATAATTTTAAATATGTTTCTTTTCACACCTTTATTACTGCTTTACAATTTACCATTTTGTAACTTTACGCAATATTATGCTTAAAAGGTTTTCTATTTTAATTCTCCTTTTTCTATCCATCTTCTCTTTTGGGCAAGATTCAGCATCCTTTCAAGCAGTTATTGATAGTGCATTAACTAGCAAAAAAAAATTAAATTCATACGAAGAAAAAATAGCCTATTACAATTTTGTTGCTGATTTATATGTGGCTTCAAACCAAACATCTAAAGCTTTAGCAGAGCTTCTAATTTCATTTACAGAAGCAAGCAACAACAACGATAAAAATCAGCAAGCCAAAACCTTAAGTAAATTAGGGAATTTAGAAAATCAAAGAGAAAACTATGGAAAGGCTATTTCTTATTTTCAAAGAGCGCTTTTAATTTTTAAAGAACTTGATGACCAAAACTCGGTTTCTAAATCTCATGAAAATATAGGGAAGTCATATTCATCATTGTATGATTTTGAGAAGGCTCAAGATGCCTTGAAAAAATCATTGTTAGTAGCTGCAAGTCTTTCAGATAGTGCCCAAATGGCAAATGTTTATACTTTGCTTGGTACATTAAATAGATCGAATTTAGGGAGGGCCAAAGAAGCAATATCACACTACAAAAAGGCTGCAGAAATTTACGAAAGTATTGAAGATTCTACCAACTATGCTTGGACTTTGAATCGTATTGGAAATTGTAACATCGATTTAGGCAATTACAAGGATGCATATAGTTTATATGAGCAATCTCAAGCAATACATTCAAAAGAGAAAAACATTATTGGAATGGTTGCTGGCTTCAACAATATTGGCGAAATTTTTAGGTTTCAAGGCAATTATGCTGGTGCACTCGAAAACTATTTAGAAGGTTTAAAGATTTCGAGAGAAACCAATGATGATAGGTCAATGGCAATTTTGTTAAACAACATTGGCATAATTTATTACGAACAATCAATTTACAATGTTGCTGTAGAATATTTTAAAAAATCTTTAGAAAGGAGTGAAGTAATTCGCTTTTCTGAAGGAATGGTTGAAACCTATACTTACTTAGGCTTAACAAACAAAAAGAAAAAAGATTACCCGGTGGCCATGAGTTATTTTGATAACTCACTAAACCTAAGCGAAGAAATAGGAGATATGCTTGGAAAGGGGTTTGTTTTAAATGCTATTTCAGAACTATATTTTGAAAAGGGAGATTTAAATAAAAGCTATAATTATTACAAAGAGGCACTCGATTTAGAAAAGCAGATTCAAGATAAAAGTGGTATTGTAAGGTCTATGATTGGCATGGGAAAGGTTAGATTAAACCAAAACCAAACTTTAGTAGCAATAAATTTATTAACCGAAGTTTTAAAAATGGCCAAAGATTTAGGCTTGAATCCCCGCGTGGTCGAGACCTATAATTTACTATCTCAAGCCTACGAAAAACAAGCAAGATTTGCCATATCACTCGATTTTTTCAAGAAATATAATTTGCTAAACGATTCACTTCAAAACTCAAAGGTTACTCAACAAATAGAAGTAATGCAGCAAAAGTTTGTTGGTGAGCAACGAGAAAAAGAATTACAACTCCTTTTAAAGGAAAGAGAATTGCAAAGTGCAGCTTTAGAAAAAAACGAGGCCATCATCAAAGAGCAATCTTTAAAGCAAACTGTTACCGCAATGGGTTTAGTTTTATTTTTAATTGCGGCTCTTTTTGGATGGTATGGATATAATGAGCGCCGCAAGGCTTTTAGAACTTTAAATATTCAGAAAAAAGAAATAGAAGAAAAAAATATCAACATTACCTCTAGTATTCAGTACGCAAAAAGAATTCAAAGAGCTTTGTTAACTTCTAATGATTATTTAAAAAAGGTGGTGCCAGAACATTTTGTTTTTTACCAACCAAAAGATATTGTTAGTGGCGATTTTTATTGGGCTTATTTAAGTAATGATAACAAAGCTATTTTGGGAGTTGTTGATTGCACAGGGCATGGAGTTCCCGGTGCATTTATGAGTATGATAGGAATGGGGTTGCTAAATGAAATTGTAATGGAACACAAACTTCATCATCCAAACGAAATTTTAGACTCACTAAGAAACGGAGTAATTACCTCTTTAAAGCAAAGAAGTGGAGAAGATACCAATGATGGAATGGACATTTCATTAACTGTTTGGGATAAGGAAAATAATACCCTTGAGTTTTCAGGAGCAAATAATCCGATTTACATTTTGCGTGATGGAAAACTTATTGAAATAAAAGGAGATAAGCAACCAATTGGTTATTTTTTAGGAAGACAAAAACCATTCTCGAAAAAGGTTGAGCAGTTGCAAAAAAACGACATGGTCTATTTGTTTACCGATGGTTTTGCCGATCAATTCGGAGGTAAGCAAAATAAAAAATACAAATACCTTCACTTTAAGAAATTATTAACTTCCATTGCTCCGCTGCCTGTTGATTTGCAAAAAGAAAAAATAGAAAATGAATTTATTGAGTGGAAAGGTGATTTTGAGCAACTAGATGATATCTGTGTTTTAGGGTTTAGGGTTTAACATCAAAGGAATTTCACTTTCAATAATTATTTAAAATCTGAATTGCCAAGTATCCTGAAGTCCTCAACTATTATAAGATTTTATACTTTAAGTTTTTTTTTATAATCTAATTCAACCAAATCACCATTAGGGTTTTACCACAAAAATGGCTTCCTAATAAATTTTATAGTTGCCTTAGAAACTGAAAATTTTAACACAATTAAAATTTCTTGGAAATCAAACCATGCAAATTAATTACAATAATTCGTGTAACTTATTTACCGACCAAGCCTCAGGTTTATCAGCAAACAAAACTTTGGTTTTAGCCCAAGTATCTTTAAATAATTCACTGTGCCTGTAATTATTCAAATGTATTTCGCTTTGCCAATAACTGTAAGTAAGGAAAATATTTCCTTCTTTTTTTTCCTGTAAAAGCTTAAGATGTTCGCAGCCCTCAAAGGCTCTTATTTTTTCTTTTGAGTTTTCAAAAACAGCTAAAAACTGATTTACTGTTTCAGGCTTAAAAGTCATTTTTACTATCCTAACGATCATTAAAAATTATTGTAACAGAGTGAGTTAAATGTAAACCAACCAATTCTTTAGCATTACCAGCGCAAATAGAAATTTCTAAATAACCCGATGAACCAAAAAGAGCCAATAATTCTCCCTCTACAGAATCAATGTATTGATTTTTTATTTCGTTTAGGGTATATCTACTATTACCAAAAGCTATAGAGAAGCCTCGACCTTTACCAACTTCATTAAATACTTCGCGTGTAATGTTTGTTATTACATTTCCGTATGAGTCGATGTAAATTACAAAACCCCTAATACTTGAAGGACTAACTACTGCTGCAAAATTGGTTCGTTCGTTTATAGAGTTTTTTGCATTTCCTATAATTTCTGGAGTTCCACCTCTTGCAATATGGCATGCTGCTTTCACAAATACATCTTTAGTGGGGAAATTAATACCTTCTAAAGATTCTCTAATATTTAGGGCTACAACTTTTTCGGGAGGATGATCAAAAATTAAAGAGAAAATTCCATTATCGGCTCCCACAAAAAAATGCCCTTTGTATTGGGCTAACACGTGGTCAATCGATTCTGTTTTTTCAGGTCGAACACCTAAAATATGAATTGAAGACTTTGGGAAATCTTGAAAGCAATTTTTAATTACAAAGGCGGCTTGAGCAATGTTGTACTTATCAATATCATGAGATATATCTACTATAGAAACATCTGGTAATTCTTTATATATATTACCCTTTAGCGCCGCAACGTAATAATCTTTGGTACCTAAATCTGTGGTAAGGGTAATTACAGCCATAAATTAATAACAAGTCGCTTTTAACGATTGTATTATTGTTTATTTTGTGGCCAAAATTAGTTAATAAAGCGCTTTAAATTCTTATTGCATTTGAAAGAAAATATCATTGAATTCAATACTGAAAATCCTGTTGAGATTTTTGGAATAAACAATGTAAACATCAACATTTTAAAACAAAGTTTTCCAAAGATTAAAATAATTGCGCGTGGCAACCAAATAAAGGTTTTGGGGCAACAAGCCGAGGTGGAATTATTCGAAAATGTGGTAGAACAGCTTACCAATTTTTACTTAAGTTTTAACCGATTAAGCGAGGAAGATGTAAAAACTATTATTGCTGGCGAAAAACCCAATAAATCTAAAATCAATACTACTAAACCTGCTGAGTTTAATGGAAAACCGACAGGTAAAGTAATTCTTTACGGAAGTGAAGGGGAACCAATTAAAGCAAGATCGGTTAATCAGCTAGAAATGGTAAATAGCATTGATGATTTTGATATGCTTTTTGCCATTGGACCTGCAGGTACAGGAAAAACTTACACCTCAGTTGCTTTAGCTGTAAATGCCTTAAAAAACAAAGAAGTAAAACGAATAATTTTAACGAGGCCTGCGGTTGAGGCCGGAGAAAATTTAGGTTTTTTGCCAGGTGATTTAAAAGATAAACTCGACCCTTATTTACAACCTTTGTATGACGCTTTAAGGGATATGGTGCCTGCTGAAAGATTAGCGAATTATATGGAAAAGGGCATAATTCAAATTGCACCTCTGGCTTTTATGCGAGGAAGGACTTTAGATCATGCGTTTGTGATTTTAGACGAAGCCCAAAATGCGACCAAAAGCCAGTTAAAAATGTTTTTAACCCGAATGGGTAGATCTGCCAAGTTTATCATTACTGGAGATATGACCCAAGTAGATTTGCCAAAAAACCAACCCAGTGGATTAGTTCATGCAACATCAATTTTAAATGGAGTACCCGAAATAAAGTTTATTTTTCTTGATGAACGAGATATAATAAGACACAACTTAGTAAAGAAAATAATTGCTCAATACGATAAAAATGAATCAAAATAATACCCAAGGAGTTTTAACAAAAACAGAATTTTCGTTGCAAGGTCAACAATCTTTTTACAAAGGCAAGGTGCGTGATGTTTTTTCTATCAACGATTTACTAATTATGGTAATTTCTGATAGAATTTCTGCTTTTGATTTTGTTTTGCCTAAAGGAATCCCATTCAAAGGCCAAGTTCTGAATAAAACCGCTACCTTTTTTATGGAACAAACTAAAAATATTGTTCCCAATTGGCTTACAGCAACCCCAGATCCTAATGTTGCAGTTGGAATTAAGTGTGAGCCTATTAAAGTAGAAATGGTAATTAGAGGTTATTTAGCAGGCCACGCTTGGAGAGAGTATAAATCAGGCAAAAGAGTTTTATGTGGGGTAAATATGCCTGAAGGAATGAAAGAGTCTGACAAATTCCCGAAACCAATTATTACTCCTGCAACAAAGGCCGAAGAAGGACATGATGAAGATATTTCGAAAGAGGATATTGTAGCCAAGGGAATTGTTTCGGCTGAAGATTATGCAGTTTTGGAGGATTATACCTACAAGCTTTTTGAGGCTGGTTCTAAACATGCCGAAAAGCAAGGCCTAATTCTGGTTGATACAAAATATGAATTTGGTAAAGATTCGAATGGCAAAATAATTTTAATTGATGAAATTCATACGCCTGATTCATCAAGGTATTATTATGCAGAGGGTTATGAAGAAAGACAACAAAAAGGCGAAAAGCAAAAGCAATTAAGTAAAGAGTTTGTTAGAGAATGGCTGATGGAAAATAATTTTCAAGGTTTAGAAGGCCAAACCATGCCATTTATGCCTGATGATTTTGTTGATTTGGTTTCAAAACGGTATATTGAACTTTTTGAAAAAGTAACCGGTCAAAAATTTGAAGGTCAAATTTCAGAAAACCCACAAAAAAGGGTAGAAGAGAACATTTTAAAATTTTTACAAAATCAATAAAAATGCGTAATTCACTAATACTGATTTTCTTAGGTTTATTTTTTTTAAGTAATGCAGTTGCTCAAGAATCAGAAAAAACAAACGAAAAGTCATCCCCAATAAAATTTTCAGGCTTTGTCGATTTCTATTATTTGTACGATTTTAATGAACCATTTACCAACGATAGAGCCCCATTTGCCTTTGCTTATCAAAGGCACAATGAACTAAATATTAATCTAGGTTTTATTAAGGCTTCTTATGATGACGGAAAAGTATTTGCCAATATCGCCTTACAAACTGGTACTTATGCTAGAGATAATTATGCAGCAGAACCTGCAGAACTTAGAAATATAGCAGAGGCTAATGTTGGAATAAACTTAACTGATAAATTAACATTTGATGCTGGGGTTTTTCCATCGCACATTGGTGTTGAATCTGCTGTAAATCAAGGATGTTATAATTTAACAAGATCATTAATGGCTGATGGTTCCCCATATTTTGAAACTGGAGCAAGGTTAAACTATAATTTTGCCCCAAAATGGAATTTATCTGCTTTGGTGCTGAATGGCTGGCAAAATATTTACGATAGCAATGACAACAAAGCTCTTGGTTCTCAATTAACTTTTGAACCAAAAGAAAATATCACTTTAAACTACAGCACTTTTTATGGAAACGAGCAACCAAAAGGAAGTCCTGTTTTAATGAGATTCTTTCAAGATTTTTACATTCAGTATACAGACCTTTTGCCAAATTTCAGTGTAACTGCAGTTTTTGACCATATGCTACAAGAAAATTTAACTGGCGGAAACGATGAAGTTTATGCTTTTTCGGGAATGTTTTTTTACCAATTTGAGAAAACAGGAATAGGGGCAAGAGTAGAACACTACAATGATCCAACTGGAGTAATTAATTCGACTGGAACTCCAAACGGTTTCCAAGTTACAAGTGGTTCTGTTAACTTCGATTGGAATGTGAAAGAAAATGTAATGTGGCGATTTGAAGGAAAATCATATAATAGCTTAGATGCTATTCTTTATACATCTAACCCATTAAATCCATCAAAAAATGGGACTCTTATAGCTACTTCTTTATCAATTGCTTTTTAACGATCAGTTAATAAGTCAGATAAAGTTTCTTTGATGTTTTGCAGCAACTCAAGTTGAGGGTGTCCCATTTCTAAGTACATCTGAATATTCTTGATTGCTTCAATTAACTCCTCTTCTTTAAATTGAGTTTTGTTATTCTCAATTATTGTCAAGCATTCAAAACCAATCATATAGTCGTCAGCTTTTAAAGCTAAATCTATTAGTGTTTGAAGGTTACCTGAAGCATCTAGATTTGAGTGCCAAAATGCAGACAATAGTGCTTCTAAGTTATTTTGGTAATTTTTGTTCTTAAAAGCATTAAAAAAGTGTGGCTCAGCGCCATTAATTTTTATGTTCTTTAGCATTAAATTGCATTCTCTTTTAACCTGAACAGATTTTGCATTTACAGCAAGCTCTATAATTTCTGGAATAATTTCTTCAGAACCATGCTCCCCAATATCTTTTAAGGTGATTAAAACATCATCAACTTTGGTTGCTTTTAGGCCTTTTTGCCAATTCTCAATTTTCTTTTTAGTTGCCATTGTTATAATTTCTTTCGCCAAAAATTCCAGATCCAACTCTAATCATTGTACTTCCTTCATTTATTGCTATTTTATAATCGTTTGTCATTCCCATCGATAGGATATCAAAACCTTCAATTTTGTTGTTGTATTGGTCAAATATTTTTCGCAATAAGTTAAACTCTTTTGCTACCTGTTTTTGGTTTTCGGTGTAAGTTGCCATTCCCATCAAACCTTTAAGATTTATCCAAGGGTAAGTTTTATGAAAATCTTCTAATAAAAATTCATGGATTTCTTCTTCAGAAAAACCAAATTTTGTTTCTTCCTTGGCTATATGGATTTGCAGCAAAACATCAACCTTTTTTTTAATATTTTCTGCCCTTTTGTTTATTTCTTTTAAAAGCTTGGGCTTATCAACACCATGAATCAAATGAACAAAATCAACAATATATTTTACTTTATTTGTTTGTAAATGGCCTATCATATGCCATTTTATTTCTTTAGAAAGATCTTTGAATTTTTGCTCAAGCTCTTGAACTTTATTCTCGCCAAAGTGAAGTTGATTTGCAGTTAATGCCTCCAAGATATCTTGGTTAGGCTTGGTTTTACTTACTGCTACCAACTGAACATTTTCAGGGATTTCTTCTAATAGTGCTTGAATATTTTCTTTTATCATTTTTTAAAATTCATAAATCACCAATCCAGAGCGAAGTTTTGGCTCAATCCAGGTTGATTTAGGTGGCATAACCATGTTTGCATCTGCAACAAGCTTAACATCCTTAATGTTTAAGCCATGCAAGGCAAAACCTACTTTGGCTAAACCTTTATTAACTTGTTTTTCAATAGATTTTACACCATCGGTACCACTAACAAACCTTACTCTTTTGTCTTTTTTAATATCAATTATTCCTAAAATATTTTCAAATACTTTATCACTTAAAATTTGCGGATCTAATCTTTTTGTTGGATGCTTTTCTGCTTCTTCAGAAATTTTACTTTTCAATAAAAACCAATTATTATTAATGTACATCCCAATTTCATGATGCTTTGTTGGCCCAATAAATTCTCCTTCAATGGCAATTACTTCATTAAACTGCTCTTTTACTTTTTCAATAAACTCATATTCAGAAAATGGCTTTATCGATGATAAAAGTCTATTAAAAGGTAAAATGTTTAACTCATCTTCATCTATAAATAGAGACATGAAAAAATTGATGCCTAAAGAGTCGTTTTGCAATTCGCCATAATCTTTTGCTAGCAGGACAGAAGACGCGCTTCTATGATGACCGTCAGCAATATATAAAGAATTAAACTTTAAAAATTCTTTGGTAATCGCTTTAATATCTTGTGGTTTATCAATTATCCAAAATTGATGCTGAACATAATCTGTGGTAGAAAAATCAAATTCAGGCCGAGATTCAGTAATTTTTTCCTTTATAGAAATTAATTTATCGCTATGCGGATGGGTCATCAATACTGGCTCGGCATTAAATCCCGTATGTTCAAGGTAAGCTTCAAACAACTTTTCTCTTTTGGTTAAGGTGTGCTCGTGTATTTTTATTTTGCCAGATAAATAATCATTAACTGAAGCACCAGCTATTATTCCAGTATAAGATTTTCCGTTTTTTATTTGCCTATAAAGATAAAAACCAATTTCCTCTTTTTTGTAAAAATACCCTCTATTTAAAAAGTCTAGGTATTTTTCTTTAACCATATCATATTTAATATTATGNCTAGTTACTTTTTTTGGAANGTAAAAATCAGGGTTAATAATATGCAGAAAACTAAATGGGTTAGATTCTAGTTTTCCTTTTAAATGAGGTTTTGTGTAATTGATATAAGACCTCGATGCTACTAGGTGTACTTTATCTCTTGTGGGAAGTACAGCTTTAAAGGGAATTATTTTTGCCAAATGGATTGCGTTTATGCAAAAATAGGAGGTAAAAACCTCCTATTTCAACATTTAGCAATTTATTTAAAAACTAATTTTTTCTATTTAATTAAGTTTTTGATTGTCATACCTTGAACTAATACAGAGAATAAAACACATGCATAAGTACAAGCAATAATTAGGTTGGTAATTCCTGGGTCAATTCCAAACTCTGGTGCAGTAAGCGAAAGTGCTAATGCAACTGAAATTCCTCCTCTTAATCCACCCCAAGTTAAAATTTTGATAGTTCCTTTTTCAAAACTTCTAAAGAACTTCATTAAGGTAATTGGAATAGAAACTCCTATAAATCTGCATAAAAGGACAGCAGGAATTGTTAGCAACCCTGCAACAATTAGGGTTGGTCTTTCGATAAATGCATCAGCTAAAACAAGCATTTGTAAACCGATTAATATGAATAATATAGCATTTAAAGCTTCATCAATCAAGGTCCAAAACGTAATAACATAATCACCGGCAATACCTTCTTCTGTTTCAGAGCTATTTCCTTGTCCAATAATTAATCCCATTACCACCATTGCAAGAGGCCCAGAAATGTGATAAGCCAAAGCTACTTGGCTTCCAACTAATACAAGGGCAAGTGAAACCAAAACTTCAAGCTCTGTATGCTCATTATCAATAATAACCAATAGGTAATATCCTAAGAAACCTAAACCTAATCCTAAAGCAATTCCTCCAATTACTTCTTGCCCGAATAACAATCCAACTTTGGCGGCTGAAATTTCCTCACCACTTCCTCCCGTAGCAATTGCCAATATGGTTAAGAATACAACAACACCAATACCATCATTAAAAAGAGATTCACCTTCAATTTTGATGGAAAGGTTTTTTGAAATATTAGTTGTTTTTAAAATAGCCAACACAGCAATAGGATCTGTTGGTGAAATTAAGGCACCAAAAAGAAGACAATAAATAAAGTCTATTTCAAATCCTAAAAGGGGAAATAAATAAAAAGTAATAGCACCTACAAGAAATGTAGAGAGTAAAGTTGCCCCAAACGCCAAAATACCGACAGGAAGGCCTTCCTCTTTTAATTTTTGAATATCAACATGCAACGCGCCTGCAAAAAGCAGAAAACTAAGCATGATGTTCAGTAAAACCTCCTTAAAATCTATCCCTGCAAGAATATTTCTTGCGAGATTTTTAACTTCAGGAACAAAAGTTCCAACTCCTAAAATAGTAATAGACATTATCAATGCCAAAAGCATCAAGCCAATGGTGGCTGATAATTTTAGGTAATGAATATTAATAAAAGTAAATACTGCTGCTAAAGTTACCAGCAAGGCAATCAAATCTAATACACTCATAATTTTAATTTAGCGGTCGAATTCAAAAATAGACAAACTTTTAAAATACAAAACATAAGTTTTATTTAAGATTTATTACTTTTTATGTGCTCTATTTTTAGAAGTTGCTTTTTTTTTGCCGAAAACAATTACTTTAGTACTTTATCAAATCAAACTAGTATGAAAAAAATAGGATATTACTTTTTAGGATTAACATTGGTTTTATCAATCTTATCTTTAAAAGGAGGTAAAAAAGAGGAAAGTAATGTAAACGATACTTGTAAAAGAGACGAATCTGTTGAGAAATGCAAAGCTGATTTAAATCCTTTCAGATATAGTGGCGTAAAAACAACTCATGTAATTTCAAAACCTTACGATCAAGTTTTAGAGGTTGCTATGCCATTATATTACGACACTGAGTACAGGTTTGTTTTTAATTTAGAAGGATTAAACCCTGATATTAAGGTTGAGGTTTACGATAAAACCATGAAAGATGACAGTAGAAAAAAATTATATGAATCTTCGGCTAAGCATTTTCAGTACGAGCCAAGTATTGCTGATGGGTTAAATAGATTGTATATTAACTATATAGTACCACCAGTTGAAGCCAAGGATGAAATTATGGAAAAAGGTTGCGTAATTTTAACAACAGGTTACCGCAATGTTTAAATCAATAACGCGCTAATTAAATTATTTATATTCGTGCCCAATAAAAAATTATTTATGAAAAATTTGAGTTTGCTAACATTTATTTTAACTCTGTTTTTAGTAGCGTGTGGAGGAAATGATGAAAACACCGAAGCTTCAAAAATTCAAGAAGAGTTGAAGAAAGATTTAGAAATGCAAGAAGAAAGTGGTTTGTCTGAAGATGAAGAAGAAGAATTTGATTTTGTTATGCCTTCTGCTCTCCAAATTACTTCCATTTTTTCTAGACATGGCGCTGAATTTAATAAAGAATACACTAACAATTTAACCAACGTCAATAATTATCTAAGTAAAGAATCTAAATTGTTAAACTTGGGTGTTTATGCTTCTGATTTATGTTATTGCGTATTAAATAACCAATCTCAGCTTTCAATTGAATTCTTAAAAGCAGTAAAGAAAATATCTGAAGACGTTGGAATGGCAGCGATTTTTAATTCTGGCCCCATCTTTGAAAGGTTCGAATCTAACATCGGTAATAGAGATTCTATCATTTATATCATGGCAGATTTACAAGAACAAACAGATTTATATGTAAAAAGAAGTGATCAAGAACACTTGGCAATGATGATTTTTGCAGGTGCTTGGGCTGAAGGTATGTATATTGGTTTGCAAGATGCTAAAAATTTAGAAAGTGGAGATGAAATCGTACCTAGAGTAGTAGAGCAAATGACACTTTTAGGAAATTTAATTAAAGGTTTAGAGTTACAACCTTCTCAGTCTGAAGAGTTAGAAAAATTTAGATCTAAATATGTTGACCTTAAAGCTTATTTTGAAAATATTGAAGGTGTTGATTTAGAAACTTTTGAATATGACCTTTCAAAAATTACTGACGAGCATTTAAATACAATTAAAGCTAAAGTTGGTGAAATTAGATCAGAAATCGTTAAAGTTAATTAAGAATAAACCTAGAAATAAATGAAACAACTAAGTATAAATTTAATTGCCTGCTTAATTCTTTTTTTACCTGCAGTTAGCATTGGGCAAAGCACAATTGTTGACGCATGCGATTGGGAAAATGTAAAAAAAGATGCAAAAAAAGACCTTAAACCATATCAGTATTATGCGTTCAAAATAACAAAAATCACTTTTTCTAACACATCATTCGAAAAAGAAATAGAAGTACCTTTGTTTATGGATGCAGATTACAGGTTTGTTTTTAATACTATGGGGCTTCCTCAAGAAATTAAAGTTCAAATTTTTAATAAGCCTAAAGGTAATCCTGATAGAAAAATGATTTACGAAACAACCTCAGAAAATAATCAGTTTATTTTTGACCCACAAAAGGGAGATGCAAAGAACAGAATATATATTAATTATGTAGTTCCCGCCTCTAAATCTGGAAACGCAGACAAGGGTTGTGTATTATTTTATTCAGGATCAAAATTTTAATTATTAAGTAGCATTTTTATGAGAAAAATTAAATTCATTTTACCATTTGCTCTTAGCTCTTTACTATTTTTAGGAGCTTGTAGAGGAGGAGAAAATAAGCAAGAGGAAAGTTCAGCAGAGGAATTTGAGTACACCGAAGCCGAACAAGAAGAAAGTTCAGAGGAAGGTGAACAAACACAATACTTTCTTCCATCGGCTCTTCAAATTGGTTCTGTTTTTCAAAAGTCAGGCTTAAAATATTATGAAGGAATTGTAAATTCTCCTTTGAATGTTGAAAAATACGATACCAAAAACTCAATGCTATTAAACTTTGGAGGTTATTCCGCAGATCTCGCTTATTGCGTATTAAATGGCCAAAACCAAATAGCATTAAACCAAATGAAAGCCCTAAGAGGACTTGCAGAAGGTATTGGAATGTCTTCAATTTTTAATTCAGAAACATTATTCAATAAGTTCGAAAATAACCTTGGTAACCAAGATTCTGTGATTGAAGTAATGGTTCAAATTCAAGAAAACATTGATATGTTTATTGATGATAATAATATGCAAAGCATGGCCAACATAATGTTTGCAGGTGCTTGGATTGAAGGTATGTATATTGGGGTTAAAGCTACTTCTAACGAAGAAGAAACTCAAATTACTGGAAGATTAATTGAGCAAATGGTTATTTTGGACAACCTTGTTAAAGCCATTTCTTCAGTAGAGAATAAATCTGGAAATCTTGAAGAAATTGAAAAATCATTAATTAGTTTAAGAGATTATTTCAATAACTTAGAGGAAATAAAGGGCAAACAAAATATTAATTATAAAGAGGTTGAAATTGGAATTGATAAGCTTAAAGAAATAGCCAATAGGGTTGTTAAAATGCGCAATTCAATTGTAGAACCATCTTAATTGTAAGAGAAATATGAAAAAAATATTTATTGGTTTAAGTTTACTTACGCTAATGAGTTTTTCACTTTTTAATGAAAGCTCTACTAGAGAGATTATTAATTATTGTGATAAAGAAAACTCAAAGGAGAAGTGCAAGAAGGCCTTAGTTCCATACAGATATAGCAGTATGAAAGTTACTGATATAACTTTTAGGGGCTATAATCAAATTAAAGAGGTAACTATTCCGTTATTTTTTGATTCTAAATACAGGTTTGTTTTCAACACTGAAGGTTTGCCCCATGATATTATCATCGAAATTTATGACAAACATTCAACTGAGAGAAAAAAGAAGGATGAACCTTTATTTACTGCTAACAGCTCTCAAAAGCAATTTAATTATGAACCTGAAGAAGGATATAATCTAACTAACATTTATGTTAATTATTTAATTCCAGCGGCTGAAGAGACAGGTGATGTTGAGAAAGGTTGCATTGTGCTAATGTCAGGCTTTGAAAATGAAATTTCTTTCCCATCTGATGGTGGCGGAGATGAAACTAATTAATTAAAAAAACCTCAACATATGTTGAGGTTTTTTTTTGCTTCCTATTAAAATCCTGAACTATTCTTAAATTATATTTGCCTCTTAATGAAGCCAAGAGTACTATTAAACTCCATTCAACTTAATCTAACCCTTAGAAGGCTTTGTTTTCAGCTTATTGAAAATCATAATAATTTCGAAAACTCCATTATAATGGGAATTCAACCTAGGGGAGTTATGCTTTCCCGAAGATTGAATAAAATTTTAACAGAGCAGTATAATATTCCTAATATTAAACATGGAGAATTAGATATAACATTTTATCGGGATGATTTCAGAAGAAGAAGTGAGCCCTTGCAAGTTTCAAAAACCAAAATCGATTTTTTGATCGAAAATAAAAATGTAATTCTTGTTGATGATGTTTTGTATACTGGTCGAACAACAAGAGCTGCCTTAGATGCATTATTAGATTACGGAAGACCTAAGTCTGTTGAGTTTTTAGTTCTAATAGATAGACGCTTTTCTAGACATTTACCAATTCAAGCAGATTACATAGGAAAAACTGTTGATTCAATTGAATCTGAAAGGGTAAAGGTTTTATGGAAAGAAACTGACAAAAAAGACCAAGTATTGTTAGATTTTTTAAATGAAAATGATGAGTGAGCTCAGTGTGGAACACCTATTAGGAATAAAAAATCTTACACCAGAAGATATAAACCTAATTTTTACAACGGCTGATAACTTTAAAGAAGTACTTAATAGGCCAATTAAAAAGGTACCTTCTCTTCGAGATATTACAATAGCAAATTTATTTTTCGAAAACTCGACTCGAACAAGGCTTAGTTTCGAATTAGCTGAGAAAAGACTTTCTGCTGATGTTGTTAATTTTTCAGCCTCTTCAAGCAGTGTTTCTAAGGGAGAAACCCTTGTGGATACTGTAAATAATATATTGGCTATGAAAGTGGATATGGTTGTAATGAGACATCCAAATCCTGGAGCTGGTGTTTTTCTTTCAAAAAAAGTATCTGCTAAAATTGTAAATGCTGGCGATGGAGCCCACGAACATCCTACACAAGCATTACTTGATGCCTTTTCTATCAGAGAAAAGTTAGGCACAGTAACAGGAAAAAAAATAGTTATTGTTGGAGATATACTTCATTCTCGTGTAGCTTTATCAAATATTTTTTGTCTTCAAAAATTAGGTGCTGAAGTTATGGTTTGTGGCCCAACTACTTTAATGCCTAAATACATAAAATCTTTAGGGGTTAAAGTTGAGCATGATTTAGTTAAAGCTTTAGAATGGTGCGATGTTGCCAATATGTTAAGAATTCAATTAGAAAGGCAAGAAATTAAATATTTCCCTACTATTCGAGAATATACTTTACAGTTTGGGTTGAGTATGGAAATTTTAAATAAAATAAAAAAGCCTATTACAATTATGCATCCTGGGCCTATTAACCGAGGGGTTGAAATAACTTCAGAAATAGCCGATTCTGAAAATTCAATAATTTTAAATCAAGTAGAAAACGGTGTTGCCATAAGAATGGCAGTTTTATATTTATTGGCATCTAAAATCAAAAGGTAATCAACAATTACCAATATTCCTTTTAACTATCTTTGTTCAAAAGCTTTCTATGTTTAACATCAATAAAGAAGAAAAATTAGCAATTGTTAAGGTAAATTCTGAAAAATTGAACAGTATAAATTCCCCAGAATTGAAAAATCACTTTGTTAAGTTATCTTCTGAAGATATGAAAAATGTAATTCTAGATTTAAGCGAAGTAAAGTTTTGCGATTCTTCTGGATTAAGTGCCATTCTTGTGGGCAATAGAGTTTCCAAAAATTCAGATGGTACTTTTGTTGTTTCTGGAATAAAAGATATGGTGGAGAAACTTATTCAAATTTCGCAATTAGATTCAATTTTAAATATTACCCCAACCATAAGTGAGGCACGAGATCTTATTTTTATGGATGAAGTACAACGTAGTTTTGATAGTTCAGAAGAATGAAAAGTTTATTTATTACCACAGCAATTTTATTAATAAATCTAGTTTCAATAGGGCAAAATTGTACCCCAGATACATCATATAAATCACCAGGTTATTATCCTGATTCATTATTACCTGCTTATATTGGCCAAAGTTATGAGCAAGTAATAACTACTGTTGTGCCCGTAGATACCACTATTGAGTTACTTCCTGGTTTCCCTGTAACCTTGCCAATAGATTCAATTGTGGTAACTAGTATTTCAAATTTACCTCCTGGATTTTCTTTTTCATGTTTTCCCCCATCTTGTGGATTTCCTGGTGGCACTGCAAATTGTATAAAAATTACAGGCAATCCATTAACAGGAGCAGGGGAGTATAACATTATTGCTAATGTAGATGCTTATAGTGCTCAAGCAGGGGCGGTTTCTCCACTAGCTGAAACAATTAATTTCGGAAAGTTTTTAGTTATTGATAACGTAGGTCTATCTGAAGAAAACAGTACTAATTTTCAATTAAGTAAGGTTTTTCCTCAACCCTTTTCAGGTGTTGGAACTTTTGAAATTGAAACCCCGATTTCTGGTAATCTAAACATCGCCATTATTGATATTTTGGGAAAAGAAATATCTAACAAGAATTATTTTGTTTCTGCGGGAAATTCAAATATTTCCATGAATCAAAACCTAAATAATGGTATATATATCGTTTTAGGAAAAATTGAAAATTACTCTTTTGCTACAAAGCTTGTAGTAACCAAGTGACCAGGTTTGAGGTAACCATATTAGGGGCAAACTCAGCAATACCAACAGCAAACAGATTTCCTACATCTCAATTACTAAATGTAAATGAGTCTTACTATTTAATTGATTGTGGAGAAGGCACTCAAATTCAATTAAGAAGAAATAAATTAAAATTTCAAAGAATTGAAACTATTTTTATTTCGCATCTACATGGAGATCATTACTTTGGATTAATAGGATTGTTAACTACCATGCATCTTTTAAAAAGGGAAAAGCCCTTAAAAATAATTGCACCAGAAAGNCTTCAAGAAATTATTTCTATTCAATTAAGAGCAGGAGGTACACAATTAGGTTATTCAATTGATTATGTTCCGTTGGTATTTGAAAATGGTTACGAAATTCTTAAAGATGAAAAAATATCTGTAAAGGTTTTAAAGTTAAGTCATAGAATTGATTGCGCCGGTTTTGTATTTGAAGAATTGGAGAAACCTAGAAACCTGCAAAAGGATAATATTGACAAATACAACTTAACGTTTGAAGAAATAAAGAGCCTAAAAAATTCAATTCCAATAATAAGAGATAAAAAGGAGCTTTTAGAGCAATTATTAGAAGAAAAAGAAATTACAAGAACTTATGCCTATGTTACTGATACAAAAGCTTTAGAATCGATTATTCCATTTATAGAGTCTGTAGATTTACTTTACCATGAATCTACTTTTTTAAAAAACGAAACCAAAAGAGCTAAAGCCACTTTTCATTCTACAACCCACCAGGCAGCAAATATTGCTTTAAAAGCAAAGGTTAAAAGATTAATGTTGGGCCACTACTCAACCCGATATTTAGATTTAGAGCTTCTTTTAGCGGAAGCTAAAGAAGTTTTTGAAAATTGTATTTTGGCAATTGAAGGAAATACTATAAAGGTATAATTACCAATCTTCATCAAGCATTAATAAAGCCTCGGCTAGTTCACCTTGAGTTTTTCCATCGTCTAACTCTTTAGCTATTTTAATACCTTCCTTATAAATTTCAATGGCTTTTTTGGGTTCACCTTTTTCTTCGTAAATTTTACCTAATTGAAAATATACTGCAAGGTATTTTTTATCAATTTCTTTTACGTTTTCTAAAAGCTTTTGGGCTCGATCAACTTTGCCAAATTTTTTGCATTCTAAAGCGGCCGCATAGTTTAAAAATGTGTCTGTTGGGTTTTTACTCAACATATCTTCAATCATTTTTAATCTGTCTTTGCTCATGGAATAAATTGTTTGCCAAATGTATGATTTTTAAACCTTTTTTGTTCAACCTATTTGGTTAAAACATCATAAGTTTTTAAGAATTCATCAACATTTTGCAATTTATTCATTGCCAAGATTTAGTTCCTCTAATAATTTTGATATTTGATTTTTTACCAGACTATCTTCAATTGCATTTTTGATGTTTTCTCGTTCATTTTGCGTTAAATGCCAAGAAATAGGTATTTCTTCATTTGGATTCGATTTCAATGCCAAATCGTAAATTGAAATATTTGTGTTTAAGCCATCTGCCAAAAATTGAATTAATAAGTCTTGGTCGTAGGTTTGAATTTTTAACCAATTTTTTGTGAATCCTCCTAAAGGATTACTTAATGATTTAAATAGACTCAGCACAGGGTTCTGGGTTATTTTTATTTCTTTTGGAGTATCTCTAATTTGAACAATAACTACCCCCGAAGTATTTTCATTTATCCAATCTTTTAAATGAAAAATATAATTAAGGTTGTTTAGTAAGCCAAAGTTATCTCTAACTCCTGCATCCATTACTTCAATAGTTGGATCAGAAGGTAAACTTACGTTTGGTAAAACATAAGGAAAAGTAGCACTCATTCTTAGTGCCGAGGAGAATGCAACATTTTCAGCATTTTGATTTTTAAAGAATGTTTTAAACTCAATGCTCTCAGGGGCTCCTATATAATTTAATCTAGTTGACCTGAAATTATTGGTTAAAAATGAAACACTGGAAGCACTAATTATCATTCTCCTACCATCATTAACAATTGTTGGTGCTAACACCACCGTTGGTATTTGGCTTTCTGTTTCAAAGGGTTCGTAAAAACTAAGTGGATGGTAAAATGCAGAATCTAGGTTTTGATGAAGTAACATTTCAAAGATTAAAGCTCTATCTCTAATATATGTTTGATTTTCAAACTCGAAGTTATTTGGACGATAAAAAATATCTCGAACTACAAACGTGTAAATTATAGGATTTAATAAATCTCTAGTTAAATTTTCAAATCCCTCATGAGGATTAAAATTTTAATTTTTTTTTTCTGTTTCCTGTATAACTCACGGTAATATGATGCACTTAAAATACCACCCGAAGAACCTGAAATTAAGTGAACATTTTTAAAAAAATCACCTTGAGTTAATGAATCTAAATAGGATAGAGTATTAAAAGTCCAAGCGGCAGAACGCAGACCTCCTCCTGAACAATTTACCAAAACTAACTTTGGTTTTTGGTTATTTGAAGATACTTTTTGCTTCCATTTATCAAGAACGTGCTCTTGTTGTAAAATATCGTTTTCGTACTGCCTGGTATTTGAAATATGGGCTTTTAACGTTTGGGTGTTATAGGGTGCTTTTGTAGAATCATATTCCATTCCGTAAGCTTGATTACTGTAATTAAAAAACTGGTATTTAGACAATGTGTTTACTCCAAAAATTAATAGTATTAGCACCAATGGAGTCCATAAATTTAACCAAGACCTTAAGGCACTATAAATCATTAAAATTAGTGTGAGAATAAGAAAGGCGCTTGCTCCTGCAGGAATAAAAAACAAGGAGTTTTCGCCAAATATTCCAAGTAATATTACTGTTATAATTAGCGCAAACTCAAATAAAGAAGCATTTATGTGGTTTTGTTTTATGATTGATTTTAAAAGATTATCATCATAATGCTCGCCTGAGTTAGCTAATCTTATTTTTAAAAAATCTCCTAAATATGTTTTTATTCGCCATGATTGGGTTCTAATTATTTCATCAGACCAGTTTTTTTCTTTGTGAAGTAAATCTACTATGGCCTCTTCTTTTGCAATTTTGGTTTTTTGGATGTTTTTGTTGGTGCCGAGAAAATAAGCCATTGATATTATTATAAATACAAAACATCCAAGGTAAAGCCCCAATAAATTTGTTATGGCATCTTTTTCTGAAATTAACTCTCTAAATACCTGAAAATGAAATGTTTTATAGCCTAGAAAAACTAAAAACACCAAAGGGATAATACTATTGTTTAGGGTATACTTATAAAATGGCCTCGAAAGGGTAGCGATAAATGGAAACTTATATCCATTAGAAATATAACTTGATATGTGGTAAGCCATGATAAATCCTCCTAAGGAAAAACCTAGAATAAAATGACTTACAAAATCTACTTTACTGAGATATTCGGGAAATAAAATTGTAGTGGGAATACCATATGTTGAACCAAAAGATTCGGTAACAACCAACCATGGTATTGCCCAAAAAACAATTAAAAACCAATTGCTTTTAAATTGAAGCAACAGCAGTTGTAGAGGAAAAAAATAAAAAATCCTAGCTAGTCTTTCTTGCCAAGAAATTTTGGATATTTTCAAAATGATATTTTGTTTAAATGTAAGCTTATAGCTTGCTATTTACAACGGTAATAATCTCCTTTTCTTTTGCCAATGCTTTTTTCGAAATATCTTCTGCTTTGGCCAAAATATCAGTTTTAAAATTTTGGTCGGTTATTGAGTTGGCATTTACCCTAACATTTAAATAAGCGCCTTCTACCGCAGTTCTTGCACATAATGCACCCACACCAACATCTGTTATTGAGCTTTTCATACCGTAATTAGCCATTTCAGCCATTACCTCCATCGAGTCAAAGGCAGTTTGCATAACTTTAAGCGGAATTTCGGTGGCGTATTTAGTAGCTTTTTGAATTGCTTCTTTTCTGGCAATTATTTGAGCTTCATTATCTTTTGGAAGCCTAAATGAGTCCATAATGGCATTGAACGAGTTGGTGTCTTCATCAACTAATTTTAGCAATTGATTTTTGTAAACTTGTCCTTTTTCTGCCCAATCAGAAAAATATTCCCATTTATCGTCCCAACCCCTTTTATGAGAAGATAAATTTGCTACCATGGTTCCCAAAGCAACTCCCAAAGTGCCAACGTAGGCAGCAATTGAACCTCCGCCAGGTGCAGGCGATTCTCCGGCAGTTTCTTTAGCAAAATTGGTTAAGGTTAAGTTTATTAGGGGAGAGGAAGAAGAATCTTCCATCATGTATTCAATTATTTTCTCTTTAGGATTAAATGGCTTTAAATCATCTAAACCTAAAGATTTTACTGCAATTTTAATGATTTCATCTTCGCTTACGCCTAAAGAACGGTTTTGTTTATTCAAAAAATATTTGCCGGCATCTAGCATAGCTTTTAGCGGAACTAAGCCTACAAGCTCACTTCCTGTTACTCTTATGCCTCTTTCTTGAGCAGCAATTAAGGTTTCATCAAATGCTTTATGAATAGAAGTGATTTTAATATCGGTTAAGTTGTAAGAAATTTGGGCAATGCCATATTCTTCAATGTACCAGCCAATTCCTTTTACAGCCTTTAATTTTCCTGGTATTCTAATTGGGTTGCCATCCTTATCATTTTCAATTTCACCCGTAATGGGATCACCTTTTCTTTTTACCCTGCCTGCTTCTCGCATATCAAAAGCAATAGCGTTCGCTCTCCTTGTAGATGTGGTGTTTAGGTTGATGTTATATGCAACTAAAAAATCTCTTACTCCAATGGCTGTAACCCCTGAAGTTTTTGCCTTCACAAATTCTCCAGGTCCGAAATCTGGTTTCCAATCTGGGTTTACCAACTTTTCGTTTAATTTTTCATATTCTCCGGCTCTTACAGTAGCTAAGTTTTTTCTTTTAGGCTGGGTTGCAGCCGATTCATAAAAATAACCTGGTATTCCTAATTCATTACCAACGCGATTGCCTAACTCATGAGCATACGGAATTATTTCATCCATACTTATGTTAGAAATTGGAATTAGTGGACAAACATCTGTAGCTCCAAAACGAGGATGCTCGCCCGAGTGTTTACTCATGTCTATAAGTTCGCTTGCTTTTTTTATGAGTCTAAATGCAGCTTCAATAACAGGCTTTGGTTCACCCACAAAAGTTATTACAGTTCTGTTGGTTGCTTTTCCTGGATCAATATCTAAAAGCTTTACACCTTCAACAGTTTCAACAACAGAAGCAATTGCTTTAATTTTTGCTTCATCTCTTCCTTCGCTAATGTTAGGAACGCACTCTATTATTTGTTTTTGCATGGCATGTAGATTTTGCCGCAAATGTAAGGTTGTTAAAGCATTTCTTTGAAAGAGTTGATTGTTTTATTTATTTAAAAGTTTGGTTTTTATTTCTATGGTTGACAACAAAGTTTTATGCACCGGGCAGCGATTGGCAATTTGTAAAAGCTTTTCTTTTTGAACATTAGTTAGCTCACCAATTAATTCAATTTCTCTATAAAATGTATCTATTTTAAGTGGTTTTTCATGGGCTGATTTCTCACAATCTTCAGCATGCTCTTTAGCATAACTTAAATGTACCTCAACTGCTTCTAAGGGTAACTTTTTAAAATCGGCATACATTCTTAAAGTCATTGCAGTGCAAGTGCCTAATGATGCCATTAATAAGTCATAAGGTGTTGGCCCCATGTTTTGGCCTCCAGCATCAACAGGTTCATCAGCAATTATTGAATGGTCTCCTGTATTTATGTATGAAGTAAACTTTTCTCTTTCAATTTTTACGGCAACCTCCTTATTTACTTTTGGAAAGTTTGGATTTTGAATAGGAATATATTTTTTTGACCAGCTAGATATAATATCTGCCACATAATGCGAGTCTTCTTTTTTCGATAACAAATGATCAGCACCTTCTAATGCAACAAAACTTTTCGGATGTTTAGCTGCTTTATAAATACTTGCAGCATTGCCAACATCAACAACCTCATCGGTAGGCGAGTGTAAAATTAAAATTGGAATATTTAATTGGTTTAAAACCTTAAGTTGATTTTGTTCTTTTACATCATCTAAAAACGAACTAGAAATTTTAAACGGTCTTCCTCCAATATTAACCTCATATTTTCCATTTTCTCTTATTTTATCAATAGATTCAGAAAACAAATTTGTTACGTGGTTTGGAGCATATGGAGCACCAATAGTTACCAAAGCTTTTATAGAAGGAATCGAGCTTGCTGCAGAAATTACTGCTGCACCTCCTAGCGAATGGCCAATTAAAATTGATGGGGCATTAAAGTTTTCGTTTAAAAATTCTCCTGCGGCAACAAGATCTTCAATGTTTGATGTGAAATTTGTGTTAGAAAATTCTCCCTCACTTTCGCCTAACCCGGTAAAATCAAAACGAAGGACAGCAAAGCCATTTTGAGTTAAAGCCTTTGCTATATGAGTAGGAGCGTTTAAGTTTTTATTACATGTAAAACAATGAGTAAAAATTGCAGTACCCTTTATCTTGCTTCCTGCAGGCAACTCCATTTTTCCAGTCAATAAAACCCCCTTAGTATTTTTAAATTCTACTTTTTCACCATTCATAAGTTTAAAGTATTGCGTAAACTTAAAATATTGAATTCTGAATTACCGTAAATTTGGCGACAAATAAACCTTTAACTATGAAAAGAATAATTACAACAGCTTTAATAGCATTCATTGCAATTTCCGTTTCAGCCCAAATTACAATTGAGGCTACAAACCTTTTAAATGCAGGAGATTTAATTATGCAATCTTATGATTCGGTTGCTCAAGATCCAGGTGCTTCTGGCGGTAGCCAAACTTGGGATTTAACAGGAATGAATTCTAATGATAAGGATACCATTTTGTTTTCCTCCCCGACTGGATTTCCTGGATTTTCTTTATTTCCTGATGCCAATATAGGACTTGAAGATGATAGCACTTGGATTTTTATTAAAAAAACTTCAAGTGAATTTACTTACTTAGGTGCATATGAAATATTTAATAATAACCCAGATACTCAGTATTTAGATTGGAAATGGTTGAGTTTCCCTGCTACACTAAGCTCAAACCTTCAAGGAACTTTATTTTCTGGATCTCAGGCTGATAGTCTAGGAATGCTTGGAGTTGACTCTTTTAGGTTAACTACCTCAACCGGTTATAAAGCAGAAATTGATGGTTGGGGAGTTGCCAAAACACCTTCAGGCAATTGGGATGCTTTAAGACAAAAAGTTGATTACAATACCAGTGCATATGTAGATGCAAAAATGGGTGGAGTGTGGGCACCAATGTCAGCCGCACTTTTAAATGTTTTTAATATTGATACAGGCGTTATATTTACTTCTACCTCATACAGATATTGGGGAAATGATGCAAACGCAAAATTTATGATAGCATCTGTTGATACTGGCGATTCATTTGATGGAAATAATTATTTGATTGCAACCCCATCTGGGCCTCCAACAGGAATTTATATGACAGAAGAAATGCCTGAAGAATTAAGCATTTACCCTAACCCTGTGATTAATAACTTAAATATTGATATTTCATCAGAAAATGGAAAGGCGATTTTAACAAGTATTCTGGGACAAACTATGGCAACTAAATTAATTTATAAAGGCCAAAACAAATTAGACCTTAACAATTTAAAAAATGGCACTTACATTCTTGAAATTAAAGATGAAAACGGTGAGACCATTAAATCAGAAAAAATTCAAGTAAATAAATAACCTACTTACTAAAATATTTGAATTAAAAAAGCCTGCAATTTTGTTGCAGGCTTTTTTTTGATTAGGTTTTTTGGTTAATATCTAGCTACTTCTTCGGTTGCATCTTGGTCTTTGCTTTTGTCATAGTCTTGATTTTGGCCAACAGCCGCAATAAAAATTGAAATAATAGTTAAAACACCTAAAAGTACCATGGTGATTTCAATGTGTGAGAATCCGCGTTTTTTCATGTCCAAATTTTGGTTTGTGGTACAAATGAAATTTATTAAACAAACCAAAAAAATGACAAAAAACAGCTTCAAAACTGACTTTTGAAACCTGGCTAAATTTCTTTGCCCGAAATAAAAACCTTATCAATTAAATTTTCGCCAAAAGAGTATGGCAGATAAGCTAAGTTTTTAATGGGTTTCGTAATAATTATTGATGCTTTTTTACCAATTGTAATACTTCCAAAATCTCGCTCAACTTCCATAGCAATGGCAGAGTTTAACGTAGCGGCATTTATGGCTTCTTCTGGCAACATTTTGTTTTTTATACACGCTAAAGAAATCACAAACCCCATATTGAAAGAAGGTGTTGAGCCAGGGTTAAAATCAGTGGCTAAAGCCAAGGGCAAACCTGATTCAATCATTTTTCTTGCAGGTGCATATGGAATACTTAAAAAAAACGAGCAAGAAGGCAAAATGGTTGGCATGACGTTAGAGTTTTTCAAAACGGAAATATCATTTTCTTCCATAATTTCTAAATGATCAACCGAAACAGCATTAAGCTTAACACATTTTTGAATTCCCCCAATTGAGGTAAATTGGTTTACATGAACTTTAGGCTTTAAGCCAAATTTGAGAGCTTCTTTAATTACAAATTCAGTTTCTTCAACCGAAAAGTAGTTTGTTTCACAAAAGGCATCAACATAATCAGCTAAGTTTTCCGCGTTTATTTTAGGCAACATTTCACCAACAATTAAATCTAAATAATCTTGATGGTTTTCTTTAAACTCAGCAGGGTAGGCATGAGCTCCTAAAAATGTTGCTTTTATTGTTAAAGGATGATTGGTTTTTAGTTTTTTAATAACACGAAGCATTTTTAATTCAGCATCAGGTGTTAAACCATAGCCACTTTTTATTTCTATAGCTCCCGTGCCTTGGGCCATAATTTTATTTAATCTTTCATAGGCTTCGCTGTAAAGGGTATCTTCAGCTAAACTTTGAAGTTTTTTAGCTGAGTTTAAAATACCTCCTCCTTTTTCGGCTATTTCTTGGTAAGTAAGCCCTTTAATTCTATCAACAAACTCTTCTTCTCTGGTGGTTGCAAATACGGTATGGGTGTGTGAATCAACAAAGGTTGGCATTACAAAACTGCCTTCTGCATCAATAACTTCAAGGTTTCGCCAATCTGTTATTCCTGGCCAATCTTCCATTTTGCCATAATCAATTATTAAATCATCTTCTATGGCTAGCCATGCATTTTCTATTGAGGGAAGCAATTTCATATCATTACCTTTAACAGGTAAGGCAGATTCTTTACCTTCTCTAACCTGCAGTAATGATTTAATGTTTTTAATGAAAATTTTTCCCATAAAGCTGAAAATTATTGTTTCAAGAACAAAAATGTTAAAATTTAAACCTTAAAATAATAAAATTGAAAAGTCGGTGTTATTTGTCAAAATTAAAATCCTAAAAATGAAAAAGTTAACATCAGTATTTGCTTTAGTAATAATTTCAAATTTACTTTTTGCTCAGTTTTCTAGAGATACAATAGAAACAAAAAAAGGAACAAAAATTATCAACCATGAAATTGGCTTTAATTATCAAACTTTTGGAGGTGTATTTTTAGGCGGAGCACCAAGTACTTTATCACTTAATGTTACATACAAAAAGTTACAAGAGTCTGGCAACGCTCTTCGTTACAGTTTAAATTTCGAAAGAGATAACAATTTCTACTTAGACTTCAACCAAAACACTATTGAAATATCCCCAACTCAGAAAAAGGTTTTGAACACAAATAGAGATAACAATATGACTCTTTTGGGTTTTGGATGGGAATATAGAAAACCAACCGAAAATAAACACACTTTACTATTTGCTTTAGATGCCCTTGTGGGGTATAAAAACACAAGAGAAAATTTTAATGAAACAATTTATAAAGCCAATGGAGATTCAAGTTATTATGCAGGCAACTCAAGTATATTATTACCAGATTATGATTTTGAAGGGGTTAACCAATTACAGTCTTATAATACCCATAGCCTCGCATTGGGGGTTAGGTCGCATATGGGTGTTTTGTGGTCTTTGTCAGAAAGGTTTACACTAACAACAGCAATGGAAGTAAGAGGTTTGTATACCATGAATTCGAGACATGAAACCAATAATGTTACAGGCGAAAAAAGTATTTCAAATTCTTCTACCCTAGATTTAAACCAAAAAATAATAGGAGACTTAAGCTTGTTTTATAGATTTTAATTGCGGCTTGCACAATGAACACAAAACCTAGATTGAGGCATCAATAACAGTCTTCCAATAGGAATTTCATTGTTGCAACGAGCGCAAACTCCAAAATCGGCATCATCAATACTTTCCTGCATTTTCAATAATTGGTATAGTTTTTCTTCAGCTTTTCTTTGGGCTGCTTCTACGATGCTTTTATTGTTGATGGCATCCATTCTAGATACCCTGCCAATGGCATTTTCTGGAGAAATAGGTTTTGTAAATTCTTTATACTCAGTGATTTTTCCTTTGGTAGAAATAATTTCTAATTCAATTTCCGACCGTAATTCTTCCTTTTGAGTATTTTCCATCTCGCTAAATTTATTAATCTTTTGATTTGCTTAAAATTTGCGAAATCAAATTAGAAATTTTTGTTCCTTGAGTTAACATCATCATGTGCGAACCTTTTTCAACTATAAAGGTGTGATTGTTTTGTTTTAAAGGTAAAGTGTGGTCTTTGGTGCCATGAATACTATAAATTTCCGATTCATAATTTTCTAGTTGCCAATTAACAATCATATGTGTTGCTCGTTTTAAAAATTTTGGGTTTTTATCCCTCAACATTGCTTTAAAAGTAGTTTTATTCTTTTTCCTATCGGGCTCAAAAATTGGTTGCACAATAAACGAACTCCATTTGTAAACGCTTGCAGGTATTAATTTGTACAAAGGGATTTTTTTCATAAACCTATACCTTTTAGGGATTTCTGATTTATTTTTTGCAGAAGAAATTATTATAGTTTTTGTAGGATTAAGTTTTTGGGTTAACTCGGCACAAATCATTCCTCCAAAAGAAACCCCAATTAGAATGAAAGGATTTGTAGTATCTATTTTTGAAGAAAACGCATTTGAATAATTACTTAAAGTTTCCTTTTTGTTAGGTTCAGCATAATGCATGTAATGTAAAATGTATCTTTTTTCTAGTTGTAAAGAGTCAAAAATTCTATAATCGCTTCCTTGTCCCGGAAATAGGTAAACATTTAGTTCTTGTGCTTTTAAACACATTGAAGCAGCAATCGTGAAAATAAAAACTGCGATTTTAAATTTTAACATTAAAAAATTAGAGTTTCAATTTGTCTTTGAATTAATCCGAAATCAAAAAAACTACATTTGCCAACTATGGCAAGTAATTCTATAGGAAATATTGTAAAACTAACCACTTTTGGCGAATCTCACGGACAAGCTATAGGTGGAATATTAGATGGTTTTCCTGCAGGATTAGAATTAAATTTAGATTTAATTTCTGCTGAAATGGCCCGAAGAAAACCGGGGCAAAGCCATTTAACAACCCAAAGAAAAGAACAAGATTTACCCAACTTTTTATCAGGTTTAAAAAACAATGTAACCACAGGAATGCCAATTGCTTGGGTAATTGAAAACTCTAACCAAAAAAGTAAAGATTACAGCCACCTTGAAAATACATTTAGGCCTTCGCATGCAGATTTTACATACCAAAGTAAATATGGAATAAGAGAGGTAAGTGGAGGAGGAAGGTCATCTGCCCGAGAAACAGCAAATTGGGTTGTTGCAGGAGCAATCTGTAAACAGTTTTTACAATTACAAAACATCGAAATTGTTGCTTTTGTAAAATCTGTTGGAGAAATAGAAATACCTGAAAACGCTACATTGGATTTTGATTTTATTGAAGAAAACCCATTAAGAACTGCCCACCAAGAAAGTGCAGTTAAAATGGAAACCTATTTAAAATCCATTAGAAAGCAAGGCGATACTGTTGGAGGAGTAATTACCGGTATTATAAAAAATGTTCCAGTAGGGTTAGGAGAACCAATTTTTGAAAAACTTCATGCCAATTTAGGCAAAGCTTTTTTCTCCCTTAATGCTGTTAAAGGCGTTGAGTTTGGTTCTGGTTTTCATTCAGCAAAAATGCTTGGCTCTCAACACAATGATATTCTCAAAAATAGAGATGGAAATATTATCACAGAAACTAATAATGCAGGCGGTTTATTAGGTGGAATAAGCAACGGAATGCCAATTAACTTTAACATTGCTTTTAAGCCTGTGGCCACAATTTTACAAAAGCAAAAATCAGTAAACACAAATGGCGAAGAGGTTGTTGTTGAAGGAAAAGGTAGGCATGACGCCTGTGTAGTACCTCGCGCTGTAGCAATTGTAGAAGCTTTGGCAGCATTGGTTATTGCAGATCATTTACTCATGAAAAGATTAAATACGATATGAAAAATATCCCATTACATTGGAAAATAATTATAGGGCTCATTTTGGGGGTTATTTGGGCCATACTTTCAAGCTTTTTGGGATGGAGCAAGTTTACCATAGATTGGATTAATCCATTTGGGGTAATTTTTATTAATCTTTTAAAATTAATTGCTATTCCTTTAGTTTTATTTTCAATCATTAAAGGAATTGCAGATTTAAAGGATATCAATAGTCTGGGGAAAATTGGGATTAAAACATTAGGCGCTTATTTGGTTACTACAGTAATTGCTATTAGTGTTGGTTTAGGCATTGTAAATATTTCAAAACCAGGAGAATATGTAGATCAAGAGCAGCGCGTTTTAAACAGATTAAGCTATGAGCTTTGGGTGCAAGAAACAAATGGAGTAGAAATTAAAGATGGCAAAAATTACCTTAATGATCCTCAATATTCTCATTTAAAAGAGGTTGCCATTGCAAATTATCATGGTTCTGATATTGAAGATATTGGTGTTTTGGCCAAAGTGAAATCAGCCAAAGACCGCAAAGAAGATGGCCCGCTTCAAATTTTGGTAGATGTGGTTCCTTCTAACATATTTTTTGCCTTAGGAAGTAATAGTTTAATGCTTCAAATAATTTTCTTCGGATTGTTTTTTGGCGCTGTTATGCTTATGATAGATGAAGACAAAGCCAAACCTGTTTTTGATTTTGTGGTTGGTAGCAACGAAATTTTTTTAAAAATGGTTGATGTGGTTATGAAAGCTGCCCCATTTTTTGTTTTTGCCTTATTAGCAGGAAAAATATCTGAAATGGCAGGAGATGACCCAGGAAAAGTTTTAGAAATTTTCTTAGGGTTAGGAACTTATTCTTTGGCAGTTATTATAGGGTTAGGGTTGCTAATTTTGGTTATATATCCACTTATTGTGCACTTTTTTGTAAAGGGTATTTCTTACAAAGACTTTTTTAAAGGAATTGGAGAAGCACAAGCCTTGGCATTTTCTACATCTTCTAGTGCAGCAACATTGCCCGTAACCATGGAGTGTGTAAACGAAAAGCTCGGAGTATCCAAAAAAATAACCTCGTTTGTTTTGCCAATTGGTGCTACAGTAAACATGGATGGAACTTCGTTGTACATATCCGTTGCAGTGGTGTTTTTGGCGCAATTTCATTTGATAGATTTAAGTTTTGCTCAACAATTAACCATAGTATTAACAGCAACATTGGCTTCAATTGGAGCTTCTGCGGTTCCAAGTGCGGGTTTAATAATGATGATTATGGTTTTGCAATCTGTTGGATTAAACCCAGCTTGGATTGCCATTATTTTTCCTGTAGATCGTATTTTAGACATGCTTAGAACTGTAGTAAATGTAACAGGAGACGCTACTGTTTCAACTGTAATAGCCTCTGCAGAAGGCGAACTTGGCGAAAAAAACCTATAAGGTTAAATTTTTTTAAAACAGCCTTTAAATTATCTACAAAAGCAGTGTAATACCAAAAGGCTTCTTACCTTAGCACTTCATTTTTATTATTCATTTTGTTTATGAAACTCATTGCGAAAATTCTTGGTGGCTTAGTATTCTTGGTACTTCTTTTATTGGTTTTGGTTCCAGTAATTTTTAAAGATAACTTGGTGCAATTGGTAAAAGATGAGGCAAATAAAAACCTGAATGCAACTGTAAATTTTGGAGATTTCGATTTATCAATTTTCTCAAATTTTCCAAATTTAACCTTTACTATTAACGATGTCGAAGTAGCAGGAATTGAAGATTTTGAAGGCGTTAAGTTGGCCAAAATTGGCACACTTTCAACCACTTTAGATGTTATGAATGTGGTTACAGGTTCTCAAATTTCAATTAATAGTATATCTGTTGAAAATGCAGATTTCTATATCAAAGTTTTAAAAAACGGAAAAGCCAATTACGATGTAGCAAAACCATCTGAAGAAACCGAAGAAACAACTCCTGAAGAAGAAGGAGGAGACTTCAAAATGGCCCTTAAAGAATACAGTCTAAAAAATGTAAACTTTGTTTACGATGATGCTTTGTATGCCTTTTTTATGGAAATGAAAGGGTTTAACCATGCAGGAAAAGGAGATTTTACCTTAGATGTTTTTCTGCTCGAAACAAAATCGACAATTGAGCAATTTACTATGATATATGAAAACTTAGCATATTTAAAAAACACCAAAGTCGATTTAGACATGAATTTAGAAATGGACTTAACCAATTTTAAATTCACTTTTAAAGAGAATGAATTAATGTTAAATCAATTGGCTTTAAATTTTGATGGATGGTTGGCCATGCCTGCTGATGATATAGATATGAATTTAACCTTTGGTGCGCCAAACAATACTTTTAAAAGCATACTTTCATTAGTTCCTGCAGTATATTCCAAAGACTTTGAAGGGATTGAAACTTCAGGTAATTTCACTTTGGCAGGAATGGTAAAAGGTACCTACAACGATGTAAAAATGCCTGCATTTAATATGGACTTAAAAGTTAACAATGCCCGATTCAACTATCCTGATTTACCAAAATCTGCTGAAAACATTAACATAGATTTATTAATTGACAATAAAGATGGTGTTGATGATAACACAGTAATTGATTTGAAGAAATTTCACGTTGAGCTTGGAGACAATCCAATAGATTTTTCAATGTATTTGGTTAAACCTGTTTCAGATCCAGACTTTAAGGCAAAAATTCAATCACAAATAAACTTTGAAAGTTTAGCCGAGGTTGTTCCTCTTGATGAAGGAATGCGCTTTTCAGGAACCATAACAGCTGATGCAAACTTTGCCGGTAAAATGAGCGCTTTAGAAAACGAGCAATACGATCAGTTTAATGCAACAGGTAAAATGATTCTTACCGGATTTGAATATGTTGACCCAACATTAGATTATCCAATTAATATCAAATCTGCGTATTTAGATTTTTCACCTCAAAAAATTGATTTAAGTAACTTCGAAATGCTTTTGGGTAAGTCTGATATCAAGCTAAACGGAACAGTTTCTAACTTTTTACCTTATTACCTGCATGAGCAAACTTTGTATGGCACCTTAGATTTAGCTTCTACTTTAATCGATTCTGATGAATTGATAGGAGCAGAAACCACTGAAGCTGAAACCGAAGCAAATACTGAAACTCCTGCTGAAGAGGATATGGAGATTATTCAAATTCCCGAAAATTTAGATTTGGCCTTCACAGCTAAAATTGACCAATTGCTTTATGATGGCATGGAAATGAAATCGTTAAACGGATTAATTACTGTAAAAGAAGGAGTTGCCAAGCTTAACAATTTTAAAATGAATATGCTTGATGGCTCTATTGCCATGAGTGGCAGTTACAACCCTGTAAATTTGGAGGAGCCAACTGCTGATTTCTCTATGGATATTCAAGGTTTTGATGTAGAAAAAACTTTTAAAACCTTTAATACGGTTCAAAAAATTGCCCCAATTGGCGAATCAGCCAGTGGTAATTTTTCTACCACTATGAATTTTAAAACATTGTTAATGAGTAATATGGAGCCTGATTTAAATTCAATTTCTGGTGGAGGTTTGTTTAAAACCAGCAACATGATAATTGATGGTTCTGGTATGTTAAAGAAAGCAGCAGATGTTATCAAAAATGATAAATACACCAAAATGGAGTTGAAAGACACCAAAATAAAATTTGCTTTTGAAAATGGCGAAATTGTAACCCAACCTTTTGATGTTAATTTAGGTGGCCAAAAAGCAACAATATCTGGCAAATCAAAATTTGAGGGAGATATAAATTACGTAATCGCTACAAAGGTTCCAAAAACCACTTTTGGTGCAACAGCAACAAATACTTTGAATGGGTTATTAGGTCAGGTAAAAAGTAAAACAGGAGTTGATTTATCTACAAGCGATAATATTGATTTAGAATTAATTGTTGGCGGAACAGTTACCGAACCTGCAGTTAAACCTCGTATTAGCGGCATTATGGGCGATGAGGGAGCAAAAGGTAAAATTGACGAGGTTAAAACTCAAGTAAAAGAAAAGGTCAAAGAAAAAGTTGAGGAAACTAAAGAAGACGTGAACAAGAAAATTGCCGAAGAACGCGCCAAACTGGTTAAAACTGCTACCGAACAAGGAGATAGGTTAGTTGCTGAAGCCAAAGTTCAGAAGACCAACTTGGTAAAAGAAGCTGAAAAAGGTGCAGCCCAATTAAATGCTGAAGCCAAAGCTAGGGCAGATGAATTCAAAAAAGAAGCTGGCTCAAATCCTGTAAAGAAAAAAGCTGCAGAATTAGCAGGAGGTAAACTTCTAAAAGAAGCAGACAAAAAAGGACAAGACTTAATTGATAATGCGGGTGTTAAAGGCGATGAATTGGTTGAAAAAGCCAATGTAAAAAGGCAAGAACTTATTACCGAAGCTGAAAATAAGGAGATAAAAATCTAATTTAATATTCAGTTGATTATTAGGTTTTTGTTAAACATAACAACAATTGTTGCTAAAAATTTGAAACTTTAGCACAACAATTGCTTGTAAATTTGCAAGCCAAATATTTTTAGGTTGATAAAACTAAAATTTTCAAGTCTAATTTTTATTTTTCTGTTTTTTTCTAGCCAATTTACAATGGCTCAAGAACAAAGCTGCGATGAAGATTTATCACCTAAGGCTGTTAAATTATATGAAAAAGGAACCGACAAAAAAACTGATAAATACAAACGTGTTGGTTACTTAAAAGATGCTTTAGAAATTGAACCAGATTATATTGCAGCTAACTTTGCTATTGCCATTGAAAAAATAAAAACAGCGAAATATGAAGGAAATTCCTTTAAACCAGCTGAAGAGCATTTATTAAAGGTGGCTATAAATTGTCCGAATTTTCACTCTGATGTTTTTTATTATTTAGCCGAAATAGTCTTGGGAAGAAAAGAATATGCTCAGGCCGTATCTTATCAAAAACAGTTTTTAAATTTTTTGAGTGAAGACGAATCAAAATTCGCGAGAGATTATCCAAAAAAAGTTGAAGAAATTGAAAAAGACCTAAAGTACGCCTCTTTTTATGCCGATGCCTATGCTAATCCGGTACCTTTTAATCCGGTTTTGGTAAACGATGTTTCTACAAAAGCAGATGAATATTTACCACTCTTAACCCCTGATAATAAATATCTATATTTCACTAGAAAAAAGGAAGAACAATCAAAAGTTCAAGTTTCGGTTGTAAAATCTGATAGTCCAAACTACATTGAGCAATTTACAGTGGCTAATCATTACGGGGGCTCATTTGATGTAGGCCAACCGATGGAACATCCTTTCAATAAATTTAAAAACGAAAATTATGGTGGAGCCACAATTTCCATCAACAACAAAGAGTTGTTTTTAACCATATGCAGGTTTGTTGGTGGTGGTTATAAAAATTGCGATGTTTACCACTCTGAGTTTCATTATGATGACTACAATGCAGCTTGGGAATGGACAGAGCCCAAGAATTTAGGGGAAAACATAAACTCTGATAGAAGTTGGGAATCTCAACCTTCTTTATCGGGAGACGGAAGGTATTTATACTTCGCTACTTACCGAGAAACAAGCAAGCAAATTGATATTTTTAGATCTGAGCGAGATGTTAATGGAAACTGGAGTAAAGCAGAGCCTTTGCCAACACCAATTAATTCCGAATACCACGATAAATCTCCATACATGCATTCAGATTCAAGAACGCTTTATTTTTCATCAGATAGACCCATGGGCTTTGGTGGTTATGATATTTACTACACCAAATTATTAGATGATGGTAGTTGGACTCCACCCAAAAATATTGGTTACCCCATCAATACAGAAGAAGACGAACATGGTTTTGTGGTTAGTACAGATGGTAAAAAAGTGTATTTCGCTTCAGATAAATTAGGCGATAAGTTTAATGGTTTTGATGTTTACACTTTCGATTTATACAAAGAAGCAAGGCCTGCCAAAGTTGCCTTTTTGGGGGGCGAAGTAAAAGATGAACAAGGCGAGCCTGTGAAAAACGCCAAAATCGAGATAAAAAATATCAATTCTAAAAGCATTCAAGAAATTAAAGTTGATTCTATGGATGGTCGTTATGCCGCTATTGTTGCTCTAGATGAAGGTGAAGACTTTATTGTTAACCTTAAAGGTGATGGAGTAGCTTTTGAGAGCAAGTTGGTTTCTTTTTCAGATTCTACTGATGAAGAAATTTACCAAGAAATAACAATGGAACAAAAAGAAATTGAAGTAGGAGAGAGCTATAATTTAGAAGACATTTTTTACGAAACTAACTCAGCAGAAATTCTACCTGAAAGTAAATTAATGTTGGCTGAGTTCGCCGAATATTTAGTTAGAAACCCAAGTATTAAATTGGCTATTCATGGCCATACAGATGATGTTGGAAGACCTGATGTAAACTTGGCTTTATCAACTGATAGAGCTTACTCTGTAACCGAATTTTTACAAAGTCAAGGAGTGGCTAAAACCCGACTTTCTTTCAAAGGATTTGGAGAAACTAGGCCAATTGCAAGTAACCAAACAGAAGAAGGACGAGAACAAAATAGAAGAACCGAATTTGTAATTCTATCAAAGTAAAGCTTGGTGACAAGAATCATAAAACCAAATTGGTTTGTTATTAAATTTGCAAAAAATTAAACAATGAAAAAGTTAACTTACATTTTAGGATTATCATTATTATTATGGAGCTGTGGTGCTCAAAATACAGAATCAGCAACAGAAGCTGAAGAAACCAATACAGAAATGACCGCAGAAGAAGCTGCAGAAGCTGAAATGGGTGAAGATGAAATAATGGGCAAAGAAATTAATGGAATGATGAGCTATGGAGCTGAAATTACAGCAGAAGAGGCTATTCCTGGAACTGAATTATTAGCTGCTTTAGGCGAACAAGATTCTATTACTGTAAAAGTTGAGTCTGGAATTAATTCTTGTTGCCAGAAAAAAGGATGTTGGATGAAAATGGACATTGGTGGTGATAAAGAGTTGATGGTTAGGTTTAAAGATTACGGATTTTTTGTTCCTATGGATTCTGAAGGAAAAGTTGCTATTGTTGAAGGAAAAGTAAAAAAATCAGTTATTCCTGTTGATGAGTTGAAACATTATGCAGAAGATGCAGGTAAATCTCAAGAGGAAATTGATGCAATTACAGAACCTGAAGAAAAATTAACCTTTTTGGCCGATGGCGTATTAATTAAAGGATAATCTTAAAATATTTTCAAATTGAAAAGCCCTTTTGTTTTCGCAAAAGGGCTTTTTTTATGGGGTTTGATTAGCCAACAAATCTTTTTCAATTTTATTGGCAATTCTTCGGTTGGTCATTTCTAAATAGGCGTTTCCAGTTACATTCTTGCCATCTTTAGTGCCAGTAACTTTACACATTCCTTCCCAATATTTCATGGTATAAGCACCAAACCTAAAGTCTAATTCTTGGTCTTTTACCAAAGCTTCAACAGTTAAAAATGTGTTTTGCTTAGGTAATTCTACTTCCCACTTTATGGGATATTTTACACCTGTTTTTTCGCTTTCCCAATATTCAATTGGGTTTAAGTTTAAATTTTCGTTGGTTAAGTTTATTTGAAAGTTTGGGTTGTAGTAAGTTCCTCCAAAAATTTGCTTTTCTTCAATTCTAGGTGTGGTTACTTGATAGGCCATAATATCATCTTCAGTTTCGTTTAATTGAATCGCCATCCAATCCCAACTTACTTTACCCCCAAAAATTTCGCCGCAGTTCCATTGCCTATCATACCATAATAAGCCCTCAACTTCAATTGATTCTCCATTTAATTCTATGGTGCCATCTGCAGGTAGACGAGTAAAAGAATAATAACCTGCCTCAGCCAAATCTCCATATTTTTTATAACCTCGGCCTTCATGTAAAAGAGCTTTTTGGTTATTGGTTGTATTTAAGTTTATAGCTATCGAATGATTTTTCATTTTACCATTTAACATATAGTTTCCGTTAAATCCAGTTAAACTACATTCCTTGCCATCGTTGGGCGTTTTTAATGAAATTGGGTTTTCAGATTTCAGCCTATTTTTTAATGCTTTTATTTCATAATCGAAATAGAATTTGTTGTTTTGAGGATCAGTTAAACCAAAATTCATTAAAGAATAATCCTTGACCCCCAAAGGATTGGTATGAAAAAAAACATATTCAATACCAAAGGTTCTATCACCATTTTTTTCTTTTAAATGCCCTGTAAAATACCACCACTCAAGTGAGTTTTTCTCGTGAACCAATTCATCCGTTTCAACAACAGCAGCTTCATTGTAAACATCTTTTTTATCGTAAGGCTTGCAGCCGAATATCATTAAAAAAGCAATCATGAATGTTGGTGTTTTCAAGTGATTTTATTTTATGAGTAAACAACAGAAACTAGGTAAGGTTTATTGGAATAATAATTGATAAATTTTGCAAAAAACCATAATCATGAAAAATTTCAAGTTATTATTCTTCGGTTTATTACTAATAATTTCTGGATGTGATAGAACGCAATT
>JGI20154J14316_10000101_pt1 | contig 67176 bp, 76 predicted proteins | sample COG_04_FD_14316 | JGI IMG/M metagenome (IMG submission 14316)
ACTGTAGCACATGCTGTAGCAGCGTCTGCAGCAAACTTGGACACCGACACAACCGGTCTGAGCCTCAGCTACGCCATGGATGCAATGTCTGTCACTGCGTATACCAGAACTGAATCAACCTCTGGTGTTGCGGACAAAGACTACAGCGGTGTTGGTTTCACCTACAACATGGGTGGCGCAACCCTCAAAGCGGGTTTTGTTGACGCCAATGACATCAGCATCATGGACTTTGGTGTGAACTTCAGCTTCTAATATCGTAACAGATATTAAGCGTTAGAGAGAGCGGGCCAAGTGCCCGCTCTTTTTTTATGTGATATCCCATTTTAAACAGCGGCGTTCACGGCTCACCCTGGCGCTGAATTAAACCAAACGGCTTTTCACCGACGGCATCTTGGGTTAAACATATCGGGTCCGCCCGTGTTCCCTTGTGGTCATTTGGGCCGCAACACCTGCTCCTTATCCCAAAAACAGGATCCCACCATGGCGCTTGCCGATATCCAGACCCGGATCACCGCCGCCGAGGTTGCCGCCGGACGCCCCATTGGCAGCACCCAGCTTATCGCCGTCTCAAAGGTTCAGCCCGATGCACGTGTCGACGCGGTGCTGCAGCAGGGCCACCGTCTGTATGGGGAGAATCGGGTGCAGGAGGCCGCTGGCAAATGGCCTGGTTTTCGCGACCGCTTTGAGAATGTCTCGGTGCATCTTATTGGGCCGTTGCAAAGCAACAAAGCCCGTCAAGCCATGGAGTTGTTTGACGCAATCCATTCGCTTGACCGGCCAAAGCTGGCCACCGCACTGGCGCGACTGGCACAAGAGCTTGGGCAGTGTCCGGATGTGTTCGTGCAGGTCAACACCGGCCAAGAGCCGCAAAAGGCGGGCATTCTGCCGGCGGATGCAGACGGGTTTATCACCCGTTGTCGCGAGCTTGATCTGCCAGTGCGGGGGGTGATGTGTCTGCCGCCCTCTGACGAAGAACCTACTTTGCACTTTGCCCTGTTGGCCAAAATTGCGGCGCGTAACGGGTTGCGCGGCCTGTCGATGGGGATGAGCGGTGATTTCGAACGCGCGATTGCACAAGGCGCCACCCATATTCGCGTGGGATCGGCGATTTTTGGGGACCGCACGACGGCGCAATAGCTGCGATCCGCCGATAATCAGCCGATTATAAGCCGGGAACTGGGGCGGATTGCCCCAGCAATCTGGTGCAGATCTTGACGGCGCAGCCCGATACAGCCTTGGGTTGGTGCACCGGGGCGGCGCCATTGATGGATAAAAATTGCCGAACCGCGCCCCTTGACCACATAGGGCCAGTTCCAACCGGTCAGCACGATCAGATCATACAGCGGATCGGCGCGGCGCAATCTTTCATGGCTATGGCCGTAAGGCGCCTGCACCATAAGGTTATAGTCTTTATGGCGGGGGTCGTCAGACCACAGGTCGCCGGGCCGGATCGGGCATGCCCAATCGGTGGGGCGGGAAATCCGGTCGGGGCGGTAAAGCAGGCCGGTAATTGCATGTACCCCGCGCGGGGTGGCGCCATCGCCCTCGGATTTGCGGGCGCTCAGACCGGACCGGCCAATGCTGCAGGGATACAGGCTATTTTGAAAGCGCAGACCCAATGGCGTGAGCACCAGATCATCCGGGGTCACAGCAAATGTCCGGATTTCTGCGCCTTGGTCGCGAGATACGCTTGATTATAGGGGTTTTCGCCAACCTTCAGTGGCACCCGTTCACAGACAGTGAGCCCGCAGGCGGTCATCATCTCAAGCTTTTTGGGGTTGTTGGTCAACAGGCGCACCTGATTAAACCCCATTGATTTCAAAATTTCCGACCCGATACGAAAATCCCGCTCGTCGTCTTCAAAGCCCAGACGGTGGTTTGCCTCGACCGTGTCAAAGCCTTGGTCTTGCAGCGAATAGGCACGCATTTTATTGGCCAACCCGATGCCGCGTCCCTCTTGATTGAGATAGAGCAACACCCCCGTGCCCTCGGCCCCCATCTGTGCCAAAGCTGCGCGCAGCTGCGGGCCGCAATCACATTTTAAACTGCCTAAAAGATCGCCGGTGAAACAGGCAGAATGCAGCCGCGCCAATATCGGCTTATCCCGCTGGGGTTTGCCAATTTCGAGGGCATAATGCTCTTCGCCACCGTCTTCGGGGCGAAACACATGCAGCCGCCCAGCATCTGAGACATTTGTCGGAAGTGCGGCGTGAATCACCGGATGCAGTAGACTGAGTGCGCCAAGGTGGGTTTGGACTGCGCCCAGATCCAACATTGTTAGGCCGTTGGCTGTGGCAAAATCTGCCGCCGCGACAATTGGCACCACCAGTGCCGCAGGCAGTAACCGCGCCGCTTTGGTTAGTTTGATCGCGGTGCGATGGGCGGTGGCATCGCCGTTTCGCTGACACTGAAACGGGCCTTTCATGGGTGCCCGAAGATCATCTGCCGGATTTGCGATGGCGGTGATCCATGATGTATCTATGATTTTTGGTAAGGCGATCCGTGCCAGATCACCATCATAGGCAGGGGCTTTCAACGTATTGGCCCGTTGTGCAGTGATGACCAATACCGCCTCTGTGCTCAGGGTTTGTATCTGTGCTAGACGTTGCGGTGTCAGCGTCTCTGCCGAAAACATGACAACGGGGCTGGCACCGTCCAAAACAACCGGCACACCCATGCGCAAATCTGCCCGCGCCCGCGCAAGCATTTCGATCACATTTGGGGCAAAACTCATCGTGGCCTCGTCCAAGTTGATTTCTGGGTCGTGTCGTAGTCTGTTGCAAAGTGAAACAATTCGGCCTCAGGCTACACGACTACGTGAAGCAGTGTAGCAGTTCTTGCACAGTGGCATCTAAAGGTCCATGTCTGCAAGGCAACCAAAGGAGTGTCCCATGACGCAGGTGAAAACAATTTTGCTGATTGATGACGATGATGATCTACGCGAGGCGTTGACCGAGCAGTTTGTGATGACCGAGGAGTTTTCTGTGGTTGAAGCTGGCACCGGAGCGGATGCGTTGACACACGTGAAAAACGGACTGTTTGATTTGTTGATTATTGATGTTGGCCTGCCGGATACTGACGGTCGTGAGCTGTGCCGGCTAATGCGCAAGCAGGGTTTGAAAACGCCGGTGATCATGCTGACTGGGCATGCTACCGATGCTGATACAATTCTAGGCCTTGATGCTGGTGCCAATGATTATGTCACCAAGCCGTTTAAGTTTCCCGTGCTTTTGGCACGTATCCGGTCGCAATTGCGCCAACACGAGCAATCAGAAGACGCGGTGTTTACGCTTGGACCCTATTCTTTTCGCCCCGCGCTCAAGCTCTTGGTGTGCGATGATGACACAAAAATTCGCTTGACTGAGAAGGAAACGAACATCCTTAAATTTCTGTATCGGGCGCCTATTCCCGTGGTACCTCGCGATATGTTGTTACAAGAAGTTTGGGGATATAATGCTGCTGTCACGACCCACACGCTGGAGACCCATATTTACCGTTTGCGGCAAAAAATTGAGCCTGACCCTGCCAATGTACAGCTTTTGCTAACCGAAACTGGCGGGTACCGGTTGAATTATTAGGACTTGGACATTTTTTTGCCATTATTGCTCGCCAAGGTTGTCGTCAGTTAGATTTGGACCCCGTCGCATGTCCGGGTTATGACATGTGTCTCCCTGTTGAACTTGACCCGAGGCGCGCCTCGGGTCCTTTTCATTCTGTGGTGTGTTCTGACGTCTCAAGAAGAAACATCGCTCCGGTGCCGCGCTGTCCTGCGTGGTCGCCTTGATTGTACAAAGCGCAGCTTTTTAACGACAGACACCCACAGCCAATGCAGCTGCTCAGCGTATCGCGCAGCTGTTCTAGGCGCTTTATGCGGGTGTTTAAAACGCTTTCAAAATTCTTCGAAATACGGGCCCAATCGGCTGCTGACGGGGTCCGGTGGTCTGGCAAGCTGGCCAGCAGGTCGCGGATATAGGGCAAACTGAATCCAAGGTTTTGCGCAATCTTAATGAACGACAAACGGCGAATATCCGAGCGCGCAAACCGGCGTTGCCCAGATGTGGTGCGGTTGGGCTTGATCAGACCTTGGCTTTCGTAATGCCGGATCGCAGAGACAGCCAAGCCGGTACGCTGTGCCAAATAGCCGATCGCATATTCTTTCATATAAGTGCCATAATTTGCTTGACCTCAAATCGACTTTAGCAAGTACCGTCGTTATATTCAACATATTTAAAGGATATTATTATGTTACAAATACAATTAGAGCATGTAAACATTACTGTCTCTGATCCTGATAAAACCGCAGCTTGGATGTATGAGGTTTTTGACTGGCCAGTACGTTGGCAAGGCCCAGCGCTTGGTAGCGGGCGGTCGGTGCATGTTGGCAGTGAGGCCAGTTATGTTGCTCTGTACTGTTCAAACGAGGCCACTGATGCGGCACCTGACAGCTATCACTGTCTGTCAGGATTGAACCATATTGGGGTGGTGGTTGCCGATCTGGATCTGGTCGAAGCCCAAGTGCGAAAAGCCGGTTTTACTCCGCAATCACATGCAGAATATCCACCTGGACGGCGATTTTATTTCAAAGATCACGACGAGATCGAATATGAAGTTGTGCAGTACTGAAAAAAAATCCACTGCGCGGGATACGCCAGACCTTGCGCTTGTGTGAAAACTAGGATGGACTCTGCCCAAATAAAAGGAGCCCGTCCTATGTCATTCACCCTCGCGACATGGAATATCAATTCAGTCCGCCTGCGCGAACCGTTGGTTGTGCAATTCCTACAGCAAGAGTCCCCCGACATCTTGTGTTTGCAGGAATGTAAAAGCCCGGTCGAGTTGATCCCGACCGAACAGTTCGCCGCGCTTGGTTATCCGTATTTGGTGGCGCGGGGACAAAAGGGCTACAACGGGGTTGCGATCCTGTCGAAATTGCCAATTGAAGACGCAGGCGCGCAGGACTTTGCCGGTTTGGACCATGCTCGCCATGTGGCAGCGCGTTTGGAAAATGGCGTCACCGTGCATAATTTCTATGTGCCTGCGGGCGGCGATGTGCCCGATCGGGACAAAAACGAAAAATTCGGACAGAAATTAGATTACCTGACGGATATGCGCGATTGGTTTCTGGCCGCGCCGCCGGAAAAATCAATTTTGGTCGGGGATCTGAACATTGCGCCGCGCGAAGACGATGTCTGGAGCCACAAAAAACTGTTGAAAGTGGTCAGCCACACGCCCGTAGAAGTTGCACAATTGGCCGAGACACAAGCGGCGGGCAACTGGGTTGATATCACCCGGCAGGATATTCCTGAGGGTCAGCTTTATTCTTGGTGGTCCTATCGCGCGCGGGATTGGGATGCTGCAGACAAAGGCCGGCGACTTGACCACGTCTGGGCCACGTCCGATATTAGTTCGGCGGCGCATTCAAGCCGGATTGTAAGACTGGCGCGGGGCTGGGAAAAACCGAGCGACCACGCGCCTGTTCTGGCCAGTTTTGATCTGTGATGTTGCACTGCCAAGCGACTTGCGCAGGTGTATTCAAGCCACAGTGCCGCTGTTTGTGTAACCGGTCACCTGCTTTGTTACAGTTGGTAATGTGTTTCAAGTTGATCTGAGCCCTTGAAAAAGCTCTCTGAATGATCCATCTAGACCGTAATTTAGCACCCAACATATGGACCACCTGAAAATGATTGAACTGGGCACTGGCACGACGCCTGCGGACAACGCAGCAAGCGACCTTATCCAAGACGTGACGGAAGAGACCTTTATGAAAGAGGTGATCGAAGCGTCACAAACAGTCGCTGTGATTGTTGATTTTTGGGCGCCGTGGTGTGGGCCGTGTAAAACGCTGGGGCCACAATTGGAAGCTGCTGTCACTGCCGCCAAAGGTGCGGTGAAAATGGCCAAGGTCAATGTTGATGAAAATCAGGGCATTGCCAGTCAGTTACAGATAAAATCGCTGCCAACGGTCTATGCGTTTTGGCAAGGCCAACCGCTTGATGGCTTTCAAGGTGCTGTGCCGCAATCCGAAATTGATGCTTTCATCGCACGGGTGATCGAGGCCAGTGGCGGTCAGGTCGCCGACAATGGGCTGGAGGATGCGGTACAAGCAGCCGAAGAAATGATGTCTGACGGCAAGTTTGAAGACGCAGCACAGATATTTGCAGCAATTCTTGAGGAAGATGCCAATCATGTGGTGTCTTACGCCGGTCTGGTGCGGTCTCATATCGCCCTTGAGGATTTGGATCAGGCCGAGGCCATCTTAAATGGGGCGCCAAGCGAAATTTCGGCAACACCTGAGCTTGAGGCGGTTTTTGCCCAGCTGGCATTGGCGCGGCAGGCAGCTGACGCTGGTCCGGTTGCCGAGTTGCAGGCGGCTGTGGCCGAGACCCCAGACGATTTGCAAGCCCGGTTTGATCTGGCGCAGGCCCTACACGCAACTGGCGACGCTCAGGCGGCCGTTGATGAATTGCTCGAGCTGTTTCGGCGTGACCGCGACTGGAATGAAGGTGCTGCCAAGGCGCAGCTTTTCACTATTTTTGATGCTATGAAACCTGAGGATGCCGTCGTGTTAAATGGGCGGCGTCGCCTAAGCTCGTTAATATTTGCTTAAAGCGGATTGCCTGAACCGCTTTTTGAACTAAATGATAATTATGAGATCATCAACAGACCTTCCCGACTCACTGCCTGTTTTTCCATTATCGAACGTGCTTCTTCTGCCGCGTTCGCGTTTGCCGTTGCATGTCTTCGAGCCGCGCTATCTCGCGATGCTGGATGATGCGCTCAAAACGCCCCAACGGTTGATTGGAATGGTCCAGCCAAATGAGGTGCCAGGCCGCTCCGGCCACAGGCTGCATGCGATCGGTTGTGCCGGTAGGGTGACGCAATTTTCAGAAACCGAAGATGGCCGGTATATGGTGACGCTTACTGGGAAATCGAGGTTCCGTGTTCAAAACGAGATTGAAGGCTTTACGCCGTACCGGCGCTGTGGCGTAACTTGGGACGGTTTTGATCTCGATTTGGGCCAAACCGAGCAGGATGTGCAGTTTAACAGAAAGAAATTTATGGCGCTGCTGACACGGTATTTCGAATCCCTCGATTTGGCGACAGATTGGGAGACGATGAAAGATGCGGATGACGAATTGTTGATTAATTCGCTCTCGATGATGCTGGATTTTGCCCCCGAAGATAAGCAGGCATTGCTTGAGGCGCCGTCGTTGTCCACGCGGCGCGAGACTTTGGTTACTCTGATCGAGTACAGCATGCGTGGCGGTGATAGTCAGGGTTTGTTGCAGTGAGTGAGCCGCAGTTTGACCGCCGCATGTTAGAGGCGCTGATTTGCCCAAAAACCCACGCACGGCTCAGTTACGATGCCGCGGCGCAGGAATTGATTAGCAAACCAGCAAATCTAGCCTTTCCGATCCGCAACGGTATTCCGGTCATGTTAATTGATGAGGCCCGCGCTCTTGAGTAAGTTTGACTTATCCACGCATTAGCTCAGGCAGCTCCCCTGTTAGCCCTGCCGCCTCACGCAAAATACCACGGCGCACACCAGGGAGTGCGTTTACCATACCCATACCCAGGTTACGCCCTAACCTTAAAATAGGGTTATCGTTTGAAAACAAATGGTTAAAACCATCCGTTGCTACGGCCAACGCTGTGGCGTCAAAGCGCCGCCATTGCTGATATCGGGCTAAAACCGGTTGCGATGCGAAATCTTCACCACGTTGTTTGGCTTCGGACAGAACCTGTATAAGGGCCGCCACATCGCGCAGCCCCGCGTTCAAACCCTGACCTGCAATTGGATGAACGCCATGGGCCGCATCTCCGATCAGCGCCACATTTGGCGCGATATAACTTTTGGCAATCATCATTCCCAGCGGGTAACTGAAGCGCCCGCCCACCAGCGTAATATCCCCTAGGAAATCACCAAATCTAGGCCGCAGAACATCAAGAAAAGCCGCATCGTCAAGCGCGTTGATCAACGTGGCGCTCTCGGTTTGCTCGCTCCAGACAACCGCGCTGCGCTTCGCCGAGAGTGGCAAAACAGCCAAGGGGCCAGTGGGCATAAAAAACTGATGCGCCACGCCGCCATGCGGTCGGCCGTGTTGCACCGCGCAGACCAGCGCAGTTTGACCATATTGCCAGCCAGTATAAGTGATGCCGGCGCGGGCTGCGGTGCCGCTTTGTCGCCCATCGGCGCCTACCAGCAGGCGTGCTGTGATCTTCTGGTCATTGGCCAACGACAGGGTCATGCCTTTGGAGCTGGTGGTTTGCGCAATGACCCGGGTTGCGATGCGATACTCTATGGATGAGGTGGCCAGCATCGCGGCCTGCAGTGCCTGGCGCAGGTGCCTGTCTTCGACCATATAGCCCATCGGCCCCTCTTCGAGTTCGGCGTGGTCAAAATCGATAAAAAAAGGCGATGCCCCTGCGCCGACGCGCCCGTCACTGACGCGGATGTGTAACATCGGCTCTGCATGTTCGGCAACGCCCTCCCAGACACCGACCGCTGCCATAAGCCGTTTCGATGCCAGTGCCAATGCATAGGCGCGGCCGTCAAACTTGGTATTTTTGCGCGGATTATGCGGCGCGGCGTCTAGCACGATCACCCGTAATCCGGCCTGTGCTGCAGCCAGTGCCAAAGTCGGACCGTTCAAGCCGCCCCCAACAATGGCGATATCGCAATCATGTTCCATACACCGAATATGGAGACGAATTCGGGATTGTCCATGCGTTGCGCTGACGCTACCGTCTTTTTCATGTAATGGAGGCGGATTATGAAAAACTGGCTGGAGATGACGGCGGCGGAATTGGGACGTGGCATTGAGGACGGGTCGATTGATCCGGTGACGTTGACAGAGACATATTTGGCCGCGATCCAAGCGCATCCGTTAAAAGACCGGATTTATGCACGCGTGACGGCAGACCGCGCCCGCGCTGAGGCGGCTGCGGCTGCCGCGCGCGCGCGTGCCGGTCTGCGTTTGTCGCCGCTTGATGGGGTGCCGATCAGTTGGAAGGATTTGTTTGACACGGCAGGCTGCGCCACTGAGGCAGGCACGGCCCTGTTGAAAGACCGCATCCCTGAGGCTGACGCCGAAGTGTTGCGCAACGCCACCGCAGCGGGATTGGTGTGTCTGGGCAAAACCCATTTATCAGAGCTGGCGTTTTCAGGTTTGGGGGTTAATCCGATCACTGCGACGCCGCCTTGTGTCAACGATGCCGAGGCGGCCCCTGGTGGATCGTCCTCTGGCGCTGCCGCTTCGGTGGCTTTTGGGCTGGCGGCGGCTGCCATCGGGTCGGACACTGGCGGATCGGTGCGCGTGCCCTCGGCGTGGAATGATCTGGTGGGTCTCAAGACCACGGCAGGCCGGCTGTCAAATGACGGCGTTGTGCCGTTAGCGGCGCGGTTCGATACCGCAGGTCCGATGACCCGCTCGGTCGAAGATGCGGCGCTGTTATTGGCGGCACTTGAGGGGGGCAAACCTGCCGATCTGCAGGCCAGCGATCTGTCAAATGCGCGGTTTGGTTTGCTTGAGACAATCGCTCTGGACGATTTGGATGATGTGATACGCGGGGCATTTGATGCCTCTGTTGGGAAATTGCGCGCAGCGGGGGCCGAGATCATACCGCTTGATGTGCCTATATTATCAGACGCGATGGCGCAGTCGGCTATCTTGTTTTCGTCAGAGGCCTATGGCACGTGGAAAGACACAATCGAAGCCAACCCCGATCTGATGTATAGCGAAATTCTGCTACGGTTCCGTTCGGGGGCTGCGCATAGTGCCGCAGATTATGTAGCGGCTTGGCAAATGCTGGAGTGCGCGCGGCGGGCTTGGTCTGAGGCGACCGCTGGCTTTGATGCGGTTTTGGCACCGACCACCGCCAATTTACCGCCAAAGATGGCGCGGCTGCAAACGGAAGACGAATATTATAAAACGGCTAATTTGCTCACGCTGCGCAACACGCGCATTGGCAATTTAATGGGGGTGTCGGCCCTGACACTGCCCACTGGCACACCAAGTTGTGGGATGATGTTGATCGGCAAGGCCAATGGCGAGCCGCATCTTTTGCGTCTTGGCACCGCCGCCGAGACCGTACTGGGCTAACGTGGCACCGGATTGAGCGCTTTGTTATAGGGCGTCCAATTGGTGATTTCGGGATAATACATTTTACGCCATTGCTGTACTCTTGGGTTCATACTGCGCCGCCAAAGCGACGGGATCATCGCAAAGATTGTCATGATATGATAGCCGTATGGCAACTGTGGCGCGCTGGTCTCATCGTGATTTTGCAGCAGTGGAAAGCGGCGTTCCGGTTTGATGTGGTGGTCCGAGTGGCGCTGTAGATTGATCAATAGCCAGTTTGAGGCCATATGCGCCGCATTCCAGCTGTGATGGGCCCCAACGGTTTCATATTTGCCGTTGCCCAAGTGTTTACGGGTCAGGCCATAATGCTCAATGTAATTGATCAGTTCCAATTGCCAGACCGCGATAAAGGCCTGCCATAGAAACAGCCCCAGCCCAGCCCAGCCCCCCAGCACAAGCGCCAGTAAAATCATTGCCACCTGAAGTGCCCAATAGCGGAAAAACGGGTTGCTCAAATCCGTCCACGGCAAATTTTTTCGGGAGAGCATGGCTTTTTCTGCCGCAAAACTAGAGCGCAGAGATTGCGGGATTACCCGTATGAAAAATCGGAAAAAGCTTTCATTATAGCGCGCGGTGACTGCGTCGCGCGGGGTGCCGATGTAGCTGTGGTGCACCAGCAGATGTTCAGATTTAAAATGTGAATACAGCACCATCGCCAGCAGAATATCCGAAAGCCGCCGCTCTGTTCTGCTCTTTTTATGCATCAGTTCGTGGCTGTAATTGATGCCAATGGTGCCAGTAATAACACCAAGGCCAAAAAACAGGCAGATTTTCTCGAGAGTGCCAAGATGATCAGATGAGGTGGCAATCCAGATAATTCCAAATAGGGTGATCATTTGTAAAGGCACCCAAATGATGGTCAGCCGCCGGTACCACACCAGCCGGTGGTCTGGCGTGCTGGTATCGGCGTTTCGCACGTTAAGACCGAGAATGGCGTCGCCCAGTGAAAATAAAAACCACCCGATCACCGGTAATAACACAACCGTCCAACCGCCTGCCAGACTACTGTACCAAGCGATTGGAAACAAGGCGAGCGACGTTGCATAGGGCAACATTGCCGTAAATTTTTCGATTTGGTGCGCAGAACTCATGAAACCATCCGGTGGATTTTTGTCTTCAATACAATAAATTCATATCCAATACTACATAGCTCTGGCATCGCAGGCAACGGCAAGTTCCATTAGGGAGATTGCGTTAAATCAAATGCTTTGCGCATCACGGTGGGCAGATCGGAGGGCCGGAAATCCTTGGCTGGTAAAAAACTGCCGCAGGCGGTTTGGCAGCCGTTCGGTACCAGTGCTGTTTTGACTAAAAGTCGCAGGTGAAAATGGGTGAAAGTATGACGAGCTTCGGTGGCGATGGTTGTCCATTCTGCCACGAACGGGGCGCGTTCTATCGGGGCCTCGCTCCAGTCTGATCTCCAATCTGACCCGGGCCATCCCAGCATGCCACCCAGCAGACCTTTGTCGGGCCGTCTTTCCAGAAGATAGGCGCCATCGGCGCGTCTTGCGATATAGGCAATGCCGTATCTTATCGGTTTTGGTTTTTTGGGTGTTTTTTTGGGGAGCTGGGCTTGCGTGCCATTTCTGCGGGCAACGCAGGGTGAGTGCCAGGGGCAAACACCGCAGGCGGGTGACCGCGGGGTGCATAAGGTCGCCCCGAGATCCATCACTGCCTGTGCATAATCGCCCGGCCGTTTGTTTGGAGTCAAACCCGTGGCCAGTCGGGTCAACTCTGATTTGGCTGAGGGCAAGGGCGTGTGGATATCATACAAACGCGCCATCACCCGTTCTACATTACCGTCAACCACAGTTTCGGGCTGGTCAAAGGCAATTGAGGCAATCGCTGATGCGGTATAAGGTCCAATACCTGGCAGCGACAGCAGAGCCTCTCGGCTGGTGGGAAAGACCCCGTGGTGATCGGTGACCACCGCGCGGGCACATTTCAACAGGTTGCGCGCGCGGGCGTAGTAACCCAGACCGGCCCAGGCAGCCATTACGTCGCCATCTTTGGCCGCCGCAAGCGCGTTGACAGTGGGCCAGAGACTGATGAAGCGCAGAAAATATGCCTTAACGGCGGCGACAGTGGTTTGTTGCAACATCACCTCTGACAGCCAAATTTTGTAGGGGTCTGGCTGTTGGCCATCCCGCCGTTGCGCCGGCCCGACGCGCCAGGGCATTTCGCGAGCATGACGGTCATACCACGATAGCAGCGTCTCGGAATTTGATGGCTCACGCAATCTTGATCGTTCCCATTTGGTTAATTGACTGGCACCCGCCGTTATGCACGTTACAATACCATACATCGGTTGAAAGAAAACACATGTCCAAGCGCCGCACCAGTACCAAAGGTTTTGCCCGAACCGGCAAACTGCTGCAAAAAAGCATCAGATCGGTGAGCGAGACGCGTGGCTTTGCGCAGACCCGGCTTTTGACCCATTGGGCCGAGATTGCCGGCGCACATATTGCGGCAATCTCCCGACCGGTCGAGGTCAAATATGGCCGTCAGGGGTTTGGTGCGACACTGAGCTTGCTGACCACGGGGGCGCAGGCGCCCATGTTGGAGATGCAGAAAGAAAAGCTGCGAGAAAAGATAAATGCGGTCTACGGCTATAGTGCGATCTCGAAAATACGGATCACGCAGACTGCACCCACCGGGTTTTGTGAGGGTCAGGTCAGTTTTGAGCCGGCCAAATCCTCTGCGCCCAAGCCGGTAAATGATCCGGTGATTGCACGTGCCGCCAGTGAGGCCGCGTGTACGGTTCAGGATGATGGCTTGCGCCATGCGCTTGAAACTTTGGGCAAAAACGTTCTATCCAAAGAAAAAACAATTGTCCAAACCTGAAAGGTATCCCTTATGTCGCGTTTGCTCTCACTTGTCATTGCCTTGCTGGCACCGTTTATTGTTGGTGGCTGGCTGATCACTCATGGGGGCCTTAGTGCCGCGGCCGAAACAAAAACGGCCTCTGAGAGTGTGATTCCCGACATGATGGTGGGCAATGCGGATGCCAACGTGATTGTGATTGAATATGCATCGTTTACCTGCCCGCATTGTGCATCGTTTCATGCCGGTCCCTATAAAAAGCTGAAAAAAGACTACATCGACACCGGCAAAATTAAATTTGTGTTTCGCGAGGTATATTTTGACAAAGTGGGTGTCTGGTCGTCGCTGATTGCCCGCTGTGGGGGACAGGAGCGGTTTTTTGGGATCGCAGACCTTATTTTCAAAGGTCAGAAAGAATGGGCCCGTGCCGGCAGTGATGTAGCGGTGGCCAACGAGCTGCGTAAGATCGGCCGATTGGCCGGTTTGGATGATGACACATTGGAGAGCTGCCTGACCGACAGTGACAAAATCACAGCTCTGGTGGGTTGGTTCAAAGAAAACACCTCCCGCGACGATATTTCTTCGACCCCGACTTTGCTAATCAATGGAGAAAAATACGCCAATATGTCCTATGAAGATCTGGTGGAAATCATCGACGCGCAGTTGGCAAAATAGTGTCGTCGCTGTCAGGCTTAAAGGTTATAGAATTGGCACGCATTCTGGCCGGACCTTGGGCTGGGCAGACATTAGCCGATCTTGGGGCTGAGGTGGTCAAGGTCGAATCGCCGCAAGGCGATGACACCCGCCAGTGGGGGCCCCCCTTTATCGAGCATGACGGTGAGACATCGGCGGCTTATTTTCACGGCTGCAACCGTGGTAAGGCCAGTGTGACCATTGATTTTCGTACGTCTGAAGGCCAGACAGAGTTGCGGGCTTTGCTGGCAGACGCGGATATTGTGATCGAGAATTTCAAACTGGGCGGCCTGGCAAAATACGGTCTGGATTACGATAGTTTGAAAATCCTCAATCCAAGGCTGATCTATTGCTCGATCACCGGCTTCGGCCAGACCGGTCCCTATGCACACCGCGCCGGGTATGATTATATCATTCAAGGCATGTCGGGCTTGATGTCGATCACTGGAGAGCCGGATGGCGCACCACAGCGTGCAGGTGTTGCGATCACTGATATTTTTACCGGTGTGTATGCCACAACAGCCATTCTGGCGGCGGTGCATCAGCGCCAAACCACAGGTTTGGGCCAGCATATCGATATGGCGCTGCTGGATGTGGCGGTTTCGGTCACCGCCAATCAGGCGATGAATTATCTGACCACCGGCACGCCTCCGGCACGCACGGGAAATTATCATCCCAACCTGACGCCCTATCAGGTGTTTGACTGCAGCGACGGGCATATTATCATCGCCACGGGCAATGATGGGCAATACCAGCGTCTTTGTGCGCTGCTGGGTCTGGCTGATATGGCCGCGGCCCCTGAGTTTCTAAAAAATACCAACCGTGTGGCCAACCGTGAGGATATGATTGCGCGGCTCATGGCCGCCACGCGTCTGCGCAGCAAATCCGATCTGCTGGCAGCCTGCGAGGCCGAGAATGTGCCGGCTGGCCCGATCAATGATCTGCGTGAGGTGTTTGACGATCCGCAAGTGCAGGCCCGCGGCATGCAGATCGCGCTTGATGGCATTCCCGGAGTGCGCTCCCCGATCCGGATGTCGGATGCGGATTTGTCGCTTCACCGGCCCTCGCCAAAGCTGGGTCAGGATAATTAACGTCTGGAATCATGGGTCTTTTTGACTGGGTAATTCGGTGTCTAGAAACCGCTCGAAGGCGTCCAGATTAACCGGTTCAAACTGGCCAAAACCCTGCATCCAGACGCTGGCATCGCGCAGCGCGTCCGGCTCGAGCTTGCACCATTTGACCCGCCCGCGTTTTTCCTGCGAGATAAGCCCCGCACGGCTGAGCAACCCCAGATGTTTCGACACGGCCGCAAGTGACATCTCAAAGGGTTCTGCGACATCGGTGACGGCCATATCATCCTCAAGCAACATCGCAAGGATTCTGCGGCGCGTTGGGTCCGCAAGCGCGGCAAAGATGATATCGAGCCGATCAGCCATAAGCGCATAAAGACAAAAACCGCCTGATCGTCAACCAATCGGTTGAATATGCCAAAGTGGTGTCTCGCTTGAACCGGGTGGTAAATGTCGATTTCTTTATCGAAGCGATATAAATTACTTTATATATTTATCAGTAGGTTACAAATAATTTATTCGTATCTGGCACCAGCTTGACTTACCTTTTTTGCAGGCATAGACACAGGTCTGAAATTGATCGAGGTTTTGACCGGTGACCGATCCTGACGAAAAGCAGCGTATGGCGCAGCTGGAAGACAAGATCGCAAGCGCAAAAGCGGTGCAGCGGCCCCAAAGCCAGATCGAAGATCACCATTCCCAAGCGCATGCGGGCTGGCGGATGGTGACAGAATTAGTGGCTGGTCTGTTGATCGGCTTTTGCATCGGATACGGGCTGGACAGTCTGTTCGGGACACTCCCGATTTTTCTGGTGTTGTTTGTATTGCTGGGGTTTGCTGGCGGAGTGAAGACAATGCTTCGCAGCGCGCAAGACATCCAGCGGGCGCAGTCGGATCAATCCGACAAGGACGAGGGGACGTAGACATGGCAAGCGAAGCCCAAGGCGAAGAGACCGGCCTGGTATTTCAACCGATGGAGCAGTTTGTCGTAAAGCCGCTGTTTGGTGGTGATACGGTGATGTGGTACACGCCGACCAACGTGACATTGTGGATGGCACTTACCGTATTGGCGGTGTTTGCGCTCTTGGTGCTTGGAACGTCGCGCCGCGCGATGATCCCGTCCCGGATGCAGTCCGTGGGAGAGCTGGCTTACGGCTTTATCTACCGAATGATCGAGGATGTCGCTGGCAAGGATGGCGTCAAGTATTTTCCCTACATCATGACTTTGTTCATGTTTATCGTGTTTTCGAACTTTCTTGGCCTGCTGCCGATGGCATTTACCACAACATCCCATATCGCTGTGACCGGTGTATTGGCCATGGCGGTGTTCCTAACCGTGACAATCCTTGGATTTTTTAAGCACGGAGTAGGCTTTTTAGGTGTGTTTTGGATCAGTTCGGCGCCTTTGGTGCTGCGACCCGTTCTGGCGTTGATCGAAGTTATTTCTTACTTTGTGCGCCCGCTCAGCCACTCTATTCGACTGGCCGGCAATATGATGGCCGGTCACGCGGTGATCAAGGTGTTTGCAGCCTTTGCTGCGGTTTTGGCCATTTCGCCCTTCGCCATAGTTGCCATCACAGCAATATATGCGCTTGAAGTTCTGGTGGCGTTCATTCAGGCCTACGTCTTTGCAATCTTAACCTGCGTGTATCTCAAAGATGCACTGCACCCGCATCACTAAATCAACTGTTATAATCCACTAAAAACCAATCGTAAGGAGATTCGACATGGAAGGCGACATAGTACAAATGGGCGCATATATCGGCGCAGGCTTGGCATGTACCGGAATGGGCGGCGCCGCCGTCGGTGTGGGCCATGTGGTCGGCAACTTTCTGTCCGGCGCATTGCGCAACCCGTCTGCAGCTGCAGGCCAGACAGCCACAATGTTTATCGGTATCGCATTCGCAGAAGCTCTGGGGATTTTCTCATTCCTCGTGGCGCTGCTGCTTATGTTTGCCGTCTAAACCTAACGGAACCTTATCCTTACGGTTGGGCGGGGCAATCATGCACCGCCCAATGTAATAGATAATTCCTTCAGGAGGACGGAATGGCAACTCAAACAAACGACGCCGCAGGCCAAGCAGCAGATGCCGCGCCGGGGATGCCCCAGCTCGATTTCTCGACCTTCGGAAACCAGATCTTCTGGCTGGTGGTTACTTTGGTGGCCATTTATCTTATTCTTGATCGCATTGCGCTGCCGCGCATTGCTGAGGTGCTGGCCGAACGTCAGGACAGGATCACCGGCGATATTGCCGCGGCAGAAGACCTCAAAGCGCAGGCCCTCGCAGCGGAAGAGGCTTACAACAAAGCTCTGGCCGAGGCGCGAACCGAAGCGCAAACCATTGTGGCAAAAGCCAAGGCCGAAATGCAGGTCGAACTGGAAGCCGCTATTGCCAAGGCAGATGTTGAAATCGCCGCCAAAACGGCAGTGTCTGAAAAGGCCATCGCCGAAATTCGGGCCGGTGCGCTGGACAGTGTCAGCCTCGTGGCCACAGAAACCGCAACAGCGGTGGTTGCGGCCATTGGTGGGAACGCGGATGCTGATGCAATCTCCGCCGCGGTAACAGAACAGATGAAAGGGTGAAGCCAATGTATAGAGTAACGTTGATCGCCGCCTTTGTGATGGCCAGCCCCGTGCTGGCAGCGGAGGGTCCTTTCGTCTCGCTGCGCAATACAAACTTTATTGTGTTGTTGTCGTTTCTTTTGTTCATCGGGGTTTTGTTAAAGTACAAAGTGCCCTCGATTCTGATGGGTCTTTTGGACAAACGCGCTGATGAGATCACTGCGACATTGAACGATGCACGCTCATTGCGCGAAGAAGCGCAGACATTGCTGGCGTCGTATGAACGTAAGCAGCGCGAAGTTCAGGAGCAAGCTGACCGGATTATCGCACAGGCGAAAGTCGATGCGGAACTAGCGGCTGCCCAGGCTAATGAAGATTTGAAATTGTCGGTCGAGCGCCGTGTGCTTGCTGCGCAAGACCAGATCGCTTCGGCCGAAGCCTCAGCCGTGAAAGAGATCAAAAATCAGGCGATTACTGTCGCCATGGCTGTGGCAACGGATGTCTTGGCAAAGCAGATGACAGCTGCGTCAGGCAATAAGTTGATCGACGATGCGATCAAAGAGATCGACGCCAAATTGCATTGAGCAGCTGAGCCTAATGCGGTCACAACCCGGTGTAAAACCGGGTTTTTGTATGCCTATTTACTGGCTAAGGCCTACATAATGCGCTGGTGATTTTTGAGGTCACAGCCAGCTCAAAGTGGACAGTACCGGCCTGATTATTGACGGTTTTTTTCATGCTCAAACCGGCGCTCTGCATAGTCGGCATTTGCATTGGCGCGATTTTGATCTTCCAAACACCCGCGTACATAATTGAGATGCGCCTCAACCGCTGCTTGCGCGCCGGCAGGGTCCCTGTTTTGCAAAGCATCGTTGATGGCGCGGTGTTGGGCGAGCAGTTCATCGCGGGTGGTGCGCTGTTTGAACATCACACGGCGATTGTAAAACACGCCCTCCTGAAGCAGTTGATACATTGACCGCATCATATGCAGCATAATCACGTTATGGCTGGCTTCGATGATGGACAAATGAAATTCGGCATCAAGGCGGGCTTCATCTGCTGCATGGCGTTTTCTATGCGCTATTTCCATTTTTTGAAACAGCGTTTGGATCACTTGCAGATCCATATCAGAGGCAACACGAGCGGCTCGGCTGGCGGCCAGACCTTCCATATCGCGTCGGAACGACAGGTAATCAAACACCGCTTCATCGTGATCGGCAAACAGTTTAATCAAAACCTCAGAAAATGCGCTGCCCAAAACATCAGCCACAAATATTCCAGCACTTGCTTTTGTGACCAAAAGACCCTTTGCCTGCAGAGTGGCAATGGCTTCGCGCAATGAGGGACGTGACACCGCCAGCCGTTCGGATAATTCGCGTTCGGAAGGCAGACGTTCACCGGGTCGTAGAATGCCGCGCAGGATCAATTGCTCGATCTGGCGACTGACCGCTTGGGATAGTTTTTCGGTTTGAACTTGCTTGAATGGCATTTGAAACCCCTTCGTTTGCGGTATATCTGGCACTGCCTTAGCCAACAATAGGTGTCAGTCCATTTGACAGGCGCCAGTCTCCGCGAGCGTGGCCAGTTAAAGAGTTTATTAACCTAATTTACCCTACATTTAAGCATGATCCGTCCGCTGATTTTATTTCTTTTTATGTTCGTAAACGTGGCCTGTGTTTCGTATGTCGACGACTTTGCCTATCTGCCTGTATTGCGAGCGCAAGAGGGTGGTGGAGAATTTGACGTGCGTCTGGGGGCAAATGCTGCCCAGACTATACGCAAGAATTTCGAATGGAATCCGACTTTTGAAACGGTTGCACACCGGTCTGCGGCGTTGGCTGCACGGCTTAGCGGTTGCACGGTGAGCTGGGTTATAGGCGACCCTTCGGTGCAGGTGCTTGGGCTGTCCTGCGATGGTGTACCGCCTGCCAAAAAGCCAAAACTGTGGCGTAAGTTTTCGTTTTCATGTGATCGTTATGAATATCGTCATGGGCCGGACGAATTGATTTGCGACGGTTAGCCCAGCGGCTTTTCCATAAACACCGAGACACCATTTTCATGGTAATCGCCGAACGGACCACAGGTTTTAAATCCCAACCGCTGGTACAGTCCCACGGCAGATTTTAACGCGTCTCCGGTCTCCAGTCTTAAGATTGGCAGGTTCACCACCCGGGCCTCAAGTTCAATTCGTTGGAGAATCTTCGCGCCCACGCCTTGGCCACGGGCAAAAGGTTTGGTAAACATCGACTTTATTTCACCATAATCGGCCTTCACAGCAAGCGCCCCACAGCCTAGGGTTACATCATATTCGCGTGCCACAAAGAATTGTATCTGCGGTGTGCACAAATCGTCAATGGACAGGGCAAAACTGTCCTCGGGAGAAAACAGCTGTTCCATCAATGAATGACTTTTTGATAATAAAGCCCTTACCTCAGTATCTTTTGGATTTCCCGGTTCGATAATAATCATCATTGGACCCCATAATTTAAGCCACCAGAGTCTCTTATATCCAAAATGACCCCAGCGCTAATCAAAACACTATATTTCGTTCATATACTCAAGTACATCGCCACATTTTGTGGTTGATCGTTGACTCATTCACAGATTTGCCGGAACATCTGATCCAGATTAAGAATCATGGGCATCCGACGTGCGGTTTTCTAAACTTAGACTGAGCGGCTTTAAAAGCTTTGTCGACCCCACAGACCTGATTATCGAGAATGGATTGACGGGTGTCGTCGGTCCTAACGGGTGTGGTAAGTCCAACTTGCTGGAAGCGCTGCGCTGGGTGATGGGCGAAAACCGCCCAACTGCGATGCGCGGTGGCGGCATGGAAGATGTGATCTTTGCCGGGGCAGCGACCCGGCCCGCCCGCAATTTTGCCGAGGTCAGCTTGCATCTGGACAATTCCGAGCGGTTGGCTCCCAGCGGGTTTAACCAATCAGACAGTCTGGATATCGTACGTCGGATCACCCGTGATGCAGGCTCGGCCTATAAAGCCAACGGCAATGAGGCGCGGGCCCGCGATGTCCAGATGTTATTTGCCGATGCCTCGACTGGCGCCCATAGCCCAGCCCTGGTCCGGCAGGGGCAAATTTCCGAATTGATCAACGCCAAACCCAAAAGCCGGCGCCGTATTCTTGAAGAAGCCGCAGGCATCTCGGGCCTTTATCAGCGACGGCATGAGGCCGAGTTAAAACTAAAGGGGGCCGCGGGTAACCTCGAACGGGTTGATGACGTGCTAGAACAACTGGCTGGCCAGTTATCACAGCTTGACCGGCAGGCCAAACAGGCAGCCCGTTACCGTACTATCGGCGAAGACTTACGGAAATTTGAGGGCATGTTGCTTTATCGACGTTGGAAAGAGGCCGATGAAGCGCGACAGTTGGCACAAGGTGATTTGCGACAAAAAGTCACTGAGGCTGGACGTGCCGAAGCGCAGGCGCGCACCGTATCCGCGCAGCGCCAGAAATTAGAAGAGGGGTTGCCACCGCTGCGCGAGGAAGAGGCGATTGCGGCGGCGGTCCTGCAGCGTCTGCAGGTTCAGCGTGATACGCTGAAAGATCAAGAAGAACAGGCACGCCAGACAATTGCAATGCTTGCTCGGCGCATAGAACAATTGACCATGGATATCGAGCGCGAGGCTGGGTTGAACCGCGATGCTGGTGACACCATTGATCGCCTCGAATGGGAGGCGGGTGAACTGGCTAAGGCGGGAGAGGGTCATCCGGAAAAACTTGACCGATCCATGATTGTGGCCCGTGAGGCGGCGGGTTTGCTGAAAGACAAAGAAACCGCACTGTCGCAGCTTACTGAAGATGTCGCACGTCTGGCGGCGCGTCACCAATCGGTGCAGCGGTTTTTACAAGACAGTCAGGCTTTGCTGCATAAGTCTGAAACTGAACTGGTCCGGGCACAGGCCAATGTGGTGTCCGCACAAGAGGTGCTGCAAGCTGCGACACAAACGTTTAAATTGGCCGGCGACCAACAGCTTGACTTAGAGGCAATGGCGGCGCGGGCTGATGCGGATTTATTGTCGGCCGAAGTGGCGAGGACCGAGGCCCAAAACTACGAAACATCCGCGCGTTCTGCCCGTTCCGAGGCCGAAGGGGCCACAAATGCGCTGCGTGCTGAGCTGTTGGCGCTGCGTAGGCTGGTCGATAGAGATGCCGGTGACGGTGCACATATCCTTGATCAATTGCGGGTCAATAGAGGCTTTGAAAAGGCTTTGGGGGCTGCTTTGGCTGACGATTTGCGCGCGCCAGTTCTGGACGGACAGGAGGGCTCGGGCTGGCAGTCTTTACCACTGTACCCTCAAACCCAGAGGCTGCCTGCTGAGGTGCAACCCTTAGGTCAGCATGTTTCGGCGCCAGAGGTTTTGGCGCGTCGCCTCGATCAAATAGGTCTGGTTACCGCAGGCCAGGGGGCGGCGTTGCAGTGTGATTTGAAACCTGGCCAACGTTTGGTCAGCTGCGATGGCGATCTGTGGCGGTGGGATGGATTCATTGCGCTGGCAGCTGATATGCCGTCTGCCGCAGCCCTGCGGCTGGAACAGCGCAACCGGTTGGAGGAATTGACCGAACAGACGGCGCAGGCCCACGAGATAATGCAAGTGGCGCAAAGTGAGCATAACACCCGCAGTGCTGATCTTGCTGATCTGACGCGGGCAGATACGGCAGCCCGCGAAGCCAGGCGCGAAGCGGATCGGCGACTGGCCGAGATCAATCGCGCTCTGAGCCGCGCTGAAGCCGAGCAGAACCTGGCGACCGGAAAACTAGAGGACCTAAGCTTTGTGGTGCGCCGATATCATGATGAGGTCTCAGCCGCTGGCAAACAATATGCTGACGCAGAGGTGTCTTTGGCCGAACTTGCCGATCTCGACGGATTGCGTGCACAGGTTGAGGGTTTGAAAACAATTGTCGAGACAGCGCGCAGCCAGATGATCGCCGACCGCTCGGCGCAGGATGCACTGCGCCGCGAGGGTGAGGCGCGCGCCCGTCGCAATCAAGAAGTCACCAAAGAGATTGGTGTTTGGAAACACCGGCTGGTGACTGCAGAAACGCGCAGTTCCGAGCTGGCCGAACGCAAGTTATCTTCTGAGGATGAGATGCAAGCCGCCAGTACGACACCTGATATGATTGCCACCAAACGCGAAGAACTGCACGTGGCAATCTCTGAGACTGATGTGCGGCGCAGGGCCGCCGCTGATCACCTTGCTGAGGCGGAAAATTTGGTACGGCAGGCGGTTGCGACTGAACGCGACGCTGAACGTACGGCGTCTGACGCACGTGAAATGCGCGCCGGTGCCGAGGCGCGTGCCGATGCCGCACAGGAGACGGTCACCTTTGCGGCTGATCGTATTTCTGAGGCGCAAGAGCACACACCAGAAGAATTGCTCGGTGCACTTGCGGTGGATCCGGGAAACATCCCGGCATCCGACCTGCTCGAGGCTGATGTCAGCCGCCTTAAACGCCAGCGCGATGCTTTGGGGGCCGTCAATTTGCGGGCGGAAGAAGATGCCAAACAGGTTGCCGAAGAACATGCCGCCCTTTTGTCAGAAAAAACTGATCTTGAGGCTGCGATCAAAACATTACGAGCGGGTATTGCCAGTTTGAACCGCGAGGGCCGCGAACGCCTGTTGACAGCCTTTGAGTTGGTGAACAGTAATTTTGGCTTGTTGTTTACGCATTTGTTTGGCGGTGGCGAGGCCAGTCTGGTGATGGTGGAAAGTGATGATCCGCTGGATGCTGGCCTAGAGATTATGTGCCAGCCGCCGGGCAAAAAGCTCTCGACGCTGAGCTTATTGTCGGGGGGGGAACAGACGTTGACAGCGATGGCACTGATCTTTGCTGTATTTTTGGCCAACCCAGCGCCGATCTGCGTGTTGGACGAAGTTGATGCCCCGCTTGATGACGCCAATGTCACAAGGTTTTGTGATCTGCTTGATGAAATGTGCCGGCGCACAGACACCCGGTTTTTAATCATCACCCACCATGCGGTCACGATGGCGCGCATGGACCGGTTGTTTGGGGTGACCATGCAGGAACAGGGGGTCAGCCAACTGGTATCGGTTGATCTTAAACGTGCAGCTGCAATGGTCGCCTGATTACAATTGGTTTAGTAGTGCAGGCGTTGGCCAAGCGTCTGCGGGCAGGCCGAGACGCTGCTGCACGTCTTGAATTGCCAGGCGCGTTTTTGCCCCCAAGATGCCATCAATATCCCCAACATCATATCCATAGCTTTCCAAAAGTGTTTGCAATTGTTTCATCTCGGGGCCGGTCAAGCCGATGTCGGGAACGCCGGCGTCAAAGATTTGCGCTCCCTCGAGGCGGGTGGCGAAATATGCCGCCGTGGTGACATAAATAAAGCTTTGGTTCCATTCAAAATAAACATCAAAGTTTGGATAGGCCAAAAAGGCCGGCCCGTTGCGCCCCTGCGGCAAGATCACGTTTGCGAGCAGGTTGCGGTTCGCAAAGGCACCGCTGCGCGGCACCACCCCAAGTGTTGCCCATTCCGACACAGGCTTTGCCTTGCCGAGGCCCGTCAGCGACCAGTCAAGATCACCTGGCACATAGATTTCTTGCAGCCATGGTTGGTTAGCCTGCCACCCCAATGCCCGCAGCATATTTGCGCCAGAGAGCAAGGCGTCAGGAGCCGAGGTCTTGAGGCTTACCTCGCCGTCACCGTCGCCATCAACGCCATTGTGCAGGATATCGTCAGGCAGCATTTGTACCATACCAATCTCGCCAGCCCACGCCCCCGTTGTGGTTGCCGGATCAAAGTCACCCTGTTGAAAAAGTTCGAGCGCGGAAAATACCTGTGGTCGGAACAGTTGAGGCCGGCGGCAATCATGCGCCAGTGTCAACAACGCGTTCAGTGTGTTGAAATTTCCCTGATATCCGCCGTAATCGGTCTCAAACGCCCAAAATGCCAGTAACACTCCGCGGGACACGCCGTATTGAGCCTCCATCTGGTCAAATATATGGCTGTATTTGGCGGCTTTTGCGCGGCCTGTGTCGATGCGGTTTTGGCTGATCAACCGCCGTGAGAAATCCACAAATGGCATTTGAAACACGCCCTGTGCGCGGTCGGCTTTAATGACTTTGGGATCTTGGGAAGCCCCTGAAAAAAACTGGTCCACAGCACTGCGGCTGTACCCCAAACCCCGAGCTTCGGTTTTTATGTCGCCTATAAAGCTGGCAAATGACCCACCGCAGGCTGCCTGAACTTGTGCGGTCTGTGTGAGTAACACGATTAACAGTGAGGAGATAAGAACACGCATGCAAGCTCCGAAAACTGGTGATTTTGAGGCATCCTAACACGCCAACCTAAACTGACAAGGCATGTAGGACAATGAACACCTGAAGCAAGGCCAGCATTGCGGCCCAGCTTTTCCACAGCGCGGTACAGGTCTGGTGGATGTCGCCGACACCCAGAGCAGTTCGGCCCGGTGCGTTAACCCAAGGAAAAGCTTCTAGCTTGCCGTCATAAGATCTGGGCCCCGACAGGGCCACGTCCAGTGACAGCGCCATTGCGGCCTCGGGCCAACCGGCATTGGGCGAGCGGTGCAGTTTGGCGTCGCGCCTGATCTGCCGCCAGCCACCGTATTGGCCATGCATCAGCGTAATAAGCGCTGCGGTGAGCCGTGCAGGCACCAGATTGAGCAGATCGTCAAATCTGGCCGACGCCCAGCCAAAATCACGATAGGCGTCGTTGCGATAGCCGATCATACTGTCCGCGGTGTTGGTAATTTTGTAGATTAATAGTCCCGGAAGACCGCCAATCAGAAACCAAAATGCTGGGGCCACGACCCCGTCAGAAAGGTTTTCTGCCGCTGACTCGATTGTCGCGCGAGCGATCTGGGCGACGTCCATTTCCTTGGTGTCCCGCCCGACAATCCGCGCCACCTGTTTGCGGCCCTCGGCCTCAGATATGTGTAAGCCTTTGGCAACGGCTGTTATATGATCAAGCAAACCCCGGTGGGCGAGCAGTATCACCGCCAGCGCAATTTCGATCACCGGGCCTGCCAGCGTCAGTATCCAACCGGTACAGCTGGCAATAGCGATCAGCGCCAGCAGTGCAAAAATGCCCTTGCGTTTGCGGTCGGACCCCTTGTTATGGGTTTTATCGAGCCATGAGATGATTTTCCCCATAATCACCACGGGGTGGGGCGCGCGGCCCCAAAGCCAATTCGGGTCGCCGATCACGGCATCCAAGATCAGTGCAATTACCAAAAGTTCTGCGGTGTTCATCGCTGAACCTTACTCTGGCTGTTGCAATATCCACAGGCTCCAGCAGGGATTGCCTCTTTGCTGAAAAATATGGTGGCTTGTTGTCGGTAGGGCACGAAAATTTGCTTTCTATCTTAAGGGTGACATGTCTCTTTTGAAACTTATTTTGCCACAAGGCACAAGGCCTTGATCTTCAGCAGTTGGGGACAGCCCTTTGGGAAATTTGTCAAGCCGCTGCAACTGGGCTTTGATTGCGTATCAGCACGGTCGGCCCCCGGTATTGGGAGTGCAAGAATCAGCGGCGCGCGAGATTGGAAACGTTGCGGTTTCATGGTGTCTGAAGTGCGCGGAAATGAGTATAAGGTGACTTTTTTCAAAGCGGCACCTTAGTCTAAAATGCCAAAATATAAGAGTCTTTTTATGGATAAAATTATATAAACATATTTATATCAGTACGTTATTATTTTATTGGAGCTGGCTGTATTCAGCCGTGATATCACTGATTTTTCTAAATCTGCAAATTTCATAGAAATGTTATTAATCTTTTCTTGCACTTGCGCAGAAATTGGACAGACTAATCTTTGGAGGATTTTTTATGAGTACTTTTCTGCCCTATGATGTTCAGGCGGGCCTTGATGCGGCACGTATAAAGGCGCTGCGCAAAAGCAGTCGGTTAAAGATTAAAACTGACCAAGAGAGTTTTCACGTGCTCCGTCTTTGGGATAATGGGTTTTCGCTTGAGGCTAGCACTGCGCCGGGTCTGCGCGGCTTGGTGGATATATATGATGGCGAACACCATCTGTATGAATGCCTTATAATCGCCTCTGACGAAGAAAACGGTGAGCTGCGGTTTGAATTCAAACGCAACACTGTGGTGACGGATCAGGCACCGGTAGATTTCTATCGGTCTGAAAACGCACCGGTCGCCTTGCTGGAAGTACGGTAAGTCAGGCAGTCCACTTATTGCAAATCTCTAAAGGCCGCCCTCAGGCGCGTGCAGGCCTCTTGGACGCGGCTGCGTGGGGTTGCGAGATTAAACCGCAAATATGATGCTCCGCCTGCACCGAATGTGGTGCCGTGATTGACCGCGATACGTGCATCCTTTTCGACCCTTTGGGTGAATTCGTGACGCGCCATTCCAGTGCCTGAAAAATCGACCCAGGCCAAATATGTCGCGTCCAGCGGCATTGACGTTACGCCTTTGATCTCGGCAATTGTAGCGTCAAACAATACTTTGTTGCCCTCGATATAGGCCATCAGTTCATCCACCCAGTTGGCACCTTCTGGCGAATAGGCCGCTTCGGCCATCAAAAGACCAAAACGGTTCGGAGACAGACCCAGCGCGGTCATGCGCTGCCCAAATTGTGCGCGCAGGTGAGGGTCTGGAATAATGACATTGCCGGTATGCGCACCGGCGATATTAAAGGTTTTTGTGCTTGCCGTCATCATAATCAGCCGGTCGGTGATGTCCCCATCAATTTCGGTCATCGGAATGTGGGTTTGACCGGGGAACGTTAAATCATGATGAATTTCGTCAGAGACTAAAATCAGATCATGCCGTTTGGCAAACGCGGCAACACCGCGCAATTCATCCCGGCTCCAAACGCGTCCGCCGGGGTTGTGCGGTGAACAGAACAGCAGCATTTTTTCATTGCCGGTCAACTGCGTGTCCCAAGTTTCGAAATCCATTTCATAGCGGCCGGCATTATTGGCCAGAGAGCATTCAACGACCTCGCGCCCGCTGGCTTTGAGCACCCGGAAAAACGAGTGATATACCGGGGTCATCAGAATGACGCCATCTCCCGGTTGTGTGTAACAGTCGACGCACATTGCCATACCGTTGACCAGCCCGTGGGTCGAAAAAATCCAAGTTGGATCAATCTCCCAGTTGTGGCGGGTTTTCATCCACCAGCAAATCGCCTCGTAATAGCTGCGGTCATCGCCATAATACCCGTAAATGCCATGTCCGTGCATTTTTTCAACGGCGTTTTGAACACAGGCTGGGGGTCGGAAATCTGTGTCGGCGACCCACATTGCGATGCCGTCATCTTGCGATATCCCATAGAGCTGTTCCATATTGTCCCATTTTGCAGAATGCGTGTTGCGCCGGTCAATAATCTCGTCAAAATTCATTCAAGTCTCTCCCATTGGGCGCAAATCTAAACGATCACCCGACGCTTGCAAGGGCGTTGCGCATTTGTGCGTCATATTCTAGATCAGGGCCATGAAACGAAATATACTCTTGCATCCCGATCCTCGGTTGAAAAAAACCGCCACTCCTGTGGCTGATCTGTCTGACGGCCTGCGACGGTTGGCAGATGATATGGTGGAAACCATGTATGCCGCGCCTGGCATCGGTTTGGCTGCACCGCAAGTGGGCGTGCTTGAGCGGTTGATCGTACTCGACTGTACGCCGGATGACAGCGCTGAGCGCGGACTTTTGGTTATGTTCAACCCCCAGATTATTGCGCAGTCTGAGGACACCAGCAGTTATGAAGAGGGCTGTCTGTCGATCCCGGACCACTATGGTCAAGTGACGCGCCCCGCCGAGGTGACGGTGACATGGCTGGATCGTGACGGCACACAACAGCAACAAGATTTTTCCGGGCTTTGGTCGACCTGCGTGCAGCACGAAATCGACCACTTAAATGGTAAATTGTTTATTGATTACCTTGGAATAATGAAGCGCCAGCTGATCACCCGGAAAATGCAGAAACTCAAGCGTGAGCGGGCGCGTGTATGAGCGTTCTACCGATCCTGACATGGCCTGATCCGCGCCTGTCCCAGCGCTGTGAACCCGTGGTACATGCCCCCGGTCTTGCCGGGGTCATCGCCGATCTGTTCGAGACTATGTATGCTGCGCAAGGTCGGGGTCTTGCAGCCCCGCAGGTTGGGATATTGCAGCAGTTTTTCGTGATGGATTGCGGCTGGAAAGAGGGGACACCCACGCCTAAAGTCTGTATCAATCCGACGATCTTAAAGAGTTCGGATGAAACAGCCACACGGCCCGAGGCCTGTCTATCTCTGCCTGGCATCTCAGCAGATATCATCCGCCCGGCCTGCATCAGCCTGCAAAGTTATGATTTGGCGGGTCAAAAACAACTCTGGCAACTTGATGGGTTCCAAGCCACCTGCGCCCAACATGAGTTTGATCATCTGCAGGGTCTGGTCACCTTTGACCGTCTTGATCCGGCAGACCGGCTGCAGCTTGAGGCGCGCTATAGTGCGGTGACGGCATGAGGAGGTTTTTATGACTGCGCGGCCGTGTATTTCTTGGCCGGACAAACGGCTGCAAACTGTGGCCGCAGCGGTGAATGCGATAACAGATGAGATCCATGGGATCTGGACTGACATGATCGACACAATGGAGGCGATGCCCGGCGTTGGGTTGGCGGCGCCGCAGATCGGTGTTTTGCTGCGGCTGGCTGTGGTGGATGCCAGCGAAAGCCGCGGACAATCAATCCGTATGGCCAACCCTGAAATTCTGCACGCCTCGATCGAGTTGCGCCCCCATGACGAAGGCAGTCCCAACCTGCCGGGGGTTTGGGCTCCGGTCAAGCGGCCGCGTGCGGTGACGGTGCAGTTTATGAACGCTGATGGCGTTTTGGAACAGCGAGATTTTGTTGGGCTCTGGGCCACATCCGTGCAGCATCAAATCGATCATCTGAATGGTAAAATGTATTTTGATAACCTGTCGAAAGTGAAACGCGATATGCTGTTGCGCAAAGCGAGGAAACGCGCGTGAGATTGATTTTTATGGGCACACCGGATTTTTCAGTACCGGTGCTAGAGGCGTTGGTCGCAGCAGGCCACGAGATTGCTTGCGTGTATTGCCAGCCGCCGCGTCCCGCAGGTCGGGGTAAGAAACTGCGTCCAACGCCGGTACAGGTCTGCGCTGAAGCGCTGGGGCTGGTGGTGCGCCACCCGCTGTCCTTCAAAGCGGCCGACGCCGTGGCCGAATTTGCCGCGTTTGGCGCAGATCTGGCCGTGGTAGTGGCTTACGGGTTGATCTTGCCACAAACTGTGTTGGATCAACCTGCGTATGGCTGTGTAAATATTCACGCTTCATTGCTGCCGCGTTGGCGCGGGGCGGCGCCTATTCACCGCGCTATTATGTCTGGTGATGCCGAAACCGGGGTTTGCATCATGCAGATGGAGGCCGGACTGGATACCGGGCCGGTATTGGCGCGCCAAAGCACGCCGGTTGGCGTGGCTGAAACCACGGGGGCGCTGCACGATAGGTTATCGGCGCTTGGGGCCGCATTGATAGTGCAGGTCTTGCCTCAATTGCCGGATCTGGCACCGGTCACTCAGCCAGTTGATGGCGTGGTTTACGCTGCCAAAATCGACAAATCCGATGCAGTGATAGATTGGGCCCAGCCTGCGTCCACCATTGATCGTCAAATTCGTGCGCTTGCGCCATTTCCAGGGGCTTGGACGTTGATTAATGGCGAACGGGTCAAACTTTTGGGTTCAGAGTGCGGTGCCGGGTCTGCCGCACCGGGAATGGTCTTGGACGCGTCTTTGACCATCGCCTGCGGTACGGACGCCTTGCGGGTGACCCGGGCACAAAGGGCGGGAAAAGCGGCACAGGATGTCGGCGAATTTCTACGGGGTTGGCCGGTACCTGCGGGGCTCAAACTCGGTTTCTAAAGTTATTTGTGCTGCATTGCGCTTTTAGGCACTGGGAGTAAATCAAGTTGAGCGCGAATAAAATGCAACGCCTTGTGAAAGCGATGCTCAAAGCTGTCGGGTAGCGGCTGTCGCACTGGGTGCCAGAAAAATCCAAACAGTTGCCCGCCGTCATCAGCGCATTGATGCTGCCAGCTGTCCGGTAATGGGTCTGTTTGGACCACAAAGAAATGCCACCTCTCACCTGATTGGATCGCGTTTGATGATCCCAGCATGGTGGTAATGGTTTGGGCGGTTATGCCGGCTTCTTCGTATAATTCGCGCAGGGCCGCAGCTGCGGGGGTTTCACCGGCCTCCACTGTGCCTTTGACGAATTGATGCCCGGCCAAAGGATGACAAAACGCCAGTATCTCGCACTTGCCTTGGGGGCTGTGCAACACCACGGGGCAGGCTTTGTCTATCGCGGGGCTTTGCGCGCTTGATGTCATGGCTTGAAAGGGGCCATCCCGGCGCGGGCAAGCGCATCGGCGGCTTCGTTTTCGGGGTGACCGGCATGGCCTTTGACCCATTTCCAGATTACGCTGTGGCGCGCTTGCGCCTCATCCAACTGCTGCCATAATTCCACGTTTTTCACCGGCTTTTTTGCAGCCGTTTTCCAACCGTTTCGTTTCCATCCATGCATCCATTGGGTGATGCCGTTTTTCACATAGGTGCTGTCAGTGAAGATGGTGATTTCGCTGGGCCGTTCCAGTGCTTCTAACGCATTTATTGCGGCCAGTAATTCCATTCGGTTGTTTGTGGTCACGGCCTCGCCGCCTTTAAGGTCACGTTGTTTAAGAACAGTCTGACCGTCCTTGGCCTGCATCAGTACACCCCAGCCGCCAGGGCCGGGGTTGCCGCTGCAGGCGCCGTCGGTATAGGCAAACAATTCAGCCATGCGCGGCCACCACAATCCAGTCGGCCTCAGTGCCGTCCAAGCCGACGGTCCGGCCGTGGTCGGTTTCGCCAGCGGTCAGCCCAGCCGCACCCAGCAGGGCGATCAACTCGGGTTCGGAATAATAGCTATAGAGGCGGCCAATCGCATCGCGCTGGCTGCCGCTGCCCAGTTTCATCCCGATATGGAACGCACCACCGGGTTTGAGCGCGGTGACCATCGCAGCAAGATGGTGAGGCATCGCCTCTTTGCTGGCGTGCAACAGACAAAAATTTGCCCATATACCGTCATAAATATCCGTTCCGGTGATCTGATCAAAGGTGGCTTGCCATGCGGTGACCCCGTCGTGCTGGGCGGCCATAGCCACCATTTCAGCCGATCCATCCATGGCATCAACCTGCAGACCTGCGTTGGCCATGCGAGTTGCTGCGAGACCCGGCCCACATCCCAAATCCAGCACACGCCCACCGGTGGGAAGTCTGGCGATAAAGCGCTCAAGATAGGGGTTTTCCTTGGTGTCGCTGTCAATCATTTTGGCATAGTCTGCCGCTTTTGCATCATAAACTCTGAGCGTTTCTTTGTCGGTCATGGGGTGGGTCCTGCGTAGGAGAAAGTATCTTAGTCCGAAAATAGAAACCGAACAGGTAGGTGCGACTGTAATACAGCGTTTGGGGGATGTCACCGCAGTTTAACATCTGATGGTCTAAACCAGACCGCTTACATTGGCGCGCCAAACCAAAGCGAGCCGCAGACAATACCGGTTAGAGGCAGGCGCAGTCCCAGCCACCACGGCGGCGTCAGTCGCAACCGCCAAAAAGCCAGATCAAGCAAAAAAACAGCGATAAACCCATAGAGTAAATCTTGTGAGGTCTGCACATAAAAAAAGACATAGAGGGCAGGTGCAATGGAAAGTACATAAACCAGCAGGGTCAGCCTGCCTGTTGCAAGTGTTGCAAACCCCCATAAAACGCCGGCCATGAACACCAGAATGATTTGGCCGTAGACCAGCATTAATCCCGCGCCGTCGTCCCAATAGGGCAGCCATGGCTGCAGTTCGGAGATGGGGGGCAGGCCCATGTTGAGCAGGGCGGCATAGACCAAAGGCAATGCTCCTGCGATGGCCAGAAAAAGCGGGATACGTGGGGTGTTCATAAGTAATATGCCACAAGATCGGCAGAGTGTTCGAGCGTTGGCAAGGCAATCTTTGGTGACGCCAAGCGTCCAGCCAGAGGCCTGCTGATTGCCAAACTGCGACCTTCTGACAGAAACAACTGCGATGCGGGCTCATACGTCTGGCCTTTTGCCGAAGTAAAAAAGCCACATGACGTTGTTTTAGGGTTTGGGAATTTAAAGTACGGTGGCGTATGACATGCGATTAGACAGTTGCTTTCGGTATTTTCCGGTGCTGTTTGGCGTGTTTTAAGCCCGCGTTTCATAATGGTTTTTAACCTTTTTGGATGCGGGATCACTATAGGTGAAATGGCGCAAAAGGTAAATCTGCAGACCAGATACTGTCGATAAAATTCTGAAAAGAAAACGGGTTGGAAACGAAATGCCTGGTGCAGCAGGTCAAGGTTAAAAAAATTTTCAAATTGATAATATGCAAAAAAGGCCTGAGTGGTTTTTTCTGGCGATAATATTGCAAGCTGCAACAGTCAGGCCTGCAACAGGATTGGTGCAGTTGAGAAAGCCTTGGGATCAACCTACTGAAGTCGTTGTAAACGGATCAGGCTAAAACCAAACCATTTACGACCGTCGCTAATCTTATTTTTGCTTAGTTGAATAACGCAGACCAAAACGCCATTTCTCGAACAGGTGTTTGTTTGCGCGCCACTTTTAAATTGGCACTGCTGCGTAAGCTGACAGTCGGCTCTGTACCCCACTGTCAGCTTTTGATTGTGCGTTACGCGACGGCTTCTGTCTCATTAGGCGAATAGGGTTCTTCGCGGCTTGGCCGCCCAAGAACGTCTTTCAACTCGTCCAGTTCAATAAAGTTGTCAGCTTGACGCCGCAGTTCATCGGCAATCATTGGGGGCTGGCTGCGCATGGTCGAGACGACAGACACACGTACGCCCTGACGTTGCAGGCTTTCAACAAGCGGGCGGAAATCGCCATCGCCGGAAAACAAAACAATATGATCAACGCTTGAGGCCAACTCCATTGCATTGACCGCCAGCTCGATATCCATATTGCCTTTGACCTTACGACGGCCCTGACTGTCGGTATATTCTTTGGCTGCCTTAGTCACCATGGTGAAGCCGTTGTAATTTAGCCAGTCGACTAAAGGGCGGATGGGTGAATATTCTTCGTTATCAAGCAAGGCAGTGTAGTAAAATGCCCTTAGCATTTTTCCACGGCGCATGAATTCTTGCCGAAGTAGCTTGTAGTCTATATCAAAGCCAAGAGACTTGGCAGCTGCGTATAGATTAGATCCGTCTATGAACAGCGCTAGCCGCTCGTCTTTGTAAAACATTAAAATGTCCTTCCGAATAAACGCCTTACCTTTTAGTTATTTTGGTGACTATAAATCTTGGTAAAACGCGAGATGTAAATTGGATGAAGTTTAGTGACACAATACAAGCAGATAGATAATATTGATCAGAATACCATATCGCCAAAAGCTATAACTATATGCTCAAAAGAATGTATATATGTTGCTTTAGGTTGTAATTACCACCTTGAATTGTGTAACGTTGTGGCAAAAATCGGCATGGCCCTGTCCGATTTTGTATCTGCGGGTATAAAAATACGCAGTATGAGCAGATTTTTCTCTACTCCGTGTTTTCCTGCTGGCGCAGGACCCGACTTTGTTAACGCCGTCGTTTCCGTTAGCTGGCAGGGTGATGCTGATTCGCTGATGCACAGATTGCATGCACTTGAGGCGCGACACGGTCGTGAAAGAACCCAACGCTGGGGTCAGCGCACACTCGATTTGGATCTGATTGCAATGGGAACGACCGTGCTGCCTGATATGAAAGAATTTTCTCTTTGGCGCGATCTTGCGCTGGACCGGCAGATTATTGAAAGCCCAGCAAAGTTGATCCTCCCACATCCGCGCCTGCAAGACAGAGCATTTGTTTTGGTGCCGCTGGCTGATATTGCGGCTGACTGGTGTCATCCGGTATCAGGGGCCAGTGTGCGTCGGATGGTTGATGCACTGCCGCCCAGTGATGTGGAAGCCGTGCGTCCTTTGTGATTCCTGTGGTAATGACCGGCTGTGTGGCCCCGCTGTAACACCGAATTTTTGCGCGTCTATTAAACGCTCTAGTGTGCGCGATTCTGTGCTTGTCAAGTGGTGTCTCTGCCGTTAGAAGAAGGTCTTTCTTAAGCTATCCCAACCTATGGAGAACCCGATGGCGCGCGTTACAGTTGAAGATTGCGTAGACAAAGTCCCAAACCGTTTTGATTTGGTGATGCTGGCGGCCCATCGTGCGCGTGAAATTTCCGCAGGTGGTGTCGTTACCGTCGACCGCGATAATGATAAAAATCCTGTCGTCGCTCTGCGTGAGATTGCAGATGAGACCCAATCAGCGGCGGATTTGCATGAACGCTTGGTCGAATCCAACCAGACCCAGATCGAAGTGGATGAGCCGGAAGAAGATTCGATGGCGCTGCTTATGGGGGCTGAGGCCGATCAACCTGCCGAAGAGGAAATGTCGGAAGAAAAGTTGTTGCGTGCTCTTATGGAAGCCCAAAATCAAACCTAACGTTCAGAAAGGTCGCACCCGATGATCGCGGCTGAAGATCTGATTATGCTGGTTGGCAACTATAACCCAAAATCTAATGCCAAGTTGCTGTCGCAGGCCTATCAGTATGGTTTTCAGATGCATGATGGGCAGTTCAGGCATTCTGGTGAGGCTTACTTCACCCATCCGGTGGCTGTGGCTGCGATACTGACAGAGCACCGCCTCGATGATCATACGATTGTTACAGCACTTCTGCACGACACAATTGAAGATACCAAATCCACCTATACCGAGATTTCAGCGCTGTTCGGTGAGGATGTGGCGCGTCTTGTAGATGGCGTCACCAAACTGACCAATCTGCAGTTGTCTTCATCGCATACACAGCAGGCAGAAAATTTCCGTAAATTATTGATTGCAATGTCAAAAGACGTGCGGGTTATTCTAGTAAAGCTCGCTGATCGCCTGCACAATATGCGCACTATCAAATCAATGCGACCCGATAAGCAAATTCAAAAGTCGCGTGAGACAATGGATATCTATGCGCCGCTGGCTGGCCGTATGGGTATGCATTGGATGCGTGAAGAACTGGAAGATCTGTCGTTTAAAGTGCTCAATCCAGAGGGACGCGCCAGTATTATTCGACGATTTATCACGCTGCAAAAAGAAACTGGTGATGTGATTGATCGGATCACCGGTGATATGCGTCAGGAATTGGAAAATGTCGGCATTGAGGCCGAGGTATTTGGCCGGGCCAAGAAACCTTATTCGATCTGGCGCAAAATGCAGGAAAAAGATCTGAGCTTTTCGCGGTTGTCGGATATATACGGGTTTCGGGTAATTACAGACAGTGAAATGGAGTGTTATCGCGGGTTAGGCACTATCCACCAGCGCTGGCGTGCGGTGCCGGGGCGTTTTAAAGATTATATTAGCCAGCCCAAATCAAATGGGTATCGCAGTATCCATACCACAGTTTCGGGACGCGACGGTAAACGTGTCGAGGTGCAAATTCGCACCCGGCAAATGCATGATGTCGCCGAAACTGGTGTGGCCGCGCATTGGTCTTACCGCGACGGTGTGCGCAGCGGCAACCCCTTTGCGGTTGATCCGGCGACTTGGGTCGGCTCGCTGACAGAGCAGTTTAACGCTGATGAGGATCACCAAGAGTTTCTTGAGGCGGTGAAGCTTGAGATGTATTCGGATCAGGTATTTTGTTTCACCCCCAAAGGCGACGTGGTCAAATTGCCGCGGGGTGCCACACCGCTCGATTATGCCTATGCCATTCATACCCGAATTGGCAGTGCCTGCGTGGGCGCCAAAGTCGATGGTTTGCGGGTGCCATTGTGGACCCGACTTAAAAATGGCCAATCGATTGAAATTGTCACGGCAGAAGGTCAAATTCCTCAGGCGACTTGGTTGGATATTGCGATTACCGGTAAGGCGAAAACCGCTATCCGCCGGGCGCTGCGCGAGGCTGATCGTGGTCGATATATTAAATTGGGTCAGGAACTGGCGCGCTCTGCCTTTGAGCAGATTGGCAAGAAAGTTACTGATAAGGTGCTGGAAACCGCCGCACGTCATTTGCGTATTAAAGACCAGTATGAGCTGCTTTATCGGATGGGCAGCGCCGAATTGACTGCCAATGAGCTGGTGGACGCGGTCTATCCGGATGTGGCGACCGACCGATCCGATGAGATCGATAGCCGTCGTGCGGTGATTGGCCTGTCGCCAGATCAGCATTTTGACCGCGCGCCCTGCTGTCAGCCGTTGCCCGGTGAGCGCATTGTTGGCATCACCTATCGTGGGCTCGGGGTTGTGGTGCATACGATCGACTGCGTGGCATTGAGCGACTTTGAAGACCAGCCCCAACGCTGGCTGGATCTGCATTGGCAAAGTGGTAAGCACCCGGCCTCATATGCTGTGACACTGGATATGACCATCGGAAACGATTCGGGTGTTCTGGGGCGCATTTGCACCTTGATTGGCGAGCAGAAGGCTAATATCTCGAACTTGGAATTCTTGGACCGCAAACCAGATTTTTACCGTCTCTTGATAAATGTTGACTTGCGTGAAGCTGAGCACTTGCACTCGGTCATGTCTGCATTAGAAGCGGAGAGCGATGTTGCTGCCATTATAAGATCCCGAGACCCGTCCCGCCGAGGGGGTTAGCAAGGGCAACTAGAGGAATGTGCCTTGGTGTTTAAACGCCGTGATAAACGACCGGCCTGGAAAGTGGTCGTCGACGTGCTCTATCCCAAAGGTGGATGGAGCCGGGCGTTTCAGTATATCAAAGTTCGCTTGAAACGGTTGCCTGATCCACCAGAAAAGGTTGCACGGGGGATTTGGGCAGGTGTGTTTACCACCTTCACCCCATTATACGGGTTTCATTTTTTTATCGCCATTTTGATTGCTCGAGTGTTTCAGGGTAATATTCTTGCGGCGCTTTTGGGAACGTTTTTCGGCAACCCGCTGACCTATATTCCGATTGGACTGGTCTCGATGCAGACTGGGCATTTCTTACTTGGGACCCAATTGCAAAATGAGACCCGAAGGTCCTTTGTTGGTAAGTTTCTTGATGCGGGTAAAGATCTCAAAGATAATTCTATCGCGGTACTAAGCGGGGAGCCGGTCGATTGGTCAAATATTGTTGTGTTCTATCACGAGGTATTTTTTCCCTATCTCGTGGGCGGTATCCTGCCGGGTATAATTGCAGCAACTGTATGCTACTATCTTTGCATTCCTTTGGTAAGAGCCTATCAAAACCGGCGCAAAGGTGTGCTGATTGCGAAATTGGCAGCGATCAAACATAAAGCCAGGCGCAAGGCTGAAAGACCAAAAAACTAACATAAAATTTACTGATGATATCGGATGTTCGAGGAGAGATAGTATGACAAAATTACGACTTGGGGTGAATATTGATCATGTCGCAACCGTGCGCAATGCGCGCGGAGGTGCCTATCCCGATCCGTTGCGGGCCGCTAAGTTATCCGAAGAGGCAGGGGCGGATGGTATCACCGCCCATCTGCGTGAAGATCGGCGGCACATATCAGATGCTGATATTGATGGCCTGATGGAGGTTCTGACCGTGCCACTGAATTTTGAGATGGCGGCAACGCCAGAAATGCAAGCGATTGCGCTGCGTCACAAACCTCATGCGGTCTGTATCGTGCCTGAAAAACGCGAGGAGCGCACCACTGAAGGGGGGCTGGAAGTGGCTCGCGAAGAAAACAGCATCGCACATTTCATTGCGCCGCTCCGCGATGCTGGGTGCCGGGTATCAATTTTCATCGCTCCCGACCGGCGCCAGATCGAGGCCGCACACCGCATCGGTGCGCAGGTGATTGAGCTGCATACCGGTGCCTATTGCGACTTGCACGCCGAGGGCAACATATCTGCCCGCGACAGTGAGTTGCAAAAACTTACCGAGATGTCATCACTTGCGCGCTCATTGGGCTTGGAGGTCCATGCCGGTCATGGGCTGACGTATGATACTGTGTCCCCGATTGCGCAGTTGCCCGAGGTGATCGAGCTGAATATTGGTCATTTTATTATTGGCGAGGCGATTTTCAGGGGCCTGACTCCTGCGATTGCCGAGATGCGACGCTTGATGGATGAAGCGCGCGCATGAGATGATTTTAGGGATCGGAACGGATCTGGCGAATATTGACCGTATTGCCGCCACGCTTGAGCGGTTTGGTGACCGGTTTCGCAATCGTGTCTTCACCAAAGATGAACAGCGCAAGGCCAGCAGACGCAAAGATGAGGCCGGCACTTATGCCAAGCGCTGGGCGGCGAAAGAAGCCTGCTCCAAAGCACTTGGCACTGGCTTGCGGATGGGGATCGCCTGGAGGGATATGTCGGTTAGTAATCTCAAGACGGGGCAGCCGCAAATGCAGTTGACGGGTTGGGCTAAAACAAGGCTGGATCAGATGACGCCGGTGGGGCATGTGGTGCATGTGCATGTCAGCCTGACCGATGATCACCCTTGGGCACAAGCCTTTGTGGTTATTGAGGCGCGACCAGGTGGATCGGACCCATCACCTGAGCCTTAATGTCACTTGGCTTGACACCCTAACACCAGCGTTCCATGAAGTAACCGTGGTCAGAACAAAAGGAAAATGCATGGCGCAGACAGCTAAAGATCCAAACGGAATCGTCGAAACGATCAAGACGGTTGTCTATGCGCTGCTCATCGCAGGTGTATTTCGAACCCTGTTTTTTCAACCGTTCTGGATTCCATCGGGTTCGATGAAAGACACTCTGCTAATTGGTGATTTCCTGTTTGTGAACAAAATGGCTTATGGGTATTCCTACGCCTCTTGTCCGAGTATTATCATACCAGCTGTGGGTCTGAATATCGACGCTAAAGATGTGTGTGGGGCTCTGCGGGATGATAATCAACGCCTGTGGGCTGGTTTGCCCGAGCGCGGGGATGTTGTGGTGTTCCGCCATCCGGCATCGGGGCGCGATTACATCAAACGCCTTACCGGGCTGCCGGGGGACAGGGTGCAGGTCAAAGATGGGGTGCTTTATATAAATGACGCCCCTGTGGCGTTGGAAGATGTCGCTGCCTTTGAGGAAACCTATGCGCCGCAAGGCCCGCTGAAATCTATGCCGCGCTGTGAAAATGCACCGACTGGAAACGGCAGCATTTGTCAGAAATCGCGTCAAATTGAAACGCTGCCAAATGGCGTGGCCCACTCGATCCTTAATATTGGGATACAATCAACAGACAACACTCCGGCCTTTACCGTGCCCGCAGGACATTATTTCTTTATGGGAGACAATCGTGACAACTCGACCGACAGCCGCCGCCGCCAGCAAGCTGGCGGGGTCGGGTTTGTGCCCTTTGAAAATCTGATTGGTCGTGCTGATCGCATCTTGTTCTCGTCAGCTGGCAGTTCAATGTTGTTTTTCTGGACCTGGCGTAGTGACCGTTTCTTTAAGGGCGTGATTTGAAACTGTCCGGAGACCTTGCGGTTTTTCAAAGCCGGCTGGGCTATGATTTCAAACGGCCAGAATTGCTGAGTGAAGCGGTCACGCATGCGTCAATCTCATCTGTGACGCGTTCTGACAACCAGAGATTAGAGTTTTTGGGTGACCGGGTGCTGGGGCTGGTGATGGCCGAGGCTCTGCTTGACGAGGACACTTCCGCGAGCGAAGGCAAGCTGGCGCCGCGTTTTAACGCGTTGGTGCGCAAGGAAACTTGCGCTGAGATTGCGATCTCTCTGGATTTGGGTAAGGTTCTGAAATTGGGGCGGTCTGAAATGATGTCGGGTGGGCGTCGCAAGCAGGCGCTTCTTGGTGATGCCCTAGAGGCGGTGATTGCGGCGGTATATCTTGATGGCGGGTTCGCTGTGGCAAAAGCGCTTGTTTTGCGCATCTGGTCTGATCATATCGCCTCGGTGGAAGAAGATGCCCGCGACGCGAAAACTGCTTTGCAGGAATGGGCGCAGGCACGTGGCTTTCCACCGCCGCGCTATGTTGTGGTGGGCCGCTCTGGTCCCGATCATGCGCCGTTGTTTACAATTTCGGCGCAGCTTGAAAACGGCGCTACTCAAGATGCGACCGCAGGATCAAAACGCCAGGCCGAACAAAATGCGGCCATGCAGCTTTTGACAAAATTGGAGACCACATGACACGGGCAGGGTTTGTTGCATTAATCGGAGAGCCAAACGCCGGCAAATCCACATTGCTGAACCAGATGGTTGGGGCCAAGGTGTCGATTGTGACCCACAAGGTGCAAACCACCCGCGCCCGCATCCGTGGTGTGGCGATTGACGGCGAGACCCAGATCGTTTTTGTTGATACTCCGGGTCTGTTTAAGCCGCGCCGCCGGCTTGATCGCGCGATGGTGGCCGCCGCTTGGAGCGGTGCATTGGACGCCGATATGATCGTGTTGCTGGTTGAGGCCAATCGTGGCCTGACTGAGGGGGTAGAGAAAATCCTTGAGACGCTCACTGAGATGTCACAAGGGCGCACAATTGCGCTGGCGATCAACAAGATTGACCGGGTCAAATCCGAGACATTACTTGGTTTGAGCCAAACTCTGAATGCCCGGTTTCCGTTTGTTGAGACCTTTATGGTGTCGGCGGAAAAAGGCCATGGCGTGCCGGTGCTGCGCAGTTGGCTGGCCGGGGGCTTGCCCGAGGGGCCCTGGCTCTATCCCGAAGACCAGATTGCCGATCTGCCGTTGCGGATGATTGCGGCAGAAATGACACGCGAAAAATTGACCCTACGGCTGCACCAAGAACTGCCCTATCAAATGACGGTCGAGACTGAAGACTGGCAGGAGCGCAAAGACGGCTCTGCCCGAATTGATCAGATTATTTATGTGGTGCGCGACGGTCACAAAGGCATCGTGCTGGGCAATGGTGGTGAAACCATCAAGGCAATATCGAAAGCTGCACGCGAGGAGCTTGAGGAATTCATGGGCCGGCGTGTGCATCTGTTTTGCAAGGTCAAAGTGCGTGAAAAATGGCTTGATGAGGCAGCGCGCTATACTGAGATGGGGCTGGACTTCAAGGATGGAAATGGCTGATGCAACGGGCTTTCCTGGCGGTGATCTGTGATGGTGCGCCTGACTGCTGAATTCTGGGTCCACGCCTATTTAAACCGACTGCGGATGGTGGAAATTCCTGCATTTGTGGTGGCAAAAGGCGATCTTACCGCCGGTGCGGTTGTGATTAAGCTGAACACTCTGGATGGCCAAGCAGTGGCCTATCAACGATCGTTTGATATCATGAGTGGCGCGCGCAAATGGGTGGATTTTGCCGCGGGGGCTGAAGCTGAGGTGGACATGGCGGTTTCGAAGCAGCGCGGGTTTGACCCTGATCTTTGGGTCATCGAGGTCGAAGACCGAAGCGGCCGGCATTTGCTGGATGAGCCGGGACTGGCAGATTAGGGGCGGGGATGGAGTGGCGTGATCAAGGCTTTTTGCTGAGCGCGCGGCCGCATGGGGAAAGTGCTGCGATCATAGAAGTGTTTACCCCAGAATATGGCCGCCATCTTGGGGTGGTGCGTGGCGGATCTGGCCGCAAACTTGCTCCCATTTTACAACCCGGAGCGCAGTTGGATCTCGCTTGGCGCGCGCGCCTAGAGGATCATATGGGCAGTTTCACGGTTGAACCTGTCCGCAGTCGGGCGGCACAATCGATGTCTGATCGGCTGGCACTGGCCGGGCTGAACGCGGTCACAGCCCTGTTGTCGTTTTGTTTGGCAGAGCGTGAAACCCATCACAGCCTTTATCACCGAAGCGCACAATTACTTGATTTGCTTGGTCAATCAGATCTGTGGCCCTTGGCTTATCTTCAATGGGAAATGCAATTGCTCGAAACTCTGGGTTTTGGACTTGATCTCAGCTGCTGTGCGGTCACCGGGACGGATCACGACTTGATCTATGTATCACCGCGCAGCGGCCGTGCGGTATCAAAGTCTGGGGCAGGTGATTGGGCCAGTCGTTTGCTGGTGCTGCCGCCGTGTATGTTAGGGCGCGGTGAAGCACCGGACGTCGAGGTGGCGCTGGCGCTGGCCACAACCGGGCATTTTTTGCATCATCACTTGGCTGAAGATATGCTCCATAAACCGGTGCCAGTGGCGCGGGCTCGATTTCTCAACCAGTTGTCTCGGCGTATCAATATCGGCTGAACAGCATCTCTCGTCCGGCATCATTCGACAAAATCAACTTTTTATCTTCCCGACGTGCGTTGGTCATTGTCGCTAAAGCGTCGCTAAACACCCTTTCGGCTGAAGTGGTGCATCCCATTCTGGTGGACCCGATGGGGCCAAGCCTAAAATCTGGATAGACCCGCTTTTGGCGGCCAAACAACCGGTTGCACCCAGCTGTGGCGCTGAATTGACCATCGGGGCTGAACTGGATCGAAGCAGTGGCCGGAGGTATCACCGCAGGTTTGTTTGGTTGTTTTTTCGGCAATAAAGATACTGCGACAAATGGTGCGCCATCCAATTGTAAAAGCTGCCATTTTCCCAGATAGGCGGTGTCTGGATTAACCTTTTTACTGGTGGTGAGGCTGTTCTGAGTGCTGCTGCCGAGTTTGTTTTGGACATTATTTTGTGTGTTGCTGCAGGCTGAGAAAAGGAGAAAATGCAGTAAAAAAATATAGTTTTGAAGCATTCCGTCATCATAAGGATAAAGCGTCTGTTGCGCAAGTTAGACCAGAGTAGGGCCTTCACTTGGGATTGGCATTGTTCGGGGTATTATGCGATGTTTGCAATCAATACGGCCGGATTGCGGCATTGCTTTTAATGGGGGCTCAGATGCGGCATGGCGGCCAGGTTTTAATTGACCAGTTGAAAATCCAAGGCGTGGAGCGGGTATTTTGCGTACCCGGCGAAAGCTATCTAGCGGCGTTGGATGGGCTGTATGACAGTGGCATCGAGACAGTAATCGGTCGTCAGGAAGGCGGGGTTGCGATGATGGCCGAGGCGCATGGCAAACTGACCGGCGCGCCGGGCATCGCTTTTGTGACCCGCGGTCCGGGGGCGACGAATGCTTCGGCCGGGGTGCATGTGGCCTCCCAAGACAGCACGCCGATGATTTTGTTCATTGGGCAGGTAGCCAGTGATCAAAAGGACCGTGAGGCGTTTCAAGAGATTGATTACGGACAGATGTTCGGGTCCATAGCGAAATGGGTGGCGCAAATTGATCGTACAGACCGGATTGTCGAATATGTCTCGCGTGCGTTTCATATCGCCCAGTCGGGGCGGCCCGGACCGGTGGTTCTGGCCTTGCCCGAAGATATGCTTTCGGCCTTTTCAGAGGGTGGCGACGCGCCCAAGGCTCACGGGGTGGCGCTGGCCGCATCCGGTGCGGACGCGATCAAGATTGCAGCGCGCCTACAAGCCGCTGAGAGACCCTTGGTGATTGTCGGTGGAGGGGTGTGGTCGGCGAAGGCTGCCGCAGATATGGCGAGGTTTGCCACCCGGTTTGAGTTGCCCGTCGGGACGGCGTTTCGGCGGCAGGATTATTTTGATAACCGCCATCCGCATTACGCGGGCGATGTCGGTATTGGGATCAACCCTGCTTTGGCGGATAAAGTAAAACAGGCTGACGTCATTCTGGCGCTGGGCACCCGTCTGGGCGAGGTTACCAGCGGTGGCTATGGCCTTTTTGACATCCCCAAGCCCAAACAGCGGCTGATCCATGTTTACCCCGATGCCACTGAACTGGGCCGTATCTATCACGCAGATCAGTCTGTGGCCTGTTCACCGGTTGATATGGCGCGCGCGCTGGCAGAGCTAGAACCCGACGACTACCCACTGCGAGATAGCACTTGGCGGCAGGGTCTGTACCAAGCCTATTGCGCCTGGGGTGCGCCACAACACAGCGTGGGTGATGTCAAAATGGAGCAGATCATTGGCCATGTGAACCAAGTTCTGCCGGAGACCGCAATTGTGACCAATGGTGCCGGCAATTATGCGGCCTGGCTTCACCGCTATTTCGATTATAAAACCTATGGCAGTCAGCTTGCGCCCACCAGTGGGTCAATGGGGTATGGTTTGCCGGCGGCCGTTGCGGCCAAACTAGCTTATCGAAATCGTGATGTGATTTGTTTTGCAGGTGATGGGTGTTTCCAGATGACCATGCAGGAATTTGGCACCGCAGCGCAATATGGCGCAAATATCGTAGTGATCATTTCCAACAACGGCATTTATGGCACGATTCGCATGCATCAGGAACAGCATTACCCCGGTCGGGTTTCGGGGACGGTGATGCATAATCCCAAGTTTGCAGCCCTCGCCCAAAGTTATGGCGGGCATGGTGAGGTGGTGCGCAAAACCGACGAGTTTCCAGCCGCTTTTGAGCGCGCGCGCACCAGTAATCTGCCAGCAATTATCGAGTTGATTACCGACCCACGAGCCTTGTCATCGCGGCTGAACCTGCCGTAATTTCAGGGTGCTCCTCTATCCGAGTAAACGGCGCGCGATGACCTGCGCCTGAATTTCGGCAGCGCCTTCAAAAATATTCAGAATGCGGGCATCACACAGCACCCGGCTAATTTTATATTCCAACGCAAAGCCATTACCGCCATGAATTTGCAAGCTGTTGTCGGCGGCCGACCATGCAGTCCGCGCGCCAAGAAGTTTTGCCATGCCCGCCTCCATATCGCAGCGCCGGTCGTTGTCTTTTTCAAAGGCGCTGAAATAAGTCAGTTGCCGAGTGAGCATGATTTCAACCGCCATCATTGCCAGTTTTCCCGAAACCCGAGGAAATTCAATCAAGGATTTACCAAATTGTTTGCGGTCTTTGGCGTACTGTATGCCGAGATCTAGCGCGCATTGGGCCACGCCAACAGCGCGGGCGGCGGTTTGAATGCGCGCGGATTCGAAGGTCTGCATCAGTTGCTTGAACCCTTTGCCCTCTTCGCCGCCAAGCAGGTTTTCGCCTTTAACGTGGAAATTGTCGAAGGCCAATTCATATTCTTTCATCCCGCGATATCCCAACACTTCTATTTCGCCACCGGTCATGCCGGTGGTGGGGAAGGGCGCCGCATCGGTCCCAGGGGTTTTTTCTGCCAGAAACATCGACAGGCCGCGATGATCGGTGCTGTCGGGGTTGGTGCGTGCCAAAAGGGTCATGACATGGGTGCGCGCTGCGTGGGTGATCCAGGTTTTGTTTCCGGTGATACGGTAGTCATCACCGTCTTTGGTGGCGCGGGTTCGCAAGGCGCCCAGATCCGAACCGGTATTAGGTTCGGTAAAAACCGCCGTTGGCAAAATCTCGGCGCTGGCCAGTTTGGGTAGCCAGTCTTGTTTTTGTGCTTGGGTGCCGCCACATATAATTAGCTCTGCGGCGATCTCGGAACGTGTCGCCAGTGAGCCCACGCCGATATAGCCCCGTGACAATTCTTCGGATACCACGGCCATCGAGGCTTTTGAAAGGCCAAACCCACCAAACTCTTCAGGAATGGTTAGCCCAAACACGCCCATTTCAGCCAAATCTTCGATGATCTCCATTGGGATCAATTCGTCTTTGAGGTGCCATTCATGGGCATAGGGCTCAATCCGCTCGGCGGCATAGCGGTAAAACTGTTCCCGAATCATCTCAAGCTCATCGTCCAGACCACAGGCGCCGGTGGTGATATTGGCCGATTGTTCCTGCATCAAAATGACCAGCCGGCTTCGTGCTGTCTGCGAGTTGCCCAACCGGGTCAGGGTTATAATTTCGGGCGTTTGCATCTTGACGATATCTTGTTGCGACGGAACGATATCTTGCAGTCGTAAAATTTCACTTTGGCTGATTGGAATGCCGCCAAGGATCTGCGCAAGATATTCACCAAAGCCAATTTGCAGCAACAGCTTCTCTACCTCTCCGAATTTCCCTTCGGTTTGCAGGGTGTGCGCCCAGCGGTGCATCTGGCGCAAAGCCTCGACGTAAGTGGCCAGCCAAGCCAGCCCGTGGGCTGCGGTTTGGTGCTGTTCAATCAATCTGGCTGAGACCCGCCCGTCTCGGCTGACAAGTGTTTTGACATATGCGGTCGCAGAATCGAGAAGAGTTACACAAGGTGACAAGGCTGCAGCCGACAGTTGCAGCGCATCAGTGAGAATTGTTGTGTCCTCAAAAGTAACATCTTGTCCATCATGTGCCATGTCTAAACTCTCCTTCACCAGAGAAGCCATCATAATCTCTTCGCAGTTGCAGCGCAATATATATGCCAGACATACTAGAATTATATTGCACAAGTTGCGCAAGAGAAATTTTTAGCCAACCGTGATCGTTTGTGTTAACCGAAGCCATGATATTGCTAGAACTGGATCTGTTTACCTGGGCAGCGGCTTTTTGTGTGGCTATGGTGGCGGGAGTTGTCAAAGGCATGGTTGGGTTTGCTTTGCCGATGATCTTAATTTCCGGTCTCAGCATGGTGATGCCGCCTGAGACCGCATTGGGCGCCTTGATTATCCCCTCTTTTTTTGCCAATGGATTTCAAGCATTGCGACACGGTCTTGTCACCGCACTTAAAACTGTAAAGCAGTTTCGCATTTTCTTGATTTCGGGAGGGGTCTGCCTGATTGTAAGTGCCCAGTTCGTATTGTTACTGCCGCCTGAAGTATTGTTTCTTTTGCTTGGTTTCCCGGTCACATTTTTTACATTTTGGCAGTTGATCAAAATCAATGTTTTCAAGATTGAGCGCAGCTATGAAAAGGAAATATTAGTTGGGGGGTTCGCCGGTCTGATTGGTGGCATTTCAGGTATTTGGGGGCCACCAACGGTTATGTATCTGACCGCGATTGCAACTGCTAAATCTGAACAAATTCGGATACAGGGCGTAATATACGGGCTGGGGGCTGTTGCTTTGATAGCCGCACATCTTGGTTCGGGGGTGCTGCATAGTCAGGTTTTGACTGTTTCCGTTTTGCTTGTTGCACCGACTCTCTTGGGATTTTGGATCGGTGATAAATTTCAGGACCGTATCAATCAGGCAACTTTCCGCAGGTTGACACTATATATTCTTTTGGTGGCTGGCTTAAATCTGATGCGCCGTGGGTTGGGTGGTTGATCATTCAGGCGGGCGTGTGGTGTTATTCAAAGCGTTTTTTTGGCGCGGTGCTGGCCAGTTCATTTATAAATGTCCGGATTTGGGTGCGCAGTCGGACATCCTCAATGCGCATGAACATCGAGGCAATTTTGGTGGCTTCGTCATCAAGAGCGCGCTCGCTTTCGTCGTGTGGATCTTCCAGTCCCTCAAAGAAAAAAGCGGGTGGAACATTCAGGATATGAGACAATTCGAATAGGCGACTAGCCGAAATTCTATTACGGCCAAGTTCGTATTTTTGAACCTGCTGGAAAGAAATTTTTAAACCTTGCGCGACGTCTGTCTGCGTCAGGTTTCGCAAGATCCGCATGCGTTTCAATTGTTGTCCGACATGAATATCGACGGGATGAGACATATAATATTCCTTAATTGCTACTTTTACGGGAATATCCGATTCCAAATATCGATCAATTAGTTACTTACAGTTGCATATGAGTTAATAATCATCCATGCTAAGATGATATTTTGACCAATAGGCACGAAGATTATACCAATATTGATAATTTGTGGCTTATCAGCATACGAGTTTGCGAGGGTTACGTGCCAATTCTTTTCAAATAGGGAAAAGTTTGATCACCATGAAAAAGATCCAGTGCCAGTCAATCTTGTTTGAACTTTTACGCTCATTTTCGACGCTTGCGCGGACATTGAATTTGTCAAAAGCAGTGCGGGAACTGGGGAGTACGCGCCAGACAGTGCGGCGTCATATTTTTTTATTGGAAGAGGCTCGGGGCGAAAAATTATTTTCTATTGAGGACCGTCAGTACCGGTTAACTGCAGCAGGACGCGCCTCATTGCAAGGAGCGCAGGAAATCCTATCCTTTGGAGAGGCGTGGCTTGGTAATGTTTTGAGCCATAATGACAGAATGGCGTCTATTCATATCGCAGGCAAAGACATCGAGGATCACTTTTATTTTCTTCAGGAACACCCGATCAGCTCTGTGTGGAAAGGCAAATCTGATTTGCTGAAGTCTGCTTTGCAAAGCTGGACGTTGGCAGAAGGTCAGATTGAGCACTCTGCCTTTGAAAAGATTCGACCCTATACAATGATTTTTCGTCGGCATGAAAAGGATTGGCTTTGCACCGAGGTGGGGCAACGTTCGGTGTATTCGGAATGGTTCGGTAAGGAATGGGCCCTCAGTACTGTTGGACGCTCTATGTCTAATTTACCAGGAGGAGGGGGGTTTGCCTCACTTTTGCGACAACCTTTTGATACTATTTTTGTCAGCCATGGTTTGCGATATGACCATATCGTAACGCAAATAGCGCAGGACCAAGCTGGCTGTTTGCAAATAGCCAGCTATGATCGATTGCTTATGGGTGCGCGGTTTCCCGACAATAGTTTTGCTTTGCTGTCAATTGTCCACCAAACCAAAGCCATTGATATTAAAGGCCTCCCTGAAAACGTAAAAAAAATGCTCACTTTAAGTTAATTCCAAAACAAAGTTTGTGATACATAGGCAGTCATTCAGGACAACGTATTTTAAACTCAATGATTTGGGAGATATCATGACTATTCAGGGCTTTGACCACGGCGCACAGATTTTTGCGACTGCCATGCAGATATTTGACCAGTTTGACATCACGATTGAAATTGGCTCAGACTTTAATGCATATCAGTTATTGCTTCTTGAGCACCGCTCGCAACAGCCGTTAGGGCCACCCTTTGACCCTAAAATCCATCAATTGAATGCAGAAAATGCGTTCTGGTTAGTGGCTAGAGGTTCTGACGGCCGGGTGATTCATACTCAGTCGATGCGGATTTTGGATTTAAAATCATCTAATTTAGCAAATCATTTGCGTGAATCTTTTCGCGACTTTCCACCTGTAGGCCCTGACATCGATTTGGCCGCCTCGCGCTATCGGGCCGGGCCTGGAGCGCAGAAAATTCTCGGCAGGGTGTGTTACCACGGCGAGTTATGGATGGATGATAGCCTTGGGGCGTACCGGGGGTCAGGGCTGAGCGCGGTGCTTGGCCGGTTTGCATTTTTAACGTGTATCAAGCGGTTTTCACCAGATTACGTTTTTGGGTTTGTGGCTCGGTCAATGATTTTCAAAGGCTTGGCAGAACGGTTGGGATATATGCACAGTGAGCCTGCCAGCATTCGGTGGCGGTTGAATAATAAAGACCGGCCTCTCGAAGGGTTTATGGTTTGGATGGCGCGCGATGATCTTAAGTTTATGATGACCATACCTCTAATTGATCTGGTTGCTTGAAAATTGTTCAGCGCAGATATCCTAAGATTCTGGTTGTTATCTTATGGTATCGAGCGGCTGCCACATGACTGTTGGGGCGCGGTTCTTGGTGCCTCTTTCAAATCCAGAACTGTCTGAATGGCGGCCAGTGGACCGCTGTTAGCCCAATGTAGCTGCAAGTCTGGCGGTAGTAGTGAATAAGTTGTGTAGGACAGTTTGTTGTACCGGATCAGATTGCAGCCGCTTTCACATCGTCTTGGATATAGGGCAGATACTGAGCAAAGTTATCGGCGAACATTTTCACAAGTTTGGTGGCTTGAGTGTCATACTCGGCGCTGTCATCCCAAGTGCGACGCGGCGATAGTAACACTTCTGCTACTCCAGGGGCGGTCACGGGCACTTCAAAGCCAAAATTTTCGTCCTTGCGAAACTCGACTTTAGACAGAGATCCATCCAATGCCGCAGTGAGCAGGGCACGGGTAGCCCGGATGGGCATCCGTGATCCGGTCCCATAGGCGCCACCCGTCCAACCGGTATTCACCAACCAGCAGGTTGCGCCATGCGCACTGATTTTATCACGCAATAAATTCCCATAGATTTCGGGACGCCGCGGCATAAATGGCGCACCAAAACAGGTTGAAAACGTTGGCTCGGGTTCTGTGATACCGCGTTCGGTACCAGCAATTTTAGAGGTAAAGCCGGACAAAAAGTGATACATGGCTTGGGCGGGGGTCAGTCGGGCGATCGGAGGCATGACACCAAACGCATCACAGGTCAGCATGATAATATTTTTCGGATGCCCGCCTAACGCGTCTTCGGAGGCGTTAGAAATATAGTGCATGGGATAGGCGCAACGCATATTTGCAGTCAGGCTGTCATCTTTGAAATTTAGTTCTTTCGTCACCGGATCGAACACCATGTTTTCAATCACGGTCGCAAATTTATTGGTGGTTGCATAAATCTCAGGCTCTGCCTCGGGGTCGAGGTTGATGGTCTTGGCATAGCACCCACCTTCAAAATTGAACGTGCCCCGCTCTGACCAGCCGTGTTCGTCATCGCCGATCAACGTCCGCGCGGGGTCGGCTGAGAGTGTTGTTTTACCCGTGCCACTGAGGCCAAAGAAAATCGCTGTGTCTACCGGGTTGTCCGTGGCATGGTTGGCCGAGCAGTGCATCGGCATGACACCAACCTCTGGCAATAGGTAATTCAGCAACGTAAAGACGCATTTTTTATTTTCACCGGCATATTCTGTTCCTCCGATCAGGATCATTTTTTCGGCAAAGTTCATCGCTATTACGGTTTCGCTGCGACAATCATGTCGCTTGGGGTCAGCTTTGAAGCTTGGGCAGTTGATCACTGTATAGTCGGCGGTGAATTCCGCTAGGTCTTCGGCGTCCGGACGGCGCAAAAGGTGACGGATGAACAGACCGTGCCAAGCCAGTTCGGTGATCATGCGCATGCGGATCGCATGCTGCGCATCCGCGCCGGCCACAAGATCTTGAACGCTGTATTCGCGGCCTTTCATATGCTCGAACATATCAGCTTTCAGTCTGCGAAAGCCGTCTTGTGTCATCTTGGCGTTATTGTCCCACCAAATGGTGTCGTTGACGTCGGGTGTCACGACAACATGCTTGTCTTTTGGGGAGCGGCCAGTAAATTTTCCGGTTGAGACCAGCACCGTGCCCCCCTGACCCAACTCGGCTTCTCCGCGTTTGATTGCCAGTTCAACCAAGGCAGGTTCCGTCAGATTATAGTGTATTTTTCCAAGACCTTTGAGGCCCTGTGCCTTTAGTGTGAACTTTGGGTTTACCCGTCCAATTGTCATCTGCAAGCTCCTGCTGACTTGGTCTTTTCTATCGCAAAATCAGGTTCAAGTGCAGACCCTAATCCAACCTTTGAAAGTTGATAACATGTGTATTTGACAGATGAACAGGGCACATTCACACCGTTAGCGCAACCAAATGAAATTAACTTGGCTGCGGTTTCTTTGACGCGTCAAGAATGGGCAAGATTTACTTTTTAGATGATAAGATTGCAAAGCTGAGTATGAAACTACAATATAATTCTCAGTTAAGGATTGATTATAATTAAAAGAATGATATATACTAAAGTAACTTATTAGTAATACTTATTAGGATATTATATCGTATGGCTAGAATCGCATTGGTAGATGATGATCGTAATATTTTAACCTCTGTCAAAATGACTTTGGAGGGTGAAGGGTTTGAAATTGACACCTATAGCGACGGGCAGTGTGCGCTGGAGGCGTTTTATCGCAAACAGCCCGATGTCGTTGTGTTGGATATCAAAATGCCCAGAATGGATGGGATAGATCTACTGCAAAAAATGCGCCCGAAAATCTCGAGCCCAGTGATCTTCCTCACATCTAAGGATGACGAAATAGATGAGGTTCTTGGCCTGCGTATGGGCGCAGATGATTATATTAAAAAGCCCTTTTCACAGCGTCTTTTGGTGGCGCGTATTCAGGCGTTGTTACGCCGGAAGGCGCAGTTTTCTGACAGCCTTGAGGCCGGTGAAAAAGAGCGGCATCTGTTAGAGAGAGGGGCGTTGACGATGGATCCGATGCGCCACGCTGTCACTTGGAAGGAAAGGGAAGTCTCCTTGACCGTCACAGAGTTCCTTTTGTTACAGGCTTTGGCGCAACGGCCTGGGTTTGTGAAAAGTCGCGACCAATTGATGGATGTGGCTTATGACGATCAAATTTATGTTGATGACCGAACTATAGACAGTCATATCAAACGGTTGCGCAAGAAAATGCGTACTGCAGACTCTCAATTTTGCGGGATCGAAACATTGTATGGAATCGGGTATCGTTATTCTGACCGTTTGGCATAAACATTGTTGCAGCTTGCGCTGGCACACCAGTGACAGCCCTGTAAGGTTTGTACCTTTAAGACCCAGCAGACCGTTTCAGTGGCTGAAGAAAAGTTCAATCTATCGAAATGACTGAGCAGATTAACCCCAGCCGTGGCCGGTGGCAACGCCATTGGATTGGCACAGTATCACCGCTGGCCCGTCGGATTCTTAGTTTCAATTTGATGGCACTTGGCGTGTTGGTCGGGTGTGTTCTATGGACTTATGATACGGACGGTTGGTCTGGATTGGGCAGTGACATACGGTTGCTGTCCGAAGCTGAGGTGATCACAGAGACGATTGAAAAGCAGTTTTCAGACCAAAACTCTGCACTGGACCCGCAGGAAATCGGCGCTGTCACTCGAGATGCATTGCACGGTCTTAGGTTGCGTAAAGGTCTTACGATCGGGCTTTTCTCTCCTGATTTGGTTTGGTTGTCCGGTGCCGAAGGGTCGCAAACCCCTCCTGCGACGTCTGAGGCATCTGTAAGGGGTAAGCCAACGCGGATTTTATCGGTTTTGAAGTTGGGCTCAGAACTTTTTCACCGGGCGTTTTTTCCACCGCGCCCAGAACTGCTTTCGCTCAAGGAATATATGACTTTTGCCGCTGGGGCCTCAGAGGGTGGCGGGGTGCGCCATCATGGCGACTTTTTATCTAATCAGGGGCCAATCGCATTGGCCAGTAGTGAGATCGTTCATGATGGATCTGTGGTTGGTGTTTTGGCGATCATTGAGGGCACCGCAGATGTGGTGCAGCACCGAGCTTATGAACTCGAAAAATTATTACAGATTTTTGTAATATCGATTCCTGTAGTGCTGGCCCTGAGTGTTTATCTTGCCTCAACAATTTCGACGCCAATTTCCACTTTGGCCGAAGCGATGGAGACGCGTGGAAACCTAGAGGGAGGCAACGGATTAAACTCGCGGATGGAAATACCCGATTTGAGCGGGCGACCCGATGAAATAGGTCGTTTATCCAGTGCATTGCGGGCCATGGTCACCGCCTTATATGATCGCATTGACGCCAATGAGAGATTTGCAAAAGATGTTGCCCATGAAATTAAAAACCCACTGGCATCTTTACGGTCAGCTGTAGGCGCTATGGCGATTGCCAAACCGGGTTCGCAGCGTCAAGAACTTCTTGATGTGATAGACCACGATGTACGCCGATTGGACCGGTTGCTCAGTGACATTTCTAACGCCTCACGGCTTGAGAGTGACTTGGTCAAAGAACAGGAAAAGGCATTTGAACTGGGCCCCATGAGTGTGGTCCTGTCACAATATCTTGCTGAACAAGCGGCTCAAAAAGGGGTTGAATTGGTGACAGACTTTCCCGATCAGACAATCACTCTTGTTGGCTTGGAGGAGCGTTTGGCGCAGGTGTTTGTTAACTTGATTACCAATGCGATCAGTTTTTGCAGTTTTGGCGGCACCATACGCTTCTGGGCGCGCCAGTGCGAAGATCGGGTCTTGATTGTGGTGGAAGACACTGGGCCGGGCCTGTCAGATGACTCTTTGCTAAAAATCTTTGATCGCTTTTATTCTGACCGTCCAGCCAGCGACTTTGGTAATCATTCAGGCCTTGGTCTTGCTATTTCCAAACAGATTGTTGAGGCTCATCGCGGCGTTGTTTGGGCTGAGAATATTCGCCCGGTTGATGCTGACAGAACTGTGCCGTCGCAGGGTGCCCGCTTTGTCGTTGGGCTGCCAATTTGAAGGAAAGAGGGGATGGAGCAAACAATTCTTCACGCTAGTGCTGTCAGTTGTGCTGGCAGAGCTGTNGTGTTCACAGGGCCATCTGGAAGCGGTAAAAGTGGCATGGCCTTGGAGATGATGGCGCTTGGTGGCCTTTTGGTATCTGATGACAGGACCGTTGTGACCTTGGAGCAGGGCAGAGTATATGTATCGGCACCTGTGGCAATCAGGGGATTGATTGAGGCGCGGGGCGTGGGCATTCTATCTGCCCAATCTGTTGGACCGGTTGCAGTATCCCTCGTGGTGGATATGTCGATGATTGAAACCGCCAGAATGCCCCCTGAACGAGAGATTATCATTTTGGCACAATCTTTGCCCTTACTTTACAATGTTGAGAGCCGCTATTTCCCAGCGGCAATTTTGCAATACCTTCGGCAGGGCCTGGTTTGATAAGGACGTTAGATGGCGCAGAATGTCCGTCGTTTACTCTTGGTGACAGGCCCTTCTGGGGCTGGGCGGACAACTGCGACAAATGCCTTGGAAGATTTGGGATACGAAGCGATCGATAATATCCCGCTTAGTCTTGTTCCAAATGTGATTGAGCAGCAATTAGACAAATCATTGGCTTTGGTAATTGATGCGCGCAACCGTGACTTTTCGGTCGCGGCTTTTCTGACGTTGCTTGGACGTTTGCGGCAAATGTCACTTGCTTGGCCTGAAATCTTATATCTTGACTGTCGCACCGATATTTTACTGCGCCGCTTTTCGGAAACCCGCCGCCGGCACCCTATGGCACCAGAGGATCATCCCAGTCTAGGGATCGGGCGCGAGATGGCACTTTTGGCACCGATTAAAGCACAGGCTGATTTTATTATCGACAGTTCGGATTTAACCCCCCACGACCTTAAAAAAGACATCGCAGGCTGGTTTGCAACTGGTGAAGCTGTACCGCTGACGCTGTCTTTGCAATCGTTTTCTTATAAAAAGGGTCTGCCGCGGGATGTCGATATGGTATTGGACTGTCGGTTTTTGAAAAATCCACATTGGGAGCAGGAATTGCGCCCTCTCAATGGTCTAGATGCCGCTGTTGTAAACTATATTCAAAGTGATCTACGTTATGGAGAGTTTTTCCAGCGCAGCCTTGAACTGATCCAGTTTCTGTTACCCGCCTATCAGGATGAGGGTAAGTCACACCTTTCTGTTGGTCTGGGGTGTACAGGGGGCCGCCATCGCTCGGTTGTTGTTGCCGCAAATTTAGAACAGGCCCTTGCACAATGGGGCGGAGCGGTGTCAATAAGGCACCGAGAAATAATACAAAATGTTGGGTCTGTTGTGGATCGGACAGATTGGCCAGCACAATAACTCGGAGTGGCTAGCGTGATAGGGATAGTGATCGTAGCACATGGTGGATTGGCCAAAGAATATTTGGCCGCGATAGAACATGTCTTTGGCGCTCAACCGGGTTTGCAAGCGATTTCATTCGAACCTGATCACAACAGGGCTGATAAGCAAAAAGAAATTTGCGCCGCTGCAGATTATGTTGATGAGGGGGATGGTGTCATAATCGTAACAGATATGTTTGGCAGCTCGCCATCAAACCTCAGCCTGACCGCCTGTGCACCGTCGGACCGCAGGATTATCTATGGGGCCAATTTACCAATGCTCCTTAAATTGACCAAAAGTCGTTCAAAATCTGTGGCAGATGCTGTGGAAAAAGCTCTTGAAGCTGGCCGAAAGTATATTGATAGCCAAAACATTTCAATAGATTAGGATTATTATGCCCTCGTACACACTGAAGATTCTTAATGAAAAAGGGCTACATGCGCGCGCTTCCGCTAAACTTGTAGGGGTTGTGGAGGGATTTGATGCAACCGCAGAGATATCCAAGGATGGTTTGGACGCCTCTGGGGATTCGATTATGGGGCTTTTAATGTTGGCAGCGTCCATTGGAACGACTATTGAGGTTTTGACTTCCGGACCGGATGCGACGGCTCTTGGTGACGCAATAGGGCAATTGGTTGCTGACAAGTTTGGCGAAGAGTATTGATTCTGGTCGTCGCCGGACCTGCGAAGAGTTAAAGGTGATCATGACCGATCCTGTACAGATGAAACAGTCCGATCGGGTCCAGATTGTTGCGCCAATCCCGTATGACAAGCGGAATTTGTCCTATGCGGGAACATTTACCAATCCGGGAAAAGCCTTTGCTATTCGGGGCCTTGAATGGATAACTGGCAAAATACCGCTGTTGCGGTTGGTGCGACGGTTTGAACGTATTGGGCCTGCCTTTGGTCAGGCGTTCTGGGCGCAGGCTTTGGGTTTGATGGGGATCAATCTATTAACTCCGCAGTCTCAGATCAATAAAATTCCCCCAACAGGTCCGGTGATTATTGTGGCCAATCATCCGCATGGTTTGGTGGATGGTATGATATTGGCAGAATTGATCGGTCGGGTCCGGCAGGATTATAAAATCCTGACGCGGACGCTGTTGACTGGTGTCAAAGAGATCGAAGAGTTTATGATCCCGGTGCCTTTTCCCCATGAGATCGATGCCCGTGAGAAAAGTCTGGAAATGCGCAATCTTGCGATGACACATCTTGCGGAAAACGGTCTTATCGTATTGTTTCCCTCGGGTGTTGTGGCCTCGGCAGACACGTATTTTGGGCCCGCAATCGAGGCAGAGTGGAACCCGTTTACTGCTAAAATGATTACCAAATCCGGCGCCAGTGTCGTGCCGGTCTATTTTCCGGGCCAAAATTCCCGACCCTATCAAATTGCCAGTAAAATTTCGGCGACGGTCCGGCAAGGGCTGTTGCTACACGAGGTTATTCACGCATGTAACAAGCCTCAGGCCCCAATTGTCGGCGATGTCATCAACCAAGAAAAAATACGGGAATTCAGCCACAAACCGCGCCAATTGGTGGCTTGGCTCCGAGAACATACTTTGGCTTTGCAACAGCATCCCGACGCGTGATCTTTTATCGGGTCGGCACAGGTGTCCCGCTGCGATAATCGTAAAAGCCGCGTTGTGATTTGCGTCCCAACCAACCCGCTTCAACGTATTTTGTCAGCAGAGGACAGGGCCGGTATTTGGTATCGGCCAAGCCGTCATGCAATACATTCATGATCGCAAGGCAGGTGTCGAGACCGATAAAGTCCGCCAGCTCCAAGGGCCCCATTGGGTGGTTTGCGCCCAACTTCATCGAGCTGTCGATTGAGACCACGTTCCCAACGCCCTCATACAGGGTATAAACCGCCTCATTGATCATCGGCATCAGAAGCCGGTTTACAATAAAAGCTGGGAAATCTTCGGCGCTGGCTGCAGTTTTACCCAATCGCTCGACCACCGTCTTGCATGCTGCATAGGTTGGCTCGTCTGTAGCAATACCACGGATCAATTCCACCAGTTTCATCACCGGCACTGGATTCATAAAGTGAAATCCCATGAATTTTTCGGGGCGATCTGTGCGGCTGGCCAAACGGGTGATGGAAATTGACGAGGTGTTTGAGGTCAGGATCGTATGGTCTTGCAAATGCGGCAAAAGCTGATCAAAAATTGTCTGTTTGATGGATTCGTCTTCGGTGGCGGCTTCAATGATCAGATCGGATTGTCCCACCTTAGAAATATCAAGGGTCGTATCTATCTGTGCCAATGCCGTCGCTTTTTCAGCCGCTGTAATCTTCGTGCTGCTCACCTGTCGATCTAGATTTCTTTCAATCAGGGATAAAGCCTCTGTTAGGCTATCTTGGGATATATCCATCATCATAACCCGATAGCCGGCCAAGGCCGTGACATGGGCAATGCCATTGCCCATCTGCCCTGCACCGATGATGCCTATTGATCGGATCTCCATTACATTATCCTTTGATTTCTCGCTGCTTAACATAGGCAGGCCCGCGGTACTTTGCAAACGTAGTTCGCGAGGCAGACCTAATAAACAACCGCTCAATGCCGCTTTGGCTGTGCAGAGCTCCGTGTGCCAAGCACGGATGCGGGCTGTCATCCGCGCCCTGCGTCTCAGCCCGCTTTTGACGTTTATACCGGCGCGGTAGCCAAAGCCCTTGGCAAATCTTGCTGGCGTGGGGCTTTGGCTGGGTTACACCCGTTTTAAAGTTTGGTGGTCAATTCAGGCACTGCGTCGAATAGATCCGCAACCAGACCAAAATCAGCTACCTGAAAAATTGGCGCCTCTTCGTCTTTGTTGATCGCAACGATTACTTTTGAGTCTTTCATGCCGGCAAGATGCTGAATTGCACCGGAAATACCGACCGCAACATACAGGTCAGGTGCAACCACTTTCCCAGTTTGACCAACTTGCCAATCGTTCGGTGCATAGCCTGAATCAACCGCTGCACGGGACGCCCCAACTGCTGCGTTCAGTTTATCGGCCAGCAGTTCAATCATTTTGAAATCTTCTTGTGAGCCAACACCGCGCCCGCCAGAGACAACAACTCCTGCTGAGGTCAATTCCGGACGGTCAGAGGCCGCCACTTTGTCTTCAACCCATTCAGACAGCCCAGGGTTAGCTGCAGCGGCGATGGACTCGACAGTGGCTGTGCCATCCTCTCCGGTGAGGTCAAAATTTGCAGTTCGGGCTGAAATGACTTTTTTCGCATCGCTTGATGTGACGGTTTGTAGTGCATTCCCGGCATAAATAGGCCGCTCGAACGTGTTGCTGTCGATCACTGCAGTGATATCCGAGATGACCATGACATCCAGCAACGCCGCCACACGTGGCAGAATATTTTTTGCGGAGTTGGTCGCTGCCGCAACAATATGTTCATAGTCGTCGGCCAAAGAAAGCACCAGATCGGCGATCGGTTCGGCCAACCCATTGCCGTAAGCCGCATCGTCGGCACAAAGCACTTTGGTAACCCCTGTCAATGTGGCGGCAGCCTGTGCGGCACCTGAGCATCCTGCACTTGCGCATAGGATGGTGACGTCGCCCATTTTTTTGGCTGCTGTCAGCGCTTTTGACGTTGCATCAAGTGCCAGTTCCGCACCGTTAACCTCGGCTATTAAAAGTACCGCCATCAGACTGTCCCCGCTTCTTTTAGTTTGTCGATCAACTCGTCGACTGAGCCAACTTTAATCCCGGCCGCCCGGGTTTCGGGCTCGCTGGTTTTCACGATCTCCAGCCGTGGCGTGACATCGACGCCGTAATCTGCGGCAGTTTTTTCATCCATGGGTTTGCGCTTGGCTTTCATGATATTGGGCAGCGAAGCATAGCGTGGTTCGTTCAGACGCAAATCAACGGTGATTACCGCGGGCATTTTCGCTTTGATGGTTTGTAGGCCGCCGTCGACTTCACGGGTCACCGTGGCCCTGTCGCCGTCGATATCGACCTCGGAAGCAAACGTCGCTTGTGACCAACCCAGCAGTGCAGCCAGCATCTGGCCGGTGGCATTCATATCATTGTCGATGGCCTGTTTGCCGCAAAGCACCAATCCGGGCGCTTCTTCATCGACGATGCCTTTCAGAATCTTTGCGACCGCCAAAGGCTCGATATCGTTTTGAACGTCGTCGGTTGCCACTACCAAAATTGCGCGATCTGCCCCCATAGCAAGAGCGGTCCGCAAGGTTTCTTGCGCTTGTTTGACGCCAACGGAGACAGCAATGACTTCTTCTGCTTTGCCAGCTTCTTTTAATCGGATCGCTTGTTCGACCGCGATTTCGTCAAAGGGGTTCATCGACATTTTTACATTCGCAAGATCGACACCGGTACCATCCGCTTTCACACGGACTTTCACGTTATAGTCGATGACACGTTTGACAGGTACAAGCACCTTCATCTGCATATATCTCCGTTTAACTTGGGCATCAGCCCAAAATGTGGCAATTTCTTCGCCCTAGATAGAGCCTCTGTCTGGTAGAGAACAGCGAAAAACCGTCGATTAACCGCGAAACAACGTCACGTTTCGATGTTTAGGCCGTTTCTTTTGGTGTCGGTTGGGGTGGTCGTTGCTTCGCAGGTGGTTACCTGTTGGCTCCTGGTACCCATAATACATCGCTTTTACCATCGTCATTGGCCACTCGCGCAGCGACAAAAAACCAGTCTGATACACGATTTAGGTACTTTACGGCTGCCGGGTTTACCGATTCCATCGTCGCCAGTTCGACCGCCAGTCTCTCGGCGCGTCGCGCCACGGTACGACAGATGTGCAAATGCGCCGACAGGGCAGAACCACCGGGCAGAATAAAGCTCCTCAACGTGTCAAGTCGGCTGTTCATTTCGTCAATTTCAGCTTCAAGCCGGCTGACTTGCGTGTCAATGATCCGCAGGGGTGGATATTCTGCTTCGGCGTCGTGTTCAATATTTGGCCGACACATATCCGCACCCAGATCAAACAGATCGTTTTGAATCCGCTCGAGCATCTTGTCTAAATCGCCGGTGGCATGTAGCCGCGCCACACCCAAGGTTGCGTTCAATTCATCCGAGGTGCCATAGGCGGTCACGCGCATCGAGTGTTTGGCCACCCGCGCGCCGTTCCCCAAAGCCGTTTCCCCATGGTCTCCGGTTTTGGTGTATATTTTGTTCAAAACAATCATAACTTATCCTCCATTGTCGCGCAGCCAGACAAACAACACGATAAATACTACCGCGATGAATTGCGCAATGATCCGCCAGCGCATCATTTTATTAGAATATTTATGGGCAAATTCGCCACCCTTGCCAAAGCTGCCGATACCAAACATCAAAATGCCCAAAACGCCGAGCAAGGCCAGGATGATAAGATAGAACAGAGGATCGTCTTTCATTGGCATTGCCCTTTTTATCCACCACTGGCATGTAGTCGCTCCGAGGCGAAAAGCGAACAGCTTTTATCTGTCTAGCCCTTTGCCAAGATCCAATCGAGAGCTTTTGTGGGTAAAATTCGTTTCAGGCTGGACATTATATAGGTTGGTGTCGTGACAAAATAGCGCGGTTTCGGCTTGGGGCTCTCCAGCGCATGAATTAATTTTTGGGTCACTGCCGAAGCTGGAAGTTCAAAACGGTCTTTGCCGCGCTTCTCGTACAGTCGTTTTATCAGCGTTGAGCGATATTCGTCAGCGCGAACCGAATTTTCCCAATCAATCCACTTCTCAAAGGCCACCACGGCATTTTGACGTATCTGAGACGTCACTGGCCCCGGCTCAATCAGTACGATGTGAATGCCCGTTCCGCGCATTTCCAGACGCAGCGTATCGGTCAGACCCTCTATGGCAAATTTTGACGCATTATAGGCACTGCGCCAGGGTGCTACAACCAAGCCCAGCACCGAAGAGCAGTTGACGATCCGGCCCGCTCCTTGGGCGCGCATCACTGGAATCACTTGCCGCGTCAGATCATGCCAGCCAAAGACATTGGTCTCAAACAACTCGCGCAGGCCGGCGCGGGGCAAATCCTCGGCGGCGCCAGGCAGTGCATAGGCGCCATTGTTGAAAAGGGCATCCAAGGTTCCACCCGTTGCGTTTAGAACTTCTGCCAAAGCTGCGCTGACCGAGGCCTCGTCGGCGTAATCAAGCACGAAACTCTCCAAGCCTTCTTGGCGCAACCGGATGCAGTCAGTTTCCTTGCGGCAGGTTGCAAATACCCGCCATCCCCGCGCGGTCAACCCATGTGCGGCGTCATAGCCGATGCCTGAGGAACAGCCGGTGATCAAGATTGATTTCTTGGAGGTCATAGCAGCCTGTCCTTTTGCCTGTTAGCCTTTGGTGATAGCGGATTTTTCGTCCCGCCTGGCTTTATTAAAATAAAATCACTGATTTTTTAAGTCAGTTGCTTTACGCCTGCGCAGGCTGGGTCTATCACGGCTATTATGAACACACCCGTTGATACCCCCGCTCCAGCCTTTGCTGTTACCTCCGAGCCGCTGCGTCGCGCGATTGGCGATCGTTATCTGACCTATGCGCTGAGCACAATCATGCACCGCGCGTTGCCCGATGCGCGCGATGGGCTCAAACCGGTTCACCGGCGGATCCTTTACGCCATGCGCGAATTGCGTCTGGCCTCTGGAGGGGGCTTTCGCAAATCGGCTAAGATCAGTGGNGATGTGATGGGCAATTACCACCCGCATGGCGACGCGGCAATTTATGACGCGATGGCGCGTTTGGCGCAGGATTTTAACGTCCGCTATCCGCTGGTCGACGGACAGGGCAATTTTGGCAATATTGATGGTGATAATCCCGCTGCGAGCCGGTATACAGAGGCGCGCATGACGGCCGTTGCCGAAGCTTTGCTTGAGGGATTGGCTGAGGATGCCGTGGATTTCCGGGAAAATTATGATGGGACGCTGAGCGAGCCAGTGGTGTTGCCGGCGCGTTTTCCCAATCTGTTGGCCAACGGGTCGTCCGGGATTGCAGTGGGTATGGCAACCAATATCCCGCCCCATAATATCGCCGAGCTGTGTGATGCGTGCTTGCATCTTATTAAAGTACCGGATGCGCGCGATGATACCTTATTGAATTTTGTGAAGGGTCCTGACTTTCCCACGGGCGGAGTGATTGTGGAAAGTGCCGAGAGCATGGCGCAGGCTTACCGCACCGGGCGCGGTGGTTTTCGGTTGCGCAGTCTTTGGCAAGTTGAGGATCTGGGGCGCGGACAATGGCAAATTGTGGTCACTGAGATCCCCTATCAGGTGCAAAAATCTAAGTTGATCGAAAAAATTGCCGAGTTGATCCAGACCAAGAAAGTGCCGATCCTTGACGATGTTCGCGACGAGAGTGCTGAAGACATTCGCATGGTGCTTGTCCCGCGGAGTAAAAATGTCGATCCCGAAGTGTTGATGGGGATGATGTTTCGCAACTCTGATCTCGAGGTGCGGTTTTCGTTGAATATGAATGTGCTGATTGACGGGGTAACCCCAAAAGTTTGCAGTATGAAAGAGGTTTTGCGCGCCTTCCTTGATCATCGGCGCGAGGTTCTGCTGCGTCGCAGCCAGCATCGGATGGGTAAGATAGACCACCGCCTTGAGGTGCTGGAAGGTTTTATCATCGCCTTTGTGCATCTCGATCGGGTGATCGATATCATCCGCTATGACGAAGAGCCAAAAGCGGCTTTGATGCGCGAAGATTGGTCGGTGGCGCATTCCAGAGCGCAGGCCGAGGCTGACTATGTCACACCTCTTCCAGCGCGTGGGGCGGGACCCTTTTTAAGCGAGGTTCAAGCCGAGGCCATCTTGAATATGCGGCTGCGCAGCTTGCGGCGCTTGGAAGAGTTGGAATTGATCCGTGAGCGCGATTTATTAGCGCATGAGCGCCTGGGTCTTGTGGATCTTTTGGCAGGCGAAGATCTGCAATGGAGCAAGATTTCTGAACAATTGAAAGAGACTAAAAAAACTTTTGGCAAAGATTTTGCCGGGGGTGCGCGGCGCAGCCAGTTTGCCGAAGCCGGCGTTGTTGAAGAGGTGCCCCTTGAGGCCATGATCGACCGCGAACCGATCACGCTTGTCTGTTCGAAAATGGGCTGGATTCGTGCCATGACTGGACATATTGACCTAACCCGTGAATTGAAATTCAAAGACGGTGATGGGCCGCAATGGATTTTTCATGCCGAGACCACAGACCGGATTTTGGTATTGGGCAGCAACGGTCGGTTTTATACCGTGCTGGGGGCTAACCTTCCGGGGGGGCGTGGCATGGGAGAGCCGCTTAGACTGATGGTTGATCTGCCCAATGAGGCGGCGATCATTGATATTTTCATCCATAAACCGGGTCGCAAACTGCTCGTGGCTTCTTCGGCAGGGGACGGGTTTATCGTGCCGGAGGATGAGGTGGTGGCCCAGACCCGCAGCGGCAAACAGGTGTTGAATGTGCGCGGTGATGTGCAGGCTAAGATTTGCAAACCGGTACTGGGAGACAGTGTCGCGGTGGTGGGCGAAAACCGAAAAGTCTTGGTGTTTGAGCTTGCCGAATTGCCTGAATTAGGCCGCGGCAAGGGCGTGCGGTTGCAAAAATATAAAGATGGTGGCCTTTCGGATGCAATTACGTTTAATGTATCTGAAGGACTGAGTTGGTTGGATCCGGCGGGTCGCACTCGCAGCGTGCTTGATTTGACCGAATGGAGCGCGAAGCGCGCAAGCGCTGGTCGTATGGCCCCGCGCGGGTTTCCAAGGGATAATAAATTCACCTAAGCTCTCAGGCTTAGCGTCCCCGCCGTATGGCGGATTAATATGATACGGGCCCGCTGTATTTCAGGGCATTAAACGATATTTTCAAGAAAGGAATTTAATGTTTCGCTATTTTTTTATGCTGGTCTGCCTGTGTTTTTTCACGGCCTGTGAGAGGGTCACGGACCAATCTGAATCACCTGACCCCTTAGGTGATTTCGCGCTGGGCTATTCCGTTGTTGTGGCCCCGCACCCCGTTGCCGGCCCGATGTCGCGCCCAGCCACCGATGACGAGTGGATTGCAGCGGTTAAAAAGGCTTTGGACCAACGGTTTGACCGATATACGGGCGACAAGCTTTATCATATCGCGGTCAGCGTGGATGGCTATATGCTGGCTAAACCCGGGATACCTGTGTTGTTGTCGCCCAAGTCGGCTCTAATTCTAAACGCTACGATATGGGATGATGCGGCGGGTGTGAAGTTGAACGAAAAGCCGCATCAGATTGCTGTAATCGAATCGCTCACAGTAAAAACTTTGATCGGCTCGGGTCTGACAATGAGCCGACGCGCACAATTGGAAAATTTGTCGCGGAATGCCGCGCTTTCGGTAGAGCGCTGGATGACCAGCATGATGGTTAAAAAACGTTGGTTTAGTGTTGTATCAAAGAGAGCGGTGCGATGAAAGCAGACGTTTTACCGGATAAAGCTATTCGTTAAATTGGTGGGGATGCCCCGGCTTAGACGGTGTAAGGCCGTCAGCTTTGCAAAACTGAAACTGGTGGCTAAGCATTCTTGTGTGGGTTCACAAATACTTTGAGATAATATTCCCTTGATTTACCCACGTCGGCGCAGTAATCACCATACTGGATCTAGGGGTATAGCTCAGTTGGTAGAGCGACGGTCTCCAAAACCGTAGGTCTGGAGTTCGAGTCTCCATGCCCCTGCCATTTTAAGAAGGGTGGTCAATAGTTTACCTAGCCTCAAGCCAGAGAATGTTTTGTTTTAGTCTCAGACCGTGGGACAAAACGTGGGACTGCGTTATATTTTTTGGAATTGCCAGCATATCTATTCAGTGGATGTGACGCCACCAGAAGGTATGACTAAAGGCACTTACTTTACAATCTAGGTTATGACATGTGAGAATAGGGACGCCCTTACAGGATGGGTCAGGACCTTGATTATCTTGGTGAGACAGTCATCGTTGGGCTGGCAGGGCTTCTCAATCAGCCAAGCTGTTACATCGGTGGCTAACTAGACCCGCTAATTATACTGCGCGTCGTTCAGCGGCCAGTGGGCTTTGGTGCCTTTAAGGTCTTCGTTTTTTTGGGCTAAGTCACACGGCGTTTTGCCTTCTTTATCTTTAGATTTTGCGTCTGCACTAGCGGCCAGCAGGACTTGTAATCTACCAAGTTCACACCCGAATTGACAGGTGACAGGTGACAGGTGACAGCCCAGTGCCGTGGTGTTCTGCCACCGTTATCCCTTGCCATGACATCTGCACCAGCGTCCAAAAGCGCCTTAATATTTGCGAGGGTCCCAAACGCAGTAGCAGTGAGCAGCGGTGTTCTGCCATCGTTAGCCCGCGCATTGATGTTTGTACCGGCATCCAACAGGGCTTGAATATTGTCAGGGCTGCCATAGCCAGCTGTTTCGTGCAGTGGTGTGTTGCCACCGTTATCCCTCGCCATGACGTCTGCGCCAGCATCCAAAAGAGCTATAATAAATAAAGAATTACCCGACGAAGAAACTCGGTGCAGTGGCGTGTCGCCATAATTGGTCCGCGCCATGAAATCTGCGCCAGCGTCCAACTCAGCCTGCAAATCAGCTTCAGTCGTAGTTTTCCACCAATAATGGTCACAAAGATTGCCACACTCAGCCCCCGCCTGTGTTGCAATGGTCAATATAAGTGCTGTCAGAATAGTGCGCATGGCGGGTTCTCTCATGTTACTAGGGTGCGATGTTAGTAGACCCCGCGCTTGGCTCAACAAATATGTTCAGCATAAAAAAATGGTGGGCAAATATACCCACCAAGTTTAACTGGGAGAAAAACAATGAAATTGGTTCACCTATTAGGACGACCAAATTTGGGAGTTGTTCAGCTTTAAGCATCGAAATGGCCTGAGCGTTTGATATGGCGCGCGACTTAGAAGGAGGCCGAGATACTGCCAGATACCGTCGTACTTACCCTAGTGGAACTGTGGCTACTATTACCTACGCTGCCGGATACACTTCCGCTTGCACCCAGCTCCTCCATTAGTGTGGCAAAACGTTAGGCATTTAATCTTCAACTTGTGCGCCTTGGCATTCCGCCTAAAGCACTAAAGTGGAGGCACAATATCTAAAAATATTCCAAAGCTTTTAAATAGTCCCTGCCAGCCTCAATCATTTTTTTCCCTAAGAGAGTCGGATTTGTAAAGCAGGCTTCATGACTGCCCGGCATTGTAACCAACCTGTAAAGACCAAGCTTTTCTGATAATCTTGGATGGCAAGGCAAACTAGCTGGCAAAGCTACATCTTCCTGACATACGAGATACGACTTTCCAACCTCCATTTCCGCTGGAGCTTTGCTTAATTGAATTGGATCAGTGATAGTTTTGTATGGGTGGGGATTCAACTTTGCGTAGCTACTTTCAGCTAATTTAATATCGGCGTCGTTGATAAAAGCTTCACGCCAGATTGGGAAAGGAAGAAGTACGCTGCCGTCCTCGGCAACAATTGAGTCAAATAGACCCACATAGTTTGGCGGAACCATATCGTTAAGTGCTTCCCCCGGATTTGGTACAAAAGCGTTCCAATAAACTCGTCTTTTTACCCGGTCTTCGTCCAACCGATCAAAGGCACCAGTAATTACCATTCCCCCATACGAATGACCAACTATTGGATTGATTCCAACGTTTGGAACGCCCGGTTTCTTGCTGCGATGATTTTGTGTGGATCTGCTGTCCATTTGAATGGTTTGGCGTGGTTGTCATTGTACTCGGTGATGAAACGGTTGATTGCA